>Ga0206118_100147_pt1 | contig 77270 bp, 69 predicted proteins | sample 3A20Ametagenome_FD_177999 | JGI IMG/M metagenome (GOLD analysis project Ga0206118, IMG submission 177999) | Enriched microbial communities from leaf-cutter ant dump, University of Wisconsin, Madison, United States - 3A20A | ecosystem: Environmental > Terrestrial > Nest > Insects nest > Nest dump... | reverse complement strand
CGCCATTGTCTCCACCGCCATTGTCCCCACCGCCGTTATCGCCGCCACCGTTATCACCACCGCCGTTATCGCCACCACCGTTGTCGCCGTCATCGCCGTCATCGTCATCGGTGTTATCGTCACTGTCATTCGCAGTGCTGCCTTCGGGGGGCGCATCCATCAGGCGGGCGATATTGGCGAGGATGTTGCCATCAATGCCATCACCGCTGAGCGCACGGGCAGCATCATTTCCGGCAAAGGCAGAAACAGGGCCACTGTTCAAACCGTCTGCGGCATTGGTGCCGAACAGCGCGCCCTCCATACCGGCAGGCTGAAGTCCGGCGGCAATGTTTTTGGCGGCGGCCAGCAGCCACGAGGGCGCATAGGGGTCTGCCAGTGCGGCATCCATACCGTCAAAGCCGTTGCCGCTGCCTGCGGCGTCTGTCTGGCGCGCTTGCAGCAGCAAATAGTTGAGGTTCCCCGAACCGAACAGACTTTCGGTGATACCGTCGAGGTCGCCTGCCATATAAAGATCCGCATCCAGTTTATGCGTTTGCACGGGCGCGTCGGTCAGCAGGGCGGCATCGGCGCTCGGCGCATTGTTCGGGGCCGCGACGGGCGGGGCGGGAAAGGATGCGTCTGTGGACATGGCGGCCTCTTTCTGACGGTTGTATATTTTTTCATATTACAACTTAAAGTTTAACGTCGGCTTAATTTATCGTTATTTATCAAAAACATACTTTGGTATGCCGGTCGGGAAAACAATATCGGCGGGCCGCGAAGGGCGATGCAGGTCTGCCCGGGGGGAAGGCAGACGGCATCGCCCCTCACGCCGCTTCAGGCGCGCGCTGCGCGCTCCGCAAACGCGCAGGCTGCGACCGGAGGGAAGGGCGGGTTCGGCAACGCTGCGCGCAAGCTGGATGCTGGGTGTATGTCCGGTGCGGCTGCTCCGGCATCAAAAATCCGCATAACGTCATGTTCGCTGGCGGCCATATGGCCGGTTAATTTATGCACGATGCGGGCGGCGGCGTAATCGGATACGGCGCGGACCGTATAGATTTCATCTCCGGCCTTGGTATGAATGCAGACGCTGTAAAAATCTTGATGTGTTTGCATGGCGGCCCCCTTTGATGCGACGTGAATGAAGATTGTTTTGCACAGGCTGTGCCAGCGGCGAAATCCAGATTTTTCAGCGCTGCATACAAAGGACGCCGTGCATTTTGCAAGACGGCACAGCCCGCGCCTGTGCGCTTTGCAAGACTTTGTTAGGGCTTTTGCAATACAATCTAAAATTGTATAAAGCGAGCGGGGTCGCCATGAATATGCCCATCGGCAGAATATTGATTGTGGAGGATAGCCCGGCGCTGGCCGCGACATATGCCGATTATCTGTCGCGTGCCGGTCATACCACGGAAACGGCGGGCAGCGTCGCGGCGGCGGATGCGCGGCTCAGGGAAACGTATTTCGATTGCGTGCTTTTGGACATACATCTGCCCGATGGCGAAGGGGGCGAGGTGATTGCCGCGATGCGGCGGCAGGGCATATCGACGCCCGTTGTGGTGCTGACGGCGGAGCGTTCCATCGATACGGCTGTCGCGGCGATTCGCGCGGGTGCGCAGGATTATTTATCCAAACCTGTGACGGCGGAGCGTCTGAATTTAACCCTGCGGCATATTCTGGAACAGCAGGCGCTGCGCCGGATTGTCAGCGATTACCGCGCGATGGAGCGTGACAGATTTTGCGATTTCATCGGCGCATCGCCGGCGATGCAGATTGTTTATCATGTCATCGAAAACGCGGCGCAAAGCCGCGCACCGGTTTTTATCACGGGCGAAAGCGGCACAGGAAAAGAACTGGCAGCACGTGCGATCCATACCATGGGGCCGCGGCGTCATAAACCGTTTGAGGCGCTCAACTGCGCCGCCGTGCCGGGCAGTTTGATTGAAAGCGAGATTTTCGGTCATGCCCGCGGCGCTTTCACGGGGGCGATATCGCGTTACACGGGGGCGGCGGAGCGCGCGCATGAAGGCACGCTGTTTCTGGACGAACTGCCGGAAATGCAGCCGGAAATGCAATCCAAATTACTGCGCTTTACCCAAAGCGGCAGTTTTCGTGCTCTTGGGGCACCGCGTGAAACGGCGGTCGATGTACGTTTTGTCTGCGCCACCAACCGCGAACCTTTGGCCGCCGTCGCGCAGGGCGTACTGCGGGAAGATTTATATTACCGCTTGAACGTGATCTCGCTGCACCTGCCGCCGCTGCGCGAGCGGGAGGATGACATCCTGCTGATTGCTGAAAATCTGCTGACCCGCATGGCGGCGGAGGAAAAAAAGAGATTTACCTGCATCAGCGCCGATGCCGCCGACATGCTGCGGGTGTGGCATTGGCCGGGCAATGTGCGTGAGCTGCAAAACGTGCTGCGCCGCGCGATTGTCATGAATGACGGCGAAGCGTTGACCGCGGATATGTTGCCGCGCTTTTCGCCTGCTGTTGCGACAAGGCCGTTATCTCAGCCGGCGCCAGATACGGCGCGGCTGGCGGAAACCGCATCCACGGCAAACGGCCCATCGCTCAAAGAGGTTGAACGGCGGCATATCGAAAAAACGATTGCGGATTGCGGCGGAAATATTTGCGCCGCCGCGCGCAAGCTCGGGGTTAATCCGTCAACCCTGCACCGGAAAATTGGCAAATGGCGCAAGGATGCCGGCGCGTCAGGGGCGGTAGCGCGCCGCGGCACGCTCGATTGACGCGGCGGCCTGCAGGCAGGCGGTATAAAGCGCGTGGAAATCCTTTTCCTGCTCCGTAGGTGGAGGGGAAACAGCGGCGGGCGCGGCGGGCGGAATATGAATATGCTCCACCCGCGATGCGGCTTCCGCCACGGCTGCGGTTTTCAGCATATCGGCCAGTGCGCGCAGCGTATGCGCTTCGCGGCGCAGGGCGGCTGTGTCGCGGTTCAGCCAGTAACGCTGGCAGGCGGCGGCGCGGGCGCGGAGTTCCTCGGCGTAAACAGGCAATAAGCGCAGGGGAATATCGGCCATATCTTGCGCAGGGGATGGCGGGGTTTCTGTAGCAAGGCCTGATTCTCCGATCGCCTGTAAAATCTTGTCGCGGTCGAGGGGTTTTTCAAAACACCGCCTGTATCCCGCCCCCAGCGCGCGCAGCTCTACATCTGCGTCAATAAAACCGCTGACAGCATAAAGGGGTATGCGCCGCGGATGATGCTGCCCGATATGGCGGGCCAGCGCAAAGCCATCCATCTGCGGCATGGTAAGGTCGAAAAATCCGATGTCGTAAATATGTGCGTCAAAAAAATCGATGGCTTCGCGGCCGCTCGCCGCTGCATCCGCGTGATGACCCATGCGTTCAGCGACCATTGTAAAAAGTTTGCGGTTGGTCGCGCTGTCGTCAGCGATTAGAAAGCGCAGCGGCATGGGATTACGTCCTTCTTTACGGGCGGGTAAGCTTTACGCGTTACAATTAAAAGATGACGGATGAACAAAAAATAATTCTTATCGCGGATGACGATGCGCAAATGCGGCTTTCTTTGCGGCATATTCTTGCGCGCGCCGGATATCTTGTCGAGGAGGCGGTGAATGGCCGCGAAGCCGTGCAGCGCATCGATGCGCGCGGCGGCGGATACGATGCGGTGCTGATGGATATCATCATGCCGGATCAGGAAGGGATTGAAACAATCCTGTATCTGCGTAGAAATTATCCGGATTTGCGTATTATTGCGATGTCGGGCGGCGCGCGGCTGTATGATTTCAATCCGCTCAAATTGGCGCAGGATTGCGGGGCGAATTTCGTGATTGCGAAACCGTTCGAACCCGCCGCGATACGCCATTTGGTCAATCTTTGCATGGCCGATATGTGCTGATTGTTGTTTCATGCGCTTTGTGCCGTGGCCGGAAACAATAATTCGAAAGTAGAACCCTTAAACCGTGTGGTGGTGACAATAATCCCGCCGCCGGCTTCTTGCATCAGTCCCTGCAGCGCGGCGAGGCCAAGGCCGGTGCCTGTACCGACGTCGCGGGTTGTGAAAAACGGCTCGAAAATCCGCCGGGCGATATCGCGTGTCATCCCTTCGCCATCGTCTTCGACGCGCAGGCGCAGGTATTCCCCCGTCCGGATATACCCATTGATGATTGTCACGGTATCGCCTGCCGTTTCACCGCCCGACATCACCACGGCGTTTTCATCGCCGCAAGGAATGCTGAAACGGGCGCGGTCCAGCGTGACGTGAATATGCCCCGCGCGCACGCCAATCGCATGATCGGCATTCAGGCATAGATTGACCAGCGCCTGCCCGACCTGCGTGGCGTCTGCGGTGATGATATCTTCGCCGTCTTTGACATCGCTGCGGTAGCTGAGGCGTACCGAGCGGCGCAGGCAAGGCCGCAGCAAGGCCATGTTTTCTTCCGCGATATGATGCAGCGATACAGGCATGCCTGCAGCGGCGGTATCCGGCTGGCCGCGGCGGCTGTAACGCATGAGCTGCGCGACGATATTCTGGCCGCGGCGCGCAGCAGTGGTGATTTGCCGCGCCATGTCCTGCTGTTCGGGGGCGGTGATCAGATCTTCTTCGAGCAAGACGCCGAAGCCGAGAATAGAGCCGAGAATATTGTTAAAATCATGCGCAATCCCGCCTGCCAGCGTGCCGAGGGATTCGTGCTTGCGCGCCGCGCGCAGCTCCGCCGCCTGACGGCTGACCAGCATGCCGAGTTTTCTTGTGCGCCAGAGCAGTGCGGCAACCAGCACAGCCAGCACGGCGCAGAGGGCGGGCAGATAGGCGGAAATATCGGGCATGGGATTTCCTTCGCTGCATCTTTTATTATATGCAACCAAGGGTTGTCAGGCAAGCGCCGCGCCCGCGCGGCATACGCGGTTATGCGGCGGGGGTGGACAGTTTAAGGCCGATGATGCCGACAACAATCAGCGCCGCGAAAACAATGCGCATCAATGTCGCGGGTTCGTGAAACAGAAAAATTCCTGCCGCCACCGCGCCCGCCGCGCCGATACCTGTCCAGATGGCATAGGCCGTGCCAATCGGCAGCGTACGCACGGCAAGGCCGAGCAAAACCATGCTGATGATCAGGCATACAATGGTTACCACGGTGGGAATGGGGCGCGTAAAGCTCTCGCTGTATTTCAGCCCGACGGCCCAGGCGATTTCAAACAATCCTGCGAAAACCAGATATATCCAGGCCATGTGGCGGCTCCTCATATTTACATGGAACCAAAATAGTCATTAAATGATTAAAATTCAAAGGGTTTTGCTGCCTGTTTTTTGCGGAAATGCGTGGCGTCTTGTGATAGGTTAGCGGCATGAAAAAAAAGCCTCTTGAACAGCCGCTGTCAGGCACGGGAAAAAAGGCGGGCGCCCGCGCGCTGGCGCTTTTGCTGTGTGCGGGATTGCTGACGGCTGCGGCAACGGTGCAGGCGGAGGTTGACTACAAACCCGTCATCGCGGGCGATATCAAAAAAGACATCGCGCAAGAGCTCGAGCTCAATTCCTATCTTTTCCAGTTTCAGAAAAACAAGCCGCTGTCGCGTGACGGTCTGGCGCGGCGGGCAGCGGACGATGTCACGCGCCTGCGCGATACGATGATCGGGCAGGGGTATTACGGCGCCGATATCCGTTATAAAATCGAAGGCGACGCGGAGCCTTATACCGTAACGCTCGGCGTCGATACGGGCCCTGCTTTCACGATTGCGTCCTACACCGTCGTCTGGCACGACAGGGCGGGTCGTCAAGTAACGGCGCCCGAAGGCATCAATACCCGCCGCATCCTGCGCAAGATTAAAGGCCAGTCGGCGACGCCTGCGGTTATCCTTGATCATGAACGTGACATTCTGGATGCGCTGAAGCGCGGGGGGTATCCGCTGCCGGAGGTGTCCGAACGCAAGGTGCTGGTGGATCATGCCACGCAAACGGCGGAGGTTACGCTGACCCTGAAAAGCGGGCAGAAGGCCGTTTTTGGCCCGACGGATATCGATGGATATGATGCCGTGCATGAATCTTTTATCCGCCGCCGCGTCGGCTGGCAGGCGGGGGATGTTTTCAATCTTGACCGCGTTGTCGATACCCGCAAAAAAATGCTGGGCACGGGATTGTTTTCAACGGTGGATATCACGCTGGCCGCCAAGGACGGCGCAAAGACAGTCCCCACGACCATTCAGGTCAGTGAACGCAAGCCGCGCACCATCGGCGCGGGGGTTTCCTATTCGACCAGCCGCAGCATCGAGGGTAAAGTGTTTTGGGAACACCGCAACCTGTGGGGCGGCGGGGAGAAAATCCGCGCCGAAGCGGATGCGGGGCTGGACAGATACGGGATTGGTGCTGCCTTCACCAAGCCGGATTTCGGCGGCACTATCAAGCGCACGCTGAAGGCGAATACAGGGTATCGTCAGGAATTTCTCGATGCCTATGATAAAACATCCTATAACGCCGCGCTGTCGTTGTCGCATGCCTTTACAGATGCGTTTTCGGTGAATGCGGGCGGCGGGCTTGAATTCAGTCAGGTGAAGGAAAAAAACAAAAACGAGCGTGATTTCTGGCTGCTCTCCCTGCCCATGGGCGCATCTTATGACACGACCAACGATACGCTGGACCCCGTGCGCGGCGTGCGTGCGGCGGCGAATGTGACGCCTTATATGACGATTAACCAGTCGCAGGAAACTTTTGTGATTGGCGATATCACCGCCAGTCATTACCTGCCCCTCAACGAAGAAAAAATCGTTTTCGCCAACCGCGTCAAACTGGGCGCGATTTTTGGCGAGGGCGCGGCGGGCGTGCCGGCCGACAAACGCCTTTATTCGGGGGGCGGCGGTTCGGTGCGCGGCTATGGCTATCAGCTGATCAGTCCGCTGGATGCGAATGACGACCCGACGGGCGGACGCTTTCAGGTTGAGGTTGGCAGCGAAGTTCGTTTTCGCGTGACCGATACCATCGGCATCGTACCCTTTGTCGAAGGCGGGCGCGTGACCGAAGATTTCGATGTCAAGGGTGACGAGCGTTTCCTGTGGGCGGCGGGTATTGGCATGCGGTATTACACCGCCGTCGGCCCGTTGCGCGCGGATATCGCCGTGCCCATCAATGGCCGCGACAAAGATGATGCGTTTCAGGTTTATTTCAGCCTCGGACAGGCCTTTTGATGACGCACGGCAAGGATAAAATATCCAATCCCGCGAAAGAGGCCAAACCGTCGACCCTGCGCAAGGCGCTGCGCGGTGTGCTGTCTTGCGTGACCGGCGCTGTCATTCTGGTGCGGCACTGGATGGCATGGGGATTGACGGTTCTGGCAGTATTGCTGTTGGGGCTTTACGGGTTTGTGCAGTATCTCAAGACCGAAAACGGTCTTGTGTGGTTGTCGCAAACAGTATCGCGCGTCGCGTCGAGCGAGGAGATGAAAATCGATGTCCGCTTCGGCGCGGTTTCCCTGACGCGGCTGGTCATTCCGTCCCTGAAAGTGGCCGATCGCAAGGGCGTATTTTTGACGGTCGCTGACCTTGATATGGGGATTCAGCCCAAAACATATATGCTGATGCGTCCGGTTATCGGCCGTCTGGATATCGACAGCGTCTATTTGTCGCGCCTGCCGGAGATGCCGGAGGACGACGCCGCGCCCGCAAAAAAAACGCCTGCCGCTTTGCCCGAGCTGGCGGCGGAGCTCAAGACGTTCAATATCCGCGAAATTCATGTCGGCGCGCCTGTCTACGGGCAGGAACAGTTTTTCAGCCTTGCGAGCAGCATCACCCTTTCGCCGCGACTGGCTGAAAATAATATTGATATCCTTTTGGGTGCGGCGGCGGGGCGGCAGGCGTCGGAAACCACGCATATGCACCTGCGTGTGCACGCGGACGAAGACGATAACCTGATTGCCGATGCCGCGCTGCGCGATGCGGCGGGCGGTATGGTCACGCGTCTTTTGGGGCTGCCGTCCGGATACGATATCGATTTCGCCCTGCAGGGCAAGGGGCCTTACCGCGATTGGCGGGGCACGGCGCAGCTGCGGCTCGGCCGTGAACTATCTGGCCATTTTCTGGTGCTTTTGAAAAACAACCAGACAATGACCATCGAGGCCGACCTGAAAGGCCCCAAAAAAGTCGGCGTGACGGGCAACGTGACGTTACCGCTGCAACTCTCGCCGCCCGTTTTGCCGGTGCATGGTGCTATATCGGGCAGATTTGATACCGCGCTTGATTTGCGCAGCATGACATTGCTGCTGGGGCTGGATGACCACCGCCTCACGGGCAGTGCGAAGCTGGCGGCGCGGATTTCCGGCTCCCTCCAGCAGCCGGTGGTGGATGGCAGCGGCACGGTGCGCGATGCCACGTATGAAAATCTGGCGGCGGGTGTCAAGCTGACGGCGCTCAGGGCGGATATTGCGGCGACGCGCTCCGATATCCGCATCAGCGGCCTTTCGGCGCGCACGGCGGGGCGCGGCGCGCTCAGCGGGGGCGCGGTTGTCTCGCTCAGAAATCCGGCGCAGCCGTCGTTCAGTTTTGATATCGCGCTGGATAGGGCGCAGGTGCTGGGGCTGCAAAACGCGCAGGTACAGGCGAGCGGAAAGCTGAGTGGCAAGGGCGATGCGGCCTTTATGGCGGTCGATGGCGATATCAATATCGACAAGGCGGAAATCTATCTGGCCGGTTTCGGCAGCGGCAGCGCGGCCAGCATGCTGAATATCGTCGAAGTGAATGTCCCGCCGCATCTGCGCCGTGCGAAGCGTCAGCTGAACTTGCCGCAGGCGGCATACCGTATCAATCTGGATATCCGCGCCACCGCGCCGCGCGCGGTTTTTGTGCGCGGGCAGGGGCTTGATTCCGAATGGTCGGCCAAAGCGCATGTGCGCGGCGAAGCGGCCGACCCGCAAATCGACGGGCAGCTGAAACTCATCCGCGGACGTTATGAATTTTTCGATGCGCTGCTGACATTCGAAAGCGGGCTGATCGATTTCAGCGCGGGCAATGTGACCAATCCGGATCTGGATATCAAAGGCAGCATCAAAGGCAAGCAGGTGACGGCCAGCGTCGCCGTCAGCGGCACGGCTATGGCGCCCGATGTGACGCTGACATCGAACCCCGCGCTGCCGCAGGATGAAATTCTGTCCCGCGTCTTTTTTAACAAGTCGGTGACAGAACTGTCGCCCATGGAAATGGTGCGCATCGCGCAGATTATCGGCGTGATGTCCGGCAAGCTGGGCGGCGGTATGGACCCCATCAGCCAGCTGCGTAAAAAAGCGGGCATCGATATGTTCAGCCTCAACCGTGATGACAAAACCGGCGCGACCAGCGTGTCGGTCGGCAAATACCTGTCTGATGGCGTTTATATGTCGGTTGACCAGGGTGTGAATACGCAAGGCAGCGGCGTCAAGCTGCAAATCGAGCTGAAGCCGAACCTGCAGGTCGAAACCCGCGTCGGCAGCGATAACGACAACAGCGTCGGCATCAACTGGAAAAAAGATTACTGATTATATCTCAGGGCCTGCGCACGAAAACCGCGACGGAGCGCGGGGCGATGCGCACCGTTGCGCCATCGTTATGGTCTTGCGGCGCGTCTTTGGGGGCGTCAGTGTCCAGTACGCGCTGCCAGCTGCCGCCCGCCGTTGCCGCAGGCAGCGGCATATCAACCGGCGCGGCGCTGCGGTTGAAAACGGCCATCAGGCGGCGGCCTGTATCTGCGGCGGCGGGGGTGTCGATTTTATCCTCGTCCAGCAGCATCGCGAGCGTCTGGGCGCGCTGCCATTCATGGTTTTGCATTTCTTTGCCTGCTGCATTCAGCCACGTTACGTCCTTGCGCCCGTCTTTGTCCGGCTGTCCGTGCAGGAATTCAGGCGCGCTCAGCGCGGGGTGCGCGGCGCGCAGGGCGGCGAGCTTTTGCGTGAAATCCTGTAAATCATTGCCGTCGGCATCGATGCGGTCTTTTTCCACCCAGCCGGTGCGGTTGTCCTGACAATAGGCGTTGTTGTTGCCGTGCTGGCTGTTCCCGTGCTCGTCGCCGGCCAATATCATGGGCGTGCCCTGCGCCAGAAAAAGTGTCGAGAGCATATTGCGTTTGGTCTTTTCGCGCGCGGCGCGAATGGCGGCATCGTCCGTAGGGCCTTCGTGCCCGTGATTGAAGCTGTTGTTGTTATCGTTGCCATCGCGGTTATTTTCGAGATTGGCTTCGTTGTGTTTGGCGTTATAGCTGACAACGTCATGCAGCGGAAAGCCGTCATGGCAGCTGATCATATTGATGGTATCTTGCGGCTGGCGTCCCGCTTTGTCGAATTCGGGGGCGGAGGCGGCAAGGCGCGTGGCAAGCGCCCCAGCGGCGGCGTCATCGCCGCGCCAGAATTTGCGCACATCGTCGCGGAATTTATCGTTCCATTCCTGCCAGCCCGCAGGAAACTGGCCGAGCTGATAGCCGCCCGCGCCGATATCCCACGGCTCCGCAATCAGTTTTATTTTTGACAGAACGGGGTCGGCGGCGATTTCCTTGAAGAAGCTGGCCTGCGCATCAAATGCATAGGGCTCCCGCCCCAGCACGGGGGCGAGGTCAAAACGGAAACCGTCGATGCCATAGGTTTCCACCCAGTGGCGCAGGCAGTCGATCACCATGCGCCGCGCGCCCGCATCGGCAAGGTCAAGCGTATTGCCGCAGCCGGTTTCGTCGATGTATGCCGATTTATCCGCAGGCTGCAGTTTGTAATAGCTGGCGTTGTCGAGGCCGCGCAGCGACAACGTAGGCGCATGGGCAGGGCCTTCGGCGGTGTGGTTGAAAACGACATCCAGCACAACCTCGATACCCGCGCGGTGCAGCGCATCGACCATGGCGCGGAATTCGCCGCGCGGGTTTTGTTTGTCCAGCGCATAGGACGGTTCCGGCGCGAAGGGGGCGATGGTGTCATAGCCCCAGTAATTCGCAAGGCCGAGTTTCGCCAGCCGCTCATCCGCCAGCTTGGCCGCGACGGGCAGCAGCTCGACGGTGGTCACATTCATTTTCTTGAGATGGGCGATCGTTTCCGGCGCGGCGATGCCCGCATAGGTGCCGCGCAGTTCGGGCGGCAGGCTGTCGTCCAGCATCGTCATGCCCTTCGGGTGCATTTCCATGACCACGGTTTTGTTTTTGGGCACGTTTGGTTTGGACGTGGCGGGGGCGGGCAACGCGGCGGGCACGCGTGCTTTGATCATCGATGGCGCGCTGTCCTGCGCGGGGTCGGTCATCGCCTCGTCCCACTTGACGGCGCCGACGAGTTCTTCGGCATAGGGGTCGAGCAGCAATTTTTGCGGATTGAAACGATGACCGTTTTGCGGGTCATGCGGGCCGTGCGCGCGCAGACCGTAAACCTGTCCGGCTTTCAGGCCCGGAATATATCCATGATGCACATCGCCCGTGCGCGCGGGCAGGGTGAAACGCGCGGTTTCGGTCAGGCCGTCGTCGCTGAACAGGCAGATGTCTATTTTTTCTGCATGGCGCGAATGGACAGCAAAATTCACGCCGCGGCCGTCATCTTGCGCGCCGAGTTTATGTGCGTGGCCTTTTTCGATGGGGGCGTGGTGGCCTGTCATCGTTTGCGTCCCTGCGTTGCGGTCGTATGTTTGATGCTACGATAAACGCTAACACAGCGGCGCGGCCGTGACCAGACTTGATGGGGCTGAAGCGTCAACAGCGCAAGGCGTCATGCTGCGCTGCAAAATATTGCGGGTCAGTGCTTGCGTGAAAATTCAGCGGGAATTCAGGGCGCGGCGGCTTTGGCGGTTTGTTTTTGCGCGGGCGCTGCGGGGGCGGGGGATGTGCCGTCGGGCTTTTGCGCTTCTTGCATGATACCGCTCAGTGCCTTTTGTGACGCGGCCTTGCCTGCATCCGATGTCAATTCACCGCCCACCACAAATTGCAGAAAGCCCGCCAGCGTTTTGTTGCTATCGGCAAGCGCGGGGTTTTCCTTGCTCAGCAGCGTGGTCATTTTGCGGCTGTAGTTGAAATCGGTGCCGGTCGATGGGCCAAGGTCGGCATCGCTCATCAGCGTGCACATCGCCAGCAGCGCTGGGCTGCGCGCCATATCGGCAAGCTCCGCGGGCAGAGCGGCGGCATTGCCCTGTGCGGCGGTCTTCAGAAGGCTATGCGGGCTTTTGCCGCCTTGCGGTGCGCTGATATCGGTGATGCGGATCATCACGCGCACATCTTCCTGATCGCGCGCGCCCATGCCGGCCAGTTGCATGAAAGGTTCAATCGCGCCGATCGCCTTGTTTTCCAGACGGTATTGCTGATGGCTGTCGGGGCCGGTCAGCGAATTGGTTTTGCCGTCGTGCATCAGGTCGTGCCCTGCGGCGGCGAGCAGGCATTTCGCCAGATCATCCGCCTCCAGCATCACGGTGCCGGGTTTGCCGCTGGCGGCGAGTTCGTTATTGGTATTGCAAAGCCGCGCGATACTGGCGGTGACTTCGCGGAAATGGTGGTTGCTGTGATAGGGGTTGTCGTTGTCGACTTCGGCGGCGAGGCCCGCCATGACGGCGGCTTTCAGCTGGCGGTTGTCGGCGGGAATGTCGAAATGCTGTGCGGCGGCGCAAATAATCGCGGCCGTGCTGGGCGGGTTGTCGCGCCACTTGTCGAAAAGCGCGGCCATTTTGGCGCCGTTATCATCGCCGCCCGCGGTCGAGACGGAGGCGAACAGCACACCCGCATCCTGTTTCAGGCGCTGCATGTCGTCATCGAATTTACGCACGGTATCAATCGCGCTGTTGATCAGATCGTCGCGGCGGAAGGTGTTTTTGAAAAAGCCGTCATCCTGTGCGGCGATGCTGGCGGCGGATTTTGTAATGATATCCTTGTAATTCATAAGGGCCGCTCCGCGTCTGAAATAAAAAACGAATGCTCTGATATCTTCCCCCGAGACTACAGTTTCAGGCCAAACGCTAAAAGCAAAAACGGGTTGAAAACAACCGTTTAAAAAATGGCGCGGGCGCAATCCTGTATGCACAAGGATAGCCATATCCTAGCGAAAAAGGCTTAATCTTATGTTAATCGGCATCAGAGGCGATTGTCGATATGGGGCAGGGTCGCCCACCAGCGGCGCAAAAGCTGTTTCTGGGTCACCAGACGCTGATAATGACGGTGCAGATGGGGCTGGCGGCCCATGGCGGCACGGATACGGGCGGCGTTATCGGGGTCGAGCTGGCCGTCGACCAGGGCTTCGATATCCTGCGCTGTAATCCTTGCTTCTCGCATCATGCGGCCTTGTTATTGTAATTGCTGGGTTTTTCCAAGCCTTCCTTTGTCTAACGCCATGATAAAGCACAAAGTTCCGCTGAACTTTCGCCCCTGGCGCCCGTTGGCCCTGTGACCGATAACCTAAAAAGCTAAAAAGGAGGTGCGATATGTTAAGAACCGCCCTTGGATTCCTTATTCTGGCTGTGATTGCCGGTTTTCTGGGCTTTGGCGGGATTGCCGCCCTGTCGGTGGACATTGCCCGTATTCTGGTGATTGTGTTCCTGCTGCTGTTTGCCGTGGCGATGATTATGCACGCGCTCAGGGGCAAGACACCGCCCGTATAGCCTGCACACAAAAACTATGACAAGTCCTGAAAAGCGGGCGCGGGTTTTTTGTGTCAAACCCGCGCCCAAAATCGTTAAAATAGCGCGGAATCAGATAATGCTTTTTACGTGCGGACGGGTAACGTGACTTTTTTCAGGCAATATAGCGCGCCGATTATTTTCTCCCTGCTGCTGGCGGGGGCTTTGGCGCTGCTGTGGGCGTTTTTCTACAAGGGCACGCAATCCATCAACCGCGGGATGGAAGGCATCGAGCAAAGCCACCAGATTATCGTGCGCAATCAGGAACTGGCCGTGCTGGTCGAGCGCATGACCGCGCAGCAGCAGGCTTATGTCCTGAGCGGGGAGGAGCGTTTCAACGCCGCCTATGATTTCAACAAGGGGCAGGTCAGCAACCGCATTGCCGATCTCAATGCGATGATGCGGCAGAACACCGCGCAGGTCAGCCGTTTGAACGAGCTGCAACATCATTTCCTGCTGCTGACCGAACGTCTGGATGAAATGGCGCTGGTATCGCGCGCGGAGCGTGCGCAGGCCGCGCGCAGCGAAACGTCCGCCAGCGACAAGAAAGCTGAACCCGCAAAAGAGGCTGCAAAGCCCGCGCCGAAAAAAGCCGCGGCCGACAAGCCTAAAGAAGAAACCCAGCCTGTTTACAATTTCCCGCCGCCCCCGCCGCCGCGCCCGATGCCGGCGATGGATACCATCGAGGCGCCGCGTGAAAACCTTGCCCGCGTCAGCGGAGAAATCATCGCCGACGAACAGCTGACGCTGAAGCGCCGCAGCGAGACACTGGAACAGCAGCGCCGTTTCTACCGCCTGTCGGTGGCGGCGGGCGCGGCGGGGATTGCGCTGGTGTTTCTGGTCGGGGTTGTTTATTTGTCGCGCCAGCCGCAGCCGCCGCAAGGGGACGAAAACGAAGGGGAAAGCCGCGGTGCGGAGGAAATGTTCCGCCTCGCCATCGAAGGTTCCAACGACGGGATTTTCGAATGGACGCTCGACAAGGAAACCGCTTATTACTCGACGCAGTTCTGGGCGATGCTGGGGCATGAAAGAGACAAATTCCCCCAGACCATGCAGGCCTTCCGCGATATCCTGCACCCCGAAGACCGCGAGCGGGTGCTGAGCCATCTGGAGCGCTATCTGAGCGGCGAGCTGCCCGATTACCTGATTATCTTCCGCATGCGCCACAAATCCGGCCGCTGGGTCTGGATCAACGCGCGCGGCAAGGCGCTTTATGACGACAAGGGCCGCCCGTACCGCATGGTCGGCGCGCATACCGACATCAGCCATATCAAGGCCTATGAGGAAAAACTTCAAAAGGCCAAGGAAACGGCCGAGAAGGCCAGCCGCGCCAAGACCGATTTCCTCGCGCATATGAGCCACGAAATCCGCACCCCCCTGACAGCCATCAGCGGCATTGCCGAGATTTTTGAAAAGTATCAGGGCAATCTTGACCCCAAGCAGCAGCAGCTGGTGCGCACGCTGAATTCCAGTACGCAATCGCTGAAGGAACTGGTCAGCGATATTCTGGATTTCTCCAAAATCGAAAGCGGGGAGCTGGAGCTGGAAGAGAGCCCCTTCAGCCTGCAAAACCTGTTCGAACAGGTTATCAGCATCGTATCGGTCAAGGCGCATGAAAAAGGCATCGATTTCCGCTTTGATTACGACGATGTGCGCCGCCAGCGCATTCTGGGCGACCGCGCGCGGCTGCGTCAGGTGCTGATCAACCTTGTCGGCAATGCCGTCAAATTCACCGACAAGGGCAGCGTTGATATCACCGCAACCCGCACGCTGAAAAACGGCGAGTCGTATCTGCGCATCGACGTGCGCGATACCGGCATCGGCATCGATTCAAAACATTTCGACATGATTTTCGAGCGCTTCAAGCAGGCAGACTCATCGGTATCGCGCAAATACGGCGGTACCGGTCTTGGCCTGCCGATTTCCCAGCGTCTCGCCCGTTTGATGGGCGGGAATATCACCGTTGAAAGCGTGCTGGGTAAAGGCTCGACCTTCACCCTCATGCTGCCGGTGCGTCAGGAAGAGGAAATCGCCGAAGCCGAAAGCGACCAGAGCCTGAGCCACAGCCTGACCGAAACCATCCGCGAGCAAGGCGTGAAGGCGCAAAAACGCATCCTGCTGGTGGAAGATTACGAAGGCAACGTGGTGCTGCTCAGCTACCTGCTCGACAACATCGGCTGCCCGTATGACGTGGCGCGCACGGGTCTGGAAGCGCTCAATATGTGGAAACAGCGCGCCTATGATGTCATTCTGATGGACGTGCAGATGCCCGAAATGGATGGTTTTACCGCGACCGCGCAAATCCGCCGCATGGAGCAGGAAAAATCCCTGCCGCGTACGCCTATCATTGGCATGACCGCGCATGCGCTGGTGGGCGACAAGGAAAAATGCATCGAAGCGGGCATGGATTCCTATCTGCCCAAGCCGATTGTCGAGATCGACCTCAAGGCCAAAATCGCCGAATACCTCGACGCCAAAAAGCGCGTCGCCTGATTTTTCTTTGCGCTATCCCAAACGAAGCAGCGCCCGGCAGGGGGATGCCGGGAGCTGCGCTGAGGGATGGTATGTGGAGAGAGTGGGTGGTTCAGTCAAAAGTTCAGGTGATGAAAACCCTTATGCCGCATTCATGATGGCGGCGCGCGTGTGCTGGATACGGCCCAGCGCAGGTTGCGGCGGCATCGTGCCCTCGTCGGCGAAGGGGTGGTCCATCAGCTGCTGCAGCGCAGAGCGGGCGCGCGACAGGCGGGAGCGGACGGTGCCGACGGGGATTTGCAGGAACTCGGATACTTCCTCATAACGCATGCCTTTGATGCACACGAGGATGAGCATTTCGCGGTGTTCCTTGCTCAGGCGTTGCATGGCCTGGCGGACAAGACCCAGATCGACCGTGGTTTCCTGCGGCGCTTCGATCGAAGACGCCATGATATGCGGTTCGGGGTCGTACTGGCTTTCGAATTTCTTTTTGCGGCGATAGCCGGTGACGAAAAGATTGAACATGATTTTCGACGTCCAGCTGAACAGGTTCGTGTTCTCTTCGAAAAGATCCTGTTTTTCAATCGCGCGCAGCAGCGTGGATTGGACAAGGTCCTCTGCCTCGTGCACGTTGCGCGTCAACCGCAGAGCGAACTTGCGCAGGTTGGGCATTTCGTGTACCAGTGCTTCGTGTTTGAACATGTAAAAGCTCCTTTGATGTTGCCTTACATCTTCAAGCCTATGCCCCGTCTGTAGCGGCTGTTTGGCAGCTGTGTAACGGATGTGAAATTTTTTGTTTCGTTTTTGTAACAAAGGGCGTAATCTGGAAAAATATCCCTATATTTCAGGGATTTGTATTTACGTAAGAGGCGGCCGTGCTGCATAAAGGTACCGTTCTGACCGTCGATGATGACGCCGATTTGCAGGTCGTCATGCGCCATTACCTGGAAGCCGAGGGCTACCAGATTCTCTCCGCGCAGAGCGGGGCGGAGATGCTCTCCAAACTCGAAACGGCTTCGCCGGATATTATCCTTCTCGACCTGATTTTGCCCGACAACGACGGGCTGACGCTGCTGACGCAGATCCGCAGCAAAAGTAGCGCCGCCGTGATTGTGGTCAGCGGCAAGGACGAAACCGCCGACCGCATCGTCGGCCTCGAAATGGGCGCCGACGATTACCTGACCAAGCCGTTTGAAATGCGCGAGCTGTCGGCACGTATCAAAGCTGTTTTGCGCCGCACCGCTGCCACCGAAACGCCGGCGAACGATAAAACCGCCGCCAGCGGCCTAGCCAAAGCGCCGCGTATTCTTTTCGGCGGCTGGGTTCTGGACCGCCGCCAATATCAGCTGTTTGATTCAGACGGCAAAGCGGCGGATTTGACCAGCGGCGAGTTTCGCCTGCTCGAAGCGCTGGTCAGCGCGCCCAACCGTGTGCTGAGCCGCGAACAGCTGTTCGAACTGACGCGCAGCGGCGATTTCGATACCTACGACCGCGCCATCGATATCCAGATCGCGCGCATCCGCAAAAAGTTGCAGGATGACCCTAAAAATCCCGAACTGATTAAAACCGTTCGCGGTGTGGGCTATATGTTTACGGGCGACGCGAAGGCCTCCGAATAAATCACACCTATCGAGAATAAAAGGAAGGCGCCACGACGAAACTCAGGGCGCCTTCCCGGAAACATGCGCGCGTGTCAGAGTTCGCCCGCACGTTTCCTGACTGAATAAGGGGCTGCATACAGCGTTGTGGCATGCAACTGCGTTTAACTTACGCCTGCTTTTTTATCGGGTTCCGTCTTTTTATTTTTAGGTCGGCAAAAGAGCTGTTCAAAAATACTTTTAAATAAGTGGTTATTTTTTAGTGATAAAATAGATGTGGTATGCGCCATGGCACTTTTCAAGGCCTTGTGCGTTGGTCTTGCCGAAGGGGATATTCAAACCACGACGAAAAGGAGCAATCACATGATCCGTAAACAAAAAAACGTCAAAAAATCCTTGTTGTCCGCCATTGCCGCCATGGCGATTGTGGCGTCTTTCGGTATGCAGGCGCGGGCCGAAACGGCTGCGGCGCCAGTTGAAGGACAGGTTATCAAAAAACGCGTCGAAACCATCACAACCACGCGGCAGATGTTGCCGCCGACCGGTACGCGCATGGTCAATCTGATGGATTTTGACGTCAACGGTGACGGCATTCTGTCGACGCGCGAAGTGGGTGAAATGCTGTTCAAGCTGTTTGACGGCGATGGCAACGGGCTTATCGATAACGTCGAGTATGAAAAGCGCAATGTCATGAGCGTCGTGCCCATGGAAAAAGAAACCGTGGTGCAATACGATTTTGATAACGACGGCCTGCCCGACAAAGTCGAACGCGCGCATGAAACCTTCATGGAAAGAACGCAGTTGAGCCGCTTTGACTTTATCGGTGACGGCATTTCCCCGCGGGATTTCATGGGCAAAAGCTTCCTGCTGGTTGACCTCAACCGCAGCCGTTTTATTGAACTGAATGAATGGCGCGGTGCCTATGATGAAGCCATCAACAAGAAAAACCAGCAGCAGGTGTTCTATAACCGCTAACCCTGCGGCAGTGAAAAACCCCGCGCAGTCTGGCGCGGGGTTTTTTATTGTGAACAAAAAGCGATGTGAAGCATTGGCTTCACAGGTTCTATTTTAAAAAAGGAGGCCGCCGATGACCTATCATGACAAAAAAATGTCCCGTATGATTCCCGTAGTGGCCGTGGCCTGCTTGCTGACGCTGGGCGCGTGCAGTGATATGAGCCGCACGCAGCAGCGCACCCTGTCGGGCGCTGCCATCGGTGCGGGCGTCGGTACTGTAGGCACCGCTATGACGGGCGGCTGCGTCAGTTGCGGCGCGGCGATTGGCGCGGGCGTTGGTGCAGGGGCTGGCTATGTGATCGACCGTATGGAGAAGTAAGCTTTAACCCCCTCATGCTTTACGTAATGTCCGGATAATTTCGTTATCCGGACATTCGTGTTTGTGTCCCTGTCGCGGCGGCTGTTAATATGTTTGCGCATATTATTTCAGGCTTTTTATTTTTAGCGACGCGGAGAGAGCGATGGCGGTTGTAACGGGTACGAGCGGCGACGATATTCTGAACGGCACGCCGCAGGCGGACAAGATTTCGGGTCTGGCCGGTAACGACACGCTCAATGGCGATGCGGGCAATGACACGCTGGACGGGGGGCTTGGCGCGGATACGATGACGGGCGGGCTTGGCGACGACCTCTATATCGTCGATGACGCCGGCGACGTTGTGACCGAAAACGCGGGTGAAGGCCGCGACCGCGTGCAGGCGTCGATTTCCTATGCGCTGACCGCGAATGTCGAAGACCTGACCCTGACAGGCACCGCGAATATCAACGCAACGGGCAACGCGCTCAATAACACGATTATCGGCAATGCCGGGGCGAACCGCATCGATGGCGGCGCGGGCGCCGATTACATGGATGGCGGCAAGGGCGACGATACCTATGTCGTCGACGATGCAGGTGATTTTATCAAGGACGGCGGCGGCATCGATACGGTCGAAGCTTCTGTTTCATGGACGCTGGCGACGGGGCTTGAAAATCTTGTGCTGACGGGCGTGGCTGACCTCAACGGTACGGGCAATGCGGCGGTCAACATCATCACGGGTAACGACGGGAATAACACGCTTGATGGCGGAAAAGGCAAGGATACGCTGATTGGCGGTCTGGGTGACGATACCTATATCGTCGAAACCGTGGGCGATACGATTATCGAACAGGTGGGCGAGGGTACGGATACCGTGCGAAGCTCGATTACCTGGACGCTGGGCGATAACCTTGAAAATCTTGTGCTGACAGGCACGGGAAAGATTAATGGCTTCGGCAACGCGCTCGACAACGTGCTGACAGGCAACAGCGCCGATAATACCCTGTCTGGCGGGGCCGGAAACGATACGCTGGATGGCGGCGGAGGCAAGGATACCCTTATTGGCGGCATCGGTGATGATACCTATATCGTCAACGATCTTGTGACTGTCATCGTCGAGCAGGCGGGCGAAGGCACCGATACCATGGTGACTACGATTACCCGCGGTCTTGCGGCGAACGTCGAGAACCTCGTTCTAGCAGGGGCGGAGGCCATCAACGGCATCGGCAACGCGCTGGATAACGTGATTACCGGTAACGATGCGGCGAATACCATTGATGGCGGTCTTGGTGCCGATACGATGCTGGGCGGTCTGGGCGATGATGTATATATTGTCGATAACGTAGGCGACGTCGTGACCGAGTATCTCGGTCAGGGGGCGGCGGATACGGTCCGCGCCAGTGTTTCCTATACGCTGTCGGCATATGTGGAGAACCTTGTTTTGACAGGTTCGTCGAATATCGATGGTACAGGCAATGATCTTGATAACACCATCACGGGCAATACCGGCATCAATACCCTTGCCGGCAGCACGGGCAACGATACTTACGTTATTCGCAACGCTGCCGCTGTTATCGTTGAATTGGCAGACGAAGGTATGGATACGGTCGAAGCCGATTTCAGCTACACGCTGGGCGATAACATTGAAAACCTGACGCTCACGGGCGGCGGGCGTGTGAATGCGACCGGAAACGCGCTGGTCAACGTGCTGCGCGGCAACGGCGCGGCAAATACGCTGGATGGCGCGGCGGGCGCCGATACGATGATCGGCGGGGCTGGCGATGATGTCTATATCGTCGACGATGAAAACGATGTCGTCACCGAACTGGATGGCGAGGGTGAAGATACCGTCTACGCTTCCGTTAACTACGTGCTGGGTACGGCTGTTGAAAACCTGACCCTCACCGGTAATGCGGATATCAACGGTACGGGCAACAGCCTTGGCAATATCATTATCGGTAATGACGGCAACAATACGCTCGATGGCGGCGCCGGTGCGGATATTCTTATGGGCGGTCTGGGCGATGATGTTTATGTTGTCGACGATATTGGCGATGCGCTCGTCGATACGGGCGGTGTCGATACTGTGCGCGCATCCGTCAGCTGGGTGCTGACGGCCGGTTTCGAAAACCTTGAACTCACGGGCTCATCGAATATCAACGCCACCGGTAATGCGGGTGACAACAGCCTGATTGGCAATGATGGTGCCAACACGCTCGACGGTGCGGGCGGTACGGATTATATGGCGGGCGGTCTGGGCGATGACACGTATATCGTCGACAGCGCGGGGGATATGGTTGTTGAAAACGCCGATGAGGGGGAAGATACGGTTATATCCTATATTTCCTACACCCTCGGCGCGAATGTCGAAAACCTGAAGCTTGCAGGGACGGCGGCGATTAACGCTACGGGTAACGCCCTCAACAACACGCTGACGGGCAATCAGGCGGTCAATACACTGACGGGCGGTCTTGGTGACGATACCTATGTCATCGACAATCCGGATGACGTGATTGTCGAAGGCGCGGGCGAGGGGATTGATACGGTACGCGCCAGTATTTCCTATACGCTGGGGGCCGATCTTGAAAATCTTGTTCTGACGGGTATTTCTGCCCTCAGTGGCACAGGCAACGGCCTGGATAACATCCTGACGGGTAATGACGGCAACAACACGCTGTCGGGCGGCGCGGGGAACGATACCATCGATGGCGGCCTTGGCGTGGATGTCATGCTGGGCGGCACGGGTGATGATACGTTCTACGTCGATAACGCCAAAGACACCGTGATCGAACAGGCGGGCGAGGGTAACGATACCATCATTTCCAAGGTGAGCTGGACGCTCGGCGCCAATGTTGAAAATCTTGTTCTGGACGGTACCGAAGATATCAACGGCACCGGTAATGCCTTGGCGAACGCCATCACGGGTAATTCCGGCAACAACACCATCAATGGCGGCCTTGGCGCAGACGTCATGGACGGCGGCGGCAGCGGCGATGATGTGTTTTTTGTCGACAACGCGGGCGATGTCGTCATTGCGGGTAGCGGCTATGATATTATTTATTCCAGTGTGAACTGGGTGATGGACGCTGATCAGGATGAAGTAGTTCTGACAGGTTCCGCCGTGACTGTTACCGGGAATGGCATTGCGAATGTGATCCGCGGTAATGACCTTGCCAATAATCTTTCCGGCGGCGGCGGTGACGATACGCTTTATGGCGGCGCGGGGGATGACCAGCTGAATGGCGGCACCGGCGACGACACGCTGGATGGCGGCACAGGCATCGACGTTCTGACGGGCGGCGACGGTGACGATGTGTATTATGTCGATAACGCGCTCGACCTTGTGGTCGAGGCTTTCGACGAGGGTGAAGATACCGTCTATGCCCGCGCCAGCTATACGCTGGGCGCCAATATCGAACATCTTTATCTGCTGGGCACGGCCAATATCAATGCGACGGGCAATGCGCTGGATAACCACATCGTAGGCAACAGCGGCCGCAATACGCTTTGGGGCGGTGATGGCAATGATACGATCGACGGCGGCACCGGTGCCGACCGTATGATCGGCGGCGTCGGTGATGATACCTATATCGTCGACAATACCGACGATGTCATACAGGAATTCTTCGGCGAGGGGATTGATACGGTCGAGGCTTCGGCGAGCTATACGCTTTCCAGCCACGTCGAAAACCTGACCCTGACCGGTGAGGCCGCTATCAACGGCACCGGCAACGGTCTTGCCAACGTGATGATTGGCAACAAAGGCGTCAATATCCTCGATGGCGGCGATGGCGATGATACCCTCGACGGTGGAGAGGGCGCGGATACGATGATCGGCGGCGCTGGCAACGATATCTTTTACGTCGATGACGAAGGCGATGTCGTCATTGATAACAGCGGTACCTTTGACAAGGTGTTCAGCAGCGTCAGCTACGCGCTCGGCGCGGGTATCGAAGCGCTGGAGCTTATCGATACCTCCAGCATCAACGGTACGGGCAATGCGCTCGATAACGTTCTTATCGGCAATGTCGGCGACAACAGGCTCGATGGCGGCACCGGCCGCGACACGATGTCCGGCGGCGAAGGGAATGACACCTACGTTGTCGATAACGTCAATGATGTCGTTATCGAAGAGGCAGGCAATATCGGCTCCGCCCTTGATTTCAGCTATGTCGCAAACGGCATTACCATTACCGTTTCCAGCAGCGTTCAGCTGGATATCATCGAAAGTTCGGTTACCTATACCTTGCCTGAAAATGTCGAGGTATTGCGTCTGACTGGCACGGGCAGCATCAACGGTTTTGGCAATGATGGCGATAACATCCTCGCAGGCAGTTCGGGTACGAATACCCTGCGCGGCGGGCTTGGCAACGATTATTACATCGTAACCAGCACCAAACATACCGTGATCGAAAACGCGGGCGAGGGGATTGACACCGTCGCAACCACGATCAATTACACGCTCGGCGATAACCTTGAGCGTCTTGTGCTGGTTCAGGGCGCGGGAAAAATCAACGGTACGGGTAATAGCCTCAATAACTACCTCGAAGGGAACGAGGCAGTGAATACCCTTGCCGGTGGACAGGGTGACGACATTTATAAAGTCGGCGCGGGCGATGTGATTATCGAGCGCGCAGGCGAAGGATATGACGCCGTCATCGCGACGGTCAGCTGGACGCTGGGTGCAAACCTCGAGGCGTTGTCGCTGGATGAAGAGAGCGGTAATATCAACGCCACAGGTAACACCCTTGATAACTATATCGAGGGCAATAGCGGGAACAATACTCTGGATGGCGGTGCCGGCGCCGATATCATGGTGGGCCTTGAAGGGGATGACACCTATATCGTCGATAATATCGGCGATAGTATTTTTGAAAATGTGGACGAGGGGATTGATACGGTCATTTCCTCTATTTCCTGGGCACTGGGCGCGAATTTCGAAAATCTCGTGCTCACGGGCATCGGTAATATCAACGGGACGGGCAATGACCTCGACAACACGCTGACGGGAAATGCCGGTCGCAATACATTGGTCGGCGGGCTTGGCGACGACGTTTACATCGTTCAGAACAGCAATGACGTTGTCGTCGAAGCCTTTGACGAAGGTGATGACCATGTTTATTCAAGCGCCAGCTATACGCTGTCCGCGCATATTGAAAGCTTGACACTGACGGGTACGGCGCGTCTCACCGCTGTTGGTAATGATCTGGATAACACCATGACCGGCAACGGCGGCGGCAGTACGCTCGAAGGCGGTCTCGGCGATGATACGTATTTCGTGAATAACGCGAAAGACGTCGTGCTGGAGCGTCTGAATGAGGGCTATGACAGGGTTTTCAGCACGGTCACCTATAAAATCGGCAATCACATCGAATACATCGAGCTGCTGGGCGACCAGAATATCAGCGCGACCGGCAATGACCTTAATAACGTGATGATCGGAAATGACGCCAAAAACACGCTGATCGGCGGGGGTGGTAACGATATCATCAATGGCGGCGGCGGTGCGGATTTCATGGATGGCGGCGCCGGTGATGATACGTATTACGTCGACGATGCCGGCGATGTCATCAAGGATTCCGCAGGTGTCGATACCGTCATCAGCGAGGTCAGCTATGTTCTGAGTGCGACCCTTGAAAATCTTATCCTGACCGACGGTGATATCAACGGCAAAGGCAACAAGCTGAATAATACGATTATCGGCAGCGATGGCGATAATATCATCGACGGCGCTGAGGGTGCCGACTACATGGAAGGTGGCAACGGCAGCGATACCTACTACGTCGACAATATCGGCGATATCGTTGTCGATATCGCGGGCGATCATGACCATGTGTTTTCTTCTATTTCCTATGTTTTGTCGGGCGGTATCGAACACCTGACGCTGACCGGAAAAGCCGCCCTGACCGGGGAGGGGAATGCTTCGGATAACAGCATCACAGGCAACGACGGCAATAACGTGCTGTGGGGGCTGGGCGGCCATGACACGATTGATGGCGGCAAGGGCATCGATACGATGTTCGGCGGCGCCGGCGACGATACGTACTATGTCGATAACGTCAAGGATGTGATTGTCGAGGAATTCGGCGAAGGCGCTGATTCCGTTATCAGCGCCGTCTCCTATACGCTGGGCGATTTTGTCGAGAATCTGACCTTGACGGGCAAGGCGGCCCTGACGGCGACGGGCAACAGTGGTGATAACATCCTGATCGGCAATACCGGCGCGAACCAGCTTTTTGGCGGCGCGGGCAACGACCTTCTGGATGGCGGCGCGGGCGCTGACAAGATGACGGGCGGCCTTGGGGATGACACGTATTACGTTGATAACGTCAAAGATATCGTCACGGAACTGGCCGGGGAAGGCATCGACAGTGTTTATGCCTCTATCAACTATGTGCTGGGCGAAAACCTTGAAAACCTGTTCCTGCTGGGCGAGGCAAATATCAACGCCACCGGCAACGCTGCGAATAATACGCTGGTCGGCAACGATGGCAATAACGTGCTGAATGGCGGCGCGGGTATCGACCGCATGCGCGGCGGTCTTGGCGATGATACTTACTATGTGGATAACGCAGGCGACAGCGTGATTGAATTCGCGAACGAGGGGATTGATACGGTTTACAGCAGCGTATCGTATGAGCTTTTTGTGAACCTCGAACACCTGTATCTGACGGGCACCGACAATATCAACGGCACAGGCAACGTGCTTGATAACACGCTTTTCGGGAATGCGGGTGTTAATACGCTCTTCGGTTATGACGGGAACGATTTCCTGGATGGCGGGTTTGGTGCGGATACGCTGGTCGGCGGCGCAGGCGATGATATCTATGTCGTCGATAACGCTGGCGACGAGATTGTCGAACTTGCGGATGAAGGCATCGACACTGTGCGTGCTTCTGTCAGCTATGTGCTTGGCTTCCAGGTGGAAAATCTGGAGCTGACCGGAAAGTTGGCTATCAACGGCACAGGCAACGCACTGGACAATACGCTTATCGGAAATACAGCCGTTAATATCCTTAGCGGCGGCGACGGTAATGACTATCTGGATGGCGGTGCAGGTGCGGATACGCTGATCGGCGGCACGGGTGATGACACCTATGTCATCGACAACAAAAAAGATGTCATCATCGAAAACCCCGGTGAGGGAATTGACACCGTCATCAGCGCCTTCACCATGGTGCTGGCAGACGGGCTTGAAAACCTGACCTTGCGCGAAGGCGTGAAAGGCAAGCTGAACGCCACCGGAAACGACGCCGACAATATTCTTATCGGCAATAGCGGCATCAATACGCTGAACGGCGGCCTCGGCGCGGATACGATGATCGGCGGCGGCGGTAACGATGTCTACTATGTGGACGATGCAGGGGATGAAGTGATCGAGTACGCCGATGAAGGCGTCGATCTGGTTTATTCCACCGTGTCCTTTGCGCTCGGCCAGCATGTCGAAAAACTCACCCTGACCGGTGCGGCGCACATCAACGGTACGGGCAACGACCTCAATAACACCATTATCGGCAATACCGGCAATAACACGCTGGATGGCGGCCTTGGCGCGGATCTGCTGGATGGCGGCGCGGGGGATGATACCTATGTTGTCGACAATGCCGGCGATGTTATCAAGGACAAGAGCGGTATCGATACTGTGCGCGCATCCGTTTCATGGACGCTGCAAAGCGGTCTTGAAAATCTGGTGTTGACAGGCACTGACGATATCAACGGTACGGGTAATTCTGCCATCAACACGCTGGTCGGAAATGACGGGGACAACACCCTCGACGGCGGCGCGGGCAACGACACGCTGTTTGGCGGTGCGGGCAATGACCGTCTTATCGGTGGCGCGGGTAATGACTCGCTCGTCGGCGGCGATGGCGATGATACCTATGTCATCGATACGCTGGGCGATGTGATTATCGAGCTGGCGGGCGAGGGGATTGATACCGTCGAAACGCTCGTCAACAACTACACCCTCGGCGCCAATCTTGAAAACCTTGTCATCGGCGGAACGTCGGCTTTGAGCGCGACGGGTAACGCGCTTGATAACGTCATGACCGGTAACAAGGGCGCGAATACCCTTAATGGCGGCGCGGGCAACGACACGCTTTATGGTGGCGCGGGCAATGACCGCCTCATCGGCGGCGATGGCGATGATATTCTCTACGGTCAGGACGGCAGCGACACGCTGACGGGCGGCATCGGCGCGGATACTTTCGTGTTCGAAGCGGCAACCGCCTATAAAGCCCGCGACACGATCACCGATTTTAGCACCGCCGATGGCGATGTGCTCGATTTGCGTGATCTGCTCGAGATGTACGACCCGCTGGCAGGCAATCTGTCCGATTTCGTGCGTATCACCGAAAGCAATGGAAATTCGATCGTTTCCGTTGATCGTGACGGCGTAGGCACCGGGGCCGGTCTTGTGCAGATTGTGACGCTGCAAGGTGTCACGGGCCTCGGCGATGCCGATGCGTTGGTGCTGTCGGGTAATCTGCTCGCCACCTGATGCGGCGTTTATTCGGGTATGACGTAGCGGATATCGATGATTTCCAGCTGTTCGGCCCCTGCCGGCGTGCGGCAGGTAACGGTATCGCCGACCTGCGCTTTCATCAATGACTTGGCAAGCGGTGACAGCCAGCTGATTTTTCCGCCTTCGGCTTCCGCCTCGTCCACGCCGACGATGGTCACGGTGTGTTCGCTGTCGTCGCTGATGCGCGCGTAACTGACTGTCGCGCCAAAAAACACGCGCGTCAGCGCCTGCTGCTTTTTCGGGTCGACCACTTCGGCATTTTCCAGCCGTTTCATCAGATAGCGGATGCGGCGGTCGATTTCGCGCAAACGTTTTTTGCCATAGAGGTAATCGCCGTTTTCACTGCGGTCGCCATTGCCCGCCGCCCATGACACAATCTCCACGATTTTCGGACGCTCGTCCGTGACCAGCTGGCGCAATTCTTCCTGCAGCGCGGCGTGACCTGTGGGCGTCATGTAATTCTTGACGCTGGCGGGCAGCACGTCGGGCTGGTCGTCGCGCTCGTCGTCTTCGGCGGCGTTATCGTTTTCGGTGACGAAGGCTTTGCTCATCTCTTATCCTTTTGCTGGACGCAGTTTTACCATGTTCCGGCGGCGATGGGTACGGGGTCTTTTTTATGTGGCGGGCACCTTTATTTTCCTGAAAATAAAGGACAATTTTTCCGCCTCGTACCGGTTGGGGTGGCGGTGCGGTGACGCAGACGGCTTTATTGTTCTTCTGCCGCCGTGTATGATCACGATTGTTGACGCCGCGCTATCCGCCATACCGGAGAGATTTAAAATCCCATGACCATCCCGATGCTTCTTGATTTTGCCGGTATCGCGCTTTTTTCCGCGACGGGGGCGCTGTCCGCATCGCGCAAGCAGCTGGATATTGTCGGCTTCATGTTTCTGGGCACGATTACCGGCATCGGCGGCGGCACGCTGCGTGATTTGATATTGGATGTGCCGGTATTCTGGGTACAGCAGCCGTATTATATTCTCATCTGTGCGCTGGCGGCGGTGGTTGTATATTTCACGGCGCATAAACTTGAATCGCGTTTCCGGCTGCTGCTGTGGCTGGATGCGCTGGCGCTGGCGGCCTATGGTGTTTTCGGCGCGTATAAGGGGCTTGGCGTCAGCGGCGCGCCGATTGTGGCGGTGGTGATGGGCATGCTGACGGGCACGGCGGGCGGTATCCTGCGCGATGTGGTGGCAGGGGAGCCTTCGGTGATTATGCGGCGGGAGATTTATATCACCGCCGTGATCATCGGCACGATGGTCTTTGTTATTCTCGATGGTATCGGGATGCCTGTCCCTGTATCGACCGTGATCGGGGCGGTGACGGTATTTGGCATTCGGGCAGGGGCGATTGCGCGGGGCTGGACGCTGCCCCAATATAAGCCGCGCCAGTAGCGGCACGGGTTTTAAACAACAACCATTTGACGCGCGGCGTCTTCGAAATAGATTTGTACCGTTTCGTAAGTTTCGCTGTCGTCATGGATTTGCAACGCCAGCCCGTCTTCAAGCTCTATTTCAAGCAGGCGGGCATTAAGGATTTTATAGCGGATAACCGTGGCATCCAGAATTTTTTGAAAAGCCAGTGACGACCATTTTTTGTCCTGCGTCCATTCCGCAATCACGCGGCCGTGCTCTTTCACCTTCAAAAGTCCTTCGACGCAAATCATAACGCCGCTGTCATCAAACCCCAGCTGCACACTATGCTGCCCCAGCCCGAGATGCAGCACAGAGCCGTTGATGCTGTCGATGTTCAAATCAAGCGGAAAGCCGTGCATGGTGTCTGTCCTCGCGAAAGTGCGATGATATGTCTGGAGGGGAGAAATGGCGGAGAGGGGGGGATTCGAACCCCCGATAGCCTTGCGACTATTCCAGTTTTCGAGACTGGCGCATTCAACCGCTCTGCCACCTCTCCGCAATATGATCGGTGTCTGGTTGATGTGCGGGGCACTTTAGCAGGTTTGAGCGATTCCGAAAAGTCCAATTTTGCCTTGTTTTTCAAGTGCCTGCCGAAGGGCTGGCCGGGGTGGCGGCGCGGCGTGCAGAAAAACGCGGGGGTAGCCCCAAGGAAAAGGGCGTCTTTACCGTCATACGGGCTGTAGACAAGAGGGCGCGAAGATCAGGCGACAATCGCGGCCGCGCCCCTGTAGAATAAGGCTGCAAACTGCCGCTGCCCGCCAAGCCAAGGAGCCATCGCATGTCATGCTTTTTACGCCCCCTCGCTGTCGCCGCATTGATGACAGTTGTTTTGCTGACGGCCAGCGCGGCACAGGCCTGCAAATTCATTCCAAAAACGCTGGCCGAGAGTATCGCCGCCGCGCCCGTGGCCGCGATCGGGCAGATTGAAACGATTGAAAACGGTCTGGTCATCCTGCGCGTACAGCAGGCGCTGAAGGGCGTGCCTGAGGGGAAACAGACACTCGAATTCGAGATGGGGCAGACGTCATGTCATCACCGCTTCGAGGCGGGGCAGCGCTGGCTTTATATGGGGACGTCGTATCCGGCGGGCTCCGTATTGCTCGAAGACGAATACGCGCGGCGCATGAATGAAAATATCGATTGGGCTGAAAAAGAACTGGCCGCTGCCGGATACGACGTTGCTGCGGCCCTGCGCTCCTCGAGCGCATCCGCAGGGGTTATCACGAATACCTGTGCGCCGTGGGATGGCGCGGCGGTAGCCCTGACGCTGGAGGGGACGGGCGTGAGCGCGCAAATTTTTATCAACCTTGCCGATATTGGCGATACGCCGCGCCAATATACGCTGGATGGAAAAATGCAGCAGGGCAGCGGGCGCGTTTATGTATGCACCCCCGCTGATGCCAAGGCCTGCCGCGACGCGCAGGGCGATATCTGGCTGCACCGCAGCGCTACAGGGGATATCGAGGGTAAATTGCACATCCGCGAGGGCGAGCATACACGCTTGCTGTTATTCCGCGTCAAGCAGGAACATAAACGCCAATTTTGCGGCTGATACTATTTTAGTCGGGGCGGCGGTTTTTATCCGCCCATTCCTTCATCGTACTGCGCGCGGCAGGGCGGGCGGCGCTCAGGGCGCGGGCGAAGTAAAAACGGTTGTAGGTGCCGCGCTTGAACACCTCGGCATGTTCCAGAAGGGTTTTGACGGTGGCCGCATCGTCGTTGCGCGCGGCGCGCTGCAGCGGGGTATAGACGGTCAGATGCCGGTCCGCCTGCATATCCGCATCGGCGCCGTAATCCAGCAGCAGACGCACCGCGCCGGTTTTACCGTTTTGCGCGGCATGCGCCAGCGGGGTCGCGGCATCTTTGGCTGCGGCATCTATTTCTGCGCCGCGTTTGCACAGATGAATAATGCAGCTGTCATGCCCGCCCGCCGCCGCGCGGTGCAGCGGTGTTTCGCCTGACGCGTCGCGCGCGTTGACATCGGCGCCTGCCGCAATCAGCTGCCGCAGCAGCGTGAAATGGCCAAATTCCGCCGCGATATGCAGCGGATAGGCGCCGTCTGGCTGGCCGGACTTTGCGTGGCCGATGCCGGGGAAGCGCCGCATGAAATCTTCGGCGCGCGGCGCATCGCCTGCGGTGACGGCGTCAAGAAAAGCCGCCCGCTCGCGGGGCGAGGGGCGGTTGAATATTTCTCTCAGGCTTTTCTTGAAATCCCGCATCGGGCGCGCTCCGCATCTTGAATGCCCGCGGGGCGCGGGAGGGGGGAATTATTTCAGGCTTTCGAGGTATTTGACGATCGCCGCGCGGTCTTCGGGTTTTTTCATGCCCGCATAAACCATTTTGGTGCCAGCGATGGCTTTTTTCGGATTCCACAGGAATTCGTTGATGGCTTCACGCGTCCACGTCTCGCCCGATTTTGCCTTCATGGCGTCGGAATAGGCGAAGCCCGCCATATGTGCATGTTTGCTGCCGATGATGCCGTGCAGGTTGGGGCCGACGCGGGCGGGGCCGCCGGCGTCAAACGTGTGGCAGGCCGCGCAAACTTTGGCGAGTTTCTCGCCATGCGCGATATCGGCGGCGGCGATGAGGTCTTCAATCGGCTCCGGCCCTGCGGGGGCTGCGGCGGCGCCCGTACCGGCGGCGGCGGCTTCGGCGACTTCGATCGGGAAGGCGTTTTCTTTCAGCTCTTTCGGGTGATAGGTCATCGTCGCGACGAAACCTGCCAGCATCGCGACGATACCGGCAACAAGAAGGGCTGCGAAGAGTTTGTTGAATTCCATGTTCATGGCTTGGTGCCTTTTGTTTTTCTTGGTCTTGTTAAGTTCTGCGTAGTCTAGCGGCTTTTGGCCGTAAAATCCATATCGGCCTAGCTTTGTTTGCGCGTGGCGGCGATGGGGTCGGTCGGCTGGATATCCACATCCCACGGGAAGTAGATCCAGGTATCCTGACTGACCCACGTGACATAGGTTTCCACCAGCGGTTCGCCCGCGGGTTTGGCGTAAACCGTCGCGATATGCGCATTCGGCAGCATCTGGCGCAAAAGCTTGGCCGTGTTGCCGCTGTCGACGAGATCGTCAATGACCAGCCAGCCCTCGCCGTTGCCGACGAGTTCCTTGTTGATGTCTTTCAGGATATGCACTTCGCGCTGCACCTGATCGTCGTAGCTGGAAACACCGATGGTTTCGATGGTTTTGATTTCCAGTTCACGCGCCACGATGCCGGCGGGGATAAGGCCGCCGCGGGTGATGGCGATGATACCGCGCCAGTCGTCGCGCTTTTCAACCAGACGCCACGCGAGCGCTTTGCAATCGCGGTGGAACTGGTCCCACGAGACCAGAAAACGCTTCGGTGCGGTTTTGGCGGCGGCATCGGACATAAACGGGAATCCTTTGGAAAATCCAGAAGACACGAAATTTCGTCATAATTTATACAGCCGTTTGGGGGGAAAGCAAAGGGGCTGGCGCGGGTTTATTTTTCGTTGTAAATCAGTCCTGTGGCGGACAATTTCGTACCGCCCGAGTCCCTGCCTGGGTGATTTATGGTTATTGAGGTCTGGCTGCTGCCGTCCCTGCTGGCGCTGTTTATTTGGGGCCTGACGGGGTTTTTGAACAAAATCGCCCTGCGCGGCCTGCCGCCGCTGCATTTGCTGGTCTATGGCTCGATCTTCTTTTTGCTGAGCGCCTGCGTGGTGCAGCTGTTTTACAGCGGGCTGGATTTTGACCCCAAGGGGGTCGTGCTGGCGTTGGGCGTGGGGGCGGCGGGGTCGGTCGGGCAGCTGATGTTTCTGATTGCGCTGCGCGACGGGCCGCTGACGTTTGTGTCGATGATTTCATCGCTCTATCCGCTGGTGGCGACGCTGCTGGCCTATGTGTTTTTGTCCGAGCCGATTTCGCTGCGTCAGGGCGCGGGCATCGTGCTGGGGATTGCGTCAATCGTTTTGCTGGTGGTGGCCCGTGACAAGCAGCCTGCCTGAAGATATCCCGCCCGAGGGCATCGCCATTCAACAACCGCCCGCCGCCGCGCCGGCCGGCACGCCGCGCTGGCTGTGGCTGGCGCTGGGCGCGTTGCTGGCCTGGGGGTTCTGGTCGTTCTTGCCCAAACTGGCGCTGCAATCCATGCCGCCGCACAGCGTGATTTTTTACGAGGCGCTGGGCAACCTGCTGGTTTCCATCCCCGTGCTGATTTACCTGCGCGGCAAATTGATGTGGCATAGCCGCACCGTGCCGATGGCGGCCTTCATGAGCGGCATCACCGTTTGCGCGTTTTTGATGTATTTTTTCGCGCTTAAAAACGGCCCCGTGGCGACGATTGTGACGCTGACGGCGCTCTATCCGGTGGTGGTGATTTTGCTCGCGCGGATTTTTCTCAAGGAAAAGCTCAACCGTCTGCAGTGGCTGGCCGTGGCGCTGGCCGTGGCGGCGGCCGTTTTGCTGGCGGGATAAACCGCGCGGCGCGACTGGCGAAAAAAGAAGAGGGGGAGGCCGCAAACGGCGCTCCCCCTTCAAGTCTCAACGAGGTTAGTACCAAAATACGGGCTGCTTACGCGGCCGCCTGATCCCAGCGCGGGGCCCAGTCGGGATTGATGAGGCGCTTGGCGTTTTGCATCAGCAGGTTGATGCGCTGCATGTCGTCGGCATTCAGCGTGAAGTTGAAAATATCGAAATTGCCGCGCAGGTTTTCCTCGCTCGCGGCTTTCGGAATGGCGGCGACGCGTTCTTGCTGCACCAGCCAGCGCAGGGCGACCTGCCCCGGCGTTTTGCCATGCTTTTCGCCGATATCCTGCAGGGTCTGGTCGTTGCGCACCCTGCCGCGCGCCAGCGGCGAATAGGCGGTCAGGAACATATCATGCGCGCGCACGTAATCCAGCACGGGTTTTTGCGACAGGAACGGGTGGTATTCGACCTGATTGTTGACAACAGGCACGCCCAGCTCTTCGCGCACTTCGCGCATTTGCGCAACGGTGAAGTTGGACACGCCAATCATGCGCGCAAGGCCGGCTTCGTGCACTTCACGGAGCGATTTCATTTGCGCGGCGAACGGCACCTGCGTTACCGGCCAGTGGATGAGCAGCAGATCGACATAATCTGTTTTCAGCTTGCGCAGGCTTTCCTCGACCGAGGGGCGGAAGAGTTTTTGTTCAAGGTTGCTCATCCAGACTTTGGTTGTCAGGAAAATATCGCCGCGCTTGACGCCGCTTTTTTCGATGGCGCTGCCGACCTCGGCTTCGTTTTCGTAGATTTGCGCGGTATCGATATGGCGATAGCCAATATCAAGCGCCTTCATAACGCCGTCGATGCAAACGTCGTCTTTAAGTTGCCATGTGCCGTAGCCGAGGGCGGGGATTTTGCGGTTTTGAATATCGATATAAATCATAACAGTGCCTTTCCTGATAATGGTGGCGTTGCGATATGTCGCTGTGTATGTAGAAATAGAACGGAGCCGAGAATAATCCAGTTCCGTTAAAATCGGGTTAATCGCCCGCATCTGTTTTTAATCAATGTTTTATGGCGTTTTTTGAAGGTTTGCGCGGCGCTGTTTCGATTCCTTTTTTTGCGGGCGTTTGCTATAATTGATATGGATTTGAAACAGCGCAGGGCCGCATGAAACTAAAAATCCTTTATAAAGGGCGCAGCATCACGCCGCGGGATTTGCAAAAACTCAGCGATTGTTTCGGCGAGAAAATCGATGACATGAAACTCTGTCAGGCCGTGATTTTGCGTGTGATGCAAAGTCACAACGCATTGGCGCGCGGCGCGGTCGTGCGGGCGCTTGATACCGGCCGATGTGCGGCGGGCGAAGGCGGACGGGATGTGCGTAAAATCATCCGGCGCGCGCGGCGCGAACTGGGATATACCTACACATGGCATGAAAAATTTGACCGTCTTTATGCGCGCCTGACGTCCTTCGAGCTGAAGCTCGCGCTTGCCGGTCTTTTGAACAGTTTTTTGAACGTTTTTCGTTTTCTGTTCCGGATGAACGATTGAGGCTTACCGCTGTGCCGCTTTACGCGCGGTCGAATTCAATCGGTGCGCCCCAGAATTTTTCAATCAATCCCAGCGCATCCGGCGAATAGCCGGTCGACAGGAATTTGCGTTTGCCGTTCATGCCAACCTTGTATTCAGGATGGCGCTGCAAATACGGCACCAGCGCGGCCGCCGTGGTTTCGGGCTGGTGGATAATCGGCATGCCGTCCGGCAGGCATTCCGCGAAAAGATCGGCAACCAGCGGGTAATGCGTGCAGCCCAGAATAACGCTTTCGGGGGCGCGGCCGTCCAGCTGCGTCATCAGGGCGGCGACATATTCGCCGACCAGCGCGCGCAGCTTGTCCTTGGGCGCGCCTGCTTCGATCGCGCCCGCCAGCGCGGGGCAGGGCTGCTGCACCACGTTGATGTCGGGGCGGCGTTTGCGGATTTCAAACGGGTAGGTTTTGGTGGCCACCGTGCGCGCCGTCGCGAAAACCGCGACAACCGCGCCCTGCGGCATGCCGTCGTGCAGGCGTTTTTCTTCGTACCAGTCAAGGCCGGTCGCGGCCTCGATAGTCGGCACAACGATGCTGAGCGCGTTGCGCTTCACGCCGTCCTTGAGGTAAAGCGCGGGCAGCCATTGCTGCTGTATCCACCGCATGGATACGGCGGCGGCGGTGTTGCAGGCGGCGATCATGACCGTGCAGCCCTCGTCAATCAAGCGCTGCATGCCGTTGCAGGTCAGGTTCAGTACGTCCAGCGGTTCGCGCGTGCCATAGGGGCTGTTGATGTTGTCCCCGAAATAAACGAAGTCATGGTCGGGCAGCGCGTCAATCAACGCCCGGTGAATAGTCAGCCCGCCAAACCCGCTGTCGAATACGCCGATCATGTTAATGCGCCTCCGCCCAGTTTTGGCCCCAGCCGGCTTCGACGACCAGCGGCAGGCTGATGCCGGGGCCGGCGGCTTCCATCACCTGTTTGACCAGTTTTTCGGTGGTGTCTTTTTCGGCTTCGGGGACTTCGAACAACAATTCGTCATGTACCTGCAGCAGCATTTTTGCGCCAAGCCCTGCCTGCGCGAGGGCGGGGACAAGGGCAATCATCGCGCGTTTCATGATATCGGCGGCGGTGCCTTGCAGCGGGGCGTTGATGGCCTGACGTTCGGCAAAACTGCGCATGGCGGGGTTTTTGTCGTTGATGCCGCGCACGAAACATTTGCGGCCATACAGCGTTTCGACATAGCCATGCTGGCGCGCGAATTCCTTGGCGCCGTCCATGAAGGTTTTCAGCTCAGGGAAGCGGGCGAGATATTTTTTGATATACTCCGCCGCCTCCGCATTGCCGATGCCCAGCTGCTTGGCAAGGCCGAAGCCGCTGATGCCGTAGATAATGCCGAAGTTGATCGCCTTGGCATTGCGGCGGATATCCGGCGTCATTTGCTCAAGCGGCACGCCGAAAACCTGGCTGGCCGTCGCGGCGTGCACGTCGATGCCGTCGTGGAACGCCTGTTTGAGCGCCTTGATGTCCGCCATTTCCGCGGCGAGGCGCAGTTCAATCTGCGAATAGTCGACCGACAACAGCAAATGCCCGTCGGCGGGGATGAAGGCTTCGCGGATTTTGCGGCCGTCTTCGGTGCGTATGGGAATGTTTTGCAGGTTCGGGTCGGACGACGACAAACGTCCCGTGTTGGTACCAGCGAGCGAGAAAGACGTGTGCACGCGCCCCGTGCGCGGGTTGATGGCTTCGGGCAGCGCGTCGGCATAGGTGGATTTGAGTTTCGAAAGTCCGCGCCACTCCAGAATGGCATCGACAATCGGGTGCTGTCCCGAAAGTTCCTCCAGCACGTCGGCGCCGGTTGAATAGCCGCCGGTTTTGGTTTTGCGCCCGCCCTGCAGCCCCATGGCGCCGAACAGCACATCGCCCAGTTGCTTGGGGGAGGCGATATTGAAAGCCTGCCCCGCCATTTCGTGGATAGTGCGCTCGAGCGCGTCGATTTTCTTGGCGAAGTCGTTGGACATCCGGCGCAGGAACGCGGGATCAACGCGGATGCCGGTGAATTCCATGTCGGCAATCACGGGGGCCAGTGCGCGCTCCAGCGTTTCATAGACTGTGGTCATATGCTCCGGCACGATGCGCGGCTTGAAAATATTGTAAAGGCGCAGAGTGATATCGGCATCCTCCGCCGCGTAATCGCGCGCCTTGTCGAGGGGGACGAGGTCGAAGGTGACCTGATTTTTGCCGCTGCCCGTGACGTCTTTATACGCGATGGTGTCGTGGTTCAAAAACGTCTTGGCCAGTTCATCCATGCCGTGCCCGTGGCGGGAACCATCAAGGATATAGGACATCAGCATTGTGTCATCGACCGGCGATACGCGCACGCCATGGGCCAGAAACATTTGCAGGTCGTATTTGATGTTATGGCCGACCTTGAGCACGCTCGGGTCTTCCAGCATCGGCTTCAGCATCTCCATCGCGCGTTTCAGCGGGATTTGCACCAGCGGCGGCGTGTCGGATTTTTTTTCCGTCATCGTGAAATCGAAGCTTTCGGAATATCCCGTCGCCTCGCGGTGGCCGAGGGGGATGTAGCACCCGTTCCCTTCGGCGGTGGACATCGAAATGCCGACCAGATCCGCCATGGCGGGGGTCAGGCTGGTGGTTTCGGTGTCGATGGCAATCACGCCAATTTCGATGGCGCGGTCGATCCAGCGTTGCAGCGCGGCTTCGTCCTGCACCAGTTCATAGCTGGCGGTGATGGCGGCGGGCAGGGCGGCTACGGCATCCGAAGCGGTTGGGGCGGGGGCAGCGGACGTCGGCGCCGGCGCGGTTTCAGCCGCAGGAGTATCGCTGCTGCCGAATTGTTTTTCCATGCGGGCGAGCGTGCTGCGGAATCCCTGTTCGCGCAGGAAAGTGAAAAGCTTTTCACGGTCGGGGTGGGTGATTTTGAGGTCTTCGACCGGAATGGGCGGCGCGACATGCGCATCCAGCGCGACCAGCTGGCGCGAAATCCGCGCCTTGTCGGCATTTTCAACGAGTGCTTCGCGGCGCTTGGGCTGTTTGATTTCATGGGCGCGCGCCAACAGCGTATCCAGATCGCCGTATTCGGTAATCAGCTGCGCGGCGGTTTTGATACCGATGCCCGGCACGCCCGGCACATTGTCCACGCTGTCGCCCGCCAGCGCCTGCACATCCACGACCTTGTCGGGCGTGACGCCGAATTTTTCGATGACATCGGCTTCGCCCATGAATTTGTTTTTCATGGGGTCCATCATGCGCACGCCTTCGCGCACCAGCTGCATGAGATCTTTGTCGGAGGAGACAATCGTAACCGGCCAGCCCTTTTCACGCGCCAGACGGGCGTAGGTGGCAATCAGGTCGTCGGCTTCGTATCCTTCCATCTCGATACCGGGGATGGAGAAGGCCTCCGTCGCTTCGCGGATGAGGGGGAACTGGGGGATAAGGTCTTCCGGCGTCTCGCTGCGGTTGGCTTTGTACTCGGCGTAAATATCGTTGCGGAAATTTTTGCGCTTGGCGTCGAAAACCACGGCGATGTTGGGCACATGCATTTCTGAAATCAGTTTCACCAGCATATTGGTGAAGCCCAGCACGGCGTTGACGGGCGTACCATCGGGCCTGTTCAGCGGCGGCAGCGCGTGATAGGCGCGGAAAATGAATCCCGAACCGTCGATGAGAAAAAGCTCGTTCTTGCGGTCTTCTGCGGTCATGCTGGATACCGGCTTTGTCAGGGCATATGTGCTAATCATGTCTTTGAAAATGCCCGTGCGGGGCGCGGATGTCCAGCAATTTGCGGAGGTTTGGCGCTAAATTGACAAACGGCCTCGCGCGGGTATTATGTCACCCAATTCCTCGTTTTGCCGGAGATTCGCCTCTCGTGTCCGATATGTCCAAGCCACAGCCGCCGGAAAGCGCAGCCCAGCCGCTGCCCTATACCTATTTCCGCGCCGAGGGCCTGTCGCTTGACCGTGTGGAAACGGCTGTCGCCGCCAAACGCGAATTCGAAAAAATGAAAAAAGAGCTGTGCAAACGCTACGGCGCGAGCGAGGCGATGTGCAGCATGGCCGAAGGCCTGCGCCATTTATCGGTGCGCAGTTTTTATTTTTCCCCCGCGCAGGAAAAAAACGTCCCCGCGCATTGGCAAAGCAACCGCCAGACCGGATCCGACGGTGAATTGCAGGCGATTTTCGCAGAACCGCCCGCAGGCTCGCCCGATGCGTTTTTTCTGGCCGATTACGCGGGGCTGATGACGCGCGCGGTGCGGCGCATGAAGCTTGAAAATCTTTTCGGCTGCGGCGACATGCCGATGAAAGAACTGCCTGCCGGTACCTATAGCGGCGCTTTCGTGCGCGACCGCAATGTCGAAACGCCGGGCGCCACGGCCGCGCGGCAAGTCGGCCAAATCCGCGACAATGTCACGTTCTGTTTCGGATCCAACAGTCCCTGCCGCAGCGGCGACCCGCTGGATATGATGAACATGATGGGCGCGTGGTATATCCGCGTGCCCAATGACGACACCGGCGCCCCGCGCTTCATGCCGCCCGACGCCGTGCCGGTATCACTGGGCGAGATGGTGAAGCTGGATGCCGAAGAGCGCGCCGCGCGTTTCGTGCGCGCGCAGGCCAGCGCCTTTGATCCGCACATCTGATTTTTTGATTAAAACGGCAAAGCCAGTTTTTCCGATACGCCCAGACACCACAGCGCCGCCAGCATGATGCCGTTCACGGCCAGCAGGCTTTTGATCCAGAAATGACGTTCGCGGAACAGGGCCAGATAAATCACCCCGATCGTCGCCAGCACAGGCGGGTAGAGCCAGCGGTAGCCGAAATCAACCGTAAAGCGGTTGAGCGCATCGGCCACAATATATAGCAGCACGACGCCCACCGTCAGCACCAGCGCGTGCAGGGTCAGGCGCCCCAAATCGTCGCGGCGTTTTTCCAGCTGGACAACCGCAATAAAATTAGCAGCGGCCATGCCCAGAATGATCATGGCGATCAACGAGGGTTGTTCAAGAATGGGGGAATTCCGGAGCAACCAGACAACCATGAACAGACTGGGCATGCCGACAGCTACGCTACCGACGAGGGATCGCAGCAGCGGGTCTTTCGGGTGGGTGTGATGCGGCGTAATGTCTTGGTGCATGTAAAAACAACCCGAAAAATGGCTACACTTAAATCCTATCAAACGGTGCTGAAGATTTTTTTAATTAAACCAACAATTTCAAATGTATTTGATGTAATTGGCGATGGATAAATTTTTATCTATCCCGCGTACGCGTCCGGTGTACGCCTTTGTACGTTCGGGTACGTCCGGAAATTTGCTGATATTGGTGGGGTTATTTTTGCAGGTGCACTGGGGTGCTTATACGCCGCGCACCATGCCCTTGTGTGGCGGCGGCGCAGGCGGCGTTATAAATTTTTTCTGTGATATCGGCTGCGCGTGATGTGGCGGCCCGCAGGGGCAGGCACAGAGATGATTCGCATCAGCAAAAAGCGCCGCCCCTGTGTTTTGCGGGGCGGCGCTTTTTGTTTTTTATTCTGTATCAATGCCAGTCAAGGCCGGTGCCGCTCAAGGCGGGGAGCCTCTCCCCGCTTATTCGGCTGCGCGAATGACTTCGTACAGCGCCACAGCGGCGGCGTTCGATACGTTCAGGCTGGCGATCGGCCCGCTGGTCGGAAGTTTGGCCAGCGTGTCGCAATTTTCGGCAACCAGACGGCGCAGGCCGTCCCCTTCGGCGCCCATCACCAGCGCGACGCGGCCACGCGGGGCAGCCTCGGCGATGGTGGTTTTGCCGCGCTCGTCCAGACCGATGCAGGTGAAGCCCGCTTCGCGCAGCTGTTCCAGCGCACGGCTCAGGTTCACTTCGCGCACCAGCGGTACATGCTCAACCGCGCCGGAGGCCGTTTTGGCCAGCGTGCCCGTGATATCGGGGGCATGCAGTTTTTGCACCACAACGGCCGTCGCGCCAAACGCGGCTGCCGTGCGCAGGATCGCGCCCACGTTATGCGGGTCGGTGACCTGATCGAGAACGATGATGGTCGAATTGTCGGCAAGGCCGTTCAGAATATCCTGCAGGAAAACGTCTTCCAGCGGCTTGACGTCGGCCATGACATCCTGATGCACGGCGTCGCGCGGCAGCAGGCGGTCGATGTCTTCTTTTTCGACGAACGTCGGTTCGGGACGGCGGATACCGGCGGCGAGGGCGGCGTCGTAGGCTTCCTGAATCTGCGCGAACCCGCTTTCGGTCACCAGCAGACGCTGGATATGACGCTGCGGGTTTTGAATCGCCGCGCGCACCGCATGGTGGCCGTAGAAATACGCGGGCGAGGGTGCGCCGTAGGAAGCGCGGTCCGATTTCAGCTTGCGGCGCGTATCATCCGAAGCCTCGACGGGGGCGCGCTGTTCATAGGTATCGCGCGTGCGCGGCGCCGATTTGCGAGCGGAGGGCTTTTCGCCATAGCGTTTGGCGCTCGGCCCGCGGTCATCAAAGCTGCGGCGCGGTTTGAAATCACCGTCTTCACGTGGACGGCGGGGTTTGAAGTCGCCATCATCGCGGCGCGGTTTGCGGTCGCCGAAATCACGCTTGGGACGGAACTCGCCGTCTTCGCGCTGGCGACGGGGTTTGAAGTCGCCATCATCACGGCGTGGCTTGCGGTCGCCGAAATCACGCTTGGGACGGAACGCGCCGTCTTCGCGCGGACGGCGCGGTTTGAAATCACCATCGTCACGCGGACGGCGGGGTTTGAAATCGCCATCATCGCGGCGCGGTTTGCGGTCGCCGAAATCGCGCTTGGGACGGAACTCGCCATCTTCACGCGGGCGGCGCGGACGGAATTCACCGTCTTCGCGCGGACGGCGCGGTTTGAAGTCGCCGCCTTCGCGGGGCTTTCTAAACTCGCCGCCTTCGCGGCGGGGACGGCGCTCGTCTCTATCCCCTTCAAATTTATTGCCAAATTTTTTGTCTTTGCCGCCAAAGCTGCGGCCCGGTTTGCCAAAGCTCTTGCCCCCAGCCTTCCCGCCATCGCGGGAGCCAAATTTGCCGCCGCCGCTGCGGCCTGCAAAATTTTTAGATTTGGGCTGGAATTTCTTTTCTTTTTGTGACATAAAGCTTCAATCTTTCGTTAGACGTTTCCGGCAATTTACCTTAATTCCCGTAACTGTCAACGCGAAATTTAATAAAAACAGCAATTTATTGTGTTTTCATGATAATAGCTGTCCCCATGTGGTGGAGTGGCCGAGCGGTCAATGGCAGCAGACTGTAAATCTGCCCTCTTATGAGTTCGTAGGTTCAAATCCTACCTCCACCACCATCTTTTCTCCGGTTTTCCGAGATACCAGAGACACCCCCTCAAAAGCCCGCTGTTCGCGGGCTTTTTGCGCGTCAGTTTTCAGGGACCCACAGAGACGGTTCGTGAATAGGCCCAAATAGGGCGATTGTCTCTGGCTGGGACGACTGTAGTGTCCCTGTCATTTAATCGCGCGATAAGTGTCGCTGAGAACAGGGAAAAATACAGGGAAGGATTTGCCTCTGTATAATCGGTTTTCAAAGAGAGTTCTGCGTAAATTTAAAAGGTTAGATAGGGGATCTTTTTCAAATTCTTTGTCCAGTAAGTATTTGATTTTATTTATTTTATTGACATTTCTTTATCTATCGTATAATACTAAAATCACAAAAGGCAGCAAGCGCCGGATTTCAGCTAGCAGCCGAATGTAACCGACTTCTTTCCCCTCACGCGAGGGGAGAGCTCTTGCGGTTAATTCGACAGCTAGGAGGTCTACATGCCCCACGAACGCAAGCTCCTTGCCAGCCCTTTGGCTGGCAAAAAGATCGAAAACACGCCGATCAATAAACTGAAGCCTTACTCCAAAAACTCCCGCAAGCACCCTGAGGCCCAGATCACGAAGCTGATGGGTAGCTGCGCTGAATACGATAGAATGTTGACTGAGTTCTTGCCCTAGAATGAACCCGTGACAGGGCAGCTTTCGCATTGGTATTATATGCATCGTCACAAGTTTCATGAAAAATTGAAATGTGATGGAATTGTTGTAAGTGATTTTTAAAAATAGGAAGCAAAACTAGATGACAGAAGGATTACGTGTAACATTTGAATATTCATCAGAAGTGCTTCAGGATAGGACTATACATCAGGTTTCATTCAAAGACGATACTGGTGAATTTGTGTGTGTCTTTGTTGGCTCTGAAAAAGAAATGGTTCAGGCTAACCTGCTTGCTGCTTTAATGCTCTTAAGGAAATTTGATATTTTCAATCAAGAAGATGTTGATCTAGGTATGAAAAGGTTATCTTCCTTAATGTCTTGAGATAAATGGCGTTCTATTGCTTTAAGTAGTACTGTTGCCATGAAATTGGCACCGCAATCTTGAAGGTAAATAACCATTCTAATTGCATCGATACCTACTGTAGGCTTTTTTCTCTCAGACTCCCGCATTCCAAAATTCTCCTAAATAAGTTGCTAAAACTATTTAGGAGAATTTTTTATTGGGCTGCCCAATTTTTGGATAATTTTTTGCCCGATGGGCGAATTTTTTTATCTACGTTAGGGGATTATTGCGAAAATAAATGCTATTCGATGTCTATCTTGTATGGCCATTATTTAATAATGTTAGATACGCATTCTCATATGGCGAATGAGAGTTTTATTTATGATGACACGGGAGTTTTTTTATGCGGGCCCTGTTCCTCAGCTTGCGGTCTCTGAAACGAACTGAAAATATCAAATATCATATTCAATTATTTCAGAGGCAGATAGAGCCACATCTGTTTCATCTTGTGCGGGAAAAGACAATCTCGATATCAATCTTCGGGATAAGCCTATTGTTATACGGCTCAATAATTGAATTGGGCAGGGGCCGGGTATGAAAATCAGTTTTGTGAAAAGGTGTCTTTTTTGCAAAACTCGAAAAAAGAGGCGAGGTCCATAGGTTTTGCGATGAAATATCCCTGCGCGGTATCGCAGTTCATTGCTTTAAGCGTGTCCCAATCCTGTTTGGTTTCGACGCCCTCGGCCGTGCATTCCATCTTGAGTTTATGCGCCATTTCAATGCTGGATCTCAGCATGACGCATAGCTGATCGTTTTCGGTGCAGTTCTTCACAAATGTTTGGTCGATTTTGAGTTCGCTGAATGCGACGCGTGTGATTTGCTGCATATTCGAGAACCCGGTACCGTAATCGTCAATCGAAAGAGAAAAGCCGTGCATTTTAAGCCGCGCCAGATTTTCGAGCGAATGGGCGACGTCGATCATGGCGACGGATTCAGTGATTTCGAGTACAATATCCTGCGGCCGGGCGGCGGCGTTTTTCACGGTCTGCGTAATCTTGTCTGCCAGCGCGGGGTTTCCCAGCAAATCCAGCGACAGGTTGACGGCAATGGGCAGGGGATATCCTGCGTCATGCAGCTGGCGGCTTGCCGCCGCCGCTTTTTCGAGAATGGACAGGGTCAGGCTTAAAATATTTCCGCTTTTTTCGAGCGCATCGATAAAGGCATAGGGCGCAACAAGTCCTTGTTGCGGGTGCCGCCAGCGCGCCAATGCTTCCGCGCCTTTGATCTTGCCTGTGTCAAACGACACCTTGGGCTGAAAAAAAGGTTCGAATTGATTTTGCGCGATGCCATGCAAAATTTCATCAACCGTAAAAAGTTGAGTTGCAGCGGGGCGGGACGCTTTCGGGGGCGGCAATCCTTTATGCTGGGTGATGAAGGATTGAAGTCTATCGGGCGTCACCGGTTTTTGCGCGGAACCTAGAAAACGCACACCATAAGCCGCCGCCATGCTGGCAACAGCCCCCAGTAAATCGTCGTCGTGTGCGCTGACGATCACGATGGAGATATCGGAATGCGCTTCGCCCAGATGGCGCAGAAATTCCATGCCATCCATCTCCGGCATATTTAGGTCGCAAAGGATGATGTCGACGGGATGTGTTTCCTTTTTTTTGAGAATATCTAGCGCTTGCAGCCCGTCAGCGGCTTCGTGGATGTTTTCCGCATTGAAAGAGCGCAGGACATTCTTTGCTGTCTGGCGCAGCAGGGCATCGTCATCGACGACAAGGAAATTCAGATTGCTGGCGACCATACGCTCTCCTTAATGAGGGGTGTCGATTGGCTATGGGGTGACGCTCGGACATTTGTAATAGGCATCGAGCAGCTTTTCCGGTGTAAAATTCTTGGCAATAAAACTTTTTGCGCCGAGATTGACGGCATTTAATACATTTTCTTTTGTGGGGTCTGATGTCGTAATAATAATATGCGCGGTATCGTCGAGGTGTAAAACTTCTTTCAGGACGTCAAGGCCTGATCCGTCTGGAAGGTGGATGTCGAGAAAAACGACATCCGGCAGATGTTCAAGATAAGCATTGATAACCCCCTCGGTATTGGCGAGCTCGACGATGCGGGCGTGCGGCCGGATCGCTTTTGTCATGAGCGAGCGGATGAACATATCATCCTCGACAAGCATGACGCAGCGTTCTTCTCTTTGCATGCGTTCGGCAAGAAGCGGGGGAGTGCTGTTCGCGCTGTGCGTACAGGTTTCGTGAATATGCAGTTGCAATCTACCGATCCCGTCCCCGGTAATGTTTGCAGCGACGACTGTACAGCTTTTGGGTGGCATGTGCTCTTGAAGGCCCCTGGCAGTAGCCTGAAGGGTGGCGCTTTTGCCGAGATGCACCAGAACAAGAATGGTCCTTCTGTCGCACAGAAGGGTAAGGCCTTCCCGCCCTTTGAAATAGGTGCAGATTTTCTGCGCGACATGGGCCACATTCAGCTGGCCAGTCAACCCTACTTCAACGATCTGCCATTCTTCCGTATTTGTCTTTATTTTGGCGGCGAATTCAGCACATCTGATTTTATCATATCGCGATAAAAAGTCCATTTTGTACCTCAGGTACTTATCCGATATTTATAGCATCTTAATTATTAACAGGTTATTATCTACTGCACGTATATTTCAGTTTCTACAGATTTTCATATTTGTCAATCTCATGCGGGCGAATGTATGCCGGACGAACATGTAAATAGCACCCGTTCTTATACAGCGGCGATGGAACAACTGGTGGCTGTCGTACAGGAACTTTCGCAGGCCCATGATATCGACACCGTCATGCGTATCGTCAGAACATCCGCGAGAACGCTCACCGGCGCAGATGGCGCAACGTTTGTACTGCGCGATGGTGACAGATGCCATTATGTCGACGAAGACGCCATATCACCGTTGTGGAAAGGGCAAAAATTTCCGATGTCCGCCTGCATCAGCGGCTGGGCGATGCTTAACCAAAAATCTGCCGTGATTGAAGATATATACAAGGATGAACGCATCCCCGCCGATGCCTACAGGCCGACATTCGTCAAAAGCCTTGTTATGGTGCCCATCCGCCAAAAATCACCCATCGGCGCTATTGGAAATTATTGGGCACAAACGCGCAAGCCCACGGATGAAGAGGTGAAAATACTTCAGGCGCTTGCCGATGCGACATCCGTAACGATCAAGAATATCGAGCTTTACGATGCGCTGCAAAGAAGCTACCAGCAGCGTGAAAAAGCGGTGCTCGATAAAATGTCGGACGGTATTATAACCATAGATACCAACGGCATGATAGAGAACTACAATAAAGCCGCCGAGCGGATTTTCGGATACCCCGCAGAGGAGGTCATAGGCCAAAGCATCAATATGCTCATGTCCGGAGATGTTCTTGGCGAAAATAACCATCATATTTCTCAACCGGAAGATGCGGGCGGAGAAAGAAATATCGTGGCCACGGGGCGCGAACTATCCGGCAGGCGCAAAAGCGGTGACACTTTTCCGGCAGAAATATCCGTTACTGAAATTCGCGTGAGCGGTTCACGGTTTTTTTCCGCTATCGTCCGGGATATTTCGGACCGCAAGGCCTACGAGCTTCAACTGTTGCAAGCGAAGCATGGCGCGGAAAGCGCCAACCAGATAAAATCAGAATTTCTGGCGAATATGTCGCATGAACTGCGCACACCGCTGAATAGCATTATTGGCCTCTCGCGCATGCTCTATGAGGACAAGAGCTTGTCCGAAGAACACCGCGATGCGGTGGGTATCGCGTATCGCTCGGCAAACAACTTACTCGATATCGTCAACGATATTCTTGATTTGTCGAAGATTGAGGCGGATGCGCTGGAGCTTGAAAAAATTGTTTTCGCGCCGCAGGAGGTCATCTCCGGCGTCATGGAGATTTTTCTGCCGCTGTGCAGCCAGAAGGGCTTAATTCTTACGTGCAACTTGCCCAGCAACGCTAAATTGCCATACCTTGTGGGGGATCCGACACGTCTGGGCCGGGTTATCGTGAATCTGATCAGTAATGCTGTGAAGTATACGGAAAGAGGTTCTGTTACTTTTGATGTCAACTGTACCGAGGATGAAAACGGGAACGCACTGTTTTCGTGTAGCGTAACAGATACAGGCATCGGTATTCCGGCAGATAAAATCGACGCTATTTTTGACAAATTCGTTCAGGCTGATGCATCGATTACGCGAAAGTACGGGGGTACCGGTCTTGGCTTGAATATTACCAGATACCTTGTCAATAAAATGGGCGGCGAAATAGGCCTGACAAGTACAATAGGCGAAGGTTCACGTTTCTGGTTCACCATTCCTTTCGAAACGTCCAAGAGCCGCCCCGCCATGGCTCAAAGAACTTTCCGGCGCGCAAAAATAGACCGCTTGCCCGCCGAGAAACGGAAAGCTGCGAAGGAAGTTAAGATTCTTGTCGGCGAAGACCATCTCTTGAACCAGGGCTTCATGAAACGGCTGCTCCCCAGAATGGGGTTCGGACATTTTGATATTGTCGACAACGGAAAAATGGTGATTGATACCCTCAAAAACAAGGAATACGACCTTGTCCTGATGGATTGCCACATGCCGGTCATGAGCGGTTATGAAGCGGTCGCGCAGTTGCGGGCGTCCGAAAAAAATACAGACAAGCATATCCCTGTGATTGCCATGACGGCCGATGCAATGATCGGTACGCGTGAAAAATGCCTGATCGCGGGGATGGATGATTATATCAGCAAACCCCTCAATCCCGATGAGCTGCGCATGATTATAAGCCGCTGGGTGACATTCTCCGATGAGGAAGAGGACGGCGCATCTGCGCCTTCTTCCAAAGACACACCTAAGGATGAGGGGCCGTCACTCAAGGCCTTCGCCAATAACGAGGAAGAGCTGCGCCATCTTGTGGACCTGTTTATCCGGCAGTCCGAAGACAGTTTGGATATCTTGCGGCAGAATTGCCTGGACGGCAGAAGCGTGCCGTGGATTGAGGCCGCCCATAAACTCAAGGGCGGCGCCGCCGTTGTCACCGCCAAACGTCTGGCGCATTTGTGTGAAAAAGCGCAAAAAATGGAAACGTCCACAGCACGTGAACGCAAGGCTGTATTGAACGAGATATCCGCCGAATATAACAAAGTGAAAGAGGCGCTGTTGCTGGGGGCTTGACGGTTTCGGTTGTCGGCGTCCGTTTGGTCTATGCCAGTCCGTCCAGAAATGTTTTTGCATCGACGGTGATTTGTTTTTTGCGTGCGGCGTCCATTTTGCCGAGGGTGCTGTAGGGCATCGAGAGGCGGGGATTGCCCTTGAGCTTGCTCTGGTTACGCAGCAGGAAATCCCAGTACAAGTAATTGAACGGGCAGGCGTCCGGCCCCTGTTTTTTGTCGGGGCTATAGGCGCAGCCGCGGCAGTAATCCGACATTTTGTTGATATAGGCGCCGCTGGCCGCATAGGGTTTGCTGGCCAGGTATCCGCCGTCGGCGAATAAAATCATGCCCGACACGTTGGGCATTTCCACCCATTCATAGGCATCGGCATAAACGACCAGAAACCATTCGTTGACGTCCTTGGGGTCGATGCCCGCCAGCAGCGCGAAATTGCCCAGCACCATCAGCCGCTGTATATGGTGCGCATAGGCGTTTTCGCGCGTTTCGCTGACGCATTGTTTCAGGCAGTTCATACGCGTATCGCCCGACCAGTAAAACCACGGCAGCTTGCGCGTCGCGCCGAGCGCGTTTTTTTCCGCATAGTCCGGCATTTCCATCCAGTAGATGCCGCGCACATATTCGCGCCAGCCGATAATCTGGCGGATGAAGCCTTCGGCCGCGTTGAGCGGCGCCTTGCCCGCGCGGTAGGCGTCTTCGGCGGCGGCCACCACCTCGCGCACATCCAGAAGCCCGCAGTTGATGTAGGCGCTCAGGAATGAATGATACATCCACGGATTGCCCTGCTGCATCGCGTCCTGATAATCGCCGAACAGCGGCAGGCGTTCGCGGATGAAATGGGCGAGAACCTCGCGCGCCTGTGCACGCGTGACGGCGAAATGGAACGGCGACAGATCGCCGAAATGATGCGCAAAACGTTCGGCGACCAGCTGCAGGCAATCCTGCGTGATCGCGTCCGGCTCGAAAAACAGCGGCGTTGAGCGGAACATGCCGCGATCTTCGGGCGGCTTGCGGTTTTCGGCGTCGTAATTCCACTGTCCGCCCACGGGCTTTCCGCCGTCCATCAGGATATTATAGCGCTGGCGCATCTCGCGGTAGAAAAATTCCATGCGCAGGCTTTTGCGTGCTGCCGCCCATGTCCTGAATTCATCCGGCGTGCAAAGAAAACGGTCATCGCCGCGAATGTCGACGGGGATGCCGAGGGATTTTTCCCACGCCTGCATCGATTGCAAAACGCGGTATTCGCCCGGAAACGTGACGGCGATAGAGGTCGCGTGGTAAAGCGTGGCGATGCGCGCAACCTCGCCCGCGAAACTGCCGGCGTTGTCGGGATCGTCAAGGCGGGTGTAGTGCACGCGGAAGCCTTCCGCCGACAGCTCCGCCGCGAAATGGCGCATGGCGGCGAATAAAAACGCGATTTTCTTTTTGTGATGTTTGACGTAGGTGGCTTCTTCCCATACCTCGCACAGCAGGATGATATCTTTGTCCTTGTCGATATCCGAAAGGGAGGAAATATTCCGCGACAGCTGGTCGCCGAGAATAAGCCGCAGGACGGTCATGTCATCCTGCGGACGATCGGGAAATAAAGCGCATCGGGCAGCAGGCGCAGGATTTTCATGGCCCAGGTGAATTTTTTGGGGAAATGGATTTCAAATCCGCTGCCCGCCAACTGGTCGGCCAGGCTGCGTGCGGCCTGTTCGGGGCTGATAATCATGGGCATGTCGAAGCTGTTTTTATCCGTCATCGGCGTGCGCACAAAACCCGGGTTGATCACGCGCACATCGATACCGCTGCCGGCGGTTTCCAGCTTCAGGCTTTCGGCAAGGTTGATGATGGCGGCCTTGGTCGCGCCATAGGGCTGCGCGTTCGGCAGCCCTCTGTATCCCGCGACGCTGCCGCAAAGGGCGATTTGTCCGCTTTTCTGGCTTTGCAGTATCGGCAGCACGGCATGCAGGCAATTCAGCGTGCCCATCAGGTTGACATCGATGATATCGCGCGCGGCGGCAAGATCGATTTTCCCGATCGCCGCGGGCGTATAGATAGCGGAGAGCAATATAACGCCGTCTATGCGCCCGAAAGTCCCCTGCAGCGATGCGGCGGCCGTGGCGACATCATCGGCCTTGGTGACATCCAGCGGTAGCGCGGTATGGTCCTGGCCGAGCGTGGCCAGCACGGATTGCAGCGCATCGGCGCGCCGCGCGGACAGGCACAGCCGCGCGCCACGCCGCGCCAGTTCATGCGCCAGTGCCGCCCCGATACCGCTGGAGGCGCCGATAATCCAGTAATTTTTGCCGCTATAGGACATATTGTTTATTTCTGCTTTTGCATGAAAATCGTGAGTTCGGCCACCGTGAAGCCGAATTTTTTAAGGTAGGAACGGTTGACCAGCACATCGCCGTTCATCTGGAACATCCAGTCGTCAAACGTGATGCGATAGGTCGTATTGCCGACCGGCAGATCCATTTCATATTTCCACTGCACGGCGCTGCCGCTGGCTTTGCCCTTGGCGGTGCCCAGAATATCGCCCGCCGTCCCCTGATAGGTGCCGTCAGGCATTTTTTTGATGTTCCAGACGCGTTCCTGCTTTTCACCATCATAGAAAGTGAATTGTTCGCGCAGCACGCCGGTATCGCCTTTCCACTCGCCTTGCATGTCGATATCGAAACGGCGCGTGACCTTGCCCTTGCGGTCCTGCAGGATGCCCCAGCCCTTGACGGGGCCGTTGAAAAATGCCGACAGCGACACGGGCGGGGTGGTGTCTTTGTAGTCGTCGACCTTGATGGATGAACAGGCGCTAAGCAGCATGGTGGCCCCCAGTATGCAGGTGATGAGAAGATGTTTCATGGTTTTTTTCCGTTTTGACAAGAACAAAGATAGCGAAAAGCTTGATGGCGGCCGGTATCATCGCATACAGCACGACCAGCGCCGCATGCCCGCAATCGGGGGAATCCGCGGCGGGTTTGAATCCGGCGATATCCAGCGTGATGAAGGCCAGTGCCGTTGCCGCCGCCAGCGACATTTTCATGAAAAACGCATAAATGCCGAAATACGACGATGTGTGGGCATCCATGCCTGCCGCCGCAATGCGGCGCGACAGCAGCGCGGGCGGCAAAAAAATCTCCGCACCGAAACCGATACCCGTCAGAAGGCAGATGGCCGCATAAATCTGCACATCGCCCGGCCCGATGAAGGCGGCAGCGCACAGAAAAGCGGCGGAGAGGCCCATGCCGCACATCCAGACACGTTCGGGGGTGAAATGCTTCACGGCTTTTTGCCACAGGGGCACAGACACAATCGCGGCGGCGAAATAGATCATCAGGAACAGCCCCGCCTTATCCTCCGCATCCAGCCAGTCGCGCACGTAAAACAAAAACAATACGGCCGGCAGAGAGGAGGCGAGCATGCTGATGCCATAGACGGCAAAAAACCGGCGGAAATCCGGCGTCATCAGGTTGCGAAACGGCAGCTGCGACGTGCTGCCCGCAGGCACGCGCAGGGACAAGCTGCGATACCAGACGAAAAAAACCGCGCTGGCCAGCAGGGCGCAAAAGGCGCCTGCCAGCGCATAGCGGGGCATATCGCCCAGCAGCGCGGGCAAAATCATCGCGGTCAGAAGCCCCGCAAGGCCGAAGCCCTCGCGCCACGCGCTGAGAGAGGTTTTCCCAGCCGCATCGCCCGCCGCCAGCGCGCCGACGGCATTGAGGTTGATGAGCAGCACGCTGAACGACAGCGTCGCCAGAAACGCGCTGCACACAAACCAGAAAATTTCAACCGACGGCGGCGGGTTATACAGCGCCGCGAAGGCGCCCGCGAAAACCGCACCCGCCGCCGCCATGATGAGCCCGCGCTGCGGGTGGTATTTGTCCGACATGCGGCCGATGAAGGGATCGACCAGCGCATCGAACAGGCGTATCACAAACAAAGCCCCGCCCAGAAACGCCAGACTGGCGCCGTATTCGACGGCATAAAAATCAGGCGCATGGATATACAGCGGCAATCCGGCAAAGGCCAGCGGAAAGGCCAGAAGGCCATAAGAGATTTTGCCGGAAAGCCGCAGCGTGGTCATGTGCCCCCCAGCAGTTTGCGGCGCAGGTCGGGCGCGCTGGTTTTATCGGACAGCCAGATGCCGAAAAAATGGTGTGCGAAGTCGTGCCCGTCGATATGGCCTATTTTGCGGCCTTCCTGACAAAACACGGTGCCGCTTCCGGTGTAAACGCCGGTCAGGCTGTCGCCGGGGGCGATGTCGGGGAATATCGCCGCCATCTGACGTTCCCACGCCGCCAGTTTTTTATCGTCTTTGGCGCCGTTCTTGCGCATTTCGTCGATGGAGCTGTCGACGATTTTGCGGCCCTTGATGTTCTGGCGGTAAACCAGTTTCAGCGCATGCGGCGCATCGGCGGCATAGCGGCCTTCGGGCGCATAAAGCGCGGCGTCATAAACATGCCAGAACGCAAAGGTGAAGGGGCCTTTGCCCACCATTTGCGCGCTGCGGATATAGGTGGCGGCGCAGGAATCATCCGCCCGCGCGGGCGATGCGCAGAGCGTCAGCATCACGGCAAGGGCGGCGATTGTTTTACGCATGGGTAAGCCCTACCTGCATCACGTCGGTGCGGCCGGTGCGGAAACCCGCAATGCAGGCCGCCAGATAAAACCGCCACATGCGGATGAATTTTTCGTCATAGCCCTGCGCAAGAACCTGCGGCTTGGCTTTGTCGAAATTCTCCAGCCACATTTCCAGCGTGCGGGCGTAATCCTGACCGAAATCGAAACGGTCGGTGACGCGCAGACCCGCGGCATCGGCGGCGGCGGCAAAGCGCGACGGGCTGGGCAGCATGCCGCCCGGGAAAATGAATTTGCGGATGAAATCGCCGCTTTCGCGGTAACGGGCGAAACGGCTGTCGGCGATGGTGATGGTCTGGATCATCGCATGGCCGCCTTTTTTCAGCAGCTGGGCGATTTTTTCGAAATAGGCGGGCCAGTATTGTTCGCCGACGGCTTCGAACATTTCAATCGACACGATGCTGTCGTAGGCGCCCTGCTGGTGGCGGTAATCTTCAAGCACGATGTCGGCACGGCCGTTCAGGTGCGCATCGGCATATTCTTTTTGACGGGCCGACAGGGTGATGCCCTTGACGGCATAATCGCCGCGTTCAAGCGCGCGCGCCGCAAAACCGCCCCAGCCGCAGCCGATTTCCAGCACTTTGCCGCTGGTGCTGTGCGTGCCGTCGATCAGGCGGTCATATTTCGTCAGCTGCGCCTGACGCAGATCCTGTTCGCCATTTTTGAAAATGGCCGAAGAATACGTCATCGTCGGGTCGAGCCACAGGCGGTAAAAATCATTGCCGAGGTCGTAATGCGCGCTGATATTGCGCTTGCTGCCGCGCAGGGTATTGATGCGCAGCAGGTTCGACAGCCGCGCCAGAACACGCGCGGGCATGCTGCCGAAAATAAACGCGTCGATCGCCTTTTCATTGGCGAGGGCGAGGGACAGCAAATCCTGCAGATTGCGCGTATCCCACAGGCCTTCGCGGTAATCTTCGGCAAAACCGATATCGCCATGCACGGCCAGATTGCCGATGACGCGCCAGTCGCGCAGCGACAAAACGGCGGCAGGGCCGGGGGCGGTGCCTTCGAATACCCGCGTTTTTCCGTCCGGGGTTTCGATGGTGATATGACCGCATTCAAGGCGGTCGAGATTGCGCAGGAAGCTGTCTGTTGCCGTGGATGAAATCATGTTTTTACCTCTTGATGATACCGCGACATTAAAGCTGTGCCCCTAAATCGGGCATGAATAAAACATTACAAATCCGTAAGGTTGGTGGTAACGCTGGTTTTTTCCGGCTTTTGCACGGGCTTCGGAATGTATTTGATGCCCTTGGCCAGCAGTTTCAAGGCGTGCCAGTGAATACGCATGACCGCGACCAGCGCGACCAGCGGATGCCGCCAGAAAGCGCGGCGCTGGCTGGACGCCGTGAGGGGGCAGAGCCGGCCGCTCAAGGCGGTCAGCAGCTGTTTTTTGCTTTCGGCGTCGTAAAAATCAATCCAGATGCCGACCTGCGGCCCCTGAAGGGCGAAGCGGAAACGGTAACGCCCTTCGCGCTTGAGGAAGGGGGAGACGTGAAAAACCTTTTCCGCCTCCATCCATGTGTCATTCTCGATAACCCCGCCCGCCGCGGGTTTGCAGATATAGCTGTGGGTTTCGCCGAAGGTGTTATTCACTTCGCAAATCACGGCGCGCAGTAGGCCTTTGCTGTCGTGGCACAGCCAGAAACTGACGGGGTTGAACACATGCCCCAGCGTGCGCGGCATGGTCAGCAGCATAATCTCGCCATCTGCCGTATCGACGCCGGCCTGTTTCAAAAGCCCGCGCGCCCAGATGCCAAGGTCGCTGCCGTCGCGCGCGCCGTGGTCGCGCGTCAAAAACGACGACAGGGCGGAGCGGTCAATGCCGAAACGCCACGATGACGGCATATCGCGGATTTTCGACAAAGGCAGGCAGAGGTAATAAATGCCGTACGTGAAGCCGTTCACCTTCGGGAAGAGGCGTTTGTGCATCACCTGCCCGAACATGATTTGCGGCGTCATCTCCATGGTGCTGTGCATCCCAGATTTTCGCAGGCGGCAACCGCGCTCATCAGCCCGTCTTCGTGAAAGCCATAGCGCTGCCATGCGCCGCAGAACGACAGACGGTTTTTATTTTGTATATCGGCCACACGCGATTGGGCGCGAATGGCCTCCAGCGTGAAAACGGGGTGTTTGAAGGTATGGCGGTCGAAAACCATCGACGCATCCGGCGCGCGGTGGGGGTTGAGCGTCACCAGCACGGGCACATCGGACGCGAGGCCTTGCAGGTTATTCATCCAATAGGTCAGCGAAAGGTCGTTTCGCTTGTCCTGCATGGTTTCGGATAGATAAATCCAGCTGGCCCAGGCGCCGCGGTGTTTGGGCATGAAACTGGTGTCGCGGTGAACCACGATGTCATTGTTCTGATAACCGAACGCGCCCAGAACAGATTTTTCATCCGCCGTCGGGTTTTGCAAAAGCGCCAGCGCCTCGTCGGCGTGACAGGCGATGACGGCGTGGTCAAATATATGTTTGTCGCCGCAGGTATCGGTGATCTCGACATGGTTTTCCGTCCGCGCGACAGCGGCGGCGCCGCAGTTCAGGCGGATTTTGTCGGCAAAGGGCGCGGTCATTTTGCGCACATATTCACGGCTGCCGCCGGTCACGGTGTACCACTGCGGGTGGTCGTTGACCGTCAGCAATCCGTGGTTTTTGAAAAACCGGATAAACGTCGCGGCAGGGAAGGCGAGGATGGTTTCGACAGGGCAGCTCCAGATCGCCGCGCCCATCGCTTGCAGATAATAAAGGCGGAACCATTCGCCCATGCGCATTTTATCCAGCAAATCGCCAAGGGTGATATCGCTGTCGGCATATTGTTCGGCGGTGCGGTTGAAACGCAGGATATCGGCAATCATGCCCCAGAACTGCGGGCGCAGCAGGTTGCGTTTTTGCGCAAACATGCCCTTGCTGCCGTATTCAAGAAAGCCGTTGCCGACGCTGGCGCCGAAAGACATATCGCTTTTCTGCGTCGCCACGCCGAGGTGTTTGAAAAATCCGGTCAGCAGCGGATAGTTGCGGTGGTTGAAAACGATAAACCCCGTATCGACGGGGCGCGCCGAGCCGTTCGCGCTGACGTCGATGGTGCGGCTGTGCCCGCCGACATAGGCGTTTTTTTCAAACACCGTGATGTCGTGTTTCTGGTTGAGCAGCCATGCTGCGCCAAGGCCGGAGATGCCGGTGCCGATAATTGCGATTTTCATGCGTTCCATCTTTATAATTTTATTCTCTTTTAAATGGCGCGCGGCTCACTGGCTCATTAAATAATTGTAATGTAGCTAAAATATTAATTTTACACGCAAACCCGGCGCGGCGTTTTCAAGCACGATGCGCGCGTCATGCAAATCGGCGACGGCGGCGACAAGGCTGAGGCCGAGACCGCTGCCGGGGGTATGGCGGCTCTGGTCGCCGCGGAAAAATCGGGTGAAGACTTTTTCTTTTTCGTGGTCGGGAATACCGGGGCCTTCATCGCGCACGGCGGCATGAATATGCCCGTCCGCCGTGGCAAGCGTCAGGGTGATGCAGGCATCTGCGGGGCTGAATTTGATGGCGTTGTCGAGCAGGTTGGCAAAAGCCTGAAACAGCAGGTCGCGGTCCCCCGTCAGGCGGGCATCGGCCAGTTCAAGCGCAAGGGTGATGTTTTTGCCCTCCGCAATCGGTTCATACAAATCGGCGACATCGCGCAGCAAGGGCGCAAGGTCGATATCGGTGAACTGCGTTTTCTTGCGCGCGGTTTCGATGCGGGCGATGCGCAAAAGGGCGTTGAAGGTGGCGAGGATATGGTCGGCCTCGGCCATCAGCTCGTCGGCGGCGCTGCTGTCGATGCGGCGCAGGGTTTCGAGGTTGTTGCGCAGACGTGTCAGCGGGGTGCGCAGGTCATGGGCGATATTGTCGGATACGCGCTGCACCCCTTCGACCAGCGTTTCGGTGCGCGCCAGAAACGCATTCAGAACGCCGGAGAGGTAGCTGAGGTCATCCCATTTCGAATCAATCGCCACGCGCTGCGACAGGTTGCCGGTATCCATGATGGTCTTGGCGGTGGCGGCAATGCGGTTGGTGCGGCTGACGACAAAGGTGCTGATGAAAAAGCTGACGGTAATCACGATCATCATCAGGATAATACTCAGCAGGCAAAGCCCCAGCATGAAATTATAATCGTGGATAACCTTGGTGACATCGACGCCGGCATAAAGCGTGCGGCCGTCTTCAAGCGTCTGCATCTTGGCGGCGTAGCGTTTGCCGCCGGCGGTGACCAGCATCAAACCGCTATCGCCGAGTTTGGCCTGCGCGGCGGGCCAGGCGCGGATATTGCCGGCAACCGGCGCGCCATCCGCACCCTGCAGCAGATAAAGACGCCCCGTAGCGGGGGATTGCAGGGCGGCCCGCAGCGCCGCGTCATCCATGCGCGCCAGATAGCGGATTTCGGTATCGACCGTATCCTGCGTGCCGTGAATAAAATGGCCGCGCGCGAAGTAATAACCGAAATAGCCCAGCACAATCACGCCAAGGCCCAGCAAAATGCCGAACAGCAAAGCCATTTTGAAGCTGGAGCTGCTGGTATATTTGCGCGCGCCGGTCATGTCATTCTTCGATGATATAGCCTGCACCGCGCACCGTTTTGATGATGGGGTTGTCGGCATTGCGGTCGACCTTGCCGCGCAGGCGGCTGATATGCACGTCGATGACGTTGGTCTGCGGATCGAAATGATAATCCCAGACGTTTTCAAGCAGCATGGTGCGCGTCACCACCTGCCCCTTGTGGCGCAGCAGGTATTCCAGCAGGCGAAATTCGCGCGGCTGGATATCGTTCAGCGCCTTGCCGTCGCGGAAAACCTTGCGCGACAGCAGATCCAGTTCGATGCCGCGCGCGCTCAGGCGGGTTTCGGTGATGGCGCTTTGGGTGCCGCGGCGGAATAATACCTCGATGCGCGCCAGCAGTTCGGAAAAGGCGAAGGGCTTCACAAGATAATCATCGCCGCCCGAACGCAGGCCTTTCACACGGTCATCCACTTCCCCCAGTGCCGAGAGGATGAGGGCGGGCGTCGCGTTATCCGCGCCGCGCAGGGTTTTGATGATGGTCAGCCCGTCCAGTTCCGGCAGCATGCGGTCGACAATCATCACGTCATATTTTTCGGTGGTGGCCAGAAACAGGCCGTCCTTGCCATTGCCTGCGACATCGGCGGCATGGCCGTTTTCGGCAAGGCCGTTTTTGATGTAGTCGGCGACTTTCGCGTCGTCTTCGATAATCAGGACTTTCATGGCGTCCGGTCTTGAGGTGAGCGGGATAGCGGCACTCTAGCAAGATTTGCGAAAAAAAGCGTGGCCTGTTCGGCATCGCATCTTTACATATTTTATTTTTCCCTGGTTTGTCAGAATGTCCTTTGCATTTCGGGCGGGAATGATATGTATTGGCGCATGGAAACGCAGCAGGTTTTCACCCAAGGGGTATGTCATGACACTACATCTCATCAAACTTTCCGTCGGCACCGAAAGTTTTGCCGATCTGGCGGAATGGCAGCAGCAATGTCTCGCGGATCTGCGCCGTGCGCGCCGCAAGCCGGAGCTGTGGCATGTCACGCGCCATATGCCCAAGCGCGCCGATGAACTGCTGGCGGGCGGGTCGATATACTGGGTGGTCAAGGGGTTTGTGATTGCGCGGCAAAAGCTTCTGGATTTCCGCGAGATCGATGTCAACGGCGTCAATCACTGCGCCATCGTGCACGATAACGAACTGGTGCCCGTGCGCAGCCAGCCGCGCCGCGCGTTTCAGGGCTGGCGTTATCTGAATGCCGACGACGCCCCGCCCGATATGGCCGCGGGCAGCGGCCACGAAGAGCTGCCCGAACATCTGCGGCAGGAACTGCGCGCGCTGGGGCTTTTGTAAAAATCTCTGATATTTATGTGCGCTTTTGATACGCCGTGATGAGGCGGTCAAGATTATTGGCGAACTGGTTGCGCTCCTGCGGGCCGAGGCCGCCGGGCCCGCCGGTTTCGATGCCGCTGCCGCGCAGCGAATCCATGAAATCACGCATGGAGAGGATTTGTTTGATGTTGTCGCGGTCGTAAAGTTTGCCGCGCGGGTCAAGCGCATGGCCGCCTTTTTCAACAATGCGTGCCGCCAGCGGGATATCGGCGGTGACGACGATATCTTCGGCGCTGCAGCGCGCGGCGATTTCGTCATCGGCCACATCGGGGCCCGGCGGCACCTGCGTCAAGGTGATGAAGGGCGAAGGCGGCAGATGCAGGTACTGGTTGGTCACGAAGGCGACGGTAATTTGCGTGCGCTCCGCAACGCGGAATAAAATCTCTTTGATCACCTTGGGGCAGGCGTCGGCATCAACCCATATTTTCATGTGGCCATATTTTCATTTCAGATGCGTTTTTTCAATTCTGTGGATCAGTTTTTCGATGGCGTGAATTTCGGCCAGCCAGTCTTCGGGGTATTTCAGTTTTTGCGTGGCGCGGTACTGGATCAGCCCCTCGCGCGCGGTGTTCAGGCATTCGACCGCCTTTTCATACTCCAGCAGCTTCAGATACGCCTCGCCAAGGTCCTTGTGATAAAGGGGGGCGATGATGTTGAGGTTTTTTGTGCGCTTATCAAGGGCGATGATCTCAAGGCAGGCTTCGACCACCGTATAATAATCCTTTTTGCGGTCAGCCTTGTTCAGCTTTTCGCGCAGGGCTTTCAGTTCGTCCATTTGTTTGCGGTTGGTCTTGCTCATGCCGGCCCGTCCTGTTGAATAATCCTGCCCCCATTTTCTGTAGCTGGCGGGGAATAGCAAGGCCTATCTTGGGGCTGCGCGCGGCTTTTCTGGCTGCGGGGCGGGGTTTGGTGTATGATGGGCAAAACGCAAACAGGCCGCGCCCGCATGACCAAACCAACCATCGCAGCAAAACTGGCAAAAAAACTGAAAACGCCAAAGCAGGTGCAAAAATTCCTGCGCACGTTGCCCTATAACCGCGAAAAGGGCGGGGAGACGCTGTCTTCGGCGGAATCGGCGCTGCGGCGCGGGCGGCTGCATTGCTACGAAGCGGCCTTTGCCGCCGCGGCGATACTGGAGCATCACGGCTATCCGCCGCTGGTCATGAGCCTCGAGAGCAAGGACGGCCTCGACCATGTCATCTATGTGTTCAAACAAAAAGGCCGCTGGGGCGCGGTCGCGCGGTCGCGCGACGAGGGGCTGCATGGCCGCCCGCCCCAATACCGCAGCCTGCGCGATCTGGCGCTCAGCTATTACGATCCCTATGTCGATAAATCCGGCAAGATTATCGGCTATCAGGTCGCGAACCTTGACGATACCGGCGCCGACTGGCGCGCGAGCAAGCGCAACGTCTGGAAAGCCGAGCAGTATCTGATCGATATCCGTCACAACAAAATCAAATCGTCATTGGCGCGGTATAAAAAACTGCTGCGCGATTATCTGGCGCGCGGGCCGATGCCGCGGCAAAAACACTGGTGGTAAGCGGCCGCTGTTTATAAAAACTTCGCAATCACGGCCAGAAACGCGGGGCCGTATTTTTTCAATTTTTGTTCGCCAATCCCGTGCACCAGCGCCATGCGCGTCATGTTGTCGGGCTTCAGCAGGGCCATATCCATCAGCGATTTGTCATGAAAAATGACATAGGGCGGCACGCCCTGCGCGCGGGCAATCTCCATACGCGCCGTTTTGAGCGCCGCGAGCAGCGCCTGATCTTCCGGCGGCAGCAATCCGGCATCCGCGCCGCCGCGCGATGCCTTGCCCGTCAGGGCGGCGCGGCGCGCGGCTTTGCGCAGTTGAATCGTTTGTTTTTCGCGCAGAAAAGCCTGCCCCTGCGCGGTCATGCTCAGCCCGCCGTGTTCGCTGTCGACCTGCAGCAGGTTGCGCGCAATCAGCTGGCGGAACACCGATTGCCATTCGGTTTTGCTCATATCCTTGCCGATGCCGAAGGTGCTGGTCTGGTCGTGGCCGTTGCGCAGGATGCGCTCGTCGGTCTGGCCGGTCAGGACATCGATCAGATATCCCGCGCCGTATCGCTGGCCCGTGCGGTAGGCGGTGGACAGCGCCTTTTGCGCAACCAGCGTGCCGTCGAATGTTTCGGGCGGCGACTGGCAGGTGTCGCAGTTGCCGCAAGGCGCGCAGCTGTCGCCGAAATATTCCAACAGCACCTGACGGCGGCATCCCGCCGTTTCGCACAGGCCCAGAAGGGCGTTCAGCTTCTGGTGTTCGATGCGTTTTTGCGCGTCCGGCGCGTCGGAATCGTCGATGAACTGGCGCTGCATCACCGCGTCCTGCGCGCCGTAGACCATCAGCGCGTTCGACGGCAGGCCGTCGCGGCCCGCGCGGCCGGTTTCCTGATAATAGGCTTCGATATTTTTGGGGATGGTCATATGCGCCACAAACCGCACATCGGGTTTGTCGATACCCATGCCGAAGGCGATGGTGGCGACCATGATGATTTTTTCTTCTTTCAAAAACCGCGCCAGATGCGCGCTGCGCACCTCGGCCGCAAGTCCCGCGTGATAGGGCAGGGCGGTGAAGCCTTCGCCGGACAGCCATGCCGCGGTTTCTTCGGTCAGCTTGCGCGACAGGCAATAGACGATGCCGCTATCCTCCGCATGGTTCTGGCGGATGAAATTCAAAATCTGCGTGCGGCCGCTGTCTTTGGGTAAAATCGTGTAATGGATATTCGGGCGGTCGAAACCGGCGATAAAATTGCGGCCTTGTTCCAGCTTCAGGCACTCGACGATATCGCGGCGCGTCGGCGCATCGGCGGTAGCGGTCAGGGCGATGCGCGGGGCATAGGGGTAGCGCTCCGCCAGTACCGACAGCTGTTTGTAATGCGGGCGGAAATCATGCCCCCATTGCGATACGCAATGCGCTTCGTCGATGGCGAAAAGGGAAATCGGCGCCTCGTCCAGCAGGGCGAGGAAGTCATCCATCAACAACCGCTCCGGCGCGACATAAACAAGGTCGATAAGCCCGCGCAGCATCGCGTCCTTGGTGCTGGCAATCACGTTGCCGTCCACGTTGGAATTGATGGCGGCGGCGCGGATACCCAGCTGCTGCAGCGCGTCTACCTGGTTTTGCATCAGGGCAATCAGGGGCGAGATCACAATGCCCACGCCGTCGCGCAGCAAGGCGGGGATTTGATAGCACAGCGATTTCCCGCCGCCCGTCGGCATGAGGACGAAGGCATCGCCGCCGCCCGCGACATGCTGGATGATATCCGCCTGCGCGCCGCGAAAAGCGTCAAACCCGTAAGTCTTTTGCAAAATGCGCAGCGCCGCCGCAGCATGCGGGGAGGAGGATTTGTGATCGCTTGCGTGAAAAACCATGATGGGCGCCACTCTATCACAGCGGCGCGGGTGAAAGAAGCCCTCGGCTTTTATAAAATATCAGTGTTTCGGGCCGTAGCGCAGCAACTGGCCGTCCGGCGCGTCGGTCAGCAGGTATAAATACCCGTCCGGCCCCTGCCGCACATCGCGGATGCGGCTTTCGAGGGTGGTGAGCAGTTTTTCCTGCTTGATGATATGCCCGCCTTCGATATCCAGCCGCCGCAGGTGTTGGCCGGCCAGCGCGCCGACGAACAGGTCGCCTTTCCACTGCGGCATTTTATCGCCGGTATAAAACGCCATGCCGCTGGGCGCAATCGACGGCGTCCAGTGAACCAGCGGGTCTTGCATGCCGTCCTTGTGGCGCACATCGGTGATGGTGGCACCGCTGTATTCGCGGCCATAAGTCACGACCGGCCAGCCGTAATTCGCGCCCGGCTTCAGGATATTGATTTCATCCCCGCCGCGCGGGCCGTGTTCGTGAATCCAGATGGCGTTTGTGCCGGGATACAGCGCCGCGCCCTGCACGTTGCGGTGGCCGTAGGTGAAAATCTCGGGCTTTGCGCCAGCTGTAGCGGCGAAGGGGTTGTCTTTGGGGATGTCTCCGTCGCGTGTCAGGCGTACCGTCGTGCCCAAATCATCCGTCACATTCTGGGCATGGTCGCGCATGCTGTAGCGGTCGCCCAGCGTCAGCAGCAGCGTGCCATCCGGCAAAAACAGAATGCGTCCGCCGAAATGCTGGTTGCTTTTGACTTTCGGCAGGGAAACAAAAATGGTTTTGACATCCGACAGCTGCGCGGCGGCAAGATCAAGCCGCGCGCGCGCCAGTTCGGTGCTGTTGGCGTTTTCATCGCCGCCCGCATAGGCGAAGAAGATCGTGGAATCGCGCGCGAAGTCGGGGGAGAGGGCGACGTCAAACAACCCGCCCTGTCCGGCGGCGTAAATATCGGGCAGGCCCGCGATTTCCGTGCGGGTCTTGCCGTCCGCGGCGATATGCAGCAGTTTGCCGCCGCGTTCGGTGACCAGAAAGCCTTGCCCGTCCGGCAGGAATGCAACCGACCATGGAAATTCGAGTTTATCGGCAACCACGGTTGTTTGCAGATGTGGCGCATCGTTGACGGGTGCGCGGTCGATGGGGTCGGTTTGCAGGCTTTGCCAGTAAAGCGCCGCCATCACCGCCAGCGCGCAGGCCGTAATCCAGATCATATTTTTATTTTTCGGGGTGGATGCCATGGCGTTCTCTTCTGCGCTATGCTGTGATGCGGTCATATCCGGCGCTCAGCTGGTGCAGGTTAGTTTAAAAGGGGTTCACGCACATGGCAAAACAAAAAAACCGCTGCGGCTGGGTTGGTACGGGCAAGCCGTTTTACGAGGAATATCACGATACCGAATGGGGCGTGCCCGTGCACGACGATATCCGGCATTTCGAGATGCTGATCCTCGAAGGGGCGCAGGCGGGGCTGAGCTGGGAAACCATTTTGAAAAAACGCGATGCCTACCGCCGCGCGTTCAAGGGGTTTGCCCCCGCCAAGGTCGCGCGCATGACCGATGCAGCGCTTGAAAAGCTGATGCAGGACGAAGGCATTGTGCGCAACCGTCTGAAGATTTTCTCCGCCCGCCGCAATGCGCAGGCGTTTCTGGACATTCAAAAGGAATTCGGCAGTTTCGATGCCTATGTCTGGCGGTTTGTGGGCGGCAAGCCCCTCAAGGGCCGCCGCAAGACGCTCAAGGATATCCCCGCGCAAACGCCGGAGTCCGATGCGCTGTCCAAAGATCTTAAAAAACGCGGCATGAATTTCGTCGGCAGCACCATCATCTATGCCTATATGCAGGCCATAGGCATGGTGGACGATCACGTAGCGGATTGCTGGCGCGCGAAAAAATAGAACACGCGAGAAGTGCTCAGGGCTTGGGCGTGGCGGTGATGTCGATGGTCACGGTAATGTCGCGCCCGACCCATTCGGCGGGGGCGTCGGATTTTTTGCCGATATCGAAATCAAGACGGTTGAGCGTGAAGCTGCCTTTCGCCGTCACCGGTGATTGCGCAAGGTCGCTGAGCGTGAAGTCGAATTGCACCGGTTTGGTGATGCCGCGGATGGTCAAATCGCCCGCGGCGCTATAACCGCTGCCATCGGGTTTTGCGGTGATGGCCGTGGTCGTGAACGTGGCCTGCGGGTGGTTTTTTACATCAAACCAGTCGGGCTGCGGCAGCGTGCCGTCATACATGCTGTTGCCGGTTTTGGCGCTGGCGGTATTGAAGGTGGCGATAATCTTGCTGGCGCCCAGATCGGCGGGGTCAAACGTCACCAGCGCCGTCCATTCGCCAAAGCTGCCGCTGAAGGGATTGTCGGCATGGGTGCCGCTGAAGGTGATTTTGCTGGCCTTGGTATCGACGCTGTATTCGGCGGCGCCGGCGGGTGATGCGTAAAGCGAAAAGGCAAAAAAAGCCGCGAAGGCGATTTTCTTGGCGATGCCGAACACCAGTAAACGTTTCTGCACCGTGGGCGAAGACATCGTGCGGATGATTTTATCGGCCATGTCATCCACGGTCTGCTTGTTCAGGCGGCCTTTGGACATAGGGTTTACTCCGGTTTTGATTTTTTGCAGCGGGCGCAGGAAAACCACATGCGCGGCAGCAGGTTTTCGCGGTCGATGACGGCGTGTTTCACCACGGCGGCGATATGCCCGCCAATCACGAAAATGAAAACCCAGGCCAGAATTTCGTGCGCTTCTTTGGCGATGCCGTTCACGAATTCATTGCCCGCGATTTTGGGAATGTGCGGCCATTCAAACAGGCCGAAAACGATGGTGGGCAGGCCATAGACGCTGGACGATACCATCGCCCAGCCCGTCAGCGGCACGGCCAGCATGAAAGCATAAAGCGCGATATGTCCGGCCTTCGCCAGCGTGGCTTCCAGCCCCTTGATGGAGGCGGGCAGGGCGGGCGCTTTATGCGTCAGCCGCCAGCCGATACGCACGAAAAACGCCACCAGCAAAAGAACGCCCAGCGATTTATGCCACTGGATCATGCTGAACTTGAGGCTTTTGGGCAAATCCAGTTCTTCCATCGCCAGGCCGCTGGCGAGCATCAGGAAAAACGCCGCCGCCATAATCCAGTGCAGAAGAACGGCAACTGTATTGTATCTTTGGGCGGCGGCGTCGGTCATGATGTTTCCTTATGTGTACGATTAGTCTTTTTTGGCGAATTCGGCTTCGATGATGATATCCACTTTGTCGCCAATCATGGGGACATAGGTGGACATGCCGAAATCGCTGCGGTTGATGCTGGTGGTGGCGGAAAAGCCCATTGCGGCTTTCTGGCTGAAAGGCTGCACGGCATAGGCGCCATTGAACGTGGCATCCAGCACGACAGGCTTGGTGACGCCGAGCAGCGTCAGGTCGCCGTGGATTTTACCGGTGTTGTCGCCTGTGACTTCGATTTTGGTGGAATTGAATGTAATCTCCGGAAACTTGCCGGCGTTGAACCATTGTTCCTGCGTGACCAGGTTTTTGTTGAAATCTTTTTCGGCCGTGGGCACGAAATCGGTTTCCAGCGACGCAGGGTCGATTTTCGCGCTCACTTTGCTTTTGGTGATGTCGGCGGGATCGAACGTGATATCGGCGTCAAACGATTTGAAACGCGCGGTGTAATTCGACAGCCCCGCATGCATGACTTTCCACGTCAGGCTGGCGTGGTATTTATCGATGCTGTACACGCCGGCGGGCATGTCTTTCCACGGGGTCATTTTCATGTCCTGCGCAGAGGCGCTGGCGGCGGTCAGGGAAACCATGGCAAAGGCGGCGGCAAAAAGGGCGTTTTTCATGTGTGACATGTCCTCGGGAAAGTGCGGGGGCGGGATATACAGTACCAACGATGGAATATAGGGCGGGTTCCGTCAAGGACAACCTATTCCGTACCGCGCCCGTGCTATCGGTTGAAAAGGGCCTGGGCGCTTTGGCGCTGGGTTTCGGCGGTTTCCTGCGCCAGTTTGTAGGCGACATAATATTTATAGATATTGCGCACGTATGTCACCGGTTCCTGCCCGACGCGCAGGGCGACGATACGCTCCACGTTATCGAACCAGATATCCGGGTCGTAGCCCTTGGCGGCGGCCTCGGCGCGCAGCTTTTTGATACGGCTGGGGCCGGCGTTATAACTGGCGAAGGCGAAGAGGGTGCGGTTCTTGGCGTTCAAATCCGCATCCTTGAAAAAATTCGCCAGAATGAAATCCATGTATTTGGTACCGGCGTGGATATTCGGCTCGGCCTTGTGGATATCCCCGACGTTCATGTCGCGGCCCGTTGCGGGCATGACCTGCATGATGCCCACCGCGCCGACGGGGCTGCGGGCCGACTGGTCAAGCCGCGATTCCTGATACCCCTGCGCCGACAGCATCAGGTGATCGAAGCCGTATTTATTGCCGTATTTTTTAAAAATCTCGATGGTTTCGCCAAAGCGTTTGGCTTCGCTGCCGCTGCGGTTGTTTTTCAGCGGCGCGGCGCGCAGTTTAGCCTGCCGCACCGCGATGATGGCAAGCCCCTGTTTGTTGACCTTGTTCTTAATAAAATCATTCACTTCGCCGAGCAGCAGGGGGCTTTTCTTGCGCACGGCCCAGCCAGCCTGCTTGCCGGTGGCAAGTGTAATGTCTTTGTGGATATGCATTTTCGGCAGCGGGTTGCGCCAGACTTCGGCGACCCAGCTGTCGCTGATGGCAAAATCGATCAGCCCCGCATTCACCATTTCCAGCACGTCTTCATCGGCGATATCGTCTGGCAGTCTGGCCAGCGTCATCGGCTTCAGGCCGCGTTTTTTGAAATCGCGGTTCCATTCTTCCAGATGTTTGTAATAGCTGGTGACGGGCCGCGCATGCACCGTTTTACCTGCCAGATCGTCGCGGGTTTTGACGGCGGGCGCGTTTGGCGATGACAGCAGCACCTCGTCAAACGGCTTGCCGACCGGATAGGAAAAATCCACATCGCGCGCGCGGTCCTGCATGATGGTGATATTCCCTGCGGCGATATCGCCAAGGCCTTTGCGCAGATCGTCCAGCAGCTTTTCGCGCGTGGTCGGAATAATCGCGACGGTGATGGGGATTTTGCCTTTGCCGCCGTATTTGCGGTTCAGGTGTTTTTCAAATTCCCGCACCATGGTGGCGGTCACGCCGCGTTCATTGCCGCGGTCGTGGTAAAACAGCGTGCGGCTATAGGGCACCAGCACGCGTACCATCTGCCGCGTCTGCATGCCGTCGAAATCGCCTTTCCATGGTTTGTTCTGATAGTCGAGTTCTCTGGCGGCGGCATCGCGCGGCGCGGCGGATACAAGCGCCAGCGCGGGCAACGTCAGGCACATAAAAACAGCAAACAGACGGATAAAAACAACACGCATGTGATGAAAACCGGATACGAGGGGTGGCTGACAAAGCGCCTGGAAATCAAAAACAATCCTTCCCAGCATAAATCATAAAGGTTTTCAAAAGGTTAAGTATGCAGACGCGCGCATGCGCGGGCTTTGATTTTTAAGGGCTTTCGCCGTATCATCGCCCTGTCCGCGCCAGAGGCGGCGGCGAAAGAAGGTGGATGATGACAGCAGCAACAACCGGACAAGACGCACAGCCGCCAGCGGCGCCGCCCGCCCGCCCGCGGGTTGTGGTGGTCGGTGCGGGGTTTGCGGGGCTGGCCGTGGTCAAGGGTCTGCGCCATGCGCCCGTCGATGTGGTGCTGATTGACCGTCACAATTATCATTTGTTCCAGCCGCTTTTGTATCAGGTCGCAACGGCGGCGCTGTCGCCCGCGCAAATCGCGCAGCCCGTGCGCGCCATCGTGCGGCGGCAGAAAAACTGCACCGTCGCGCTGGGCGAGGTTACGGGCATCGACACCGCCCGTAAAATCGTGCGCGGCCATGCGGGCGAAATGTCCTATGACTATCTGGTCGTGGCGACGGGCGCGACCCATGCCTATTTCGGGCATGATGAATGGGCAGATGCCGCACCGGGGCTGAAAACCATCGACGATGCCACCCATATCCGCCGCCGCGTGCTGGGCGCGTTCGAACAGGCCGAAAACTGCGACGATGAAACGCAGCGCCGCGCGCTGATGACATTTGTGGTCGTGGGGGCGGGGCCGACGGGCGTTGAAATGGCCGGCGCGATTGCCGAGCTGGCGCGCCATACACTCAAAGGCGAATTCAGGAATATCGACCCTGCATCGGCGCGGATTATTCTGGCGGAGGCGGGGCCGCGCGTGCTCGCCGCCTTCCCCGAAAAACTGTCAAACCGCGCGCGCCGCGACCTTGAAAAAATCGGCGTGGAGGTGGCGACGGGCAAAGCCGTCGGCCACTGCGCCGCAGACCATGTGGTGATTGACGGCGAGAATATTCCCTGCCGCACGATTGTCTGGGCGGCGGGCGTGCAGGCCTCCGCCGCGGCGACATGGCTGGGGGCGGCGATGGACCGCGCCGGACGCGTCAAAGTCGCGCCGGATTACAGCCTGCCCGCAGAGGGGGATAGGCCCGCGCAGGATAATGTTTTCGTGGTCGGCGATACCGCCGCGCTGACGGATAGCGCGGGGCGCGCCGTACCGGGGCTGGCGCCCGCCGCGCAGCAGGCCGGCGGCTATGTCGCCCGCGTCATTCGCGCCCGTATCGACGGCAAGCAAGCGCCGCCGCCGTTTAAATACCGCGACGACGGCACCATGGCGACGATTGGCCGCGGCAAGGCGATTGCGCTGATCCGCGGCTTTGGTTTTGGCGGGTTTATTGCGTGGTGGATGTGGGGGGTGATCCATATCATGCCGCTGGTCGGTTTCCGCAACCGTGTGGTGGTGGCTATCGACTGGCTGTGGTCTTACCTGACCCACGCCCGCGGCGCCCGCCTGATTACCGCGCCCAAAGACAAACGCGCCGACCTGTGATATAACCGGAACCGCATAGCAACGAACAAGCCGCGAAAGGCGAGAAAACATGACCGCAGAAACCGCATCCCTGCCCAAGGCCGAACACGCCGCCGAACATCTGAAAACCCTGCGCGATGTGATGCGCTATGCGATTACGCAGTTCACGCGCGCGAATTTGTTTTTCGGCCACGGCACGTTTACGCCGCATGACGAAGCGGCCTATCTGGTGCTGCAGGGCCTTGACCTGCCCATCGACCAGCTGGAGCCGTATCTCGACGCCGCGCTGCTGCCGGAGGAACGCCTGCGTCTGGTCGGTTTCATCCACGAACGTATTCAAACGCGCAAGCCGCTGCCGTATATCCTGAAACGCGCATGGCTGGCGGGCGTGCCGTTTTATGTGGATGAACGCGTGATTGTGCCGCGGTCTTATATTGCGGAGCTTTTGAATACGCAGATTGTATCGGCGGATGATTTGTCGATTATCACCGACCCGTATGCAATCACCTCGGTGCTCGACCTGTGCACGGGGTCGGGGTGCCTGGCCATTCTGGCGGCGCATACGTTTCCCGAAGCGGCCATCGATGCGGTCGATCTGTCGCCCGACGCGCTGGCGGTGGCGCAAATCAACGTCGATGATTGCCTGCACAAAGACCGCATCGCGCTCTATCAGGGCGACCTGTTCGGCCCGCTGAAGGGCAAGAAATACGATCTTATCATCACCAACCCGCCCTATGTGGATGCGGAGGATATGACCGATATGCCCGCCGAATACCTGCACGAGCCGCGCATGGCGCTGGCCGCGGGGGACGACGGGCTTGATCTTGTGAACCGCATCCTGCGCGAGGCGCCGGATTACCTGAACGAAGGCGGCATCATGGTGCTGGAACTGGGCTACAGCGCCGCCGCCCTTGTCGAGCAGTATCCGGATATCGATTTCAACTGGATGGATACCGAAAACAGCACGGGCGAGGTGTTCTGGGTCACGCGCGAACAGCTGGTCGAAGCCGAAAGCCTGCGCGCGGCCTGAAAAGCCCCAAACGGGGGCAAACAGGGGCTGGCAGGGGTAAAAAGGCCGGTTTTGCGGCTGATTTGCCAATTTCCAAAATCCGTTGTATGTTGGTCTGCCGCAGGGAAGGACCCCAAAGCATGAACAAGATTGAACTGACCAACCTCGACCACGATCTGATTGCCGCCGCTGCCGCCGCCATCAAAAAACCCGTTATCCAGATTGAAAACCGCAAGGCCCCCGCGCTGGTCTGCGCCGCGCTGCGCCTTGACGATGGCGAGATTGTGACCGCGCTCAACATGACCGCCGATGTCGGCAGCCTGTCGATGTGCGCCGAGCCGCAGGCGATTGCCGAAGCCAACCGCCGCATCGACCGTACCATCGAAACCGTGGTCGCCGTTTATTATCCGCCGGAGGGGGAACCGAAAGTCATCCCGCCCTGTGGCCGCTGCCGCGAGATTATCACCGATTTTTCCCCCGCCGGTTTCGTGATCATGCGCGACCCGGGCACGGATAATCTCTACAAAGTCCGCGGCGTCGATTTGCTGCCGTTCAAATACGGCGATTACTGGCTGGACGGCCGCCTGATTTAATTTTTCCGAAGTTTTTTAGGGCGTGCCGTCAAATGCTAACTGGAGCTTGTAAAATCGCGGCATTTCTGCGCTTCCGGTGCTCACGCAGCGCCGCTGCGCTGCGCGCCGGATCTCGAAAAACCGCGCTTTTCCGGCGCTCCAGCGCATTTGACGGCACGCCCTAGATGTCTGTTCATATCGGCCCTATCACGGTTTCCGAACCTGTTTTCCTCGCCCCGATGTCAGGGGTGAGCGATTTGCCGTTCCGCCGCGCGGTGAAATCTTTTGGCGCAGGGCTGGTGTTTTCAGAGATGATCGCCAGCCGCAGCGTGATCGAGGAATGGCGCAGCAACGTCAAGGTCGATCTCGACTACGGGCAAGAATTTCCCATGGCCGTGCAGCTGGCCGGCTGCGAGCCTGACGTCATGGCCGAAGCCGCACGCATCAACGTCGGGCGCGGCGCGGCCATCATCGACATCAATTTCGGCTGTCCGGTCAAAAAAATCGTGAACAGCTATGCGGGCTCCGCCCTCATGCGCGACGAAGACCTCGCCGTGCGCATCATCGATGCCGTGGTCGCGGCGGTGGATGTGCCGGTCACGGTCAAAATGCGTTTGGGCTGGGATGAAAACAGCTTGAACGCGCCGAGCCTCGCCCGCCGCGCCGAACAATCGGGCGTGAAAATGGTGACGGTGCATGGCCGCACGCGCTGCCAGCTCTATAACGGTCAGGCCGACTGGCATGCGGTGCGCAAGGTCCGCGAAGCCATCACCCTGCCATTGCTTGTCAACGGCGATATCCTGACGCCCGAAGACGCCGCGCGCGCGATGCAGATTTCCGGCGCCGATGGCGTGATGATTGGCCGCGGCTGTTACGGCCGCCCGTGGATGCTGCGCGACACCGCCGCACACCTGCGCGGCGAAGCCGCCCCCGCCGCGCCGGCGCCGCAGGAGCTTTTGTCCGTCATCGAAAAACACTATGCCGATATGCTGGTTTATTACGGGCAAAAACAGGGCGTACAAATCGCCCGCAAACATCTGGCCTGGTACCTGCAAGACCTCCCCGGCGGCAGCGATCTCAAACCCCATATCAACAAACAGGACGACCCGCAGGCCGTTATCGATATCCTGCGCGGCTTTTTTGCCGGGCTTTGAAGAACGTGTCACGCCGGCCTTCGCCTGTGTGACCTTTGTTTATTATGGGCCTGTGCATCCGTAATAGCCGTCAATCTCTCGCGATAAAAGATTGGAAGAGTCGTAAACGGCCAAGGTGATAAAGCTGCAATCAAATATAAATCCTTTGTCGGGTTTACGGTATATGAAAGCAGTCTCTCCTTTGCCAAGAGCTTTTCGCGGCATTTTCATTTGTGGCGGGGTTTCGTCAATGCTCGTTTTATTCCTCTCCACCAGCACATAATCAATTTTTTCTTTGGGTGTGCCGACGGGAAAAAGGGTTTTCATGATGTCGCGGAAATCATTGAAGTGGGCGTAGTCTTCCAAAACAAATTGCGTTTCGGCGAAGTTCGGGGCGGTGGGGTCGCGCTGGATGAACGGCGCACAGGAGGCAACCAGTGCTGACATACAAAATACGCCCAGAATAAATAAAACACGCATGGCTATATCCTTTGATGTTTTAAAATAAATAATTCCTATATCCGTCACACCGGCGCGGGCCGGTGTCCATATCTGGATTATATACCGCCGATAATTTTTTGGACACCGGCCTGCGCCGGTGTGACGTTTATGGTGAAAGGGGCATGCGCTTCTGCGTCCGCGACGCGCTGAATTAAATCCTCACGCCCTTCGCCACCATCGCTTTATCGATTTTGGTGTTATAGGCGGCGGCTGCGGGGGCGGGGAAGCCTTCGGGGGGCTGGATGAGGTCGAGCGGGTCGAGGCGTTTGCCGTCGCCGCCCGCATGAACGGGCGCACGGGCAATCGCGTTGGTCAGGCTGAAATTCACGATTTTCGCGAACTGGCTGAGGTTTTCGTCATGCGTGATGTAATGCGGCAGTTCGTGATAGCTTTTGATAAACGTCCACGAAGGAATAAGCGGGCGGATACGTTCCTGCCACGTCTTTCCCTTGGCTTCGCGCCATTCCCATTTCTGTTTGGACACGGCGGCGGAGATAAAGGCGCTGGTCGCCGAGAGTTTTTTGATATTCAGGTTGCGGGCAAACCGCGCGAACATGGTTTTCAGCGGCGTCCAGATGCGGTTTTTGGCCAGAATGATTTTATCGTTGCTGGCGACCAGATAGACCGTGGTGAAACGGTCTTTTTCTTTTGACGGGCGCGACACGTTGCCGGCGGAAACCAGCGCGACTTCGTGCAGCACGTCGCGGGCGGTGTCGGTTTTGTAGCCGAGTTTCTGCATCATCTGCAAACTGGCGTTATAGCATTCCTGCGCCGTGATGGTGCCGGCGCTGTAGCCGAAGAGGGTGATGTTGCGCAGGTTGCGCTTGGCTTCCTCCACCGGCAGGGGCGTGCCGGACAGATTGCCATCGCCGTCGATTTTAAAATCGCGCGCGACCAGCGGCATGATAACCCCCTGCGCAAGGCTGTGCGCGGCGGCGGAGGCGCGGGATTGCGGCTGCATGTTATACGCCGCCATGTTGAACAGGTTGCCAAGGCTGGTATGCGACCATGCGTAAAGATCGACGTCCTGCGCATCGTGCGGCGCGGGGCGGTGGCCCATCATTTCTTCAAGGCGTTTGAGCCCGCCCGCGATAAAGCCCGGCTGGCCGTCGGTGGTGAGAAAGCCGCTCAGGTAAATCACGCTCGGCCGCGTGATGCGCAGGTCGGTCAGGCTGACGTCATGCAGCTGCGATGTGCCGTCCGCGCTGCGGGTGCGTTGCCAGAGTTTCGCCATGAGGGGCCTCGTCAAAAAGATAGGGTTTTCCTGAATGCGGCGAAGTGTAGGGGGCGGCTCTGGCAGGGTCAAGGGGTGTTATGCAAAAATATTTGCCATCGGGGATCATTTGTGCTAATTTTCTTTCATGATTAAAAACTGCGTTTACAATCCTGCCGTTTATAATGCCTATTCCCCCCAAGGGAATTGACGCGCACGCACGCCCGTTGGCCGGGCATCTTCATATCCGCAAATTTAAACTATAATACCCCCTGTCAAGGCAGGGGCAGGCAGGCAAGCCATGAGCAATAACCGTATCGACCATATCCTCGCGCATTTCGACCGCACGTCGGAACAGTTCTTTTCCAAGGATGAGTTCCGCGCCAAATTGCGTTCGGGCAAAAAACTGCGCATCAAATACGGCGTCGATGTCACCGCGCCGACGCTGCATATCGGTCATGCCGTCAACCTGTGGCTGATGCGTTACCTGCAATCGCTCGGGCACAAGGTCGTGTTTCTGATCGGCGATTTCACCACGCGCATCGGCGATCCCGACGGGCGGCTGGATACCCGCCCCGTCATTCCGCGCGCCGAGATTGACCGCAACGCCGAAGAGTTTATCCAGCAGGCCAAGATGGTGCTGCGCTTTGACGACCCCGAACTTATCGAAATCCGCCGCAATTCCGAATGGTACGACAAGATGGGCATGGACGAGTTCCTGACCCTGACGTCGATGGTAACCCATGCGCGGCTGATTTCGCGCGATATGTTCCAGCTGCGCATCGACAGCGGGCGCGAGATTTACATGCACGAAATCCTCTACCCCGTGCTGCAGGGCTACGATTCCGTGATGGTCGAATCCGATGTGACGATTATCGGCACCGACCAGCTGTTCAATGAAATGATGGGCCGGTTTTTTCAGGAAAAATTCGACAAAAAGCCGCAAACCATCATCACGACCAAAATCACGCAGGGTATCGACAACAAGCATAAACAGTCGAAAAGCCTCGGCAATTACATCGGTCTTGCCCACAGTCCGCGCGACAAGTTCGGGCGGGTGATGAGCATTCCCGATGCGCTGATCGAAGAATACTTCCGCGTTTACACCGACGTGCCGCTCGAAGAAATCGACCGCATGGCGGACCAGATCAAACACAGTCCGCGCGAAAGCAAAATCAAGCTCGCCTACGCCATCGTCGGCCGTTACCACGGGCACGAGGCGGCGGTGGCCGAACGCGACTGGTTTGAAAAAACGGTATCGAAGGGGCTGGTGCCCGACGATATTCCGACGCTGGCGCTTGTGCAGCCGCGGCATGAGCTTTTGGATATCGTCGCGCAGGCGCGCCCCGATAAAAGCAAAAGCGACAGCCGCCGCCTGATCAAACAGGGCGGGGTCGATATCAACGGTATCAAGCATACCGACCCCGATGCCGAGCTGATTTTCAAAACCAACGACGTTCTGAAAGTCGGCAAACGCAACTGGTTCCGCATCGAAGTCGTCAAGCTGAACGAGCTTGAGACCGAAAAGCTGTGGATGCGCCCGATGCGCGTCGAAGACGTGGATCTGATCCAGAAATACCTGCCGGATTGGGAAATCGTCAAATACCTGTCGCACCCCGGCCTGTCGCTGAAGGCGGCGGTGGATGTCGCGCGCGAGGTTTTCCGCCGCGTCATCCTGCAGCCCGAACCGAAAGACGAATGGATCTGGAAGATCCAGCACAAGGATGCGCCCGATAAAATCATCGGCGTTGCCCACCTGCGCCGCGATTCCGCGCAGGGCAGCGAAAACATCTGGCTGGACCCGCAGTTCCGCACGCCCGAGCTGATGGAGCAGGCGCTGCATGCCGTCAACGAACATGCGTTCAGCCAGCTGGGTTTCAGCGATGTCGTGTTCAAGAAGGCCTTCGCCCATGCCGCCGCGCCGCAGGACCTCGACGCGCTGCGCCGCCGGTTCATGAGCATGGATGCGACCTTCCGCAACCGCGACACGCCCGAAGGCATCTGGGGCTTCACCAAGGAAGAGTGGGAACGGCAGAAGGAATGGTTCCTCAAAAACCGTCCCGAAGCCGCCTTGCAGCCGCGCGCCGTCAACAAACGCCGCAAATCCGCGCGGCTGGATGCGCATCTGGATGCCATCGAGGATATCGTGGAGGACGCGCTGGAAGACCGCGCCGAAGACCGCGAAGAGGCGATGGAGCAGAAAAAGCAGGAACGCGAGGCCAGCTTCGCCATGAAAATGGCCGCGGATAAACACGCCGCCGAACTGAAGCAGGAAGAAGAGCGCAGGGCCGCCGAGATCAAGGCCGCCGAAGCCAAGGGCGAAACGCTCAAGGCCGAAGCCGCCAAGGCCAAGCCGCCGAAACTGCCTAAGGTCAAAAAACTCATCAGCCATCCTTTCCTGCTGGGCGGCACCAAGCCGACCCCCGGCAAGAAATAGGCGGCGCATGACGCGGGGTGTACTCCCGGATGTACTGCCGGATATCCTCACGGGCGAACGCCTGCGTCTGCGGCGCTGGCGCGGCGATGACCTTGATGCCTTTGCCGCCATGAATGCCGATGCCGCGGTTATGCGCCATTTCCGCGGCGTTCTGACACGCGACGACAGCGCGGCGTTTATGCAGCGTATCGAAACGCATTTCGACACCCATGGTTTCGGTTTCTGGGCCGTCGAAGACCGCGAAAGCGGCCGGCTTGTCGGCATGACCGGTCTTGCCTGCGTGACTTTCGATGCGCCATTTGTGCACGCGTCAGCCGCGCCGGTGATTGAAATCGGCTGGCGGTTCATGCAGGATGTCTGGGGCAGGGGCTATGCGCCCGAAGCGGCGCGCGTGGCGCTGCGGGCCGGATTTGATATATTCGGCTTTTCTGAAATCGTCGCCTTCACCGTGCCGCACAACGCACCGTCGCGCCGCGTGATGGAAAAATTGGGCATGACGCATGATGCGGCGGATGATTTCGAACATCCGAACCTGCCGCAGGGGCATGCGCTGCGGCCGCATGTGCTCTACCGCCTGCGCGCGCCGGCGGCATAAATCATTCGGGCATAGCGGTCAGCAGTTTGGACGTGCCGCACATATCGGGCGCGTCGGTGCGGTATTCGACTGTGACGCTGTCACCGGCGCGGAAACTGTCCGGCTCTATCTGCTGATGGAAAAAACAGTTGGACTGCGCTTCGGGCATGAAATATTCCACCCGCGCATACAGCGGAAGCTGGCGCATGACATCGGGGTTGTCGCTGCCGCTTGCGCTGACCAGTGCGGTCACGCGGCCGACCACGCGGCGCACGCGTTCATCGGCATGCGGTACGGTCATGCCGGGCAGGGTCAGGTTGGTCGGCTTGCGTTTGGCGGGGGCAGGGGGCGTCGGCGGAGAGAGCGGCGTTTCCGGCAGGCTGATATCGGCCTCCGACACTTTTTCGATCATTTTATCAAGCCCGCGAAAAAACTGATGCGCCGCAATCCCGAGACCCGCCACCACCAGCATGATGACCACGAGGCCGATATTCAGCACCTTGCGCTCGTAGGCCTTTTGCGCGCGGGCATCCAGCGACGGCTTGTCGTAGGGCGATGAATCGTCGAATCCGTCGCGGCGGGGGGGCTTATTGGGCGGGGTGTCGGTCATGGAGGCTATGTATCCGTTTGGGGTGGGCGTCCGGCTGCTCCGGCTGCCATCTTTTGATTATCCGTTGCCAGCGCCTGAAATGCAAAGCGGGAAGTAGGGAGGG
>Ga0206118_100146_pt1 | contig 78095 bp, 70 predicted proteins | sample 3A20Ametagenome_FD_177999 | JGI IMG/M metagenome (GOLD analysis project Ga0206118, IMG submission 177999) | Enriched microbial communities from leaf-cutter ant dump, University of Wisconsin, Madison, United States - 3A20A | ecosystem: Environmental > Terrestrial > Nest > Insects nest > Nest dump... | reverse complement strand
TGCCTCCAGCTTCCTTCAGATTCCACCTCGCGGTGGACAACTCGCTCTTGGCTAGTGGTTGGCAACTACAAGCCCCCACAGCGGACTTTCACCGCCTAGTTAATCGCCATGCGTGGCGCACAAAAAACAGACAGCGGTCGCCCGCTGCCTGCTTATCCCTTCCCTTCAGGAAGGTCTGTCTATGGAAAATAAATCGCCCAGCTTGGAATACGAGCTGCCCGCCAGACGGCTTACCGCCTTCAGCGCCGCGGGATCGATATGCCCGTCCGTGTACACCGCTTCGTCCAGATGGAAGTACACGACTCTCCCGATCAGCAGATCGCAAGCTCGCTCCGCCTTGTCTCCCCCGAGCGGAATCGCTTGCTCCAGCACGCATTCGAGCCGGATTTTCGCCTCGGCGATGCCTGGAACGGCAACCTTCGCGCTGGGAACCGGCGTAAGCCCGGCGAGCTCGACCTCGCTCTGCTCGGGAGGAACGCCTGCGGCCGTCTCGTTGATCTTGCCGATGTAGGATTCATCCGCGACGTGAACGACGAATTGTCCCGTCTCGATCGCGTTCCTGGCCGTATCCTTGCGTTCTCCGTCCCTTCGCTGCGCGGAGATCGACACCATCGGCGGGTTGGCGGTCACGATGTTGAAGTAGCTGTAGGGAGCGGCGTTCAGGACGCCCGATTTCGAGAGCGTCGTGACGAACGCGATCGGTCTCGGAATGACGCTGCCGATCAGCAGCTTGTAGCTATCCCTCTCGCTCAGGTCCGCCGGATTCAGACCGATCATGCCCGCTCGCCTCCCTCCGCTGCGAACGTCCGGGAGAACCATTCGGTCGCCGCCGCGGCCTCGGTTGATGTCAGCCGATGGCCGAACCGCTCCCAGTGCAGCGCGACGTTTGCTCCGGCTCCCGTCAGCAGCGATTGCAGCTCTTCCGTTTCCTGAGGCGTGCAGATCGGATCGTTCTCCCCCGCTCCGATAAAGATCGGAACGCCCGAGAGATCCGGAAGCCGCAAATCGCGCCGCGGAACCATCGGATGGTGCAAAATAGCCCCCCGAAGCGCTTGCCCGTAGAAGAAAAGCAAGCTACCTGCGATGTTCGCACCGTTGGAGTAACCGACGGCCACCAGATTGCCCCGGTCGAAGCCGTATTCGGCAGCCGCCGAGTCCAGAAACTCGTGAAGCTCCTTCGTACGGAACTCTAGGTCCTCCAGATCGAATACCCCTTCGGCCAACCTGCGGAAAAATCTCGGCATGCCGTTTTCCGAGACGTTGCCCCTCACGCTCAGAACCGAGGAGCCCGGCGAGATCGCCTCGGCCAACGGCAGCAAGTCCTGCTCCGTTCCTCCCGTTCCGTGCAGCAGCAGAAGCGTCGGGGCTCCCGGATCGGAGCCTTGCCGATAAATATGCTTCATCATCGGCGATCCTCCTCCAGTACGCGAACTTCTATCGGCGTCAGTCCTTGTTCGATCTGGACGCGGTGCGGCTCGAACCACTCCGGCAGCATCAGCTGTTCGCCCATCGTCTCCGCCGGTTCGTCGCGCGCGAATCCCGGAGGATCGGTCGCGATCTCGAACAATATTCCGCCTTCCTCGCGGAAGTAGATCGCGTTGAAGTACTGCCTGTCGATAAACGGAGTCGGCTGATAGCCGCTCTCCTCCACCAGGCTTCTCCAGCGCGCATGGTCTTCGTCGTCCGAGGCTCTCCAGGCAATGTGGTGAACCGTGCCCGCTCCGCCGGCTCCTGGGGCGACCGGGGCGACGTTCACGTCGATAATGTTGCCCAAGTCTCCCGTTGCTTGGAATCGGACGTAATCTCCCTCCTGGGCGACTCTGCTTAGGCCCATTACGTTCTCAAGCACCGAAGCTGTCCGCTCCGGGGCCGTGCTGAGCAGCAGCGCTCCGCCGAAGCCTTTGATCGCTTTGTCCGCGGGAACTCCGCCGAAAACCCAACGATTCGCCGGGCCGTCCTCCCGCTCTACCAGCTCGATCCTTAAACCGTCCGGATCTTCGAGCTGCAGCAATTGCTCTCCGAATCGGCTCGTCTCCGTCGTCGGAATGCGGAATTTCTCGAAGCGCTCCTTCCAGAAGCCCAGCGTTCCGACCGGCACGACATAGGAGGTGATGCCGACTTGCCCGCCTCCGATTCGGCCCTTGCGGGACGTCGGCCAGGGGAAGAACGTAATGACTGTCCCCGGGCTGCCCGCCTCATTGCCGAAATACAGGTGGTATACTTCCGGCGCGTCGAAGTTGATCGTCTTTTTAACCAGTCTCAGTCCGAGTACTCCCGAATAGAAATCGACGGTAGCCTGCGCATGTCTCACGAAAGCCGTAACATGGTGAATGCCTGAAGTGCGTTGCGTCATCTGTATCCTCTCCTTAGTAGGGATGAATTCAAAAAGTATCGTAGCTCACGAACTCGCCCACCGGCTTGCGATAGCCGCGCGGCCGCTGGCTTGACGTATCCTCTTGGCCGATCGTAATCATCATCGCCGGCACGTACGATTCGGGGATGTTCAAGATTCGTCCGACTTCGACAGGATCGAAGCCGATCATCGGGCACGTGTCCCAGCCTTTTTCCTTGGCGATCAGCATGAACAGCATCGCCGACAAGCTTGCATTGCGGATCGCTTCCTCGCGCTGGAACGATTCTCCCCGCTCTTCGTAGAAGGACAGCACCGACTCGACGGTCATGTCGTACTCCTGCTTGCTCATGACGCCCAGATTCAGCAAGCCTTCGTGAATAGGGCCGACATCGCGGTAGGCATTAGTATTGCCCAATACGAGAATGACGGCGGAGGAGCTCAGAACTTTGTACTGCTTGTTCGCCGCTTCGTACAGCTTGTTCTTGAGCTCCAGATCTTTCACGACGATATAATGCGCGTGCTGAAGATTAAAAGCCGACGGCGCGAATTTGGTCAGACTGAACATTTCGTTCAACTCGCGTTCTGTTATATCCACGTCCTTCAGGAACTTCATTGCCGATCTGCGATTTTTCACCAAAGTTTCGAAGTCGCTCATCTGTCCATCCAGCCTCTCTATGTCAAATTAAAGATTCTTTATTTTAAGATATGTGATCTGAAAAAGGGTGGAAGCCCGTTCGCTTCCGGATGTCTCGCAGAGTTCACGTTACACGAGCCCTACTTGAATCCCTCTTCCGCCGCTTTCCCCAGCTTCTTGAGCAGCGCGCTAACCGTCTTCTTCTCGTCTTCGTCCAGGCCGCCCACCGCTTGATGAATCACTTCCCTGTGCCGCGGGAACACATCCTCGATCAGTTGCCGACCGGCATCCGTAATATCCGCGTACACGAGACGCCGATCTTCCGTGCAGGCCCTTCGCTGGACGAGCCCTTTCTGCTCAAGCTTATCCACGACGTACGTTATGTTGCCGCTGCTCATGAGCACTTTGCCGCCGATTTGCTGGAGAGGCTGCGAGCCTTTATGGTACAGCAGCTCGAGCACCCCGAATTCGGTCCTGTTCAGCCCGGAACGCTTGATGTCCTGATCAACGTGCGCGTTCACCCATTGGCTGGCCCGGCTTAGAGCGATATAGAGATCGAGCGACGCATCGCGCCCATTGTCCGTCATCGTTCGCACCTGCCTTCCTTTTGACTCATTGCATTATCTCAATTTCGTTTATCTTGATTTTAAGATATTACAATTGCTCAGGAATGTCAATGGCTTTTTCTCTGCGGCTGACCACCTGACTCTGACTCCCATTAGCTCGCCAATCTCTTTTGGAGTAAAAGCTATTCGTCACGGCTTCGCCCGCCTGTGTACCAATGTGCAAACAAGCTCCGCTCCGTTTGAGCGCGATTGGGGTGACGTTAACCGATTCTTTAGAACATCGCTCTCCGGTTGAGCGCGATTCGAGCGACGTTAACCGATTCTTTAGAACATCGCCCTCCGTTTGAGCGCGATTCGAGCGACGTTAACCGATTCTTTAGAACATCGCCCTCCGTTTGAGCGCGATCCAAGCGACGTTAACCGATTCTTTAGAACATCGCTCTCCGTCCGCCTTGCACAAGCCTCTCCGTAGGGCGCTTCGTTTGCTCGTCTCGTATATGCGAATGGGTCAGTTGCACTTTTTTCGACTTGTGTGCTCCGTCGACGCCTTCTCGTCTTGCATCAACAAGAAAGGGAGCCGTCTCACAAACAGGCGTACAATATTATCGACGAAAAAAGCGGGAATCCATCGATAATCGTTTGGTACGACTCTGCTGCTTATAAGACAGCCCCAGCCTGCTCCTCGCTTAGAATCCCGGGAAATCGGCCAATGCATCCCACTCGATGATCAACAGCGCGACAGGCAGCACGAACAGGACAATCGACGGGAACGTAAGCTTCAGCGAATCCTTGATCCGAACGTGGACGAGAATGGCCACGAGCATCGTGACGGCCAGCCATAGCGCTCCCGCAGCCGCCCAGCTCGGCTCCCAGTACCCGACGACCAACGCCGCCGCTCCCGCGACTTCCACCAGTCCGGTCACGATTCTGAACCACTGCGGCAGCCCCCAGTGGTTAAAGTTGTCGACATGCGCCTTTACTCCCGCCAGCTTGGAAATGCCCGCTCCGACAAAGGCGAGTGCCAACAAAGACTGCAGTACGATAGCCGCAATATCCATTTTCCATCCTCCCAATAATACTGAGCCTGATGCAGGCATAGTTATGATCAAAATAGGGCGCAGCCAACCGTTTCGTTAACTGCACCCGTTCTAAGCACATATTATAACGGCACTTCGCCGATGTCAATCCTTTGTCAGATCAGACTCGCAATCGTGTGTCGGCGCAAATAGTCCAGCATTTGACGATCCATCGCGCTCATGATCTCGATTAACGCCAAGTCAAGCCGTTCGTTCCAGTCGACTTCGCCGCACGGGGAGCCTTCCTCCTTGTCGCAGCCATCGCCGCCCGCTTCCTCGGTCCCTTCCCAGCGGATCGCCGCGAAGACGTCCGCAAGCGTAATCTGCTCCGGCGGCAGCTTCAGGCTGTATCCGCCGTCCCGGCCTTCCCGCGCTTCGACGAGTCCGGCATGGGACAATCGCGCCAAAATTCGGCGCATAAACGTGGCGTGGGAATGGACTTGATCCGCGATCGTCGCGCTCGACAGATTGCAGCCGCTGCGCGCCAGCCCGACCAAAATATGAACGGCAACCGCGAATCGCGGAGGACCGATCGGACGAATAGAAGCGCCCATGGAACTCACCTCCTATCCGTCTATTGTACATTCGGCCCTCCGCGCTTCGCAACTCGCTCCCGGAGTCAGCGCCCGGCGAACGCGTTAAGCATCCAGGCGTGTTTTTCCAGGTTTGTTTTCATGCCGAGCAGCAAATCCGCCGTATCCTCGTCGTCGAACGACTCGGCGATTTTGATGCCTTGTCTCAGCTCTCCGGCCAATTGGGCGAAGTCCTCCGCCACGGTCGTCGCCATTCTCTCGGCCGTCTCGTCGCCGCCCGCTTCGCGGACGCTCGACAGACGCAGGCTGTCGGTCAGCGTCGCCACCGGCCTGCCGCCGATTGCCAGCAGCCTCTCCGCCAGCACGTCGACGTTGGCGGCCGCTTCCGTGTACAGCTCTTCGAACTTGGCATGCAGCGTGAAAAATTGCGGCCCTTTCACATACCAGTGAAAGTTGTGAAGCTTCATATGAAGGACGGTCCAGTTCGCGATCTGCTGATTCAATACGGCGCTCACGGTTGTGGCGTTTGTGTTTGTGTTCGTATTCGTGCTCATGAGAATTCCTCCCGTTTTTTAATTTATACTTAATCTAAATATAAATTAATTCTAGCACGGAAGAGAGGTTTCAACATGAACTTCCGATGAAGGTTTCATGAAGATTACATGAAGACGCCGCTGGCCGCAACGTTACACAGACAGCCCCGTCTCCGCGGCCATTCCACGGCGGTCCGCCACCCCGGACTCGGTCTCCGCCCTGCGCAAATATTTCTGCCCCTTCCACCGGCGAAGCACGAAAATGCCGCGCACCCACTCGTCGGCAATCATGCAGCAGTACACACCGGTCAGCCCCCAGCCCGTATGAATGCCCAGCCAATAAGAGCCTGCCGTAGCCACGAGAGACATGGAGAGAATTGCCGTCACCATCGTATACCGGGTGTCGCCTACCGCATTCAGCGCGTTGTTGAGAGACATGTTGAGCACCTTACCCGGTTGAAGCAGCAAGTTGAGTACCAACAGCGATGCGCCCAGCGCCAGTATTTCTTCGTTGTCCGTGAAAAGTCCGAGCAAGTACCGTCCCGACGCCAGCAGCAGCGCCGCGTTCAGCAGCGCCAGACCGATGCCGATGCCGAGCGCCCGGTAAGCGCCGATATAAGCCTCCCGCGTCTTTCCCGCTCCGAACAAATGCGCGACCTGAATCTGAACGGCCAGAGAAACGGCGTATCCAAGCATAAAGCAGAAGGACTCCAGCGTGTTCATATAGGTTTTCGTCGCCAGCTCGGCGGCTCCCAGCATGGCGATGAACGTGTAGATCGCGAGCTGCGAGAACACCCATCCGGACATGTTCACGCCGAGCGGCCAGCCGATGTGCAGAATTTCCTTGAACAGCTTCGGCTTGAATACGAGCAAATCCTTGAAACCGATCTTTCGATCGAACGAATAGACGAACACGTAGAATAGCAGAAGCACCGCGATCAGCCGGCTGACGTTGCCCGACACCGTCACTCCGAACAAGCCCCATTCGGGAAATCCGAACATCCCGAAGATAAGCACGTAATTCAGAACGATATGAACGACGTTCATCGCGATCCCGATATACATCGGCGTCTTCGTATTGCCCGTATTGCGAATGGCCGTGCTCAACGCGGCAATCAGAGCCGTCAGAACCATCCCGCCGCCGAAGTAGGAAACATAGACTTTCCATAGCGGGAGCAGTTCGTCGGAGACGTTCAGCATTCCCGCCAAATTTTCCGCTTGCGTATAGAGCAGCAGGCTGATCACCAAACCGATGATCCCGCTGACAGTCAAGCCCATAATCGCGATCGACCGGGCATCTTCGCCGCGTTTGGCCCCGAGCTTCTGTGCGATCAGAATGCCCGCCCCGCCCGAGATCGTCATGAACAAGGTCGTAAGCGCCGCGAACAATTGCCCCGACAAGCCGACTACCGCCACCGCGTCGTCCGAAATCCGGCTGACCATGACCGTATCGACGGTTCCGAGCAGCGTCTGCAGCAAAACTTCAATGAAGATGGGCCAGGCCAACATCCACAATCCGTATGGGTTTCTCTTATTTTTCACGTTTACAACTCCTGCCAAGCGCGTAAGCTCCGTTTGTTCCGCACAGATTAGACTTTGTGCGCAAAACAAATTATAGTGGCATTAATCGCAATCGTGATTCAGTTTTCAAACTCTTTCTTTCACTTTACAAACCTCATTGGGAAGGAGGTCGCGCATGGAGCTTCTGGAGTTTACCCTGCCTCCGCTGCCGCATTACATCGCGAGCGGACGCACGGAGTTCGTCGTCGGAGAGAAGCATATGAGCAGGCGGCATATCGGTCTGTTCGATATGTTGGCGGTCATGAAAGGTTGTCTCTATATCGGAGAAGAAGACCAGCATTACGAGGTAGCCGAAGGAAACGCGCTCATCCTTCGGCCGGATGCTTACCATTTCGCGACGGAGGGCTGCCGGGCGACGACCGACTACTATTGGCTGCATTTTCGGACGATGGGGAGCTGGAGGGCCACGGATACCGCGCCTCCCGGAAGAGCTCCCGAACCCTACGACGACTGGGACGAATCCCGCAAATTCGACGCCGGCGCGTTCCAGCTCACACTGCCCCAATTCGCCAAGCTTGCCCATCCCGGCAGGTTCGGAGAGCTGATGGACCAGATCATCGCTCTCGGTCCCGAAGCGCATCTGAACACTTCGCGGTTTAAGCAGCAAGTGCTGTTTCAGGAAGCGCTGCGGCAGCTGTCCGCGAGCATCGAATCCCAGCTTACTTCTCCCGCCGTCGCCTGCGCCGAACAAGCCGCCGCCTTCCTCCGCAGCCGCTATCGCGAGGAAATCACGGCCAAGTCGCTGGGAGAGGCTCTGAACTTCCATCCGGTCTACGTCGCGCGCTGCATGCAGAAGGAATACGGCCTGTCTCCGATGGCTTATCTGCTGCGCTACCGGATCGAGCAGAGCAAGCTGCTGCTCATGCAGACCGACTATCCGATCGCGCGCATCGCCGAAGAAGTCGGCTTCAACCAAGCGCCTTACTTCAGCTCCTGCTTTCTGAAAACGGAAGGCCTCTCCCCTCGAGAATACCGCCAACGGTTCTCTTAGGGAGAGACCTCTCGCTCCCTTATTTCCCGACAATGATTTCTACAAGTCTGTCCAGAAGCAGTTCCTTGCCGATCGGCGTATACGACAAGCCATATTGCTCCGCGTTCATCATCTCGTACACGTATCCTTGTTGAACGGACGGCATCGACAAGTATACGGGATTATCTTTCATCCAGCCCGGATCGGGTTCCGTCAGCAAGATCAGCCTGTCCGTCTTCAAGCGGTCGATCGTCTCGAGAGAACCTTGCTCTCCCCATGTGCCCAGCGGCGTTCCTTCGGCAGGGTTGAGCTTCAGGTCATTGAATACGACCCCGCCAACCGATACCGTATTGCCGTGGTAAAAGTAAGTTTTGTTATCCGGCATCATCTCGACAATGCCGAATGTATCGTCTCCCGTTACCGCAGTAATCTCCCCACGCAGGCGCTCCGTCTTCTTGTCGTAGTCCGCCAGCCACTGCTCGGCCTTGTCGGACCGATCGAGCCACACGGCCACCTCCAGCAGCTTGCCCCGCCAGTTGTCCCACTCTTCCGTCTCGGAAAGCATAAGGGTGGGCGCGATTTTGCTCATTTTTTCATAGATATTTTCTTGCGAGTTGTTCAGAATGATCAGATCCGGATTAGCGCTCAATACAGCTTCCTCGTTAATGGGAGCGTTGAAGAAATAACCGACTGGCTGCACTCCCTCCATCCGCTGCTCGATATGAGGCGCGAAGGCGTTCTGTCCGTACTGCGTCGTCGCCGATACGACCGGCTTGAAGCCGACGATCAGCAATTCCTCGGCGATCCCTCCCAGGTCGGCAATCCGTTCCGGCCGAGCCGGAATTTCCCGCTCTCCTTTAACGTCCTTGACTACCCGCACGGCATCGTCTTGGCTCGCCGTCTTCGCGCTTGCGGCCGCCGACGGCGAAGCCGCCGCGGCGGCATTTGAAGCCGAGGGCGCGCTCGCCCCGTCCGTCTTGCCGTTCGTACATCCCGCGATCAGCAAGCACGCCGTCAGCAGCAGGATCGCGCCCATCCTCCACATGTGGTCCGTTCGGTTTTTTCGCTGTATTGCACTATGCATCCTATTCGTTGTCACAAGTAATCCTCTCCCTTTTAGCTTATTCCCCACATCTCCCGATACTTGCCGGGAATAGAAATCAGTCGTTCATGCTCACCCTGCTGGACAATCCGCCCTTCATCCAGCACGAGAATCAGATCGGCGTACCGAATGCTGGACAGCTTATGGGCGATTACGATTCGGGTTTTGCCGCGGCTCAGCGCCTGAAAGGCGCGCTGAAGCTGCCGTTCGTTCTCGGGATCGATCGACGCCGTCGCCTCGTCCAGAATAACGATGGGCGCATTCTTCAGCATGGCGCGCGCGATCGAAATCCGCTGTCTCTCGCCGCCCGACAGAGTGGAGCCGCCTTCTCCGATAATCGTATCGTAGCCCTGTGGCAGCGCCTGGATAAACTCATGGCACTGGGCAGCCCGGCATGCGGCGATCATCTCCTCTTCCGTGGCGTCGGGCCGCCCGAACTTCACATTACCGCGAACCGTGTCCCGGAACAGATAGACCTCCTGGAACACCATCGTCATTTGCGCCATCAGCTCATCCGTCTTTATGTCCCGCACATCGGTACCGCCGATTCTAACCGAGCCTTCCTGCACATCCCAGAATCGGGCGATCAGGTGGGCTAAGGTTGTTTTGCCTGCGCCCGACGGGCCGACCAAAGCGATTATTCCGCCCGCAGGCAGCTTGCAGCTTACGCGGTCGAGCACCTTGTCCGCTCCGTATCCGAAGCTTGCATCGCGGAATTCGACGCTCGCATCCGCGGGTCTCTTGCTCGCGGCCGGCTCCGGCAGAGAAGGCTCGGCCAACAGCTCCCCGATCCGCATCATGGCATGTCCCGCGGTTCGCCGATAGCTGGCCAGACTATTCAAATCCTCAAGCGGTCGGTACATGATGGCTCCTATGAACAGAAACAACAGGAAGGTCATCGGGTCCAGCGCTTGCTCCTGCAGCAGGATCGCTCCCGTCGCTACGATCGCGACGAAGCCGAGCTCCAGAACGGTCAAAAAAGCGGTGTACATCGGAGTTACGCGCGTCGTAGTGTCCATGCTGGAGCGTCTGAACGCTTCCATAGCCCGCTCGTAAGCGGCAAAGCGACCTCCTCCGAGATTAAAGCCTCGGATCACCTGAATGCCCTGAATGTACTCGATCATGCGGGAGTTAGCCTCCGACCGCTTATCTGACAACGTTCGGAACACCTCCGCATAGATCCGGTCTCCCCGCTTCAGAATGAATAGCGCAACCGGAATGACGGACAGAGCGGCCAGCGCCATTCTCCAGTCCAGCATCAGCAGCAGGATCGCGCTCACCGCAGGAGTGATGACCGCCTTCATTGCATCCGTCGTGGATTGCACGAAATCCAATTGATCCACTTCCACCGTAAGCAGCGAATTGATCTGTCCGGTATCCTTCTTCTGGAAGAATCCCAGAGGCAAGCGGCGCAAGTGTCGCACCACGCTAAGCCGAAGTTCTACCGGAGCGTGTGCCTGCACCTCGAGCATGTCGCGCATGCCGCAATAATTGAATAGCAGTTGCAACAGAAAGGACGCCCCCGTCAATGCCGCATAGACCGCCGAATCCCGAACCGTAAGCGTGCCGCCGATCAGCTCCGACAGGGCCATCAACGTACAGATGACAGGAGCAGAAGCAAACAGCCCTTCGATGGACAATAGCGCCGCTCCGCGGGCGTACTGTCCGCGCCTCTCCCCCGTCAGCCTCAACAATAGCCGGAAGAAGGACCGCTTAGGCAGACCAGCTAAGGCGTTCTCTACGGCATTGCGCGGCTCTCCCCCGCCTTCCCGGCTCATGGCCTCCTCCTTCGCGCTTTCCAGCGAAGCGGCCAGAAGCGGAGAAACCTCACCGCTTCCCTCGTCTCCGTTTTCGAATCGGAACAGTTGAGCCCCTTCGTACGCGAGCCATTGCGCCCGGTACGGCTCGCACCGTTCGAACAACGCTTCATGAGTACCGGAATCGACGATCGTCCCTTGGTCCATCACATAGACGACGTCGGCGCTGCGAATCGTGGACAATCGATGGGCGATGACAAGCCTTGTCTTGCCGCGGGTCAGTTCTTCCAGCGCGGCATGCACCGCGCGCTCGTTCTCCGGATCGACGAAAGCCGTCGCCTCGTCGAGAATGACGATCGGCGCGTTCTTGAGAATGGCCCGCGCGATCGAAATCCGCTGTCTCTGACCGCCGCTCAGCCGCCCTCCGTTCTCTCCGGCTTGCGTCGCGTAGCCTTCGGGCAGCTGCGAGACGAACTCGTCTACCCGCGCCAGCCGTGCCGCCTCCATGACCTCCTCGTCGCTGGCTGTCGGACGCCCGATGCGGATGTTGTTCAGAATCGTATCCCGGAACAGATGCACATCTTGGAACACGAATGCCACCTGCTCCATCAGCTTGCGCTGCGGCATGTCGCGAACATCGACGCCCCCGATCCGAATCTCCCCTTCGGCGACATCCCAGAAGCGCGGGATAAGCTTCGCCAGCGTCGTTTTGCCCGAGCCCGACGGACCCACGATCGCGGTCATCTTCCCTTCCTCGGCGACTAGATTTACGTCCCGCAGCGTATCGCCCTCTCCGAATCGGAAGCAGACCCGCTCCAGCTCGATGCGGCTGCTGCCGGGAGCGGACGGACGAACGGCCTCTTGCAGCTCGGGCTCGTCCAGCATCTCCTGAATCGACTGCATCGCCTGCTTTACCTTGTAGACGATCAGTCCGGTCATTTTCAGCAGATGATAGAACGGCAGATTAAATCCGAAGCCGAGTAGCAGGAAGAAAGCGAACGCGGGAGCGGACAGCATCTGTTGATGGAATAGCCAAGCGCCGACCGGCAAAATGATGACAATGTTGAGCCGTATGGAGACGAGCAACAGCGTCGAGTTCCACTGCCCTTTCCGGAACATGGCGGCATAGATGTCGCCGAACGCCGTTACGGCGTCCCGAAGCCTCTTGTACGAATGGTCGCTTTTGGCGAACGCCTTGATCACTTTGATCCCTTGCACGAACTGGATCATCTCCGAATTCATCGCCGCCAGCCGCTCGTGGTACACCGGAAACATCGGTCCAACGATCGAATAGGACCGCTTGTTCAGCCAGAGCATCAGCGGCACGCCCAGCAGCGCGGCCAGTGCCATGCGCCAATCGACGGCAAACATCAGAGCCGCCGTGAACAGCGGTACGGCTGCCGTCGCGATCGCATCGTTCAACGTATGCGCGACCCCGTGCTCGATCTGCTCGACGTCCTCGTGCAGCACTTTTTTCAGCGCCCCCGCGGAACGCTCCCCGTAATAGCCCAGCGGCAGCCTCCCCAGCTTATCGGCCAGCAGCATCCGCAAATCATACAAAATATCGAATGCGGCCTCATGCGCCCAATGGCTGGACAATCCCCGCGCCAAAGCCCTCAAGGCGATCGCTCCCGCCGCTATCGCGGCAATCTCCCACAGCCAGGCACCGCCCGCCGCCTCCCCTGCAAACAATCTGACAGCCAGCCGGTAGAGCAGCCAGAACGGAACAAGGCCGAGGCCGGTGCCGATGACGGAACAGCTCACCGCCAACAGCAGCTTGCCCTTGCGCTGGCTCAACAGGACGGTCAGTACCGATGACGAACGCATTCCGATTTCCTCCTCATTCAACGATAATGATATTCATTATCAATAATTGCCGAAAAAATAAGAATGCACCTCCGATGGTCGACCAAAAGAGAATTACCATTCGCTTTTGATTTAAGCACGAAGAAAGAGTCTTGTCAATTGTGAAATCGAGTCTATGGTAAAATGGAACGAAAAGGCACGGACGGGAGGCCGAAACATGGTGCAAGTCAAAAAGGATGCCGTCGAGCAGCGCATATGCGCCAGCGCTCAAGCATGCTTCGCTGAGCTGGGCTTCTCCAGAACGACAATCAAGCGAATCGCCGACGACGCAGGCATCGGAGTGGGCAATATTTATCGTTATTTTCCGAATAAAAACGTGCTGTTCCAAGCATTGGTCGATCGCGCGGCCAAGCGCTGCCTGGCGTGGATTCGCCGGTACGGAATCGCGCTGAAGAAGCGGAATCGCATTCCCGAAAACATCGGAGGGGTCGAGGAAGAAATCTTTCAAAGCTTGGAGGGAGTGATCGATTTTCTGTATGCCGAGCGAGATCCGCTCTATCTGCTTTGGCACAGCGCGGACGGCTCCCCGTACGCTTCGTTCAAGGAAATCTTGATTGAGCGATATCACGAGATCGGCATGCTGCAGTACGGCATCATGATCGAACGCTACCCCGATTACCGGATGTCCGCCTTCATGCTTAGGCAGCTGGCGCACTGGTACGTCGAGATCGTGGGACAATTTTTGAAGCAGAGGATGGATAAAGAACAGATGGCACGCTACACGCACGAGCTCAGCTATTTGCTGGCTCACGGCACCCTGACGGTGATGCAGCGCGGCAATCCGTATGCGGAAGGAACCCCGGAAAGCTAAAGCGAAGCGTACAGAACGCCGTCCCCACAGACGAGAGTACCGGAAAATCCGGTTCGATTCGTTTGGCCTCCGCTGACATGAGCGCGCGGCAAAGCTCATATTTTTACTAGTATGAGGCTTTGCTGCCGGTTGCGGAGAGGAGTGTTGACATGGAGGCCAACGAATGGTTTCCGGGCTGGAACGGAGTCATCCCCCAGCCGATACGCAAGGACGGAGCGGGCGCGACCGACACTGGACCGCGGGACGTGCTGCGCGACTTGGAAAATCCCGATATGCTCGTCCCGCCGGTAACCGATGCCGGAACGCTGCCGAATATGAAGTTCTCTTTCTCGGATACGCACATGCAGCTCAATCATGGAGGCTGGTCGCGCGAAGTCACCGTCCGGGAGCTGCCGATCGCCACGACGCTGGCGGGCGTTAACATGCGGCTGACGCCCGGAGGCGTGCGGGAGATGCACTGGCATCAGCAGGCGGAATGGTCGTTCATGATCTCGGGACGCGCGCGAATTACCGCGGTCGACCAAGACGGTCGAAATTTCATCGGGGACATCGGGCCGGGCGACCTGTGGTACTTCCCGCCGGGCATCCCCCATTCCATTCAAGGTTTGGAGGAAGGCTGCGAATTTCTGCTCGTCTTCGACGACGGAAGCTTCTCGGACATCAACACGCTGTCGTTGTCCGACTGGTTCGCCCACACGCCGAGAGACGTTCTCGCCGCCAACTTCGGAGTTCCCGAGAACGCGTTCGTGTCCATCCCGGATCGTCAGCGATACATCTACCAGGATCGGGTTCCCGGATCGATCGAATCTCAAGCCGTAAGCGATCCTCAGGGGAAGATCCCCTTGAACCTGACCCACCGGCTGCTCGCACAGGAGCCGATCGTCACTCCGGGCGGCACCGTACGCATCGCGGATTCCCGCAACTTCCCGGTCTCCCGGAAGATCGCCGCCGCTCTCGTCGAGATCAAGCCGGGAGCCATGAGGGAGCTGCACTGGCATCCGAACAACGACGAGTGGCAATATTATTTGTCGGGAACGGCGCGGATGACCGTGTTCTCGGGCCAAGGGACGGCTCGCACGTTCGATTACAGGGCGGGCGACGTCGGATACGTCCCGTTCGCCTTCGGCCATTACGTCCAGAACACCGGCGACACGAGCGTCTGGTTTCTGGAGATGTTCAAGAGCGACGTGTTCGCCGACGTCTCGCTGAACCAGTGGATGGCGCTCACGCCCGCTCCCCTCGTCGCGAACAATCTCCACGTCGGCCCCGAGCTCATGAACGCGCTTCGCAAAGTCAAATGGCCGGTCGTCAAATATCCGCCGTCGTCGTCCAGATAGCAGCAAAACAACCGTCAGGAGAACGCTCCTGACGGTTGTTCCGCTGCCCTCGAGCTGCTTGCGCAGCCATCCCCATCTTAGTTTTCCAAGCCATATTTCAGTTCGCAGCGAGTGCCGAGAGGGATCATCTCGCTCAAATATCGCTGTGCCAACTCCATCTCGATGTCGGTGACGGACGGGTCCGCGAACAATTGAAAGTGCAAAGTGCCGGAAATGTAATCATAGCGGTTAAACGTCACTACTCCCGGTTCCAGTATGCCGTTCATAACGGCGAGCACGCCTCCCGGCTCCAGCTCCCGGTCGATCGCCGCCTGCGCGACGGGCTCCGGCAGCTCGTAATCCTTGGGGACCTGATCCTCCTGGAGCATCGAATACGCCTTCACCCGGTAACAGATCGAAGAACTCAAGCAGCCTGCCGCGAACTTCTTCAACTCGGCGGCATCGGTCGCCGGCAACTCCAGATTTTCGTTCCACGCGTACAGCGTCGCCGCGTTCCTCCCGGTCGTATGCGCCCTGACGTACTTCAACTGCGGATACTCTCTTCTAATCCATTGCTCGGTCAACAAACGAGTGCCCATTTCGATCGCCTCCATAGGAATCGTTAAGGAATCGCTGCGTATGCCGATTGAATGATTGCGCTTACATCAATTGTACTCTCCTCACCTTCCTCCCGTCCAGCAAATATCCGGATTTCACCGATCTTCTTCCTTCCCGCTTCCATGGACGACCCCCGCGTTTCCGCCCTCTTCCTCATCGCGCTTCCAAGGAGGATCGCCGTATCGATGTAACGCTTGATTGATCTTATATACAGTCCACGGAACGATGGCCGCCAATGCCGCATAGATGAGCACCGCGGTCGTCGGCATCCGATCCCCCAGTTCCTTAAGCAGCGCATCCATAGCTACTCCCCCTCCGGTTGAACCCGTTCGATGGCGCCGATAATTCTTAATCGGGTGTGAACCTGCACGTCGACTTTGCATTTCGAGAACAGATGGTCGCCGCGATCCCAGTTGGCTGCGACTTTCTTCCACATGCGATAGTGGTTTTCGTTCAAGTAATCGCTAAAGCCGATCGCGTCGGCCCTATACTCCTTCTGCAGCTTCTCCAGTACGAAGTACATGATCTCTCGGATCTTGTCGCTGACCCGGTTCTCGATCGTTCGAATGACTTGCGGATCGAGCAGGTCGACATGCGAATACGTTTCTCCTACGTTGCCTTCGATGCGGACATTAACCGTGAACGCGGGGGATTCCGGATCGGAGACATTCGCGCTCACGGTCCTCGAAGCGCTCTTGACTTCGAACAGCAGGGGTTTGCCCTCTATTTCGATTTCCACAGCCCCCGCCTTGATCGTGCCGCTGAAGTAATTTTTGCCCGTCGTTTCCTCCCCGTCCAGAAACCCTTTCATCTTTTTGTCGCTGCCGAACACGGCCGCCCCGCTCAGAGAAACCTTGCCGTCCGTCTGGGTAATGCGGGGGATGGCAAAGCTGTGCTCTTCGAGCAAAAAGCGGTGGACATGCCCCATCGTGGTCGGCGGCACGATCGACTCGCTCTTCTCCGGATTCTCCGAGGTCGAATTGATGTATTGGACAGGAAGCGTCTCGATAGGAGGTTTGATATCCAGCAGCTTCTTCGCCTGGCCGACAGAGATCATCAGCTTGGCCGCTCTTCTCATCTCCGGATCGCGAACGAACAGATCGAGCACTTCCTGTATTTTTCCCGTCCTGGCCAACCGTTCCGAGACGATAATGATCTTATTGTGCTCCAGATACGGCGGACGGCTCGTCTCGTTGGACATTTTGCGCGCAGCCTTGAACAGCGTCGTCGCGGTGGAGGTGACGTTCTGGAAGGGCTTGGCCGAAGGATGACCGCCGCCCGCCGACTTGCCCTGCATCGCGCTGGGAACGATGTATTGGAACGTCAGCTCGTAGGCGCCGTCCTTCCCTTCGTCGATCGCGGAACCGACCACAAATCCCCGGTCTTCGATCTCCACCCTGTCCCAGCATCCCGCTGCCAGGATTAGAGAAGCCAAAGCGAGCATTCCTCTAAGAAACTTGCTCATTGCCTTTAATCCTCCGCATCTTGGCCACCCCGAGCAGAACGGCCGGGAGGCACCAGCCAATCGCAACCCCCGCGTAGCTGATCCACTCCCCGAACGTATCGATTTCCGTGACGCTCTGGGGCTGCATGGCGACGAGGTAAATCAACGGACACAGCCAGACCACCCAGGTCATTCGCCTCGGTTTGGGAAATAAGGTTCTCAGGGCAACGATGGTCACGTCGAACGCCATCGCCGCCGTATTGAATAGAGTAACGACCCAGATCGTAAAGAAGATGGACTCGAATCTCTCGAAGAACCCCCCGGGAATTTCGACTTGCTTGGCCAATTCGGCCGTCGGATACAGCGTATTCTTGGTGACCTCCGAGCCGAAAATCCCGATCACGAAGACGAAGACGATCAAATAAACGAAGAACGGAACCGCAAGCCCTCCGAGAATTGCCTTCTTCATCGCCTTCGGCCGGTTGGCCCAAGCGTTGTAGAACAGGAAAATTTCGAAGCCGAGAAAGGAGAACACGGTGCCTTTGGTCGCTTTCAGCACGTCCTGCCAATCCGTGACGAACATCGGTTTGAGATTGTGCACGTTGAAAACCGAAATGTTCATCGCCAGCACGAGGAACACGATGAGCAGCACGAGAGGGAGGAAGATCAGATTCAAACGCAGCAGCGCCGCGCTCGGCCCCGCCACCCCGTATGCCAGTACGAGCAGGAAGAACAGGCAGATCGCTTCCTCCGGCGTCCGATCGAACAGATACAGCTTGGAGATGTTGGCCAACCCTCTCGTCTCGTAACCGACGAACAGAAACGTATAGCAAGCGAACAACATGGCGACGACGTTGGCGACCGCTCGGTTCGCGATCGCCTTCGTCATGTCGTTAAGGCCCATTTTCGGAAATCGCGCGCACAGCAAAGCAATCAACCAACCGAAGACAAGCGCCGCTCCTCCTCCGAGCACAAGAGAAATCCAACCGTCCGAGGATTCCGTCATGGCGGCCAGCGAACGCGGCAGAGTCAGTACGCCGAAGCCGATGACCATATTGCTCACCCCGTAGACCACTTCGGTCGTCCCGATCTCCCGGTCGCCGTATTCGAACGATTTCATGAACGCTTTCCTCTCTTGTTCGCCCGATTAATATTTTTCGTCTGGATGAATTCGGGTCTTTTCGTCAGAAAAGTAACCGGAGAGCGAATCACCAAGTCCCTCCAGTCGGTAAAGAACATCGGCGCGAACGGCGCAGAGTACGGCATCCCGAAACTTTTCAGCCTGACGAGATGCGTGCTGATCATGATGAACGTCAGAATAATCCCGAACAGCCCTAATATGCCCGCTGCCAGCATCGTCGCGAACCGCAGCATGCGAAATGCGATGCCCGCGCTGTAGGACGGAATGGCAAACGAGGAGATCGCCGTCACGGCGACGACGATGACCATGATCGGACTGACGACGCCCGCCTGCACGGCCGCTTCTCCGATGACGAGGCCGCCCACGATGCCGATCGTCTGGCCGATCGGTTTGGGAAGCCGCACGCCCGCCTCGCGCAGAAGCTCAAGTGTCCCTTCCATTACTATCGCCTCTATGATTGCCGGGAAGGGAACCCCTTCCCGCGCGGCGGCGATCGAGAAAGCCAGCTTAAACGGAATCATCCCCTGATGGAAGGAGACGAGAGCGATATAAATCGCGGGAGCGAAGAGCGCGATGAATACGGCGAGATAACGCAGCAATCGGATCAAAGAACCGATCAGCCACCGCTCGTAATAGTCTTCCGGCGACTGGATCAACGCCACGAACGTCGTCGGCAGGATGAGCGAGAACGGCGTGCCTTCCAGCATGACCGCCGCCTTGCCTTGCAGCAGCGCCGCCCTGACTTTGTCCGGCCTCTCCGTATGCAGCAATTGCGGGAACGGAGACAAGAAGCTGTCCTCGATCCATTGCTCGATAAATCCCGATTCCGGAGCGTCATCGATGTCGATCGTATCCAATCTTCTGCGCGCTTCTTCCACGATGGCCGGATGAATAATGCCTTGGATGTACATTAAAATGAGCGTTTTGCGCGAGCGTCTTCCGATCGTGTAAGAGACGAAGCGCAGATTCATATCGCGAATGCCTCTGCGGATCAGGCCGATATTGGTCTCGATCTTCTCGGTGAAGCCTTCTCTCGGCCCTCTGACCAGCGCTTCCGTAGGCGGCTCGTCGACGCTCCGCTCCTTCCAGTTCTGGGTGCCGATCAGCAGCGCATCGTCCGCTCCTTCCAGGAACATCGCGGTATCTCCGTACAGAACCGCTTTGATGACATCGCTCCAGAGGTTGACTTCGAGAACCTGGGATACCGACATCGTCTCGTTCCGAAGACCGCCCAGCACCTCCGAGATGTCCACATCGGCATCCTCTTGCCCGAAGCGTTCCGCCTTCAGAATCTGCCGGACGATCTGTTCGTCGATGACCGCCTTGTCCGACAGCCCGGAGAGAAAAGCGAGCGCGCAGCTTCTCTCGCCCCCGCCGATGCTGATGATGCGAATGATAAGGTCCGCCGGATCCCCGAGCATTCGCCGAATATGACCGATGTTCTCCTGCATGTCCGGGAAGACGTAATTTTCTCCGCGCTTATCGTCGCTCTCCGTCTCGCTCATGCCCATCTCCTCCTTGCACGGGCGCTTGGCTCGAATTTCCTTTTAATATATCCAACCCTCCCCGATTTAACCGCAGCCCCCGCTCCCGCGACCGGAAGAAAAATACAGCACTCATTTACATACCGTTGGACGGCGATATTTGTTATCATTTTAGAAAACCCTTACACAGAAGACATCAGGGGGAGTCCGTTTTATGAGCATTGACAAGCAACGCGGAAGCATGAAGGTATGGATTCATTTCTTCGTCCCGTACGGCATTCTGCTGGCCGGCTTCTTGGCTGTCGCGCTATACGCCTACGACAGAACCTCGGCGCTGGTGGAGAACCACTCCAAGGAAACGGCCTACGCCGTCATGGAGCAGACGAAGGAAATTATGGATCGCCGGTTCGAGGAACTGGAGACGATCGCCGAGCAAGTGTCGAGCAGCCCGAAGGTGCTGAGCTTCCAATACGTGGACAGGCCGTTCTACGGCACGAATCCGGTTCGCATTCTGGAGCTTCGCAAAGACTTGTTCGACTATCCTTTGTTCAACCACTTTATTCTCGACTATTATGTCGCCTACCCCCGCAGCGGAGCCGTCATCTCTCCGGACAGTTCGCATTCGCTTCGGCAGTTCTACGATCTGGAGTTTCGTTATGCCGATCAATCTTACGAAGAATGGGCAAGCAGCCTGACGGCCGCCGCCGGACGCAAGACGTTCCTGCCCGGACAGCCCGCCGTCTACCGGGGCAAACCCCATTCCGTCGTCACCTACATGCAGTCGTTCGGAACCCGGGAGCGCTCCGGCGTCGTCCTGATGCTGATCGACGACAATCAGATTCGCAGCCTGCTGCACAAGCTCGATTCGAGCAACGGCGGCTTCGCCTTTATCGCCGACAACAAGGGCGACATCATCAGCCGGATCGGCTCGAATACCGATATCGGATGGTCGAAGGACCTGCCGGACGGCTTCTCCCAGCTCGACATCGAAGGCAGCAGCATGCTCGTGACGAAAACAACGTCCCGCTACAACGGCTGGACGTATTTGTCCGCTCAGCCCGAGGCGTACGTCCTTCAGCAGGTGCGCTACTTCAAGCAGCTCATCCTGACGATCATTCTGCTCGGCCTCGGCTTCGGCCTGCTCGCCGCGCTGCTGTTCTCCTATCGCAACAGCCGTCCTCTCTGGATGCTGCTGCGCGTCCTGCCCAGCCAGCGGACGGGCGCGGAAGCGCCCCCGCAGCGCAACGCTTGGGAGCAGATTCGCGCCTCCGTCACCAATCTTGTGCACAGCAACGACTTTCTGTCCGAGAAGATGGAGCAGCAGGTTCCGCTTATCCGCAGCGGATTTTACGACCGTCTGCTTCGCGGACACTACTTGTCCAACAAAGACATCGCCGTCGCCATGGAGCACTCCCGGCAATCGTGGGAAGGCAGCCGCTTCTCCGTCGGCATTCTCGTCATCGCCGGCTATGACGGCTCCTATAACGAAGCGATGCTTACCGAGCTCGATTTCCGCAAGATCGCCATACGCGATATGATCGCCAAAGGGTTCGGCAAGACGATCTCGACCCACGATCTTGGGGAAAATCAGATCGGCCTGCTGTTTAACGGCGATTCGGAATCTCCGGAAGCTTATCTGGACGAAATCCGCCGCATGCTCAAGGAGCTGCAGAACCGCATCGTCGGCGCGCTGAACGTGCAGACCTACGCCGCCGTCGGAGGCTGCTATCTGGAGATGACCGAGATCAGCCGCTCGTACGAGGAAGCCCGTCTGCTGCTGCAGCGGGCCAGTTGGTCCGAGGAACGCACGATTGTGACGCAAGACGACGAAGACAGCCCTGCCCTTCCGGCTTATTACTACCCGCCCGACGTCGAGCAGCGGCTGATCAATCTGGTCAAGTCCGGCAGTGTCGCCGAGACGGAAGCTCTGCTCGGCCAGATTCGCGAGAACAATCTCGATCAACCGAATCTGCCGGCCGCCGTCGGCAAAATTCTCGTCAACGAAATGACCGGCACGCTGCTGAAATGTCTGGAGCAAGCCGCGACGGAAACGGAGCGGCAGAACGAGAAAATCCATTCGGCCCTGGTCGCCTCCGAATCCGGCCGTCCGGCGAAGCTCGCTTTCGGCCACCTGTCCGACGGCTTCCTGCTGCTCTGCCAAGGCCAGCACGACCGGAAGAAGAGCCATAACAACCAGCTTAAGGACGACTTGATCCGTTACCTGGACGAACATTACATGCAGACCGATCTCAGCCTGACCACCTTGGCCGACCGCTTCAATACGTCGGAAGCGTACATCTCCTATTTCTTCAAGGAACAGACCGGCGTGAACTTCTCCGACTATCTGGAGAACGTGCGCATGGGTCACGCCAAGCGGATGCTGACCGAGAGCGAGATGCCCGTCAGCGAGATTTCCGCCTGGGTCGGCTACTATTCCCTCAACTCGTTCAGCCGTGCCTTCAAAAGGGCGAACGGCCTTAGCGCCACGGAGTTTCGCCGCAATTCCCGAGGCTGATTCTAAACAATTGAATAGTCTATGAACGTGGAATAAAAGCGCTTACAGCCCATTCTAAATTCGTGCATAGTCCTTGATTTTGTCTTCTTTACGGACAAGCTCGCCCCCCTCTATACTTCGAATCACCGGCCGGAAACAACAAGTCTTAAGCCGAGGGGGGATTGCAGCTGAGAACCTTGACCGATGTAAGGAAAGGCTGGCAGTTGTATGCGCTGTTCGCTCTGCCGCTTCTTTACATCATCGTATTCAAGTACGTACCGATGTTTGGAAACGTTATCGCGTTCAAGCAATTCACTGTCACCAAAGGCATGTTCGGAAGCCCATGGGTCGGATTCGCCCACTTCGAGCGTTTCTTTAATTCCTATGAATTCTGGAGATTGCTGAGAAACACGCTGTCCATCAGCTTCTACACGTTAATCGCCAGCCTCCCCTTTCCCATCCTGCTGGCTCTGGGATTGAACTACGTGAAGCACGAGCGGTTCAAGAAAACGGTACAGATGGTCACCTACGCGCCTTATTTCATTTCATTGGTCGTCGTGGTCGGTTTGCTGTTCCAGTTTCTCGACCCTCGGACCGGCATCATCAATTCGTTCCTGGGTTGGTTCGGCGTAGATCCGATCAACTTCATGGGCCAAGCCGGCATGTTCCAGTCGATCTACGTCTGGTCCCATGTGTGGCAGAACGTCGGATTCGCCTGCATTATCTACTTGGCGGCGTTGGCCGGCATCGATCCTTCGCTTCACGAGGCCGCCGTCATGGACGGTGCGAGCAAGGTGCAGCGCATGCGGCATATCGACTTGCCCGGCATTATGCCGATCGCGGTCATTCTGCTTATTCTGAACACGGGTCAGATCATGGAGACCGGCTTCGAGAAAATTTTGCTGATGCAAAATGCGCTGAATCTGCGGGCCTCCGAAGTCATCGACACCTACGTGTACAAGATCGGGCTCGTTTCGCAAGCGCTTAACTTCTCTTATGCGACCGCCATCGGCCTGTTCAAAGCCGTCATAGGATTCGTACTGCTCATCGTCGTAAATCAGACGGCCAAGAAAGTGGGGCAGGAAAGCCTATGGTAGGAGGATCGAAAGCCATGCAAGTCAAGCCGATTCGGGAGTCGGGCGGAGATCGCGCCTTCAACATCGTCAATTACATCATGCTGACGATCGTGCTCATCGTCGTGCTGTATCCGCTCGTCTATGTCGTAAGCGCTTCCTTCAGCTCCAGCTACGCCGTCCTGTCGGGCAAAGTGTGGCTGTGGCCGGTGGAACCGTCGCTCGACGGCTACAAAGCCGTATTCAAGAACAAGAACATCCTGACAGGCTTCCAGAACACGCTCTTCTATACGGCAGCCGGGACGCTCATCAACGTCGTCCTGTCGATTCTGGCCGCTTACCCGCTGTCGCGCAAAGACTTCCGGGGACGGAACAAGTTCATGCTGCTGTTCGTCTTCACGATGATGTTCAACGGAGGACTCATCCCGACTTATTTCGTCGTGAAGGACTTGCATATGATCGACACCGTATGGGCGATGCTGATACCGACCGCGCTGTCCGTATGGAACGTCATCATTATGCGCACCTACTTCCAGACGACGATTCCGGGCGAGCTGCTGGAGGCGTCGCAGATCGACGGCTGCAACGATTTCCGCTTTCTGCTGAAGATCGTCGTTCCGCTGTCGGGACCGATAATCGCCGTCATCGCGCTCTTCTATGCGGTCGGCCACTGGAATCAATATTTTAACGCGATGATCTATTTGAAAAACCCGCAATTGTATCCGCTCCAATTGATTCTCAGAGACATTCTCGTCCAGAACGAAGTTCGGATCGACATGCTGGGAGACGTCAAGTCGGCGGCAGCCCGTCAAGGCTTGCGCGAGCTGCTCAAATACTCGCTGATCGTCATCTCGTCCGTCCCTCTCATGCTCGTGTACCCGTTCGTTCAGAAGTTTTTCGTGAAGGGTGTCATGATCGGTTCGATTAAAGGTTAATTAAATTCGCAATCACTTCGGGAGGGTCTATATGAAGAAATCCTTGTTCAGCTTGATCGCGACTGTATTGCTGTTGTCCACGGTGCTGGCCGCTTGCTCCGGCTCCAAGAACGACGGAGGCTCCGCCTCCTCCAGCGCCCCTTCGGGGAGCGCAAGCGCGGACGGCGGGCTGCTGACCGAGCCTGGCACTTATCCGATTACGAAGGAAAAAGTAACGCTCAAGGTCATGGTGCGCGGCAACCCGCTCGTCGAAGATTTCTCGACCAACGAATTCACCAAATGGTACGAAGAGAAAACGAACGTCCATATCGAATGGGAAGTCGTTCCGGAGCAGAGCATGCAGGAGAAGCTGAATCTCGTGCTCGCCAGCGAAGACTATCCGGACGTCATCTTCGGCATGAACGTGTCCCCGGCGCAAGAGATGATCTATGGTTCGCAAGGCGTGTTCCTGCCTCTGAACGACCTGATCGAGAGCCAAGGCACGCAGACGAAGAAGCTGTTCTCCGAACGTCCGGACATCAAGGAAGCGATCACCGCTCCAGGCGGCAACATCTACTCCTTGCCGGAAGTCAACGAATGCTATCACTGCTCGATGAGTCAGAAAATGTGGATTTACCAGCCTTGGCTCGACAAGCTGGGCTTGAAAATGCCGACGACGACCGAAGAGCTGTACAACGTGCTTAAAGCGTTCAAGACGCAGGACCCGAACGACAACGGCAAAGCGGACGAAGTCGCGCTGTCCATCTCTCCGAAGTCCTGGAGATCTTCCATCGACGGCTTCCTGATGAACTCGTTCATCTACAATCCGATCTACGGCACGACGAAGCGGCTGTTCGTCCAGGACGGCAAGCTTGACGTCTCGTACACGAAGCCGGAATGGAAGGAAGGCCTGAAATACCTGAACAAGCTCTACTCCGAAGGTCTGATCACGCCGGAATCGTTCACGCAGGACGACAACCAGCTCATCCAGGTCGGGGAAAATCCGGACGTCCCTCTGCTCGGCGCCTCTACCGGCGGCCACCAAGGCGTATTCACGCAGCTTCTCGGCGAGAGCGGACGCTGGAACGAGTATAAGACGGTTCCCGTGCTGAAAGGTCCGAACGGCGCGCAGTACGCTCCTACGGACGCAACAAGCCTGACGACCGGCTCTTTCCTGATTACGAACAAGGCGAAAAATCCCGAGGTCGCGCTTCGCTGGGTCGACGGCCTGTACGAATACGAGCATACGCTGCGCAGCAACTACGGACGTCCGGATCAGGAATGGCGCAACGCGACGGAAGGCGAGATCGGCATTAACGGCCAGCCGGCCAAGTGGTCCGAGCTGAAGTCGTTCGGCGAAGTTCAGAACGTCAACTGGGCGCAGACCGGCCCGGCGCTCCGCTCCAACGAATTCCGCCTGAGCGCGGTCAGCAAGGGCGACGACGATCTCGAAGTCATTCTCTACAACGAAACGAAAAACAACTATGAGCCTTACAAATCGGGCACCTACGCGACCGTTCCTCCTCTGTTCATGACGAACGAGCAGGCAACCGAAATCGCCGATCTCTCGAAAACGGTCAACGACTACGTAGAGGAAATGCTCGCCCGCTTCGTCACTGGCGACGCGGACGTCGAGAAGGATTGGGACACGTATCTCAAGACGCTCGACAGCATGAATCTGAACCGTCTGATCCAAATTTATCAAGAAGCGTACGACGCTCAAATTAAAAAGTAAGTCGGTCGGGGACTGTCCCATAAGCCAAGTTGCTTAAGATGATCGATTAATAAAGAAGGGGTATGTGTCTCCCGGAGACTGCCTCATAGGCTCCTGAAATTACCCTGTCACGGGTTTACCGCAAACATTTCAGGAAACGCTTTTGGGGCCCCCGCAAAGTAATCGGAATAAGCTTCGAAGCTTAACGTCACTTTGTGGGGAGTCTTGCATCGGAGGGAGATACATACCCCTGGCACCTTTATCATCGATTATCTTTCACAGCAACTTGATTCGCTTATGGGCCATCCCCTCCCTCTATCTCGAGAAGAAAATGCAGGAGGTTGTCCGTCCATGAGCACGAGAGAAGAAAGAACGAGAGAATTTCTGCGCGACCGGTTCGGCATGTTCATCCATTGGGGGCTGTACTCGATTCCCGCGCGGGGAGAATGGATTCGCGGCAACGAGAAAATGAGCTTCGAGCAGTATAAGGTTTACTTCGACGAATTCGATGCATCCCGGTACGACCCGAGAGCTTGGGCTCGCGCCGCCAAGGCGGCCGGACAGAAATACGCGGTGCTGACGACGAAGCATCACGACGGCTTCTGCCTGTTCGACAGCAAGCTGACCGACTTCAAGGCGACGAATACGCCGGCCGGACGCGACCTGATTCGCGAATACGTCGACGCCTTCCGCGCCGAAGGGCTGGCCGTCGGCCTCTACTACTCGATCATCGACTGGAATCATCCCGACTATCCGGGCTACGGCGATCGCATCCACCCCGATCGGGACAACGAAGCGGCCAAGGACAAGCCGATCGACTTCGACCGCTACCTGGACTACATGCACGGCCAAGTGCGCGAGCTGCTGACGAACTACGGCAAGATCGATATTATGTGGTTCGATTTCTCCTACGACGACATGACGGGGGAGAAATGGAGAGCGACCGAGCTTGTGCGCATGATCCGCTCGATTCAGCCGGACATCATTATCGACAATCGGCTGGGCGGAGACATTCGCGCGGCGGAACCGGAAGAATACGCCGGCGACTTCTATTCTCCCGAACAGATTATCCCGCCGGGCGGCATCGTTGACGCCAACGGCGCTTCGATCCCGTGGGAGGCTTGCATTACGCTGAACGACAACTGGGGCTATCATTCCGCGGATCGAGAATACAAGTCCGCCTCGCAAGTGATCCGCACGCTGGTCGAGTGCGTCAGCAAAAACGGTAACCTGCTGCTCAACGTCGGACCGGACGCCAAGGGCGAAATTACGCGCGAATCTCTCGACGTGCTGGCGGAAGTCGGAGAGTGGCTGAGATTAAACGGGGACAGCATTTACGGATGCGGCGCTTCGGATCTAGCCAAGCCGGAGTGGGGCCGTTATACTCAGAGAGGTGACAAGCTGTACGCGCACGTCTTCGACCGAGGAATCGGGCCGGTTTATTTCGCCGGGTTGAAAGGCAAGATCAAGCGGGCGCGGCTGCTTCGCGACGGAACCGAATTAAAAGTGGAGCTTCCCTGGATGGCGGAACAGTATTCCGACATCGACAGCGGCGCGTTCATTACGCTGAAAGGCGCGCGGCTGCCCGACGAGAGGGATACCGTAATCGAACTGGAGCTCCTTCCATAGGAGGAACGAAACAAATGAGCAAGTTGACAGGCGGACTCGGGGAAGGCTTGGCGAACGGCGCCGAGCCTCTCGTGCTGGAGTACCGCGGGGGAGTTGTGGAGAACGTCCACTACGGGCATGCGTGTGCCGTGAACGAGACGGGAGATATCGTTTGGCAGTACGGCGATCCGGACGCGATTACATTTATGCGTTCGGCGGCCAAGCCGATTCAGGCTTTGCCCTTTTTCCTGGAGGGCTTCGACGAGAAGTTCGGATTCACGCCGGAGGAGCAGGCGATCATGATGGCTTCTCACCGGGCGCTTCCCTATCACGTGAACGCGCTCGAAGGTATGCTCGGCAAGCTGGGCTTGGACGAGGGAGCGCTCGTCTGCAAGCCGACCTATCCCCTGGACGCGTCCGCCCGGGACGCGCTCGTCGCCGAGCGCCTGCCCCAGCGGCGCATCTACCATAACTGCTCGGGCAAGCATCTCGGCGTGCTCGCCACTTGCATCGGCATGGGCTATTCACTGGACGACTACGATTCGCCCGACCATCCGGCCCAGCGGCGAATCGCTTCGCTGGCCGCCGAACTGGCGGAGATTCCGCAGGAGGACATCCGGATCGGCACCGACGGCTGCGGCTTCCCGGTATTCGGCATGCCGCTGCGGAACATGGCGACCGCCTTCCTTAAGCTGGCCTGCCCGGATCTGATCGCCGATCCGGCGCTTCGCGACGCGGTCCGCAAAGTCACGGATCTGATGAACGCTTACCCGCGCATGATTTCGGCCGAATATCTGATCTGCCCGAATCTGCTTATGGACGATAATATCGTGGCCAAAGGCGGGGCCAAAGGCATCTACTGCTTCGGTCTGAAGAAGGAACGGATTGGCTTCGCGCTGAAAGTCGTCGACGGTTCGGAGGACGAATGGCCGATCGCGGTCGCTTCGATTCTGGAGCAGATCGGCTACGGCAACCGCGAGACGATCGACCGGATGTACCGGATCGGCTCGCCGAACATTCTCAACGACAACGGACGGGTTATCGGCGAAAATCGCAGCGTCTTCCAGCTGCGGCGGGGTGAGGCGATATGAGGCGGATCGATTGGTTGGACGAAGCCCGGAGACGGCAAGACGCGCTGCTGCGCGACTTGTCGTCTCTCCTTGCGATTCCGAGCGTGAAGGACGAGTCCTCCGCCGGACCGGACGCCCCTCTCGGCGCGCAGTCCGCCAAGGCACTGGTCTGGGTGATGGAGCTGGCCGGGAGGCACGGATTGGCGAATTCGGCGATCGAAGGCATTGTCGGCTATGCGGATTACGACGGCCCGGAGAGCCTTGCTGAAGGCAAGGAGAATCGGGACGACTACATCGCCGTGCTCAGCCATGTCGACGTCGTGCCCGCCAGCGGGGAATGGACCTTCCCTCCCTTCGAGGCGTCCGTCCGCGGAGACAGGCTGTACGCGCGCGGCTCCCTCGACGACAAGGGACCGGCGCTGGCGGCGTTCTATGGCTTGCTCATCGTGAAGGAGCTCGGCCTGCCGCTGAAGCATCGGGTCCGGTTGATTTTCGGTACCGACGAGGAGACCGGCATGAACTGCATGGACGCGTACAATCGCCACGAACGTCCTCCGCTCGCCGGGTTCACTCCGGACGCCGATTTCCCGATCGTCCATGCGGAAAAGGGGCAGATCAACACGGGCATGACGCTTCGCTTGAGCGGAGAAGGCGACGGCGGCACGGAGCTTAAGCTGTGCCGCTTCCGTTCCGGCATCGCCGCTAACATGGTGCCGGACGCTGCCGAAGCGATCGTGCACGGCTCTAAGGATAGGCTGGCCGCGGTCGTATCCGAGTTCTGGTCCTACTGCTCCGAGCGAGGGCTGAGCGGATCTACCTCGACCGACCTGCAATTGCCGGAATGCGCGACGATTCTGCGAATGGAGGGCAAGTCCGCGCACGGCATGGTACCGGAGATTGGCGTCAACGCGGGTCTGAAGCTATTGGAGTTTCTCGGAAGCCAGCCGCTGGGCGGCGACGACGAACGGTTCGTTCGCGGCGCGGTCGAACTGCTCGCCCCGGACACGGACGGGGGAGCGCTCGGGATCGCTTGCCGCGACGAGGCGACCGGAGCGCTCACGGTTAACGTCGGCTTGCTCCGGTACGCGCCTGGCTCGGATGAGGCGTTCTTCCAGCTCAACATCCGGTTTCCGTCCAGCGCGAACGGCGAGGAGCTTGCGGCTGCGCTGGACGAGAGGCTGCGGCCTTACGGCTTCTCTCTCACGCCTCCGATCATCAAGCCTCCGCACGAAGTGTCTGCCGATCATCCGATGATCCGGGCGCTGCAGCGCATCTATACGGAACAGACCGGGCAGCCGGCCACGCTGCTCTCAACCGGCGGCGGTACCTACGCCTGCAAGCTGCCGGGCTGCGTCGCCTTCGGACCGCTGTTCCCGGGTGAAGAGGATACGGCGCATCAGCCGGACGAATGGATCTCCATCGACAGCCTGCTGCGAGCGACGGCGCTGTATGCCGAAGCGATCTACGAGCTTGCGAACATCGACTATGGGAAGGAAGTCGACGGAAATGAGGATCGACATCGTTGAACGGATAGATGAGCTCGCGGCAGCGGGCTCGGGCTCGGATTCGGGCTTGGGATCAGTCTTGGGCTCGGATTCAAATTCAAGTTCGGGCGTGAGTCCGTCGTCGGAGATCGTACTGCATCTTGTCTTCGAAGGGGCGAGAGATGTTCCCGGTCTCAACGTTGAACCCACCCCTTCGGCCACAGCTCTTGGACGGACAAGCTTGCTCTACGGAGCGCCCGGAGAGCGGCATGCGGCGATCGTCGGGTTGGGCTCGGCGCTCCGCCTGGACGCCGAGCGACTTAGGCGTGCGGCCGGAAGCTCCGCACGAGCCATCGGACGCGAAGGCTACAAGGCGGCAACGGTCGACCTCGGCGCAGCCGTAGACAGGCTGGGCGCGGAGGTCTGCGTGCAGGCTTGGGTGGAAGGCTGGCTGCTCGGCAGCTATGCGTTCGATCGATATAAGACGGAGGCCGCAAGAAAAAGCGCGGTCTCTTCGCTGCGGCTTCTGGCCGGGAGCGCGAACCGGGAGACCGCGATTCGGCTGGCGGAGAAGGCGCGTCTGCGCGCGGAGAGTGCGATATTGGCCCGCGACTGGTGTAACGAGCCTGCCAACGTGATGACTCCAGAGCGGCTCGCGGAAGAGATCGAGCGGCGGTTCGCCGATGTGCCGGGAGTCGGCGTCCGCATCTATCGCGGGGACGATCTCGCGGCGTCCGGCATGAATGGCCTTCTCGCCGTCAGCCAAGGAAGTCGCCATGCTCCCGCCCTCGTGGAACTAACCTATGCCTCAGATCCGTCCCTTCCCTTGCTCGCGCTGGTCGGCAAAGGAATGACGTTCGATATGGGCGGCATGAACGTGAAGACGGGCCGGGATCTGAGCGAAGCCCGCTTCGACATGGGCGGGGCTTGCGCCGTCGCCGGGGCTCTCGACCTGCTGGCGCGAAGCGGCGCGGCGGTCAACGTCGCCGCACTGATCGCAGTCGCGGACAATGTGCCCGGATCGGGCGCTCTGCTCCCTTCCTCCGTCGTCCGCTACCCGAACGGTCTGACCGTTCAAGTCGGCAATACGGACGCCGAAGGGCGGCTGATTCTCGCCGACGCTCTGCTGCACGCGCAGCGCCTCGGCGCCGCCGAGATTGTCGACATTGCCACGTTGACGGGCAGCGTAGGCCATGCGCTCGGACTGCGGGTAGCCGGCGCATGGGGCGATCCGGCGATAACGGAAGCGCTGCGCTCCTGCGGCGATTCGTGCGGAGACCGGGTATGGCCGATGCCGCTCGTCGACGACGACGAGGATCTGCTGCGCAGCGACTATGCCGACCTGAGCAACATCAGCTCCAGCGCTTACGGGGGAGCTTGCGCGGCGGCGCTGTTCCTGCGCCGTTTCGTGGGCGAGGGCGTCCGCTGGGCCCATATCGACATGGCCAACACCGTTCAGACGCCGGGCGACCGCGGTTACGAGTCCGCCGGTGCGACCGGCTTCGGCGTCCGGCTTCTTGCCGACTATGTGGAACGAGCCGCCGGCAGGGAACTCTCGCCTGCTGCCCTATGACCATTATCCCTTCCGCTCAGCCGCCCGGGATCGCCTGATAAGCTCCGCCTTCTGCTCGTACTAGGCTCCGCCTGATTGCTCGTGCGGGGCTCCGCCTCCTGCTCCGGACAGAGCTTTATTCGTCCGCTCCGCTGCGGACCCTATTTGGTTAAGGACCGGGACGATGGTAAAATAGCTGCAAGGAGCTGAGTTAAACCGTGAAAAACGAGATCATAACCCGTTTCAAAACGTACGTGCAAGTCGATACGCAATCCGACGAGAGCAAGCAGACCTGTCCGACGACCGAAGGACAGTTGACATTGGGCCGGATGCTGGCAGAAGAACTGAAGCAGATCGGCATGCAGGACGTGACGATCGACGACAACGGCTACGTCATGGCCACCCTTCCCGCCAACACGGACAAGGACGTGCCGACGATCGGTTTCCTGGCGCACCTGGACACGGCGACCGACTTTACGGGCAAAGACGTCAAACCGCAGATCGTCGAAAACTACGACGGCGGAGACATCGTGCTGAACGCCGAGCAGCGGATCGTGCTGTCCCCCCGCGATTTCCCCGAGTTGTCGGACTACAAGGGACATACGTTGATCACGACCGACGGCACGACGCTGCTCGGCGCCGACGACAAAGCGGGCATGAGCGAAATCATGACCGCGATGGCGTATCTGATCCAGCATCCGGAGATCAAGCACGGGCGCATCCGCGTCGCGTTCACACCGGACGAAGAGATCGGTCGGGGCCCTCACCGCTTCGACGTGGCGGCCTTCGACGCGCAATTCGCCTACACGATGGACGGCGGACCGCTCGGCGAGCTGCAATACGAGAGCTTTAACGCCGCGGCCGCCCGCATTACGTGCACGGGCAAAATCGTCCACCCCGGAACGGCCAAAGGCAAAATGGTCAACTCCGCCAAAATCGCGATGGAAATCAACAGCCGGCTGCCCGTCCAAGAGGCGCCCGAGCATACGGACGGCTATGAAGGCTTCTTCCATCTCATCTCGATTAACGGCGATGTAGAGGAGACCAAGCTGCATTACCTGATCCGGGACTTCGACCGCGCCCGCTTCGACGGACGAAAGGCTCTGCTCGCGGCTATCGTGGAGGAACTGCAGGAGAAATACGGCAAAGAGCGGGTCACGCTGGAGATCAAGGACCAATATTACAACATGCGCGAGAAAATCGAGCCGGTCCGCGAGATCGTGGACATCGCCCACCAGGCGATGGTCAACCTCGGCATCGAGCCGCTCATCCAGCCGATTCGCGGAGGAACCGACGGTTCGCAGCTCAGCTACATGGGGCTGCCTACTCCGAACATTTTCACCGGTGGAGAAAACTATCACGGACGCTACGAATACGTCTCCGTCGATACGATGATCCAAGCTACGAACGTCATTATCGAGATCGCCAAACTGTTCGAGCAGCGTTCCTAACGGCAGCAAGACAGCAAAGGCAGGCCCAACTGGGCCTGCCTTTCGCGTTCTATCGGCGGTTTCGGGCATTCCGCGTCCCTCTCTTACTCCCGACAACGATTGTTGCCGACGCCGCTCCGCTTATTTCTAATCCCCTGTCTTCTCCCTAACGCCGTCTCCGTCCGCTTCCGGGACATACCGGTACTCGTCCAGATCGATCAGGCCGTTCAGGCCGAATTCGATCCCTTCGTTTTCCAGGTAGAGCTTCTGCATGTAACGCCCCTCCCCTTCCTGGATCGCGATCTCCCCTTTGGAGTTGACGACTCGATGCCACGGCAGCCCGTGCTTCTCGCTTAACGAATGCAGAATCCGCACGACCTGCCTCGCCCCTCTCGGGCTTCCGGCACATGCGGCAACTTGTCCGTAAGTCATGACATATCCTTCGGGAATGCTTTTGATGACTTCGACGACCCGTTTCGTAAAAGGCTGCACCGTCCACCGTCTCCCCTTCTCCGTATCCTGCTCCCGTCTTACTCCAGACTCGTTCCCTTCGCCCGGATCGCCTTCATAACCGCTTCGCCGCGCGGCGACAACCGGTAACCGGTGCCCAGACTGATCGTCAGGCCCAGCTCTTTCAGCTTGCGGACGTTTAGTTTGAACTTCTCTGTCTCCCAGTCTGTGTCCCCGGCCAATTCCGCCGCCCGTACCCCGGGAAGCCGCCCGATCGCGGCCAACGTCCCCGACGTCCACGGCCCTCTCTTGCTCGACTTGTCCATTTTCGCCAAACGGCCAAGCAATTCCTTCATCTCGTCATCGGTCAGCGCGTCCTTCTCTCGCAGCGTTTCCCTGGGGTCGATCCCTGCGTACCGGAGCGAGATTCGATAGAAGGTTCGCCCTCCGTATTTGCCCAGCTCCTTCATCATCTCCGCTCGGGAGGCGTACCCGGCCCGCGCGATTTCCTCGGCGGCAACGTCCGCTTCCGAGACGGCTTCGACATCCACGATCTCGACGATTCCGATCGGCGTTCGCAGGTTCGCGTTCTTCTGAACGCGAGGTTCGTTCCACAGACGGAACGCGATGTCGATGTCTCCGCTCCGGATTCCTTCCAGAATGCGCTCCTTGAACAGCACCTACGTCGCCTCCTCTTAGGGCGTGTATGCAAACCCGCTCAGGGGCATCTCCCCTGCTGCGTCACTTTTGCTTGACGTACCCCCGGTACGCCTTCACAAAAGTTCCTTGCATGGAACGAAAATTCGGCAACATCTGCTATCTTCGGAGTATGCATACACGCCCTAGATCAGTTCGGGCTTCCACCAAGCCTTTGCTTTCGGCTGAGGGTCAGCGATCGGTACGATCTCGCCGATTTTGGGAGTCACCACGGTCGCTCCGCGTTCCCGCGCGGCCTTCGCCGCTCGTTCAACGGGATCGGTCCAGGCATGCAAAGCCAACGTGAACGCTCCCCAATGGATTGGCAGCATCGTCCTGCCCCGGACGTCGAGATGGGCTTGAACGGTTTGTTCCGGCATCATATGAATGGCGGACCATCTCTCGTCGTACTGCCCGCATTCCATGAGCGTCAGATCGAACGGCCCATGCTTGTCCCCGATCTCCTTAAAGTGCGGCCCGTAGCCGCTGTCTCCGCTGAAGTACACCTTGGCCTGCCTTCCGGCGATCACCCACGAGCACCACAAGGTGGAATTGCGATTGCTGCCCACGTTCCTTCCGGAAAAATGCCGGGCCGGCGCGCACACCAGCTTCAGCCCTTCGTATTCCAGCTCGTCCCACCAATCGTGCTCCGTAATGATCCCGGGATCGACTCCCCACCTTTCCAGATGAGCGGCTACGCCGAGCGGCACGATAAATCTGCGGACTTTGCCGCGCAGCTTCTTGATCGTGCCGTAATCCAGATGGTCGTAGTGGTCGTGAGAGATGACCACCGCATCGATCGACGGAAGCTGGTCGATCTCGATCGGCAGCCGCTTGCTGTAGCGGCGTCCTCCCAGAAGCGGAAACGGCGACGGAACCCTGCCCAGCATCGGGTCCAGAAAAAGGGTTTTGCCGTCCAGCTTAAGCAGCACCGCCGAGTGGCCGAACCACGTCACGGCGGCGTCTCCGCCCGCGCTCAGTCTATCCGGCGTTAGCCTCTCCGTCTCCAGCGGTTGTTTGGGCCGGCTTTGGGGATGGCCTTTGATCATATCGACGAAAACTTTCAGCCCTGTGCGGAAATCCATGTTCATGCTCGTTGGAATCTGGTTTTCGAACTTGCGGTCGCGGCTTTGGGGAGAGGCCTCGATCCGCCGCTTGCTCTCTCGCGACGCTTTGCCGCCGAGCGGCGGATAATACCGAACAATCAGCAACACCGCAATCGCGACGATCGCAGCTATAAGGATCACTGTTCCCATAATGGTCAACCTCATCTTTCGTATGCGATTCTGCCAATCTCGTTCACAGCTCGAATATCTCGTATATATAGATATGGTATACCTATTGCCGGCGAAAATCCAATTGAAGACCTCCGAGGCTAACCCGAAAAACCCCCTGCTCGCGAGAGCAGGGGGTTCGGGAACATGCGCGGATTAGTTGCCGCGGCCGCCGTAGCCGTATCCTTTATCGTCCTTCGTATCGCCTTGCGGAGCTTGAGGCTGCTGCCCGTCTCCGTTGCTGCCGTAGCCTTGGTCGCCTTTGGCTTTGCCGTGATCGTGGCCGTCGTCTTCCTTGACTTTGCCATGATCCTCTTCTTTGGCTTTGCCATGGCCCTCGTCCTTGATTTCTTCCTTCTTCTCTTCCTTGATCTCGTCTTTCTTCTCTTCCTTAAGCTCCGTCTTGCCTTTGCCGAGATCTTCCTGCTCTTCTTCTATTCCTTGGCCCTGACCGCCGCCTTGGCCAGCTCCGCCGCCGATACCTGCGCCGCCTCCACCTTGGCCAGCTCCGCCTCCGATGCCCGCACCGCCGCCACCTTGGCCGCCTCCGCCTCCGATGCCTGCACCGTCGCCACCTTGACCGCCTCCGCCGCCGATGCCTGCGCCTCCGCCACCGCTGCCTGCGCCGCCTCCGCCTTGACCGCCTCCGCCACCGCTGCCTGCGCCGCCACCGTAGCCTCTGCCGCCGCCTTTGCCGCGCCAACTCTGCCCGCCGCCGATTCGTTTACTCGAATACGCATATACGAGCGACGTGAACGTACGCTTGTCCACCGTTCCCGTCACAGGCAGACCATGCTTCTTCTGATAATACTTCACGCCGCGTACCGTCGCTTGATTGTAATGGCCTGTAATCTGCCCGGAATAGCTGCCAAGCGCCTTCAGCATCCCCTGGATGACGTAGACGTCCGGACCGTGCGCTCCTTTGCCTACCGCCAAGCTCGTCTTGGGCATGCTTACCGTCATGGCGATGGCCAGCGCCGCCACCACGAACCATTTTCCCGCGATTCCCAACCACTTCTTCAGCCGACCGCCCCGCTCCTCGTACCGATCCTGTTCCGTATCCAAATGCATGTGCATCCTCCTTGCCATTTCGGTGATTTCGAATCGTTCTTACTATTCCCAAAATCGCCTGATTATTCAGGGAAAGACACCTTGCTTTCCGCCGGTCCGGATCGGATAATGAATAAAAAACCGAGAGCTGCCTAGGGCGTGTATGCAAACCCGCTCAGAGGCATCTATCCTCGGAGTATGCATACACGCCCTAAGGGCGGCGCGGAAGGGAGTCGTTATGCTGCACATCGTCAACGGAGACCACGTCGGAGACAGCCTGAGACGCGGAGGAATCCAAGGGGACGTTCTCGTCTGGAGAGAGCTGTATACGGAAGGCCCCATCTTCACCGATCCGCGCCATGAAGCCCGCACCTCGCATATGACCGAGGCGTTAGGCATTCCCCCAGACCATTGGAAAGCTGGCCTTGCAGAGCAAACGTCCGCGCTCGAACAAGCGACTGAACACGAAGAGATCGTGCTCTGGTTCGAGCACGATCTCTTCGATCAAACGATGCTTATTCGCTTGCTTCACGAATTTGAACGGCGGCCGCTCGGGCGAACCCGGCTGAGCCTGGTCTGCATCGGGGAATACCCGGGCTTCGAGCCGTTTCATGGCCTGGGCCAGCTCTCCCCGGAGCAGCTCATTCCGCTCGCGGATGCACGCCGCGAGATTCAACCCGAGGAGCTCCGCCTTGGCGGGCAAGCCTGGGAAGCATATGCCTCGACCGATCCTCGCTCGCTGGCCGACTTCCTGCGGCAAGACACCGGTGCGCTGCCTTACCTTCGCTCCGCTTTCCGCATGCATCTGACCCGCTACCCTTCCGTTCGCAGCGGTCTCGGCATCGTAGAGCAAGCGACTCTGGAAGCCCTTCGCGACGGTGCGGACGCTCCGTTCGAGCTGTTCCGGCTCGTTTCCGACCGGCTTAGCCTTCTGGGCATGGGAGATTTGCAGTATTGGCTGTATCTTGCCGGGATGACGCAAGGTCCGCATCCGCTCATTACCGTGCAGCCTGTCGTTCGCTTCCCGACGTTCGCGGCGATATCACCGGAATTTGAGCATACCCGCATTCGTCTGACAGTTACAGGCGCCAAGGTGCTGAAGGGCGAAGAGGACCGGATAACGCTGAACGGAATCGATCTGTGGCTCGGAGGCGTCCATCTGCATGGCTCGAAGGAAGTATGGCGCTGGAACGAGTCGTCGGACACTCTGGAGCGCAAGTGACCTTCACTCCCGATCAGCCATACACGGCCAGAACCTCTCCCCAATTCCCGTAACCGTAATATTGTCTTCCCGAGCCGATGTTTTTGATCCAGACGGAAGGGTGCTTGCCGCCGCGTCCCGAGATCAGCGCATCGGCCTGGTTGCGGTTAGATCTTACCCAGACCAGCCGTTGTTCCCGGGGAAAAAACTGCGGAGCGAAGTCCCCGTAGCCTTGCGGAGGCTCCGTTACCGCGCTGGCGCGGTTGCCCTGCAAGCGGATCTCGACCAGCTTGGGCAGCGGCCAGCTTTCGATCCCGCCCTCTCCTTCGTACTCCTTGGCCCTGGAAGCGATAATGCGGTCTGCGCCCGCCCATGCGAATCCTTGATCCACGAAGCCCTTAGGCGTATACGACGCCGGTTTGCCGGATGCGGGGATTCTCACCGTCTTAAGAACCTTATTGCGGGACACTTCCCGTCCGACGCCGGCGATGTAAGCGAGCGTATCTTCCCGGTTCGCCCACTGGAACCACTCGCTGCGGTTCAGCATCTGATCGACCGCATGGAAGCTCGTTCCGTCCGAGGACAACAAGCATAAGTAGTTGCCGTCCGCGGACAAGGAAGCGGTCGGCGTCGCCAGGAACGCGATCCACTTGCCCGAAGGCGAGTATTTGAAGCCGCTCGTGCCGACGGCGAAGAAGTCGTCGGAAGCCTTCGGCAGCGTATACAGCGTCTCTGCTTCCCCCGCTAGAGGGATCTTCAAAATCCGTACGCGCTCCCAGCCTTCCGGCAGCAGGCTAACGGCTGAAGAAGCGATAAATCCGTTGCCCTCGGGCAGCCAAGAGAAGCTGCCGATGCCTTCCGCAACCGTCTTGGGACCCGCTTCTCGATCCGGCCGGACCGTATAGAGCTTGCGATCTGCCGTATAAGCCAACTCATTGCGCTCCGGAGCCCATTGGAAATCCGCAAGTCCCTCGGCAAGTACGGCCAGGCTGTCCCCTGAAGTCGCGTGCCATAGTTTGAGATTCGGCGTTTCCTCTCCCTCCAGGTAAGCGATCCACTCTCCGTCGAATGACCATTGCGGCCGAGAAACCTGTTTTCCTTCGGTCAATCGCCGTTCCGTACCGCCGCTTCTGATCCACAAATCCCCGTCCCGCACGAACGCCGCTTTCAGCGTTTCTCTGGGCTCAGCTTCCGCGACAACCGACGATCCGAACAAGAGGAACAGCGCCGAGAGCAGAACCGCTATCCCTTGCAGTTTCCCAAAACGTACGAGCATTCCGTTTCATCTCCCTTAGAAATTTCCGCGCGAACGGCCGAATTCGCTTAACCGTCCTAAGGCGTGTATGCATACTCCGAGGACAGCAGATTTTGCTGAATCTTCGTTCCATGCAAGGAACTTTTGTGAAGGCGTACCAGGGGTACGTCAAGCAAAAGTGACGCAGCAGGGGAGATGCCCCTGAGCGGGTTTGCATACACGCCCTACGTTGTCCTCTCCTTGGAAAATTTATACGGCTCACAGCCAAAAGGTCGGGTACTTGCGCCGGGAGTCCAGGTTGTTCACGATCAGCGCCGTCAGCACGATCGCCGCGGAGCCCGCCAGCACAGGATCAAGCAGGAAGGTCCAGGACTCCCCGGCCAGGATGACGACAATCGGATCGGCTCCGGCAGGAGGATGTGTCGTACGGGTCAAATGCATGAGCGCTATGGACAGCGCCACTCCCAGGGCGACGACCCACCCGTCTTGACCGAAAACGTGCAGCAGCGCCAAACCGACCGAACTGGACACCAGGTGCCCTCCGACGATGTTGCGAGGCTGCGAGAGCGGTGCGTCCCACAGGCCGAAAGCCAGCACGCAGCTTGCCCCGAACGGAGCCATCAGCCAGATTGAGGCGGTGGAATCGCCCAGCAGCGCCAGCAATCCGATCGCGATAAACCCTCCCAGCAAACCGACTGCCGCCGTTCGGGGAACGACTTTGAGCGGACTGCGTCCCGAACCCGACATTTTTCCCAAGTAATTCTGCAAGCTCTTCATCAACGTCTCCACCTCAAATAACCATTAAGATAATCATATATAACTATTTAAATAGTCTTTTGTCAACGATTTATCCTAAATGACTAGTCAAATAGACATTTAATTATCCTTATTCCGTTCCGCACGTGTATAATAAGACTAACTCGACTACCATCGAACGGGGGCGTCCGAGATGAACAATGACATCCGCCTGCAAGCGGATCCCGAATTTTCCTACTCCATCAACGTCCAGATCAAGGAGCAGCTGAAGTGGCTGATCGGCATTGGCGCCATTCGCCCGGGAGAGCTGCTTCCTCCGGCGGGTCAATTGGCGGATGCGCTGCAGGTTAATCGCAACACGGTGAATCTTGTCTACGCGCAGCTTCGCGAGGAAGGTCTCGTCTCGGGCAAAAAGGGGCGCGGCACGCAAGTATTGGCCGGCCCCGCTGTGGAGACGCTGATCCGCAAGCGGCAAGCGATGCGCGAGCTGCTCTCGAGAACGATGCAGGAAGCCGAAGAGAGCGGAATCTCCCCGGACGAACTCGCGCTCGCCGGACTGGCGTTCGCGCGGCTGTTCGGAAAGCCGGCGGCTGCGGACGGCAAGCGGAAGCTTCTGTTCGTCGAATGCCGCGGGCACGACCATCCCTTCTATCGGGAGCAGGTCGAGAAGGAGGCTCAAGCGGAGGTAAGCGTGCTGTTCCTGGAGGAAATCGCCGGACGGGCGAACGTTCTTGCCGAAGCGGCTGGGCGGGCGGACGCGGTGGTCACGACGTTAAACCATGCGGATGAGGTGCGCGGACTGCTGGAAGGGGTTAACGTTCCTCTGCTGACGATCGGGGCGGCGGCCTCTCCGCCGGTGCTGCTGGAGATTGCCCGGATGGAAGCCGGAAGCCGGATTGCTTTCGTCTGTCTCGGGCGGCAAGGCGGACAGTGGATGGCCGATCGGGTAGCCGAAGCCGGATTGACCCATATCGCCAGCGACGTTGCGGGTACCGACAACCGCGAAGCGCTGCGGAAAATCGTCCGGCAGGCCGACCGCGTCTACGCTTCATCTGCCGCATACGACGAGCTGCGCTCGCTGGCCCCGGACAAAGCCGCACTCTACCCGCTCGTATTGGAACGAAGCAGCGAAAAGCTGCTCCGCGACCTGTCTCTCGAACCTTGAATGAGATACGCCCGCAGGGCGAGCTTATTCGACCGGCCTGCGGGGCGACAGGTGAGATACGCTCGCGGGACGGGCTTATCCGGCGGGCCTTAGAGGCGATAGGCGAGATACGCTCGCAGGGCGGGCTTATTCGACCGGCCTGCGGGGCGACAGGTGAGATACGCCCGCAGGGCGGGCTTATTCGGCTGGCCTGCGGGGCGATAGGTGAGATACGCTCGCGGGGCGAGCTTATTCGACCGGCCTGGGGGGCGACAGGTGAGATACGCTCGCGGGACGGGCTTATCCGGCGGGCCTTAGAGGCGATAGGTGAGATACGCTCGCGGAGCGGGCTTATTCGACCGGCCTGCGGGGCGACAGGTGATGTAAAATAGTCTGTGTACCATGATCTGGAGTCTATCCAGAACAGAAAAAAGTAGGGTATCCTCGGGATTGCGACATCACCAAGAAGGAGCCCTACGCAATGACTACTATACCCGAAAATGCGTTTAACGAGCTACTTGAAAATACTGTAACGAAACTACTCCAAGAAAAATTGGAACTGTTGCTGAATGAAGAGATCAAGAACCACATGACGGTGGAACAACCGCACACGCGTAATAGCCGCAACGGCCACTATTCACGCTCGTTTCAGACACGCTACGGCACGATCGAGTCACTGCGCGTTCCTCGCGACCGCAAAGGCACCTTTCAGACGCAGCTTTTCCAACCGTACCAACGCAGAGAAGGCTGGCTGGAGGAGGCTGTCATTCACATGTACAAAGGTGGTATGAGTACACGTGAAGTTGCTAAGTTTATCGAAAGCATGTTTGGGTCGCAGTATTCGCCGACGACCATCAGCAACATCACCCGGACCGTCATGGAGGACATTGAAGCTTGGCAGCGTCGGCCGCTGGAGAAACGGTACTCCGTCATCTATCTGGATGGGCTTTACGTCAAGCTTAAGCGTAACTCCGTCAGCAGCGAGGTCGTGTACCTGGCGATGGGCATTGACGAGAAAGGCTATCGCCAGATCCTCGGCTTCTACGTAGGCGGGCACGAGAGCGCCATGGGCTGGCGAGAAGTGCTGAAAGACTTAAAGAACCGTGGGGCGACAGACGTGTTACTGGGCGCTTTTGACGGATTACCGGGATTGGAAGAAGCGTTCCGGGAAATCTATCCGAAAGCGGATGTACAGCATTGCGTCATTCATAAAGAGCGCGCCACCTTTCCAAAAATCCGAGTATCCGATAAGACGGAATTTCTGAGCGACTTGAAGCAAGTGTATACGGCCTGCGATGGCGATGTCGCCAGAGCGATCTTTGAAGGCTTTAAGTCGAAGTGGAGTAAACAGTACCCCAAGGAGGTGAAGTCTTGGGAGGATCAGTTGCCTACCCTCCTGACCTTTTATAAGTATCCGCCGTTCACATGGAAAGCCATTTACACAACGAATCCGATTGAGCGGATGAACAAAGAAATTCGGAAACGATTGAAGCCGATGAACAGCCTGCCGAACATCGAGGCAGCGGAGAAGATCATCTACTTGCAAGTCACGGACTACAATGAGGCGTGGTATGGAAGAGCCGTTCGCGGGTTTGCGGATCCGGAAACCAAAGAAGTCTTTGAAAAGATGTACAGTGAGCGGTATCCAGACAACTCAGAGAAGGATCTTTAAGCTCCCGCGCCTTCGCTTGGGCTACGCTTCTCTAGTCCGTTAACCTAATCATTCTTTTTCCATCGTCCCGATGGATAATCTTACTACACAGAATAGTTTGCGCTACCGGCGACCAGGTGAGATACGCACGCGAGGCGGGCTTATCCGGCGGGCCTGTCGAGCGGCCAGAATGGCCGCCTCTTCTTTATTTTCTCAATAGTTCTCTAGTCAGAGCCAACGCCGAGCCCAGCCTCGAAGCTCTGCCATGTTTGCGAACATGCTCGTAGTCGGTCAGTGTCACGCCAGCGTCTTGGACGGCATAAGAGAAATCATCGTCCAGCATCAGGCGGTACTCCCATACCCTTTTCCCCCAATGGGGCACATGTTCCCGCATATAGGCGTCTTCCACGGCGGGATGTATGTACGTCTCGCTGATCCCCTCGGGCAGGTCATAAAGCTTGCCGATCAGCTCCTCTTTGAACCCCTCGTAGGTCTCTCCCTCCTGCACGTGAAACGCATGCGACAGCAAGTAGTCGGGAATCGCCACGCCCAGCAGGCCCGCCAGAGCCGAAGCTTTGGCCGCCGCGCGTTCGACTCCCGGAATGCCGGAGAGCAGCGGATCGCCCGGATGGACTTTGCGGAAGAGGCGGAAGGGCAGCTTCCACTTGGCGCACAGCTTAAGCGCGTGCGGGATGTGGCTTCGCCCCGTCGCCGTGCCGTACAGGCTGCCCATATGATTGTCCGCGTGGCTCAGCCGCAGGCCGGACCGGACAGCTTTCTCGTATTGGGCATGCACTTCCTTCAACACGGCCTCCGTATCGGCATGGCGTTCGAAGGCTTCGACCGTCTTATGCATATGGCCGCTCTCGTCGTGGAGCGAAGGGTGCCCGGTCAGGCTGGCCCAGCGAACGGCATCGAACTCGCTCGTCAGCGTCAAATGCAGTCCGACATTTGTCTGCCCTCTGCGCCTGCACCACTCCGCTGCCTCCTCGAAGCCGGGAGCCGGCGCCATGATCGTCGCCGAGGACACCCGCCGCTCTTCCAGCAGGTGCATGATCGCTTCGTTCATCGGCCTGCTCTGGCCGAAATCGTCGCAGTTGATGACAAGATACTTAGGACTCATTTGCAGGCTTCCTCTCTATTTTCACGAAATAAGAAATCACGATCGAGAACATCAGCAAGATCAGCGGAACGACGCTGATCAAATAGCGGAAGGTTTTCTCCGGATCGGGGCCGGGTTTGTCCCCGCTCTCGTAGCCGAAAATAAGGCCGACGATCCAGAAAGCCACCACCGCAATCAAGCCGCTTGAACGAATAATAAAGCCGCTGACCGCCGTATAGATGCCTTCCCTTCGGCTGCCCGTTTTTTCCGCGTCCATGTCAATAATGTTGCTGTTGACCATCGGAGGCGAGACCAGGAAGCCGGCCAGCCCGAAGCCGACGATCACTCCTGCGATAACGCCGTTGATCAAGCCCGTGCCGAACCAGAGCGGAATAACGGACAGCGCGTAGGCGATGAACGACAGCCTCCAGCCTTTGACCGGGTCCATCCGGCGCAGCAGCCAGTACCAGACGCCGACGAGCGGAATGACGGACACGAAGACGGAAGCCAGCAGGATCGTATTTTGGGCCTCGGGAAGCTTCAGTACATACTTGGCGTAAAAAGGGATCGTAGCGCTGAGCAGGCCGTTAACCGTCTGCGCGAACGAATTGGCCAGGTTGACCAGCCAGAACGGCTTGTTGCTGAGCGTTTCTTTGAACGCCTCTTTCAGCTTGGGCTGCGGCGCAGCGCTCGCTTCCGGGTCCTCTCTCACAAACCGCAAACAGATGAGCATAAGCACGGCAAACGTTACCGCATACACAATCGCCATATTGCTGAAGCCCATCGCATTGTACAGAACAGGCGTCGCCGCCGTCCCGATCAGCAGCGCCACGATCTGAAACCCTTGCTGAACGGCAGATGCCTTGGCGCGAACCCGATCTCCCCGGAACAGCTCGGCGAACAGCGCGCCGTAGTTGACCCAGATGACGGTCGCCACCGCCTCGTAGAAGATGAGCGCGATCAAGAACCACGTAAACAGCCCCATCTCGGACAGGCTCTCCGGAGGAGAAAACACCATGATGAACGCCAGCGCAAAAAACGGAATCGCTATGAAAATCCAAGGTCTCCGGCGTCCATACTTCGATTTGGTCCGATCGGACCAGTAGCCGAACAGCGGTTGGTTAACCGCATCCCAGATCATAAAAATCGTGCGAGCCAGCGTCGCCAGCCCAAGGCCAAGACCAAGCTTATCCACATAATAATAGCTGTAGAACGTGCTAAACGCCTGGCTCGGAATCATCATAGCAAGCATCCCGAATGCGTACATCATCGGGGTATTCACAAATCTTTGCCGCATCGACACAACACCCTCCGCCAACTTCGAATGTAAACGCATTCAACAAACGATCTGCCTTTTCCTTCTATATATTCGACAATTGACGGATTATCCGTTGTTTTTTCGGCTCGGACGTTAACAAATGCAGGTTTTTCTTTTTCTTCCGGTTTTGCCCGCTTCCAGCACTTTGACGATATAATCGGTGGCGAGCGGCACCTTGCAAGCCGTCTGTCCGACGTTCACCTGCACTTGGCCGATCTTCCCGGCAACGCGTTCCGCTTCCTCGCTCAGCGGCGCCACGTAGCAGCCTACCGCAATAACGAAACCGTTCATCGTATACCGAACCCAGTTGCGCTCTTCGTGAATTACGTCCCCAATGCGATGCAAATAAGCCTTTATCTCCTCCAGATCCAAGTGCTCGTCGGGCGTGATGGAGACATAGTTGGCGTACGTGCTCCACCCGCAGGTCGCGATCAGCTCCTCCGGCGAATCGATCCACTCTCTGGCCAGCTCCAGCGCGAACGGACTCTCGGCGGCCACCCCGGCAACGGTATATTCGGCGACAGCATGCCAATAAGCCTTCCTTACCCACTGCTGCAGCATCTCCCGGGTCGCCGTCCGCGGATCGACGGTCAGTCCCGCCAAATACATCGCATCGTAGTTGCCCGTCTCGTAGAGGTCACGGGCCAGCTGCTGATCCTTCTTCACGTCTTTGACCAGCTTCTTCATATCTCCCACTTTCACGCCGAACAGAGGCTCGCTCGCCCCGTGCCTCAGGAACGTTTTCTTCGTCTGCTCCGTTCCCATCTCCTCCAGCTTGCCCATCACTTCGTCCAATGTCAGCGCCATCTATGCTTCCTCCACATATCGAAGAGACGTCCCCCGGCCGCGCCGCGGAACGCCTCTATCTTATTGAGATTACAAGCTTGCTTTCAGTATGCTCAGAACGTCGTCCCGCGACAGCAGCTTAAACGAGCCGATCGGCCCGAACCGCGTCGCTTCTTCCGCCATCCGCTCCAGATGCTTGTCGTCGATGCCGACCTCGCCTAGCGTCGCCGGAGCGCCAATCCGCGTGAAATACGCTCTCGTCGCCTCGATGCCTGCCAGCGCGATCTCGTCGTCGCTCTTGCCCGCCGGATCGACTTGCCATACCCGCACCGCGTACTGCACGAATTTGCTTATCCGTTCCTTGTACACGTATTTCATCCAGTTCGGGAACAGAATCGCCAGCCCGGCCCCATGCGCGATGTCGTAGACGGCGCTTACTTCATGCTCGATACCGTGCGTCGCCCAATCCGTCGTCACTCCGTTCGGCAGCGTGCCGTTCAGCGCGTATGTACCCGCCAGCAGCAGGTTCGCCCGGGCGTCGTAGTCCGTCCCGTCCTCCAGCGCTTTCTCCCCGTTCTCGATGACGGTCAGCAGAACGGATTCGGCAAACCGCTCCTGAAGCGGAATGTCCGTCGTCAGCGTAAAATACTGCTCGAACACGTGCGACATAATATCGACGATCCCGTTCACAGTCTGATCGGGGGGTACTGTATAGGTCAGCTTCGGATCCAATATGGAAAAGCGAGGGTACACCAGCTTGCTGCCGAGTCCCCTCTTCTGCTTCGTCTCCCAGTTCGTGATGACGGCATTGCCGTTCATTTCGGAGCCCGTAGCGGCGAGCGTCAGCACAGTCCCGAGCGGCAGCGCGTCTTGAATGACCGCCTTGCGGATCGTGAAATCCCATACGTCGCCGTTGTACACGGCGCCCGCCGCGATCGCCTTCGATGCGTCCAGCACGCTTCCGCCTCCGACCGCGAGGATAAACTCGATGTCCTCCGTCCGGCAAATATCTATGCCCCGGTTCACCGTGGAGAGGCGCGGGTTCGGCTCGACTCCGGAAAGCTCGTGGACCGTCGCCCCGATTTCCCGGAGCTGGAACATCACATCGTCGTACAGTCCGGTTTTCTTGATGCTTCCTCCGCCGTATACGAGCAAGATCCGCTGTCCGTAGGGTTCGATCAATTCCCCCAACTGTCCGACCTTGTCCGCTCCGAAGACCAGCTTGGTCGGATTATACCATTCAAATGCGTTCATGCTTCGTATTCCCTCCTAGGCTCTCGAGCCAAAATGGGTACTCCTCCTCTAGTGTACCATTCTTTGGCTTGCCTAGCACATCGGCTTCGTCCATAGTCGAATATCGGGAGAAAGTTAATGTGCGGATGGGGACGAGTCGGCTCGGATAATCAACGATAGGCTCCGGCAGCCACCAGCAGTCGCCGATTGCGCCTTCGCGCATACGCTGTAGCATTAGCCTACGGGCAAAGGCCAAGGCAGGTGGATAGGCTCCTCATGAGCGAATGGAGAAAAGAATTGGCGATCCCCCGGGACGCGGCTCCGCATCCGGAATCGAATCTGGAGTGGTGGTACTGCTATGCGATCTTGTCGGGGAAGGGCGGAAGCCGTTATGCCTTAATGACCGCCTTCTTCCGTGTCGGAGAGCTGCCGGTCGGCAAAGGGCATTATTTGATCTACTCGCTAATCCGGCTGGATAAGCCTCAATTTATCGCCCGGTCTTATGTGGACCGTCCGCTGTTCTACCAGATGACCGGGATGTATCTCCCAATGTACTTCCTGTTTAGGCCGGGGGACCGCTACACGCTGAATCAGTACGGACAGCTTCTTCAAGGAAAGCTCCCCTCTCCCCACCGGTGGATGAAGGACATATCCGTCACTTCCCGACCTACGGTCGTGCGTTACGGACAGGCCAAGCTCGCTTTCGAAGATGACGCGAAGGCAGACTTCTCGCTGCGCATCGACGATCCCGAAGGGGCGATCGAGCTCGAATTCACGCCAGTAAAGCCGCATTCCTTGATCGACGGCGAGGGAACTCTGAACGGACTGTATTACTATTCGTGCACGCGCTACCGCGTAAGCGGATGCGTTCGTCATTCCGAGGGAGACGAACCGCTGACCGGCTCGGGGTGGTTCGACCATCAGTGGGGGCGCAACTACGATCTGCTCAAGGGAGAGGGGTGGAATTGGTTCGGCTTGCAGTTGGACGACGGTCGCGAGCTGCTTGCAAGCGAGTTTCACAAGCCGAACATCCCCCATCGCCCGGGCTCGCCGCATCCGTCGCGCGCTTCAGACGACGACCGGCCAGCGCAAGCGATCCTGATCCTGAACGACCGCGCCTACACGACGAAGAACGTGGACATCAAGCCGCTGCGTTCCTGGAGAAGCTTGCGAACCGGGCTGATCTACCCGGTTGAATGGCGGATTCGCGCGCCCGATCTGCGCCTCGACTTGCGCGTCTCCGCCGCGTTCCCGCAGCAGGAAATGCCGATCATCGGTCCGCTGCGGGCAATCTGGGAAGGCGCGTGCCGCGTATCGGGAACCGACCTGACCAACGGACGCGCCGTCTGCGGCAGCGGCTTCGTCGAACTTGCCGGCTACGCAGCCGTTCAAGCCGGCAAAGAAGCTTTCTCCCCCGTCTGAAGCTGGTACATCTTGAAGTAGCGGCCGCGAAGCGCCATGAGCTCGTCATGGGTGCCGCGCTCGACGATCTCGCCGCGGTGCAGCACGAGAATCTGGCTGGCGTCGCGGATCGTGGACAGCCGGTGCGCGATGACGAGCGTCGTCCGGCCTTCGCTGACGACCTTGAGCGCGCGCTGGATCAAGCCCTCCGTCTCGCTGTCGATGCTGGCGGTCGCTTCGTCGAGAATGAGAATGGACGGGTCGAACGCCAGCGCCCGAGCGAAGGAGATGAGCTGCCGCTGGCCGGACGACAGCGTGCTCCCGCGCTCGACGACCGGCTCGTCATAGCCGCGCGGAAGCTGCTCGACGAACGAAGCCGCGCCGACATCGGCCAGCGCTTGCTTGACCCGCTCCAGCGAAATGTCCTTATTGTACAGGCTGACGTTGAACTTGATGTCCCCCGCGAACAGGTACGGGTCCTGCAGCACGATGCCCATATGCTTGCGAAGCTGCTGTTTCGACAGAGTGGAGATGTCGACGCCGTCGATCGTAATTCGCCCCGCGCCCGGCTCGTAGAAGCCCAGCAGCAAATTGATGATCGAGCTTTTGCCCGAGCCCGTGTGACCGACGAGCGCGACCGTCTCCCCTTGGCGCGCGGTAAAGGAAATGTTCTTCAGCACATGATCGTCGTCGTTGTAAGCGAACGTCACGTTCTCGAACTTCACTTCCCCTTCCGGCTTAACCGCTCCCGAAGCCTCCTCGACCTCTTTGCCCTCCATATCGAGGATGGCAAACACTTTGTCCGCGGAGACGAATGCCCGCTGCGCGTTCATGAGCTGGTCGAAAATCCCGATAATCGGGTTGAATATGCGCCCCAGATAGTCGATAAACGCGTACAGCACGCCGAACGAAACCGCGGCGCCGGCAACCGAAAGATTGCCGAAGTGCCAGATGACGAACGCGGTAAGCAAGCTGCCGATCGTTCCGACGATATTCCGCGAAGAGAGGGAGAAGATCCGAAACTGCTTCACTTGAGCCACGTAACGATCCTCGTTCAGCCGTTCGAACTCCTCCAGAGTCGCCTTCTCCCGGCGGAAAGCCTGAAGAATCGGCATAACGACGATCGACTCGTTGATCATCGCGTTCATATCGCTCAGTCGCGCGCGCATGATCGAGACGTATTTCTTGGAAAACTTCAGATGGAAATACATAATGACCACGAACACAGGCGGCAGGGCCAGCGTGTACAACGCAAGCTGAGCATCCAGTATGAACAAAGCGATGTAGATGCCGAACAAATGAGCGAAGCTGACGATGAACGTCGCCATGAAGCTCATGAACAGCTCCCGGATCGCCTCCGTGTCGTTGGCGACGCGAGAGACGATCTGCCCCGCAGGCGTATTGTCGAAATAGCGGAGAGGGATGCGCTGAATGTGCCGCATGACGTCCATTCTCATATTTTTGATAATACGAAGCGCCGTCGCCTGCAGCAGATAGGATTGCGAGAAATTCAAGACGCCCGACAACAAAACCAAGCCCATGTAAAATGCGAGCAAGACCAGCACGGGACCGAGATTGCCCGTCGGAGGCGTCAAATGTCCGTCGACAATCTCCTTAATGATGAACGGCCCGGCCAGCTCCGCGCCCACCGCGCAGAGCAAAATCGCCAGAGCGCCGACAATCCGGTATTTGTAACCAAACGCGTAAGAGAGCAGCCTGCTCCCCGTTGATCGTTGGGAATTCATACGGACCTCCGATCCTGATTGTCCTCTTATTCTTCCAAGCCGGCTTCCATCTGCTGACGATCCCACTGCTGCCTGTACCATCCGCCCAGCAGCATCAACTGCTCGTGCGTGCCTTCTTCCTTAATGCGCCCTTCGTCCAGCACGACGATCCAGTCGGCGTGGCTGACGGCGGACAGGCGATGCGTCGTGATCAGCGTCGTCTTGCCGGCGCGCTCGCGCCGGATATTGGCCACGATACGGCTCTCTGTCCTTGCGTCCACCGCCGATAAGGAATCGTCCAGCAGCAGCACCTCCGCATCCGCGAGCAGCGCGCGGGCGATGGAGAGGCGCTGCTTCTGGCCGCCGGACAGCATGACGCCGTTCTCGCCGATCAGCGTCTCCAGCCCTTGCGGCAGTTGGGCGATGTCGGCCGAGAAGGACGCCATCTCGACCGCGCGGGCGACGTCTTCGGGAGTCGCGTCCGGCTTCCCGAGCGCGATATTGTCGCGGATCGTCTTGGAGAGAAGCAAGTGCTCCTGCGGAACGTAGGCCATCCAGGTCTTCATTCTCTCCAGCGCGATGTTTTCCGCCGGTACATCCGATACGAACAGCATGCCCGGAGACAGCGGATATTGCCGCAGAAGCTGCTTCAGCAAGGTGCTCTTGCCGCTGCCGGTCTTGCCGACGACGCCCAGCGTCTGCCCGCGCTCCAGCCGTACGGAGACGTCGGTCAGACTGGGAACCGAAGCGCTCGGGTACGTGAAAGACAGCGCCTTCATTTCAATCGACTCGGGAACGCCAAGTTCGATCGGGTCCGCCGCGTCCTTCACGTCCGCTTGTTCGGCCAGCACGTCGTCCAGCCGCCCTGCCGAAGCGCTGCCTCTCTGCAGTACGTTGATAAACTCGCCGAAAGCGATCATCGGCCAGATCAGCATTCCCAGATAAATATTGAAAGTCACGAGCTGACCGAACGAGATCTCGCCTTGGAAAACCAGGTAAGCCCCGTAGCCGACTCCGATCGCGAAGCTCGCGCCTACGATAAAAGAGATCAAAGGATGGAACAGGGCGTTCAAGATCGCGACTCTGCGATTTTTATCCATCACGTCGGTCGTCAGCCGGTCGAAGGCCCCCAAGTCGTCCTTCTCCTGCACGTAAGAACGGATAACCCGGATGCCGGAGATCGCTTCCAGGACGTGATCGTTCATGCGGCCGAACGACTCCTGCGCCGCCATGAACCTTCCCCGAACGACGCCTCCGAGCTTGCTGATGATCACGACAAGCAGCGGCAGCGGAATCAGCGCGGCCAGCATCAGCTTGGCGCTGATGAAGCTGAGCATCATCACGACGACGACCGAGATGCCGACCAGCGTATTGACGAGCGTCATAACGCCGTATCCGGCCGTCTGTCCGATCGCCAACACGTCGTTGGTCGCCAGCGCCATGAGCTGCCCTGTGCTGTGGCGTTGGAAGAACGAAGGGCGCATCCGGGTCAAATGCCTGAGCAGTCGGGTGCGAAGCAGCTTCTCGATCAGCACCGAATTGCCGAACAAGTTCGTAATCCATATGTAGACGAAGACGTATGTAATCAGGGCAAGGCCTACGAGCGTCAGAACGGTCTGGCTCAGTTCCGCGGCGGTCAGCGTCCCCTTCTCCATCACGTCGATCTTGTTCCCGATCAGTCGGGGAGGTATCATCGACAGCAGGCTGACCAGCGTCATTAATCCGATGGCCAGGGAATAGCTGCCCCATCTTTCCTTGAAAAACCATTTCAGGCGAATCACGAACGACAGTGTCATCACCCTCCCAATTTTCCAGTTTCTGTGCGCGTATCTACGATCTTAACCGTTCCGTCCGTTCGCGTCTACGCGAACACAGCATAAAATTTCACAAAAAGAAAAAAGCGGCGAAGCCGGTTCGCAAATGCCGGTGTCCGCCGCTTCGTGATGTCTCGTTTAATCTTCGCTTTCCGCGTAATGAGCCTTGCAGAAATCGGCCAAAGCGGCCTCTTCGTCGTCCTCCAGCTCGGCGTCGATATAGCGTCCCGTCGACTTCTCGTACAGTCCGTAGCTCACGACGCTCGCCTGCTCTCCGTCCACCTTGTAGACGGCTTTGATCTCGATCCCGTTCGCGGAATACAATTCGTCCTCCTCGTCGAGATCGAGATCAATCACGAACTCATAACGCCTCCCCGGCAAAATTCGGAAAGGGTCCTTCACCAGCTCCACGCTGTATTCGGTTACCGCCAGCATTCTCTCATCCTTCCTTGCATCCGATGTCCTCATTATACACATTTCCACGTACATGACGATTATGCCTCCTTCCGCGCGGCTTGAGCCGGATATCCGAGCTTGGCAAGCACGAGTCCCGTAAAAGGGTTCAGCTCCGCGATCGGTTCGTTCAGTCCGAAATATCCGAGCTCCAATCCCTCGCTGTCGTTCACTTCGGGCGTTCCTTCGACTCCGATCGCTTCGAACACGGCCATCACGTTATAGACCTCGTCCCCGTGAGGATAACGGTAGTACATGTCCTTGCCGGAAAATAAATCGATCAGCCGAAACCACTTCGCGGTCAGCCCCGTCTCTTCCCACAGCTCCCGAGCCGCCGCTTCCTCAAGCGATTCCCCGGGCTCCAGCGCCCCGCCGATCGTTCCCCAATCGCCGCTGTCCGAGCGTCTTTGCAGCAGCAAGCGCCCGCTCTCGTCGAACACCAGCACGCAAGCGCCGGCCATGATCAACGGGCGCGTCCCGACAACCTCCCGCAATTCCGATATGTAGCCCAAGTTCCTCGTCTCCTTTTTCCCCGAAGGGGGTGATCTAGGGTCGATTCATCGTTTGCACGGCCTTCTTGGCCGAATGCACAGACAGATTATAGGAACGCCAATCCTCGCTTTGACGGTTCAGCTTGCCGAGGTCGGCTTTCAGCAGACTCTTCATCTCCGCATCCTCGCGTTTCACGGCAAAATCGACAAGAGTCGGAATCGCGTCCGCCGACAGCCTGCTCAAGTAATACCGGTCGATTCGTCCCGTCTCCTCGAAGCGCGCAAGGTTGTTCTCGGCGATGAGCCGGTCCATGCCGACGTAGTTGACCAGCGTGTACGCGGCCAGACTCAGAACGATAAAACACTTCGCCATCGGCACAATAGAGGTGCGAATGCGCAGCGCAGCGATCAGCAGCAGGAACGCCAGATAAATCATGAACGCATGAACGAGAAACCGAATGTACGTATATCCGTAAGCTTCCTCATACATGGCCAGCCGGATGTAGGCAGAGTACAGCATGACGCCCGAACAGACGACCAGGATGTACAGCAGGGCATTGAGGAGGCCCCTTCTCGTTCCCGAGAAAGTCAGCGAGACGATCAGCAGCGCGAAATTAATCGCCGATACGGCCACCAGCTCGCCGAAGCCTTTGCGGGCATACTCCGCGTAAGTCGTTCCGTCTGGCAGCAGACCGTCCCACGCCCCGAACAAGTAGGTGAACTGAATGACCACGAACAGCACGTAGACCGCGTTAACCGCCAGCAGCAGGGTCGTCAGCACGACGGAATCGATGCTCGGCTTGAGGGGCGGCGTTGCGTCCGCTTGCAATGCGGCGTTGCGGCGTCTTGGCGGCTTGGCAAAGCTCCAGAAATAGATCGCGAACAGGATGCCGAATACGAGAATCCACAGCACTCTCCCGAACAGCTCGCCCAGGGAGAACCGGCTGATCCACCCCGGGACGCCGTTCAGCAGCCGGTTAAACGCGCCATCCGCCGAAGCCAGCAACGGAATGACGACGAACAGCAGCGGCGTGGCGAAGACGAGGCCGATGGCGACCTTGGTCGCCGTTTTCTGGCGTTCGCTGTCCAGCCTTCTGAACAGGGAGATTCGCAGTACCCGGAACACGCGGGGAATCTGACGCAGACTGCGGGGAATCAGATGGGCGAGCGCCTCTCCGACGATGCCGATGTCCCACCAAGGGATTCGGTTCGAACCGCGCAGCACGGCGAGATGGACGAAAACCAGACTCGGAATCGCCAGCAGATTAAGCGCCCGAAAGATCGGATTGTGAAACAGGCCGTACGTCAGAGACAGCAGCACAATCACCGCGAACAGGAACCAGCCGAACCCGGTCGTCTCCTTCAGCCGGTCTTTCCAATCGTGGAACAGGTAGACGTACAGAAGCACGATGAACAACGGGAACGAAACTCCCGGATCGCGGTCGAAAAACAAATATTGATGGACGGCGGCCAGCGCGAAAGCGCCGAGCAGCGCGATCATGGAGCTACCGAGCAGGGGTTTGCGAGATGCAGGCAAGGCGATCCCTCCGTTTTCACGTTTCTAATGCCTATTGTAGGTGTTAAAATAGGAAGATAAATAGAAACTAATCGTTGGAAAATTTCCTATTTTAACGAGCGGTCAGGCATACGGAGGACGGAAAGGAGATACGATCGATGAAGCTGCATCAACAATTTCTGCTGCTGCATTCCCGGTTCGGGGGCGGAGATTCGGCGTCGACGACGCTGGACGAGATCGCCAAGCTGCTCGACTGCACGCCGCGCAACGCCGCCAACATCGTCCGCGCGATGAGCCGGAACGGCTGGATCGCCTGGGAATCGTCGCGCGGCAGGGGACGACGCTCGACGCTGAGCTTCCTCGCCCAGGCGGAAGACATCGCGGCGCAGGCGATGCTGCAGGCGATCAACCGCAAGGACGTCGCCCGCGCGATCGGCCAGATCCAGATTCACCGGAACTCCTCCGCGCTGCAGGAACATCTGCAGGGCCGGCTGCTCTCCTACTTCGGGCACCACGTCGAGACGAGCAAGGACCGGCAGATCGATACGCTTCGCATTCCGATCCGCCAGCCGCTCCATACGGTGGACCCGCTGTATATGAATCTGCTGGCCGAATCGTTCGTCGCCAGCCACGTGTTCGACGGGCTCGTGCGCCGCTCGGATTCGGGGGACGATATCAAGCCCGGCATCGCCCACGCCTGGGAGACGGACGAGACGCGCACCCTGTGGACGTTCTACTTGCGCAAGGAAGTGCTGTTCCATCACGGGAAGGTGCTGAACGCCGACGACGTCGTGTACACCTTCGAACGGCTGGTCCGTTCTCCGCGCCGGACGCTGTACAGCTTTATCTACAAGCAGATCAAGTCGGTGCGTGCGCTTAATCCGACGGTCGTGCGCTTCGAGCTGGAGGAGCCCAACGAGCTGTTCCTCCCTTTCCTGTGCACGAGCCGGGCTGCGGTCGTGCCGAAGGATCTGAACCAGCTCGGAAGCTACCGTTTCGGTACGGAGCCGGTCGGAACGGGACCGTTCAAGGTAACGCAGATGAACGGAGCCGTATGCGTAATGGAGGCTTTCGGGTCTTGTTTTCAGGGGCGGGCGCATCTCGACCGGGTCGAGATCGTTCATGTGCCGTGGGCGGCCGAAGCGATGGCGGAGGAGAGCGGCGCCGGCAAGAGTGAGGGCAGCGCTGCCGCGGATCAGGCGGATCAGGTGTCCCCGTTCCACGTCATTCCGAACGCGGCTGCCGGAGACTCCGGCTGGAGCCGGATTCATTCGGAGACGACGGTGCGCAAGTTCGTCACCTGCAACACGCAGAAAGCCGGACCGTTAACCGATCCGGCGCTTCGGGAGCATTTGTTTCGCTGCCTGAACGATTCCTCGTCGATCCCTTCCGGTCAGGACCCGGTGCGTCTGCGAATTGCAACAATTCTGCCGTACAGGGACGATGCCGAGGCATTGGCCGAAGCGCTTCGCCGGCACGGCTACGACTCCGAGGTGGCGGCCGTCTCGCCGGAGGAGTTCAAAGGCGCGATCCGGCTGGAGTCGGATCTGATTCTGTTCTCGCTGCTGCGCGACCAGGATCAGGAGCTTCGGCTCTACGACCTGTACCGGACGATGGCCGAGCACGTCGACGCCCATACGCGCATCGACATCGAACGGCTGTTATCCCGCGCGCTCAGGGAGCCGGACCCGGCAGTCCGGCACCGCAGCCTGGACAAGATCGAATCGCTGCTCATTCGCGAACGCCATCTGCACATCCTGTCGGAGAAGCCGCTGCCGACCGCCTACCTCCCCACCGTCCGCGGCGTTACTTTTAACTCCCAAGGGTGGGTCAACCTTCGGACGCTGTGGTTCCCTCCGGTTATGACGGGGGAATAACAAGTCGGCGGTGTTCAGCAGGCGGATAGCCGACTTTCCGCAATCGATAAGAAGCGCCATGTTGTTCGATATGATAGGATGGATTCAAAATAAAATCGGAGGTGTGCGACCCCATGGCCAATATCGAGCAGTTGCAATCGATTCATGTTCCCGCAACGGAGGTGTACCGAGCGTTAACGACCGCCGAGGGACTATCCGAAGTGTGGACCCGCGAACTGAAAATCCGCGACCGGGTCGGAGAAGTTCATGAATTTCAATTCGGAGACGACGATTTGACGAAAATGCAGATCGTGGAGCTGACCCCTCCAACGAGAATCGAATGGTTATGTACGGAATCGGATCCTGAATGGGTGGGGACTGCCATCTCCTTTGAATTAAACGAGAAGCGCGGCAAAACCGCCGTCATCCTGCGCCATTCGAACTGGAAGGAAGTCACCGACTTCTATCGTTCCTGCAACTACAATTGGGCGATGTTCTTGTACAGTTTGAAAAGTTACTGCGAGCAAGGCAGCGGGCTGCCCTACCAGGATCGGAAGTTCTGAACCTCCGGCCCATTGCGGCAGGGCGCCCAACAAACCTGATAAACCTAATACCGCAGCTTCTTCATCTCCTGCCTGTAAACCTCAGACCTCCGGTCGTAGAAAGGGGCGACCGCCCCGCGCGCGCGGTTCTCGTGCAGTTGGTAGTAGTCCAGCTCTACGAGGATCGTCGCGTCGGCGTTCTTCTTGCCCGTCTCCAGGATGCCGTCCGGATCGAACGGGAAGTCGCACGGCGCGAAGGCGCCCGCTTGGCAGTAGCCCGTGTCGACTTGCGGCCGATCCTCGGACAACGCGCCGACGAGCCCGCTCAGCACGACGAACAGCTGGTTCTCGACCGCCCTTGCCTGGGCGCAGAACCGCACCCGATGATATCCGTGGGCGCTGTCGGTGTAGGATGGGCACAGAATCGTCTCCACGCCCCGGAGCGCCGCGACTCTCGCCAGCTCGGGGAATTCGACGTCGTAGCAGGTCAGGATCGCCATCTTGCCCCACTGCGTATCGAACACGTTCAGGCCATCTCCCGGCACGAGCGGCCAGCGGATCTGCTCCTCCGGCGTGAGGTGGACTTTGCGCTGCCTCTCGAGCCGCCCATCGGGGAAGAACAAGAACGCCTCGTTGACGTATTCCTTGCTCGAATCCGATGCTTCGCTCAAGCCCGAACCGGCGCCCGCTCCCGATTTCATTCCCGCGTACGCGCCTGCGCTCCCGTCGCCTCCGGAGACGGCGCCCGCAAACCCGGCTCTTTCTCCGCCCCACCTCCTGTCCGCCCGGCAAATATGCGTCCCCGCCAAAATCGCGATCCCCGCCTCGCCGCTCAGTTCGCGGAAAAACCGCTCGTATTGTTCGGACTGCCCGTCCAAGTAGGCGCAAGCCTCATCGTGCAGCATCGGCGGCTTCAGGCTGAGCAGATGCGCCGTCACGTATTCGGGGAACACGATCATCTCCGCTCCCTCGGCGGCCGCTTTGCGGACTTTATCCGCGATGCCGGCCCAGAACTGCTCTTCGGACGAAATGTCCTTCAACCCGTATTGGGTCGTGGCGATGGTCAGCTTTTTCATGGATGCTCTTGGATGCTCCTTTGCGGTCTATGTTCGAATTTTCAAGGAATAGAGGTCGGTCCTGCGATCCTGGAACGACAGCGTGTCCTGCGACTTCCGGTATCGTTCCAGCACTTCCATGTCGACTTCGGCCATGATGACCGTCTCCGTGTTCTCGCTGCATTCCCCGGCGATTCCGTCCCGCGGGAACGAGAAGTCCGCCGGCGCGTAGATGCCCGATTGGGCGTACTGGATGTCCACGTTGTCCACGTGCGTCAGATTCCCGACCGTACCCGCCGTCACGACGAACGCCTGGTTCTCGATCGCCCGGGCTTGCGCGCAATATTTGACCTTCAGGAACGTCTGCCTGTCCTCCGTACAGAACGGCACGAAAATAATCCGCGCCCCCTGCTCCGCCATGATCCGGGAAAGCTCCGGATACTCGATGTCGCCGCTGAGCTGGATCGACACCTTGCCGCAGTCCGTATCGAATACGCCGATCTCGGAGCCTCCGTTGATGCCCCACCATTTTCGCTCGTTGGGGGAGATGTGCAGCTTGTACTGCTGTTCGATCGTGCCGTCCCGGCGAAACAGATGCGCGACGTTGTACATCCGGTTGCCGCTCTCGATAAAATGCGAGCCGCCGACGATGTTGACGTTGTACTTGACCGCCAGATCGGAGAATAACTCCATGTATTGAGAAGTAAACGTGCTCAGCTTGCGGATCGCCAGGCTCGGTGACCGCTCATCCAGAAAAGAGAGCAGCTGCATCGTGAAGTTTTCGGGGAAGACGGCGAAGTCGGATTTGTAGTCCGAGGCCACGTCGACGTAGTGCTCGCATTGAGTGGCGAACTCTTCGAAAGAATCGATCTTCTTCATCATGTACTGGACGACGCAGATGCGGACCGGGAACGACATTTTATAATGCAGCTTGTCGATGCTCGGCTTGTATTCGATATTGTTCCATTCCAACAGCGCGGCATAGTTCTTGGAATCGGCGTCGTCGGACAAGTAGCCGGTAATGATCCGTTTCAGCGTAAATCCGTTCATCATCTGGAACGTCAGCACCGGATCGTAGATGTTCTGCTGCAGCACCTCTTCGGCGTACTCCTTGGGCGTCATGCGGTCGCTGTAATGGTGATAGCCGGGAATGCGCCCGCCGACGATGATGCTCTTCAGGTTCAGATGCTCGGCCAGCCGCTTGCGCGCCTCGTAGAGCCTTCTGCCGATCTTCATGCGCCTGTAGTCGGGGTGCACCATAACCTCCATCCCGTACAGGTTGCCCCCGCGCGGATTATGATTGCGAATATATCCCTTGTCCGTAATCTCGGTATACGTATGCTGCTCGAAATAATCGTCGAAGTTCACGATCAGGCTGGAGCAGGAGCCGATGATCTCTCCGTCGAGCTCGACGCAGATTTGCCCCTCCGGAAAAATGCGCACGTGACTCTCCAACTGCTCCGGCAGCCAAGGCGACATATTCGGAAAACAGCTGCTTTGAAGCTCGATGATTTTGGCGAAGTCCCGGCGCTCGATAGTGCGGATGATGACCTTTTTCTCGAATTGAGAGAGTGGATCGGTTGCCATGAGGTTGTGCCTCCAAATCGAACGTTTGCCTCTATTGTACCATGACATCGACCCTCGTATAATCCGGCCCCTCCGCGATTTTGCACTTTGTTTGGCGAATAACCACTACCTTTGTCACCCCCGCAGGGGGATGCGAACGAATCTCGAATAGGGTTAAAAAAGAACATTGCGATTGGAGCGAATGCGATGCGTAACCTGAAAACGAGAGAAGCGGCGGAACGTCTCGGAGTAAGCCAGACGACCGTCAAGCGCTGGGCATCCCATTACCCCTCTTCCTTCCGTAAAGACCCGCTGGGACACTATGTGTTCTCTCAGCGCGAGTTCGGCCTGCTGGAATATATCAAGAGCCAGATCGAGGGAGGACGCACGCTGGAACAGATCTCCCTTCCCGAGCCCTCCGCTCCGGCTAGTACGCCCGCGGCCTCTTCTGCCGCCGAGCCTTTCTCCGAAGGCAAGAGAGAGCTTCTGCTGCGCATCTTCGAGGTCGAGCGCTCCCTTGATCAGAAGGCGGACGAAGTCGTCTCCGCCCAGGTGCGCCAGCACCGCGCCGAGTTGGACGAACTGCGCCGCACCCTCGTTCAGCTTGCGGCGGCCGTAGAGACGCTGGAGAGCCGGGCGGCGGCAATGACGGCGGCGGCCAGGAGCGAAGAGCTTCGCCTGCCTTCCGTCCAAACTCCTGTCCAGCCGGTCTCTCTGCCAGAAAGAAAAAGGAAACTGTTCCGAACCTTCTTCTAGATAGAGGTTGTTCAAAAAGTCCGCTTTTGATCACGAAGCCTCTCGGGACGCAAATTCGGCATCGAATCTTGAATTCAGCCGGTTCTTCCGGTACTCACGTAGGTTTGCCTACGCTCCGTTCCTCATAACCGGTCTTCATCCAACCTTCTCGGTGCTGAAAACCGGACTTTTTGAACTCGCACTTCTGAGGACGAGCTTCCGACAAAAAGATTTAAAAACCGCGCCGAAATCCTCTAACTTTTTTCCCTCTCTTACGTCTAATAAGATAACCAAAGAGAACGGACAGCGTTATCGGTCGGCGCGCTCGGGGATGGGGATCCCAGTCGCGCCGGCCATCCCCGAGCGCCCCTCTTTTGTGGTTGGGATGAGGAAATGTGGAGGATAAGGCCATGTGGGGAAAACGACTAATTTCTGGGCGCGTTTGTCTTAGCGCGCTCTGTATCGCGATGCTGTGGGCGGCTCTTGCCGGATGCTCCCCGTTCCGGGAGTGGCAGGCCGTCGGTCTGACGGGAGGCGGCCCCGCCGATGCGGCGGCGATCGCTCCCGAGGCGAAACCCGGCGAAGAGACGGCGATTCTCGCGGAAGCGACGCCGGGGACGACGTCGCCCGATGCGGAGACGGCCGTCCAGCCCCCGAAGCAGGGCGGCAAACCGCTTCCTTCGCCGAATAAGCCGCAGGAAGACACCAAGCCGCGTCCCCGCGTCGCCTTTACGTTCGACGACGGTCCGGACAACAACTATACGGTGCGCATCCTCGATATTTTGAAGGAGTACGACGCCAAAGCGACTTTCTTCCTCGTCGGCACCCAAGTCAAGAAGTATCCGGACGTCGCCAAGCGCATCGTCGAAGAAGGCCACGCCGTCGGCAACCATTCCTGGTCCCACGGCGACCTGACGAAGCTGTCCGTCAAGCAGCGGGCCGAGCAGATCGACAAAGCCCAGCAGATCATCGAAGAGGCGACCGGCACGACCCCGCGCTTGATGCGGGCCCCTTACGGCGCCGTGTCGAAGGACGTGCTGGCGACGATCCACGACGATCGCATGAAGCATGTCGCCTGGACCGTGGATACGAAGGACTGGGCGGGAAGCTCCGTCGAGGATATGTACAAGAACGTCATGGCCAATACCGGCGACGGCGGCATCATTCTGATGCACTCCTTCGGAGGACGCAAGAACGCGCTCGAGCACACGGTCAAGCTGCTGCCCAAGATCATCGAAGATCTGCGGGCGAAAGGCTACGAGCTCGTGACGGTCGAAGAGATGATCGATTCCGGCGTGTACAAAGCCTCGGCGATTAAATAACGAATAGGGAGCTGTTCCCGGGTCGATTCAGACCCGAGGACGGCTCCCTATTTCGATAGGTAGTTCAAAAAGTTCGCTTTTGATCACGAAGCATCTCGGGAAGCGGATTCGATATCGCGCACTTATACACGTAGATTCGAGTCCGATACAGATCCCCGCACGTGATGACCCGCTCCGGCTGCCAGTCCGGCAGCGCGAAGCAGACGCTGACGACGAACGCACCCGGACTGAGCTGCTCCGCCAGCAGCGGGGAGAGACGCTTCATCGCTCCCGGGTACAGATAACAGACGACGGCTCTCGCCTCCCGGTAGGAGACGTCGTAGATATCTCCCTTGCGGAATGAGACGGAGAACCCGTCCGCATCGCCCGCTCTCCTCCGCTTCCGCGCAGCCAGCCAGGCCGCAATCTTCGACGCGGCAAGAGGGAGCGGCGAATTCTCCACTCCCTCTACCCTCCAACCTTTGCAGCGCTTTCCGAGATGGATGCCGAGCGTCCCCCATCCCGATCCCGCCTCCACGAGCAGGCCGCCTTCCCCCGTTCGGTTCAATTCCTCGGCTACCGCTCTCCGTACGAGATACGACGAAGGCATCGGCGTAATGCCGTTGCGCCAGCTCGTCCACACGATCGAGGCCGCGGCCAGCAGAGCCGCCGCAATCGTCAGGGCGGTAAGCACTCCGTAACTATCGATGTTCATGCCGCCTCCTTGCCATCGTCAACCGTTCGTTAACGTTACCTTACACGCCTCCACGGTTTCGCGCAAGATGGCAAGGCGGCTGCGGCCGCTCTACCAAGCTACCTTGCCCTTCTCGTCGAAGAATCCGCCCGTAGCTTCGCCGTCGGGCAGCGTCGCCAGCCTGACCGCGGCCCGCGCTCCCTCCTCGGCAGACCGGGCCCCCGCGTAATTCGTCATATTCGTCGCGCAGTAGCCGGGATCGGCCGAATTGACGAGAATATTCGTGCCGCGCAGCTCGTTCGCGAAGAATACCGTAAGCGCGTTGACCGCCGTCTTCGAGGAGTTGTAGCCCAGAACGAGAAAGGAAGCCAGCTCGAAATCCGGATCTCCGTTCAGGCTCAGCGAGCCGAGAGAGCTGGACATGTTCACGATCCGCCCTGCCTCGGACTTGCGAAGAAGGGGCAGCATCGCTTGCGTGACCCGGAACACCCCGAACACGTTCGTCTCGTAAATTTCCTTGAGCCGGTTCACGTCCGTCTCGCTCGGCAGCCCCTCCGGCAGGAAGATACCCGCGTTGTTGACCAGCACGTCCAATTTGCCGAACTCAGCCTCCACGAACTCCCGGGCCCTGTCAACCGTCTGCTGATCCGTCACATCCAGCTTAACCGCGCAGGCTCGTATCCCTTCCTCAGCCAGCTTGTCCGCCGCCTGCTCGCCTTTGCCAGGGTCCCGGGCGCCCACGATTACCGTAATCCCCTTCCGCCCCAGCTGCCGGCAAATCTCGAACCCGATCCCTTGATTGCCGCCGGTGACGAGCGCGACTGTCGAATCGCCCATGTTCCCTGATCGCTCCCTTGCATCGATTTGGACTTGCCTCCCCATTATATTTTTGGATTTTTTCGGTTTGTAGTGATCAGGGTCATCGTTTCCGTCATATAAAAAATGACAATCGCCCGGAACACGATTCCGAAAGGAGCCTCCCGCATGTCCAAATCAGCCGTCAAAGCGCAGGCGCTCTCCCTGTACCGGCTTCCGGTCGCCACCGCGGTACTCGTCTGGTGCGGCATCGCCGTCGTCTCCAGCCTGTACGTCGCCCTGCCGATGAACGCCATGTTCGCGGACACGTTCGCCGTCTCCGCCGAGCTCGCGGCATGGACCAGCAGCGGCTTCTCCTTCGCTTACGCCGCCGGCTTCCTGCTCCTTGCCCCGCTGGCGGCGCGTTACGGCACTTGGCGGGTCATGGTGGCCGGACTTGCCGCTCTGGGGCTCGTCACGCCCTTGATCGGCTTGATGGACAGTCTGACCGGCGTCATCGCCATGCGGGCCGTGCAAGGGCTGGCCGCGGCGACCTTCGCGCCCAATGCGCTAACCTATATCGCCGAGGTCTATCCGGCGGACAAACGGATCGCAACCGTCGGCTTTCTCAGCACCGGCTTCCTGCTCGCCGGCATCGTCGGCCAAGTATTCGGCAGCCTGATGCTCCCGGCGCCGGGCTGGCCGTACGCCTTCTACGCGCTGGGAGCCGCCTACCTGATCTCCGCGGCTCTGCTCGGGCTGTTCGCTCCGGCGAGCGGCCGCGGAGGAGGCGAGCCGGGGCGGTCGCCTGTCTATCGCCAGATCGGAGCCCTGCTTCGCAACAAGAGACTCGCGCTGCTCTTCTTCATCGCCTTGACCCTGTTCCTCGTCTTCGTGGGCATGTACGCCGCCTTGGGCAGCGTCTTATCCGCTCCGCCCTATCGGCTGGACGCCGACGGGATCATGCTCGTGCGGGCCGCCGGCATCGTCGGCATGGCGCTCTCCCCGTTCACCGGGGCGCTCGCCGCCCGCTTCGGGCTGCCGCGCATGCTGAAGACCGCGCTGCTCGCCGCGGCGACCGGCTTGGCCGCGATCGGCCTATCCGCGAGCTTGGCCGCCCTCGTCGTCTCCAGCGTCGTTTTCGTCGCCGGCATCTCCGTGCTCATCCCGACGCTCGTCTCGCTTGCGGGCCAGCAAGCCGGGCAGGCGCGGGGAGCCGCGATGGCGATGTACTCGTTTATTCTGTTCCTCGGAGCCACGCTCGGCCCGGTCGTCTCGCTTCGCCTGCTCCATGCCGGGAGCGCCGCGATCGCATTCGGAGTGCTGGCCCTTCTCCTGCTCGTCTCCTACGCGTGCGCGATCGCGGCGACCCGTCCGTAACGCCGCTTAACGGCTTGTAACGCCTTGTGCCGGATTCCCCCTTTACTTTGACGTTGGGACAACGTTTAGAATAGAAGCCAAGGGGGAATCGGCGTGAATATCAAAGAAGCGGCGGACAAGCTGGGCATCACATCTCGAGCTATTCGCTTTTATGAGAAGAAGGGCTTGCTGTCGCCCGCCAAGCAGGCATCCAACCGATACCGTTCTTTCTCGGAGCAGGATATTTGGCGGCTGCAGACGATCGTGTCTTTGCGCGAAGCCGGCATGTCCCTGTCCGACATCAAGCAGGCGCTGGAGAGATGGGAAGTCGACGGCATGGAGGAACTCCAGTACTACCTGGAGCTGCAGCGGTCGATTCTGATGTCCGAATGGCTGCAGATCAAGCAGATCGTGGAAACGACCGACCGCATGATCGAGCTGCTGAAGAACGAACGCGTGCTGCCGCTCGAGCATATTTTCGGACTGGCCAGCGCTTCGAAGAGGCTCAGGGAACAGCGGATCAACTGGAAAGACCGGTGGGACTTCAACCGACTGGCGTCGACCCACGACGAGCGGGTGGCCGCGAGCGAGGGGAACTACGCGGATTACGGGGAAGCGCTGGAGCGGATCGTCCAGCTCATCGCTCCCGCCAAGGGAGAGCGAGGGCTCGATATCGGAACGGGAACCGGCAATCTGGCGGGCAAGTTTCTGGAACGCGGATGCGCCATGTCCGGCGTCGATCAGTCCCGCGAGATGCTCAGGCTGTGCCAGGCGAAGCATCCGGCCATGGAGACGAGACTCGGCAACTTCCTCGCGCTTCCGTACGTTCGGGAGCAGTTCGACTTCGTCGTCTCCAGCTTCGCGTTCCACCACCTGGCCGGGGAACAGCAGCAGCTCGCCCTGGAAGAGATGGACCGGGTGCTGAAGCCGTCAGGGCGCATTGCCGTCGCCGACCTGATGGACGCCGAGGAGAACGCCCAAGCCCGCTCCGGTTATCCTTCCGTCCGCGCCCTGTCCCGTTGGTTCGCGGAACATGGTTATACCGCCGATCTCCACTCTCTAAACGAGCACTTGCACGTCCTAATCGCCTATAAGGAGGAAAATAGCTATGCCGAATCATGAGGCCATTTATCGCGAAGAAGCCGCGCAATATCACGAAATGATCGCCAGGCAGCCCGACTTGCTGTCCGTTATTGAAGAAATCATCCCCATCAAAGGACTCGACGTCGTCGACATGGGAGCCGGAACCGGGCGGTTGTCGGCCGTTCTCGCTCCCGAAGCGCGCTCCTTGGTCGCCCTGGACGCCGCGGAAGCGATGCTCCGCATGACGGCCGACCGGCTGCGGGAGATCGGTCCGGCTAACTGGACCGTCCGGGTCGCCGACCACCGCGAGCTTCCGCTGCCCGATGACAGCGCCGATCTGATCGTCTCGGGCTGGAGCGTCTGCTACCTCGCCAGCGTCAACGTTCCCGATTGGGAGAGCAACCTGGAGCAGGTCATCGGCGAGATCCAACGCGTCCTTCGTCCGGGAGGCACGGTCATCCTCTTCGAGACGATGGGCACCGGATACGAAACCCCGGCTCCGCCGGAGTTTCTGCTTCCCTACTATCGCAAGCTGACGGAGACGTACGGCTTCTCCCATCGCTGGATTCGGACCGACTACGAATTCGACGACGCCGATCAGGCCGAGCGGCTGACCCGCTTCTTCTTCGGGGACGAACTCGCGGACCGGGTCGCGGCCGACAAGCTCTCCCGCCTGCCCGAATGCGCAGGCGTCTGGTGGCTGAAGCTCTGACAGAAACCTAGGGCGTGTCTGCAACCTCCGAGGACAGCAGATGTCGCCGAATGTTCGTTCCATGCAAGAAACTTTTGTGAAGGCGTACCGGAGGTACGTCAAGCAAAAGTGACGCAGCAGGGGGGCGAAAAGGCGGTGATAGATGCCTCTGAGCGGGTTTGCGTACACGTCCTAGTAAAATGCGATTGCGCTCGAAGCCGATGAAATCTTACTCTCTAACCCGACTCAGCGCGGTTGTAGCTACTCTGACGTCCCCTTCGATGCTCCAACCCGACTCAGCACGGTTGCAGCGACTCTACCGGCCCTTTCGCCGCTCCAACCCGACTCAGCGCGGTTGCAGCTACTCTGACGTCCCCTTCGATGCTCCAACCCGACTCAGCACGGTTGCAGCTACTCTACCGGCCCTTTCGTCGCTCCAACCCGACTCAGCGCGGCTGCAGCTACTCTACCAGCTCATTCGCGCTCCAACCCGACTCAGCACGGTTGCAGCGACTCTATCAGCTCATTCGATGCTCCAACCCGACTCAGCACGGTTGCAGCTACTCTACCGGCCCTTTCGCCGCTTCAACCCGACTCAGCGCGGTTGCAGCGACTCTACCGGCCCTTTCGCCGCTTCAACCCGACTCAGCACGGTTGCAGCGACTCTACCAGCTCATTCGCTGCTCCAGCCCGACTCAGCGCGGTTGCAGCTACTCTGCCGTCCCCTTCGATGCTCCAACCCGACTCAGCAAGACTGAGTCAGCCTAGATTCTTCAACATCTTGGTTACGTTACTTCGGGGGCGCTCTACTAGATGATTCTGTCCAACTCGATCGAACGCTCCACGCTCAGATCGATATATTGCCCGTCCACCTCGACGACGGGGCGAACGGGATCGCCCGCGTTGACCATGACGATTCTGCCTTCGCGCCCGTCCGTCAGCACGGCCCGGTTGCCGATCAGCATGTCCATGATCCGCTTGAGGAAAGCGATGGTGATCCCCGGCTCGAGAGAGCCGTAGACGTTGTCCGCCAGCTCCTTCAGCACCTGGAAGAGCGGGAGAGGACTCTTGTATACCCGCTTGGACATCATCGCGTGGAACACGTCCGCTACAGCGACGATCTTGCTGAACACGTCGATCGAGCCTCCCTTGAGACCCAGCGGATAGCCGCTCCCGTCCTCGCGCTCGTGGTGCTGCAGCGCCACGTAAGCGTAGCGCTCGGGGACGCCGTCCGACTTCTTCAAAATCTCGTAGCCGAACACCGTATGCTCCTTCACGATACGGAACTCCTCTTCCGTCAGCCGTCCCGGCTTGTTCAGAATTGCTCCCGGCACTCTGGATTTGCCGATGTCATGAAGGAAGCCCGCGATCGTGAGCTCCAGCAGCTCTCCGTCGTCGAACCCCTTGGTTTTACCGATCAGCTTCGACAGAATGCCCACCGCGACACTATGGCGATAGACATACTCGTCGTGGACTTCCAGATAGCGAAAAATCTGATTCAAATTCGGGTGATTGCTCAGCTCGAGGATAAGCGGAACGATCTGCTCCCGGACGCGCGCGAACGGAATCCGGTCCGTCTGCTTGGCGTATTCGAACAGCTCCCGCACTTCCCGGACCGCCGAATCGACCAGATGGACGATCGACACGGCTTCCACGTCCTGCTCGCTCAAGGCGATCCCCTGTCTCGCAAGCAGATTAATGTCGCGATCCGTAAGCACCCGAGAGACGGGAACGACCAACGTTCCGCTGCCGTTGTAGATATTGCGGTTGACCCTCATTCCGACGTATGTCTTCAGTTGACCTGCCAGCATGTTTTATCCCACCATCTGCTTGTCATTATGTTGCACGCTTGTCGTCCGGTTCGGAATATCTCTTCAAGGCTTGAACGTCGAAGACCGTCTGCTCGATCGGCTCGAAGACGTCCTTGCAGTACTTGCCGACACAAACTCTTCCCGAGTACATTTTGCGGATTTGCACTTTGCGTCTGGCCTTCAGCACCGAGTTGGCTCCGGTCTGTCCGCCGACGATCGACGCCCGGATGCTGTCGCCGGCGTCCAGCCGCGAGCCCCGGCAGATCGCCTGTTCCGAGAGAAATACGATGTTCCGGGCGGAGAACAGCTCGCAGAGCAGCACCCCGTCGCGATGAATGACGATGTCCCCGTTGGATTTCAGCTCGCCGCCCTGGCATTGGTTGATGCTGATCTCCACCTGCTCCTCTTGCATTCGGGCAACTTCCCCGTGAGTGTCCTGAAGCAGGGCGAGGAAGCCTTGAACGAACTCCCGTGTCGCCGATTCGATCAGCTTCGTCGGTTTCGTGAAGATTTCCGAGATTTCCTTCAGCTTCTCGTATTCCGTCTTCCGAATGTTGCGAATGTTCGAGATGACGAACTGCAGCTCCTTGATCGCCGGCAGAATATCCCTCATCTTCGTCTCGAGCAGAAGCTGCACGATCTGGCCGAACCGCACCGGCTGCCGCTTCGCTTCGAGCGCCTCCTCCAGCAGCTTGGAGGCCGCGAGCAGCTTCTCTATCGAATCGCACAATTGCTTCGACGTATGATAGAGACGGTTGAACAACACGCCGAAATAACCGGAGTAGAGCCGGCTCGAAATAACGTTGCCCCGCACGTTGATGCTGCCCGTCGCCGTAATCGTCGAATTGAACACATGGCCGTAGACGTATACGTTGCCGAGCGATTCGACGATCATGTTGTCGGTGACGTCGCCGCAGACGATCACGTCCCCGGCAAAAACGATGTTCCCGGTCGAGATGTCGACGTTGCCCGAGACGACGTACGAGGTCGAGACGTCCAACGTCTTGATTTTCCCGCCCGTGATTCTCGGCCTGCCCTGCTTTCTCGCAATCACTCTTCCGTCCGCCGTCAGCTCCACGTTCGGCTTCGCCAGAATGAACAGGTCCTTGGGCGGCTTCGGCAGCGTGACGTTGCCCAGCACGTCGTATCCGGCGGTTCCGTCCACCAGCGGAATTTTCCTCGCCATCAGATCGCCCTTCTGCACGGTCGGAATGCGGAGATGGTTGCGGAAATCGATCGCGCCGTCCACTTCGAAGAACTCACTGCGCACTTGCTGGTCGAAGTAGATTTCGAGCCTGGCGTCCTCGCCGTCCGCAGGAGCCTTGCCGCTGGCCACGACGATCGGCTCGTAGGTGGGCTCCAGCAGCTCCCGCTGAATGGCGGCGAATTCGATGCGGGACTTGATCGACATCTCCTCGAGCTTCGCCACCACGTCGGCGAGCTGCACCGTCTTCAGCACGATGCTCTCGTCGTCCTCCGCGCGCACGATTACTCTCGGGTCGGGTCCGGCGTCGACGAGCCTTGCCGCATAGCGCTCCGTCGCGAACAGCCGCAGGTGCGCGAGCAGCTTGTCCTCCGAAATGGTGATCTCGAATAACGGCTGCTCTTCCACCTTCCAGGCAATCCGGTCCGAAGCCCGCACCGGGGCCTCCCAGACGACTTCCTGCTCGTTGACGAACAGTCTGACCGGGCTCATCGGATAGATGACGGCGTATTCTCCTCCGGCGATCGGATCCTGAACGTGGATTTGCTGATTGCGAATCCGGATCGTTCCGTCCTGCTTGACGAGCTGTCCGTTCTCGTCCCTCTCGCGGGGCGCAGCCGAGGCCTCTTCCTCCCCGTCCGCGTCCTCGCCGCCGATGTCCAGCTGATGAATCAACTTCTTCAGCTCGGCTTCAGATATTTGCTTGTTCAAGCTCAACACCTCGCGACAACAAAAAAGACACCCTCCCGAATGGGAAGGTGCCTTAACGCTCCATTCGGCGGCCTGGCAGCCATTGAACTGGAGAGTTCTTTAGGCCCATAGCTTTGCGTCCCCCTCTTTCGAAGGGTTTGCCTTTTCGTGTATGCGTCTCCTCGATGTATATATGACTAGAATAATTGAATATCGTTACCTATTTACGTCACGCATCGATATCAATTATAAGTCTATAGTCGCAATAATTACAAGAGATTTATCGCGCACCGCCTAATCCAGCTTTACGACCCAGCCGAACGGATCTTCGACCGCCCCTCTTTGGATGCCGGTCATAAAGTCGTACACCCGCGAAGACAGCGGGCCCGTACGTCCCCCGTTCAGCGTCAGCTTGTCTCCCTGCCAGTTCAGCTCTCCGATCGGGGAGATGACGGCGGCGGTTCCGGTACCGAACGCTTCCTCCAGCGTGCCCTTGCGGTAAGCCTCGACCAGTTCGTCGATGGAGAGCGTCCGCTCCTCGACTTCGATGCCCCAATGCTTCAGCACCTGAATGACGGAATCCCGCGTGACGCCGTCGAGAATGCTGCCGTTCAGCGCGGGCGTGACGACTTTGCCGGCGATTTTGAAGAAGACGTTCATGCTGCCGACTTCTTCAATATACTTGCGGTGCACGCCGTCCAGCCACAGCACTTGGGAATACCCTTTGCCCGACGCTTCCTCCTGCGCCTTAAGCCCTGCCGCGTAGTTGCCGCCCGTCTTGGCGTTGCCTACCCCGCCCGTAACCGCGCGCACGTATTCCGACTCCACGTAGATGGTGACCGGATTGATGCCCTCCGCGTAATACGAGCCCACGGGAGACAGGATGATCATGAAGTAGTAGCTCTCCGACGGAGATACGCCAAGCGTCGCATGCGTCGAGATGATGAAAGGGCGGATGTACAGCGACGTGCCTTCATCGGTCGGGATCCAGTCCTCGTCGACCTTGAGAAGCTCCTTCAGCGCGGCCATCGCCAAATCTTCGTCGATCGGCGGGATGCTGAGGCGGACGTTGGAACGGTTGAGTCTCTGCAGGTTTTTGAAGGGCCGGAACAGCAGCACCGGGCCGTCCGGCGTCTTATAGGCTTTCATGCCTTCGAAAACGGTCTGGCCGTAGTGAAACACCTTCGCGGCCGGGTCGAGCGAGATCGGCTGGTAAGGGACGATGCGGGGATCGTGCCACCCTTGGCCGGCGTCGTACTCCATGATGAACATATGATCCGTGAAATGCTTGCCGAAGACGAGTGTCGAAGCTTCCGGCTTCTCCTTGGGTGCGGTCGTCCGTTCTACCGGAATTGCGTGAACCATGTCCGAATATTCCTCCTTGATTGAACGCGCTTTATATTTGAATGATACCAGAGGTGGATGTATATTGATAATATCTGTTTTATCGGTGATGCATACCTTTAAAGTATGGAGGTTTTCGACATGGACATGCGCCAGCTTCGTTACTTTCTCGCGATCGCGCACGAAGGTCAGATTACCCGCGCGGCCAAGCAGCTCAACATGGAGCAGCCTCCGCTCAGCCGCCAGCTCAAGCTCATTGAGCAGGAGCTCGGCGTCGTCCTGTTCGACCGCAACGGCAAGCGGCTTCAGCTCACCCAAGCCGGAGAAATGCTGCGTGACCGCGCGCTTGCCCTGATGAAGCAATTCGAAGATACGATCACCTACGTTCAGGAGTTGGGAGAGGGCGTGCAGGGCGTCCTGTCGATCGGGGCGGTCGTGTCCTGCGTCTCGCTCCTGCCTCCCGTCCTGCGCAGATTCACGGAGAAGTATCCTCAGGTTACCTTCAAGATTCAGGAGGGAGACCACTTCTCGCTCGGGGAGCTGCTGGAAAATCGCGATCTCGAATTCATCGTCACTCGCCTCCCGTTCCAATCCGACTTTCAGTCGCAGCACTACTCCGTCCTCCCCCTGCCGTCCGATCCTTTCGTCGCCTTGCTTCCGACCGAATGGAGCCCGCCTGACAGACGGGCGATGACGATGGCGGAGCTGGCCCGCTTTCCTTTTCTCACCTTGAAGACGGATCGGACGACCGGAATGCACAACCAGGTGTTCCATCAGTTCAAGCAGTTCGGCCTGGAGCCCAGAATCGTCAGCGAATGCTCCAGCGTTGCCATCGCCATCTCGCTCGTCGCGGCGGGAATCGGAGCGGCAATTCTGCCCAAGTCGGTCATGAGCTCGTTCGAGCCTCCGAGCATCACGCTAATCGAGATCGAAGACGCGCGTTTCCACAGCGACATCGGCGTCGTCTGGCTGCGGGACCGCCATCTCTCCAAGAGCGCCCGGCATCTGATGGACATGCTGGTAGAGCAGAGCTGACCCGCCGACGCGAAGAAAGGATACCCGGGACCTGAACGGTCTGCCGGGTATCCTCCGAGGACGAACGTTATTTGGAAACGAACTGTTGGGTCCAGCACGGCTGACCGTTGTTCGCCACGTATCCGACTCCCATATGGGTATAGGATCCGTTCATAATGTTGGCGCGATGGCCCGGAGAATTCATCCAGGCTTGGACGACTTGCTGCGGAGACGGCTGCCCCTTGGCGATATTTTCCCCCGCAGACTGATACTGTACGCCGAAATTGCGCATCATAGCGAACGGATCGCCGTACGTGGGAGACGTGTGGGAGAAATAGTTGTTTTTCGCCATATCCTCCGACTTGGCTCTCGCCGACCGGTTCAAGTTCGAGTAATCGCCGGAAAACGGCTTAAGCCCGGCTTTCTGACGCTCCGCGTTCGTCAGGTTCAGCACTTCGAGCTCGTAACCCGTCATCGAATCGCTGGACGGAATCGTCACTTCCCTGTTGTTCGGAAGAGGTTCGTTCAAGCCCGATCCCGGATTGCCCGTCCCGCTCTGCGGAGCTCCAGTCTGCGGCGTCCCCGCCTGCGGTGCGCCCGTCTGCCCTCGTCCCGCGTCTCCCCAGCCTTGTCCGGCCCCTTGGTTCGGGTTCGCGTAATTGCCTCCACCGCCGCCTCCTACAAGCTTAAGCAAATCGGGATTGGCCCGGAGGAAGTCCTCGATGCTGACATGGTACTTGCTGGCGATGTCCTGGATGGACTCGTTGCTCTGAACGACGTATTTGTTGACCGGAACTTCCGTATCTGTCGCGCTGACCTGAAGCTGCGGCTGGCTCTTGGACTGCTGTTTCATTTGCTGCTTCATGTCGCGACCCTGATTGCCGCAAGCGGCCAGAAGCAGCAGGATCGCGATGATTGCCAATCTCTTCATAAAGTAAAAGGCCTCCCTCTTGTCTCTTGTCCCCGTTACTTTTCCCGAAGCTGGAGCAAACCATCCGTTGGCTTTTGATATTGACCGATTAAACATTATAACGTTATATTGTTTAAAGAGACATCTTGAACAGAAATCGGGTGATATCATTTGCAGAAGCTAGTTTTGCGCAATCTCCGGCTGACCGACGATTCTCTTGTCGACATTGCCGTGGCAGACGGCATCGTCGCGGACGTTGCTCCGGCCGGAACGATGCTGCCGGCGGATTCGGACACAGGTACGGATTACGAAGGAAAGACTTACGTGTCCAGCGGCTGGATCGACTTGCACGTCCACGCCTTCCCGGAATTCGATCCGTACGGCGACGACATCGACGAGATCGGCGTTAAGCAGGGGGTCGCGGCAATCGTCGACGCAGGAAGCTGCGGGGCCGATCGGATCGGCGAGTTGATCGCGAACGGTGAACGAGCGGCGACCCGGCTGTTCGCGTTCCTGAACGTCTCGCGCATCGGCTTGTCCAGAATCGACGAGCTGTCGAGGCTGGAGTGGATCGATCCGGCTCTCGCCGCCCGCGCCGCCTCCGAATATCCGGATTCGATCGTCGGCTTCAAGGCGCGAATCAGCCGCAGCGTCGTCGGGGACAGCGGTCTGGAGCCGCTCTGGATGGCCCGCAAGCTGTCCGACGAAACCGGACTGCCGCTCATGGTCCACATCGGCTCGGGACCTCCGGATATTCGGGAGATCATAGCCCTCTTGTCGGCGGGAGACGTCGTCACTCATTGTTTTCACGGAAAGAAAAACGGGTTGTTCGACGACAGCGGGCAGCCGATCCAGGCGCTGAAAGACGCGTTGGCCCGAGGCGTAAGACTCGATATCGGGCACGGCACAGCCAGCTTCTCGTTCCGGACGGCCGAAGCCGCAGGGAGAGCCGGAATCCGCCCGCACACGATCAGCACGGACATCTATAGAGGCAATCGGCAGAACGGGCCTGTATACAGCTTGGCGAACGTTCTGACCAAGTTTCTGCATCTGGGGTACTCTCTGGAGGAGGTTATCGCGTCCGTGACGGTCCGCGCCGCGAGCTGGCTCGGCAAGCCCGAGCTCGGACGAATTCGGGTCGGCGATCCGGCCAACCTGACTCTGTTCTCGGTCGAGGACAAACCTGCGACGCTGATCGATTCCGAGGGAGAAGAACGAATCGCACACACGATTATAGAACCAAAGGGAGTGGTTGCTGGTGACAAGTTCATTAAATGCGAAGTACGGGCTTAAAAGGGTAATTAACGCCAGCGGACGCATGAGCATTCTCGGCGTGTCCGCACCGACCGACACGGTTATGGAGGCGATGAAACGCGGCGGCCAGCAGTACGTCGAAATCGCCGATCTCGTCGACAAGGCCGGGGATTACATCGCGCGCATTCTGGGCTCCGAAGCGGCCGTCGTCGTTAACTCGGCTTCCAGCGGCATCGCGCTGTCCGTCGCCGCCGTCGTCACGAAAGGCAATCGCCGTCTGAGCGAACGCCTGCACCAGGAGCCGATCGCCGTTAACGAGATCATCATCTTGAAAGGCCACAACGTTCAGTACGGCGCTCCGGTGGAGACGATGGTGTATCTGGGCGGGGGCAAGCTGGTCGAGGTCGGATACGCCAACGAAGGCAAGGCGTTCCACATCGAGGATGCGATCGGGCCCAACACCGCAGCCATTCTGTACGTGAAATCCCACCACTGCGTGCAAAAAAATATGATCTCCGTCGAGGAAGTCTGGGAAGTCGCGCAGCGCCGCGGCGTTCCGCTGATCGTGGACGCGGCGGCCGAAGAGGATCTGCAGAAGTATGTGCGCTATTCGGATCTTGCCATCTACAGCGGCTCCAAAGCGATCGAAGGACCGACGTCCGGCATCGTAGGCGGCAAGCGTCAATATATCGAATGGCTGAAGGTCCAGCTTCACGGCATCGGCCGGAGCATGAAGGTCGGGAAGGAGTCTTCCTTCGGCTTGCTGCAGGCGCTGGACGAATACGTCGACAAGAAGGACAACAGCGAGCGGGAGAAAGCCGCGCTGCAAACGCTCATGCCGCTGAACGACGTTCCGGGCGTACAGGTATCCATCGTTCAGGACGAGGCGGGAAGAGCGATTTTCCGCGCCCGGGTGAAGATCGATCCGGTCGCGTCGGGTACGAACGCTTTGCAAGTCGTCAACGGCTTGCAAGGCGGCGACATCGCCGTCTACACGAGGGACTACGGCGTGAAGCAAGGCTATTTCGATATCGATCCCCGTCCGCTTCAAGGCGACGATATTGAGGTTATTGCATCGAGAATTCGAGAACTTACGGGAGGTCTTTAAAATGTCCAACTTATCCAAACGCTTGTACAACGACCGCGTTGCCCTGAACGTGCTGGCCAAAGATATCGAGAACGCCAAAGAAGTATTCGATGCAGCCGAAGGCCACGTCATCGTTGGCGTGCTGTCCAAAGCTTATCCCAACGCGGAAGAGGCGTCCGCCGCGATGAAGCAGTACGGAGAAGCGATCGACGACGCCGTATCGATCGGTCTGGGCGCGGGAGACAACCGTCAGGCGGCGGTCGTCGTGGAGATCGCCAAGAGCTATGCGGGCAGCCACATCAACCAGGTATTCCCGGCCGTGGGCGCGACCCGCGCCAATCTGGGCGGGCGCGACAGCTGGATTAACGCGCTCGTCTCGCCGACCGGCCGTCCCGGCTATGTCAGCATCTCCACCGGCCCGTTCAGCGCGGCGCAATCGGAGCATGCGATCATCCCGGTCAAGTCCGCCATCGCTCTCGTGCGGGATATGGGCGGCAACGCGCTGAAGTATTTTCCGATGAACGGGCTTAGCCGGGTGGAAGAGCTGAAAGCCGTCGCTCTCGCGTGCGGTGAGGAAGGGTTCGCCCTTGAGCCGACCGGCGGCATCGAGATGGACAACTATGAGCAGATTTTGCAAATTTGTCTGGACGCCGGAGTGCCGCAGGTGATTCCGCACGTGTATTCCTCCATCATCGACAAGGAGACGGGCAAGACGAACGTCGCCGACGTGAAGGAACTGCTGGCCATCACTAAGAGACTGGTGGACGGAGCCAATGGGTAAGCGAATCGCGGCTTTCGGAGAAGTGATGATGCGCCTGCAGGCGCCCGGATACGATCTGCTGTCCCAAGCGAGCGCGCTCGGTTATTCCTTCTCCGGCACGGGCGTGAACGTGATCTCCGCGCTGGCTCGATTCGGACACGACGGGTACTTGGTCACCCGTCTTCCGGACAATCCGCTGGGCGACGCGGCGGCGGCGAATCTGCGCAAGCTGGGCATCGCCCAGTCGTTCGTAACCCGGGGCGGCAGCTATATCGGGATGTATTTTCTCGAAAACGGCTTCGGCGCGCGGCCGAGCCGCGTCACCTACACGAACCGGCTGGAGAGCAGCTTCAATACGGCTCCGGAGGACGCCTACGATTTCGCCGGCATCGCCGAACAGCTCGACGTCGCCCACTTCTGCGGCATTACGCTGGCCATGAACGACGCGGTCAGAAGCCACATGCTTCGTTTCGCGGAAGCGATGAAGGCGCGGGGCGGGCTGGTGGCGTTCGATTGCAATTATCGCCCCTCGCTCTGGGGCGAGGATGGGTACCGCAAGGCGAAGCCTTTTTATGAGAAAATGCTGGGACTGGCGGACATCGTATTGATGAACGAGAAGGATGCGATGTACGTACTGGAGCTGCCTGTAACCGGTACGACGCGCGAAGAGCAACTCGAGGAGCTGGTGCCGCAGGTCGCAAGCCGTTATGGCATCTCCGCGGCGGCGGGAACGCATCGTTCCGTGAACGGGGACAACACGCATTCTTTGCGCGGCTACCTGTACAAGGACGGCAGGTTCAACTATTCGGATACGCTGACCTTCGCCGTTTATGATAGAATTGGGGCTGGAGACGCTTACGCAAGCGGAATTCTGCACGGAGAGCTGTCCGGCTTCGCTCCGGATTACACGGTTCGTTACGCGGCAGCGGCAGCCATGCTGGCCCATACGACCGCCGGGGATACGCCGATGGCATCGGAACGGGAAATCGTGCGAGCGATGACGCAAGCGGCGGGCGACGTAGAGAGGTAGGATATTCCGCTATGGCTTTGTCACGGGATCAGAAACCGCTATATCAACAAATCAAAAATGCGATTAAAGACCGCATCCTGCACGGCGTCTATCCGCTCGGGGAGCTGATCCCTTCGGAACCTCAGCTGGAGCAGGAATTCGAGGTCAGCAAAATTACGGTGCGCAACGCGATTCAGGAGCTCGTGCAGGAAGGCTATCTGGAGAAGGGCAGCGGCAAAGGCACGAAGGTGCTGCGCAACACGTCCACCTCCAGACTGTCCAAGCAGAAGAGCTTCACCGAAATTCTCGTCGAGGACGGCCACCGCATTCGCAAGCGGCTGCTCCGGGCGGAGACGGTTCGCAACGAAGAAGGCTCCGAGCCTTATCGGCTGTTCGGGGACCGGTGCGTATGCATCGAGCGCTTGTACTTCCTCGACGATGTGCCGTATATCCATTACACGCACTATTTGACTTCGCGCACGGGCGACGTGGCGGCCTTCGATTCGGATGAGCAATCGTTGTACGGCTTGCTGGAGGAGCAGGAGATCGCGCTGGCGAAATTCCGCGACCACTTCGAGATCGCGGTCGCTCCCGCCCGCGTCGCCGAGCTGCTGAAGCTGGAGCCGGGCACGCATCTGCTGAGACGCTCCCGCTACTCCCGCGAGCCTTCGGGCGATGTCGCCGAGTACAGCGTCGGCTACTACAATACGGCGCTTCAGCCGTATCTGGTCCACTACGAGGCGTGATTCGCAGCCCGGAGGGGCGAAGGCAATGTTGTCAGGTTAACCTAAATTCGCGAGGATGCAGGAGCAAAAGCTCGCAATCGAACGACACGGAATCGCATAGGACGATGGGATAACGTTATGGGTTTCGGACGTTGACGGTTGAATGAAGGT
>Ga0206118_100145_pt1 | contig 78560 bp, 69 predicted proteins | sample 3A20Ametagenome_FD_177999 | JGI IMG/M metagenome (GOLD analysis project Ga0206118, IMG submission 177999) | Enriched microbial communities from leaf-cutter ant dump, University of Wisconsin, Madison, United States - 3A20A | ecosystem: Environmental > Terrestrial > Nest > Insects nest > Nest dump... | reverse complement strand
CCTTCTGGTGCTACGCTCCGTTTCTCTAGATGTGCGTAGCCCGGCGTTGACGTTTCTTGACGTACATATTCCTGCCCAATGCTGCTATTGCTTGCGTTATAGTACTGAATGTGCAACTCCGCTGTCACATTCTGGATCTCTGCCACATAGATATCCCCGGATAACACATAGGTTTTTCCGCCTTCAACGACCACATCTTGCGATACCTGCGCTCTCGTCCACGGCGCTAAGCCTGCCACTTCCGCTTTCAACGCTCTGCTGCCCATGCTTTCATCAACGACAAACTGCCCAGTAGCAGGAGCATCGATCCGCTTTGTCCATATCGTAATGTTCGAACCGGTAGAATGCTCAAACCCGCCATTGCCCAAGAGGTTGCCTTCCCCTTCGCTTCCGTACTCAAACTTCAGTGCGTCGACATACAACGTGCCTGAACCGTTGCTCTGGTTAGCAATTAGATGTATTTCAATTTCTGCCAGCAACGCTCCCGCTGGTACAATTCCTTTCTTTTCGAGATACACATAACCGCCCGTCGTCTCCTCGAGCTTGACCGCTTGATTTCCTAGATCCGTTCCGTTCTCACCATAAAACCACACTTGCATCTGTCCATATGTCCCGTTTAACTGCTCCGCATGCAATTGCCCACTCAAAGTAAAGGATTCTCCGGCTTTTACATTGACGCGTTGCCGAATATATCCGCTGTCCCAACGCGGCAAGCTCGCTAACTCCAACTTCAACGCCTTGCTTCCACTTACCACTGGAGCACTCACTGCTCCAATCGTCCCCGTACCATCATTACCGCTTTGCCAACTGGTCACATTGCTCCCAGAGACATACTCAAAATCAGCATTGGCCAGTAAGTTAGGATCCGTCGTCTCTCTCAAGTCGATATTATCGGCATACAGCAGACCACTACCGTTGCCCGAACCGTTCGCCGAGAGCCTGATGTTGACCTGCGCACGAACAGCCCCTTCTGGTGCTACGCTCCGTTTCTCTAGATGTGCGAAGCCCGGCGTTGACGTTTCTTGACGTACATATTCCTGCCCAATGCTGCTATTGCTTGCGTTATAGTACTGAATGTGCAACTCTGCACGAGCATTTTGAAGCTGCGCTGCATAAATATCACCCGATAACTTGTAAGACTTTCCAGCCTCAACCTCCACCGATTGAGACACCTCCACTCTTGTCCACGGCTCCAGACCAGTTGTCTCTATCTTCAAGGCTTTAGCGCCTCTCACAACCGGTGTCGAGACAACAACAATCTCACCGCTTTCCAAAGGAGCCGGGTTGTGAACCCACTCATAATCCGGACCGTCAAATGCTTGCTCAAATCCACCATTCTTTATAAGATTTGCGGTATCCTCTTTTTCGATTAGCACAAACCAACCGTAATCCGTCCAATTTGACCAAACCTGTCCGTGAGACACACGCAGATGCAACTGAAACTTCTCACTTTGCTGTATATTCGGAGTCCACTCGAAACTTCCAAATGCTGAAGAGGAATTCTGAGCTAGAATGCCTGAATCCCACACTACAGCCCCTTCAGCATCCATTGCTTGAATTTGGACATACTCAAAAACCTCACTTGGAAGCGAAGCTGTTTGTTGCCAAGTGATGTTTACAAGGGTAGAATCAATTGAGCTAGGATCGCTCTCAGATCCCGAAGGGAACGTCAATTCAGCGATCGGCCGCCCTTCGATTGTTGAAGTCAATTGGTTTCCGTTTTTGTCATAAGTAAATTTCTGTACGTAGATACCGTTCTTCTTAATCCCTGTAAGTCTATTGTTCAGGTCGTACTCGTATTGATATGAGTTGCTAGCTAGAGTAGCAAAACCGGTAAACAGATGAATCATGATAATTACTAAAAATCCACTCATAAATCTGAACAACATCCCATATCCTCCTATTTTTGCCTATTTAGTAACATCCACAATTTTACATTAACCCCCTCTTTTTGTCACCATAATTTCACCTGAATCTGTTAATTTACCCACAACGAAACATATGATGGTAGTAGTTCCAGTTCCTCGACAGATTCAAATCCATATACACGGTTGGACAGATAAATCTACTTCTCTCCTTATTGAGAGTCTACGACCTTTAAAAGCCCACTTCGAACTCCATCGAAATTTCCTGTTTTATGGCTACGAAAAATCCCCTTCGACGGATTGCTGCACACTTTCTTCGCAGCGATCCATCGAAGGGGATCATCATTTTGCTAACAAGAAAATTTATGATTATTTTATCTCAATCGCCCGTTTAGCCTTCCAGCCAAGTCGTCTTCTCCGCGCCGGAAATTCGTGTTGCGGCCGGCTGCGGCATGTCCGGATAGCCGATGTACACGAAGCCGACGAGCTCTTCTCCCTCATCAAGCTTAAACGCCGCCTTCATCTTCGGATGATACGTCGGAGCGCCCGTGCGCCATACTGCGCCTAGCCCATTGTCGTGAGCAGCAAGCAGTAGGTTCTGCACCGCCGCGTGCGCCGCGGCTAGTTCCTCTTGCGGGATGACTCGCGGGTCATCGGAAGGCGAGCATACGGCGGCAATGACGACTGGCGCGCGAAGCGCCTTTGCCACTTCCGCTTCATGGCGCTTCACGCGCTCTTCCTCCGTCAGATCGCCCCACCCTGCGGAAGCGATATCTGCATAAGCTTCGCCGAGTGTCTTTCTGCCTTCCCCGTTCATCACGATAAACCGCCAAGGCTCCGTCCTATGATGATTAGGCGCCCATACGGCCGCCTCGATCAGCTTCTCCACCAGTTCCCGAGGTACAGGGTCACCTTTCACTTTGCCAATACTGCGCCTGCTGTGCACCACTTCTTCAAAACTTGCCATATCGCCTCTCACTTCTCCCCTCGAATAGCAATTACCCGACAATCTTCCAAAATCATAACATACTTGCCGGTCAACGAGAAATACAAGAGATAAATAATCGAAGTTTTCACTCGACACCTCTTCCCGTATTCCTAACTCGTCTTTGCACCTTCCTGACCCGAGGGGATATCGAGAAAAGGGGCTGCAACCTGGACGGCTCCTTCCGCACTCCTGATCCGAGGGGATATCGAGAAAAGAAGCCGCAACTGGACGGCTCCTCCCACACTCCTGACCCGAAGGGATATCGAGAAAAGCGGCTGCACTTGGACGGCTCCTCCCACCCTCCTGACCCGAAGGGATACCGAGAAAAGGAGCCGCAACCTGAACGGCTCCTTCCGCACTCCTGACCCGAAGGGATATCGAGAAAAGCGGCTGCACTTGGACGGCTCCTCCCACACTCCTGACCCGAAGGGATATTCAAGAAAAGGAGCCGCAACTGGACGGCTCCTCTCACACTCCTGACCCGAAGGGATACCGGCAAAAGGCCGCGAGTCTCCGAGTTATCCCACGCTAGCTTTGGCGCTGCCGCCGGTAAACTGGCTGTAGTACAGGTCGGCGTAGAAGCCGCCCTGGGACAGCAGCTCGGCGTGCGTGCCCTTCTCGATAATGCTGCCGTGGTTCATGACGAGAATGAGGTCGGCGTCCCGGATCGTGGACAGACGGTGCGCGATGACGAAGCTCGTTCTGCCCTTCATCAGCTCGTGCATCGCCTTCTGGATATGGACTTCCGTCCGCGTATCGACGCTGCTCGTCGCCTCGTCGAGAATCAGGATGGCCGGATCGGCGAGAATGGCCCGTGCGATCGTCAGCAGCTGCTTCTGCCCCTGCGACAGGTTGGATGCTTCTTCATTAAGCACTGTATCGTAGCCCTCCGGCAGCGTGCGGATAAAATGGTCCGCATGTGCAGCCTTCGCCGCTTCGACGATCTCCTCTTCGGTCGCCCCGATGCGGCCGTAGGCGATGTTGTCGCGGATCGTTCCGTTGAACAGCCACGTATCCTGCAGCACCATGCCGAACAAGCTGCGCAGATGTCCCCGCTTCATTCGGGTAATGTCCGCTCCGTCGATCGTGATGCTGCCGCCATTCACTTCGTAGAAGCGCATGAGCAGGTTGACGAGCGTCGTCTTCCCGGCGCCCGTCGGACCGACGATCGCGACCGTCTGGCCGCTGCGAACATCGATGTCCATGTTCTCGATCAGCATCGCGTCTTCCTTGTACCCGAAGTTTACGCCATGCATGGCCACGTCGCCGCGCGGCGAAACCAAGGAGACCGCCCGATCCGTCGGCGCTTCCGGTATTTCTTCCGCCTCGTCCAGCAGCTCGAATACGCGCTCTGCCGAAGCGATCGTCGATTGAATCACGTTCGCGATGTTCGCCGTCTGCACGAGAGGCATCGAGAATTGACGAGCATATTGGATGAACGCCTGAATGTTCCCGATCGTAATCGAACCCTTCGCCACCATAATTCCGCCGACGACGCTGATGAACACGTAGCCGACGTTGCTGACCATGTTCATGAGCGGCATGATGTTCCCCGACACGAACTGCGCCTTCCAGCCCGACTCGTACAGTCGCTCGTTAATCCCGTCGAACTTGGCGACCGAATTTTCCTCTTGTCCGTACGCCTTGACGATCTTGTGGCCGGAATACATCTCTTCCACATGTCCGTTCAACTGACCCAGTTCCGCCTGCTGCGTCTTAAAATACTTCTGCGACCGGGTAGCCGCCCCGCGAATGACGATCATGGACAGCGGAAGCGTCAGCAGCAAAATCAAAGTCAGCCAAGGGCTGATCGTCAGCATCATAATAATGACGCCGATAATCGTGATCAGAGACGTGATCAGTTGGGTCAAGCTCTGCTGCAGCGTATTGCTGATATTGTCGACGTCGTTCACCGCCCGGCTCAGAATTTCCCCGTGCGTGCGGCCGTCGAAATATTTCAGAGGCAGCTTGGCCAGCTTGTCGTTCACTTCGTTGCGCAGGCCGTATACCGTCTTCTGCGCCACGCCGGCCATCAGAAACTGCTGAATGTAGCTGAACAAGGAACTGATCAGATACAGCGCCGCCAAAAACAACACGATCTGCCAGATGCCCGGCAAGTCGAACGTCGCGTTCGGATCGCCCTGGATTTTGCCCATCATGCCTGCGAACAGCTTGGTCGTCGCCTCTCCGAGTACCTTCGGGCTATAGATCGCGAACGCGGTGCTCAGAATCGCCGTAATCAGAACGGCGATCAGCTTCGCCCGCTGCGGACGCAAGTATCCCATCAACCTGCGCAATGTGCCTTTGAAATTTTTCGCCTTCTGCACGGGCATGCCCATGCCGCCCATACCGCCGCCCATGCCGGGCCCCATGCCCGGTCCTCCCGGGCCTTTCCCCGGCGTCTTGCTGCGCGATTCGCTCATGCGATCTCCTCCTCCGAAAGCTGCGAAGACACGATTTCCCGATACACTTCGCAGGTTGCCATCAGCTCTTTATGATTGCCGATTCCGGCAATTCGGCCATCGTCCAGCACGACGATGCGGTCCGCGTCCATGACCGTGCTCACGCGCTGTGCGACGATAATAACCGTTGCATCGGTCGTCTCGCTTCGCATTGCGGCCCTGAGTTTGGCGTCCGTCTTGAAATCGAGCGCGGAGAAGCTGTCGTCGAATACGTAGATCGACGGTCTTCTGACCAGCGCGCGGGCGATGGACAAGCGCTGCTTCTGTCCGCCGGACAAGTTCGTCCCACCCTGCGCGACCGGAGCGGAATAACCCTCCGGCAGCTTCTCGATGAAATCCGACGCCTGCGCGATCGATGCCGCACGCCGTACCTCTTCGTCGGAAGCGTCGTTTTTCCCGTACCGGATATTTTCCGAGACCGTCCCCGTGAACAGTTGAGCCTTCTGAGGCACGAGACCGACCATCGCTCTCAGCTCCTCTACGGACCGCTCCCTCACATCGACGCCGTCGATGCGCACGGCCCCTTCCTCCGCATCGTAAAATCTCGGAATCATACTGATGAGCGTCGATTTGCCCGAGCCGGTTCCGCCGATGATCGCCGTCACTTCGCCAGGAGAACTGCGGAAGCTGATATCCGAGATCGCCGGATTTTCCGCTCCGGGATATCGGAACGATACACGATCGAACTCCACTTCGCCGCGTCTCGAAACCGCCGGCTTATTTTCTCCCATGGAAGCTTTAGCGCCCTGTTCCGTACTGGACGCCTGAAGCTCCAGCACCTCGTTGATCCGCACCGCCGAAGCCGAAGCCCGAGGAACCATGACGAACATCATCGACACCATCAGCAGGGAAAACATAATCTGCATCGCATATTGCAGGAACGCCATCAAGTCTCCGACCTGCATATGGCCGCCGCTCACCCGCAGCCCGCCGAACCAGATGATCGCCAGCGAGGAGAAGTTCAGAATGAGCATCATCATCGGCATCATGAAAGCCATAATCTGATTGACTTTGATCGCGGTCTGCGTCAAGTCTCCATTCGCCTCGTCGAATCGTTTGCTCTCGTGCTCAAGCCGGTTGAACGAACGGATGACGCGGATACCCGTCAACCCTTCGCGCAGCACCAGGTTCAGCTTGTCGATCTTCTTCTGCATCACTTTGAAATACGGAATTCCCTTGCTCGCGATCAGATAGATGGTCAGCGCCAGCACGGGAAGCGCGCCCACGAATACGAGCGACAGCTGGGCATCCTTGGAGATCGCCATAATCAGGCCGCCGATGCACATCATCGGAGCCATAACCATCATCCGCATCATCATGATCAACACCGACTGCACCTGCGTAATGTCGTTGGTCGTACGGGTGATGAGCGATGCCGTGCCGATTTTATCGAATTCCAGCAGCGAGAAGCTCTCCACCTTCCGGAACGTCTTGCTGCGAACGTCCTTGCCGAATCCGGCGGCGATCCGCGCCGACAAATAGCTGGCCGCGATCGATACAAGCGTTCCTATGGCGGTGACCGCCAGCATGAAGCCTCCAATCTTCCATATATAGGGAGTATCCCCCTTTACGACGCCGTCGTTCACAATGTCCGCCATCAGCGTCGGCAAATACAGCTCGCTTAACGACTGCAGCAGCACCAGCGCCATTACCGCCGCGACCGCCCATCGGTAAGGATTCAAATAACGAAACAGCTTCAACACTAGCCATCAACTCCGGAGTCTCAAAATAAAAGTCGTGCAATATGTAAAAGCAATCATATGACGACATTATGAACTGAATGTGAACGAAACACAACCTCGGCCCGGAACAGAGAAAAACCCCCGTCGTCAGGCGAGGCCACTGAAAAAGTCCATATGAATGAAAAGGTACAGACTCTTATTTATGAGGGGCTGTACCTTTTTTCTTGGTATAATTAAAACACTACGTCGGAAGGATGAAGACCATGTTCCAGCCTCAGCTCTCCTTTGCGTTTAGCCCCTATACAGCGCTTTACGACCTTATCGTGCCCAAAGATAATATGTTGCGGCAGATTAATGAACTGGTGGACTTCTCCTTCGTGTACGACGAACTTAAAGCAAACTATTGCTTGGATAACGGCCGCAACGCAATCGACCCATTGCGGATGTTTAAATATTTGCTCCTCAAAGCCATCTACGAGGTGTCCGACGTGGATCTCGTCGAGCGTTCACGTTACGACATGTCCATCAAGTACTTTCTTCAGATGGCGCCGGAAGAAGGCGTTATCGATCCGAGCTCGCTCACGAAATTTCGGAAGCTGCGGCTGAAAGATCTGAATCTACTTGACCTGTTAATCGGCAAAACCGTTGAACTGGCCATTGCCCGGGGCATTATGCTGAGCAACTCCATTATCGTGGACGCGACGCATACAAAAGCGCGTTATAACCAAAAGTCGCCGCGGGAAATTTTGCAGGATCGTGCCCGCAAATTGCGCAAAGCCATTTACACCGTTGACGAGTCGTTGAAAGCGAAGCTGCCCGCCAAGAACACGGTGGATACGCTTGAAGCCGAGCTCGACTATTGCCATGAACTCATCGAAAGCATCGAAACGAAGTTGGGTATTCCCATGCTGCCCAAAATCACGGAACCGCTAAACTTACTCAAAGAGACAGTCGAAGATGACGTAGAACAGTTGCGGATCTCGAAGGATGAGGATGCGCGCGTGGGGCATAAAAGCGCGGATTCCTCGTTTTTCGGCTACAAAACGCATATCGCCATGTCGGAGGAACGAATCATTACAGCTGCCATTGTGACAACGGGCGAGAAGCACGATGGCAAACAACTGCAAACGTTAGTCGAGAAAAGCAAAGTTGCAGGTATGGATGTCAGAACAGTGATTGGCGATACGGCTTATTCGGAGAAAGAGAACATCGCGTTTAGTAAGGAAAATGAAATCGAACTGATTTCTCGTCTAAATCCGCAAATTACGCAAGGTGGACGCAAAAAAGAAGATGAATTCGAATTTAATAAAGATGCGGGCATGTACGTATGCAAAGCTGGTCATATGGCGAATCGAAAAGCACGGCAAGGGAAGAAGGGGACTGGGAAAAACCAGACGAACACTTACTTCTTTGACGTAGAGCTTTGTAAACGATGTCCCTTCAAGGAGGGGTGTTACAGAGAGGGTTCGAAAACCAAAACCTATTCGGTAAGCATTAAATCCGGCGAGCATGCCGAGCAAATGGCTTTTCAAGAAACCGAGTACTTTAAAGAGAAAGCCAGAGAGCGCTACAAAATCGAAGCGAAGAACAGCGAATTGAAACACCGGCACGGATACGACGTAGCGTCGTCCTCGGGCGTATTAGGGATGCAGATACAAGGCGCAATGGCGATATTCGCTGTGAATTTAAAACGAATACTGAAGTTAGCAGACTAACAATAGGGAATGAAAAAGCGACACCATCCGAAAAATCGGAGCAGGTGTCGCTTTTATTGCGCATTTCAATGAATTTCACTGAAACATCAATAGTTCTTCAGTGGCCTCCGTCAGACGGAGGTTCTTGCTTTGATCGGAATATGCAAGTCTACTTTGGCTTTGCCTTCCGGGTCGAGAGAAGGATCGTTCAGGCAGAACTCCAAGCAGTCCCGAGCGTCCGCTTCGTATTCGCTGCTCGGCAGCCACTGCCCGTACAAGCTCTGGTAGGCGAGACCGAGGCGATCAATCGTGTCGTAGAAAGGGTAGACGGCGTACAGTCCTCCCGCCAGCGAGCGATAGCCGATATCGGCCGCCTCCTCGCAGGCGAACCCTTCCGGCAACGTCACGCAGGCGTCGTACCGGCAAGCTTGCTCCTCGACCGTCGCCGGATCGTCGAGCGAGATGCCGATGAAGGTCCTCTCCGGTGGATAAAGCCCGTGCCGGCTTGTCCACGCGCCAAGCGCAGCCCAAGCTTTCCACGTGTCCAGATAGCTGCCCACATGCCTCGCGTAAGCGACCTGGAGATCCGGCAAAGTTGCAATTCGAATATTCATTTCCCACAGCCTCCTCAAGAAACGGTTACTTGCTTTCCCATCGTAACCCGTTTCCCTCAATGAGACTTCCTGATCGTTGCCGGAAAATGGCTCGAAATTGCGATTTTGCCGCCCTTGACTTCTCACGCGGCTCGGCGTCTGCCCGTAATGCTTCTTAAAGGAAGCGTTAAAGGCGGAGGTCGATTCGAAGCCGCATCGCAGCGCGATCTCCAAGATCGGCAGATCGGACAGGAGCAGTTCGCTCGCCGCCCGTTCCATTCGCTTCCGATTCACATAGGCGACCGGGGTCGTCCCGGTGGCTGCGGCGAACAATCTGCCGAAATGATATTTCGACCAATGGGTTCTGCCCGCGAGCGTATCCAGATCCAGCCTGGCGTCCAAATTTTCTTCAATATAATGGATAATACCCTCGATTCTGCTGCGGTCTTCCTGACGCATGATCGGCGATTCTCTCCAATCGGACGAAGTCGAACCTTCCGGCGTTTAACGGATTTTGCGGTCTACGATGAACGGACCGAAAGGAAGAAAAGCCGCGATGACCGCGAATGCGGACATCGCCCAGCTCAGCTTGCGCGCCGCCAGCGCGTTCACGACGGCGAGCAGGTACAACGCGAACAGCACGCCGTGGGCCATTCCGACCACCGTCACCGCGTTCGGATAATCGGCGAAATATTTAAGAGGCATCGCGATCAGAAGCAGAACGAGGAACGAAATCGCTTCAATGGCGCCGATCACGCGAAGCCTTCCGAGAACAGTTGCGAACATGGAATGATAACCTCCGTTTAAGCGGGTTTATTTCTCATCTTACCAACCGCTTGGGAGGAAAACCATGTCCATCTTGTGTCCATTTTTAACGGGAGACGAACTTAAGCGCCTCGCGAGCGCTGAGAGGAGACAGAGGGGTCTTGTCCACGAAAGCGCGCACGGCGGACTCGTCCGTCTTCGAGTACTCCCGGAGCGCCCATCCGATCGCTTTGCGGATGAAGAACTCGTTCTCTTCCTTGCATTTCTCGATATAATGGAACAGCCTGCCGGCGTCCGTACGTTCTTTGTACCTAAGCTGATAGAGGATGGCCGTTCGGCGCAGCCAGAAATTCTCGGACGCGATCCAGCGTTCCGTATAACGGGGGATCAGCTCGGGATACTTCGCCAAGTGATCGCCCATCGTATGGGAAGCCAGGTAATCGACCGTATCCCACCAGGATTTCGTCACGACGAGCTCTTCGAACGTCTCGATGTCTTCTTTCCTTGCTCGTTTGCCATGCTTCCCGAGAAAAGCCATGGCCACGTTCTGGAGCTCGCGTTCCGGCAGCGACCACAGACGCTTGACGACATCCAGCAGTTCGTCTCCTTCGGGGATACCGTGCTGCGACCAGAATTCCTTGGTCAGCCGATTGCGCTCGGGCGTCTTTATCCCCAGAAACGGGAACTTGCCCCGCATGTAAGCTTCCATAGGAGCAGCTTTCGCCGGGTCCGCATGGCCGCGGAACCACTCCGCCAAACTTTCCGCGTATTCTTTCATTCTACACACCCAGATTCGAATGAAACCCCAGACGTGCGGCAACCTCGCGCATTCGGGCCGGCAGCGGAGCCTTGAACTCCCGGCCGTCCGGCAGGACGATGCGCCAAGCGTGCAGCAATTGGTGATTCACGTCCCCGAACCGCCTGCCGCCGTACTTGATGTCGCCCAGCAAGGAATGCCCGATATGTTGAAAATGACTGCGAATCTGATGCGTGCGCCCGCTGATCAGCTCGATCTCGACCAGCGAATGGGAGTCGCCGGTCTGCAGCGTCTTGTACCGGGTTTCGGCGGACTTCGCCTGCTCGGCTCCCGCTTCGGCCACCTTCGTCCGGTTGCTCTTCTCGTCCCGCACGAGCTCGCCTGTCACCTCGCCCTCTCCGCTCAGCCGTCCCTCCACAATCGTCAAGTAATACTTTTGCATCTCGTGTTTTTGAATCCATTGATTCAGCTGATGAAGCATGCCCGCCGTCTTGCCGACGAGAACGATGCCGCTCGTGTTGCGGTCCAGCCGGTTCGCCGTGGCCGGCATGAACAACGGGCTGTCCAGCTCCCCCTTGCGGTACAGATAGGCGTGCACGCGATTGACGAGCGTGTCCTTCTGATCCGGCTGATCCGGGTGAGTCAGCTGCCCCGCCGGCTTGTTGACGACCATCAGCTCGGCGTCCTCGTACAGCACGTCCACGTTCGCGTTCACTCCGACGTACTTCGCTTTCTTCTGGCCGATGCTCGCTTCCTTGTACGCGTCTTCCTCCACGTACAGGACGAGCTCGTCTCCGGCCGCCAGCTCGTAGTTCTGGTTTTTTCGCTTGCCGTTCACTCTGACTTTGCCGTTGTCGATCATTTTATAGATTTGTCCCAACGGGAGGTTGGGCATCAGGGTTCTAAGAAATCGATGCAGTCTCTTGCCGCTCTCGGAAGGCGTGATCTTGCGGTTGATCATCGGTTCGTTTCTCTCCTATGGCTGTAATACGCGCGAAATTGAATGTCTTGATTATAATTCCCGAAGCCGGCTCCATACAACGTCAAGCCCCCCACGTGGCGAGAATCTTCCTCGACGGCGAAGCGCAGCGTCCAGAACGGCTGATCCGCCCGCAGCTCCTCAAGCTTCGTATCGGAAATGCGCTGTCCGTCCATGAAGCACCCTTCGCCGTTCACGCGAATGATTTTGCGAAGTCCGTACTGGTTCAGCTGAATTCCCCACCATTCCGGCGTAAAGCGTCCTCTCGCTTCGGTCCCGTAATCGCCCGGGCTCGTCCATTCCCCCAGATAAACTCCGTTCAAATAAAAGCGGATGTCCGAAGGCCAGTGTTCGTTCACTCCGGGCGCCTCGGACGCGATTTCGAACGAAATTTCCAGCTCTTCGAGCCGCTGGCTCGGCAAAATGTAGTTCGGCGTCTTGTACTCCACATACCCCCGCCCGAACCAGAGAATCGCTGCATTAACTCGCTCGGGATCGAGAAAATAGCGCGGATCGTCGAATTGGCCGATTAACTTCTCCCGCGTGGCCAGGCCGCAAGTCGGATACACTTCGAAAGAAGTGTAATGGCCGACGCGAATCGACTGCTCGTAGTGCTCCCTCTCTTCCGAGCGAGCGTTCGGCAGTTCGATCTCGACGGACGTTTCGGCCAGGGAGCACATCTTATGGGTTCCGCCGTTTTTGCGAACCATCTTCGTCGCGATCAGGCCGGCCTGCTCAAGCTTGCGCACGTGCATCGTGACGATCGCGCTGCTCAAATCCAGCCGTTCCGCAATTTCCTTCACGTTCATCGGATTCTCGGCAATCAGCTCCATAATCGTCAAGCGGACGTCGCTGGCAAGCGCCTCGTAGAGAGGAAGCCACTTGCGGTCCGTATTCGCTTTAATCATTGTCTCCAGGCCCCCACCCTATCCATCACTTAGATTAATATAAATATAAATTCATAAAAATGCAAATAAATGCGCAAATTCAATACTTGCATTTTACCCCGGCGTCGTGTTAAATACTAGTTGAAATACTAATTTTGTTTATTGATTAATATAATTATTAATTTATTGAGAGGAGTTTTTCGCATGACCGCACGCAAAGCTTCCATGATCGTCGACAAAGACTTCGTCATCTCCCGGATCGACGACCGCCTCTACGGCTCGTTCATCGAACATCTGGGCCGCGCGGTGTACGGGGGCATTTATGAGCCGGGCCACCCGCAAGCCGACGAGCAAGGCTTCAGACAGGACGTGCTCAAGCTTATCCGCGAGCTGCGCGTTCCGATTATCCGCTATCCCGGCGGCAACTTCGTCTCCGGCTACGATTGGAAGGACGGCATCGGACCGAAGGAGCTGCGTCCGCGCAGATTGGAGCTGGCCTGGAGGACCGTCGAACCGAATTTGTTCGGTTTGAACGAATTCGCCGACTGGTCTCGCGCCGCCGGCTCGGACATCATGTGGGCGATCAACCTCGGCACGCACGGAGTCGACGAAGCGCGCAATATCGTCGAGTACGCCAACCACCCTTCCGGCTCGTACTGGAGCGATCTGCGGATCAGCCACGGCTACAAGCAGCCGCATGCGATCAAAACCTGGTGTCTGGGCAACGAGATGGACGGGCCATGGCAGATCGGCGCCAAGACGGCCGTGGAATACGGACGGGTCGCCGCCGAATCCGCGAAGGTCATGAAGTGGGTCGATCCCTCCATCGAGCTTGTCGCTTGCGGCAGCTCCAGCCGAGGCATGCCGACCTACCCCGAGTGGGAGGCAACCGTTCTCGACCATACGTACGAGCATGCCGACTATCTCTCCTTGCACAGCTATTACGGCAATGCCGACAACGATACGGCCACGTTCCTTGGTCGCTCTCTCGAGATGGAAGATTTCATCCGCAGCGTGACGGCAACCTGCGATTACATTAAAGCCAAGAAGAGAAGCAAGAAAACGATGATGCTCTCGTTCGACGAATGGAACGTCTGGTTCCATTCCAACGACGCGGACAGAAAGATCGAGCCATGGCAAATCGCGCCGCCGCAGCTCGAAGACGTCTACACGATGGAAGACGCACTCGTCGTCGGCTGCTTGCTGATCGCCATGCTGAAGCATTCCGACCGCGTCAGAATGGCTTGTCTCGCCCAGCTCGTCAACGTCATCGCGCCGATCATGACGGAGAACGGCGGCGCGGCTTGGGCGCAAACGATCTACTATCCATATCTCCACGCTTCGGTCTACGGCCGCGGACAAGCGCTCGTGCCGCTCGTGCAGTCTCCGAAATACGATACGAAGGACATTACGGACATCCCTTACCTGGAGTCGATCGCCGTCTACGACGACCAGGCGGGCGAAGTAACCGTGTTCGCGGTCAACCGCGATCTCGAGAACGCGCTGCCGCTGGAGGTAGACTTGAGAAGCTTCGGCCGGTGCGAAGTGATCGGGCATACCGTGCTGGAGCACGAGGATTTGAAGGCGACGAATACGGCCGCTTCCCCGGATCGCGTGAAACCTCGGGAGGGCGGAGACGCGTCGCGCGATGGCTCGAAAATCACGGCAACACTCGGCAAAGCGTCCTGGAACGTCATTCGCGTTCGCGTGGTTGAATAACGGGGCTATACAGGTCAAACTGTGAAGAGGCTGTCACATAGGTAAAAAGAGGCGTACCAGACGATTATCGATGGATGCAGGGTAATGGGCATCTCCCCCCTTCTTTTCATCGATAATCTGGTACGCCCCTACTTATGTTACAGTCTCTTCGCGACGTCCGCCGGTTTAACCGATATCGTCCGTTGTCATTTTTTATAATTTTTTTCGGAAAGTCTCCCAAAACTCAAAAAACTGTGTTATACTGAAAGCGCTACCAAAGCAATGTCATTCTTCATAAGGGGGATTGAAACGATGAATGCAGCGCTTCAGGAGAAAAATGTGTACGAGGATTTCGATCCGCGCCAAGACACGTTGTTCTTCAAGGTCGGGGCACACGGGTTGATCAGCTTTCACGGACGGAATTACAACATCAAAAAGAGACTGTCCGCCGATGAAAGAAACCGCCTCATCGCGGATTCCGCGACGTTCTTCCGCGTTTCGTCCGATTGCTACGTCAACGTCAGAAACATTTCCGTCATCGGCGAACACCATCTCTTCTTCGACGACACCTCGAAACGGTTGCCTTGCTCGGGACGCAAGCAACAAATGATTCGCCAGCTTCTCGGCTGATCCATCCTAGTGGACAAGACCGACAAAGCCTGAGCGATCCGCGGGAACGATTCCTTCGGATAGCTCAGGCTTTGTCGCTTAAGGAACCAGCAGTTCCATGATTAACCCGGCCGTCTCTTCGATCGCTTTCTCGGAGACGTCGATGACCGGGCATCTTAGACGTTCCATAATATCGGAGGCGAACTTGATCTCCTTCTCGATCCGGTCCATGGACGCGTAGTTCGCCTGGCTCGGCAATCCCAGCGCCTTTAACCGTTCCGTCCGGATTCTCAGCAGCCGTTCGGGCTGCATCGTCAAGCCGACGATGAGTCGGCTGGAGGATGTAAACAGCTCTTGCGGAGGCTTCACTTCGATCGTGAGCGGATAGTTCGCGGTCTTGATGCCTTTGTGCGCGAGATAGATGCTCAGCGGCGTCTTGGAAGTCCGGGAAACCCCGACCAGCACGACCTGGGCTTGAAGCAGCCCGCGGGCATCCTTGCCGTCGTCGTACTTGACCGCGAATTCGATCGCTTCGATCTTCCGGTAGTAGTTCTCGTCCATCTCGTGCAGCAGGCCCGGCTTGTACTTGGGCGAATCGTTGAACGTATCGATGAACGCCTGCATCATCGGCCCCATCACATCGACCGCGCGGACGCCGAGGCGGATCGTCTCTTCCCGCATCGTCTCGCGAAGCTCCGGCTGGACCAGCGTGTAGGCGATGAATCCGCCCGATTGGACCGCTTCGGCGATGATCGCTTTAATCTCGTCTTCATGCTTGATGTTGCCGTACCGCTTGATCTTCACCTGCTCGGTGGCGAACTGCCGGGCCGTCGCTCTGGCGACCGCGTCAGCGGTTTCCCCGACCGCGTCCGAACATACGAATATGATCTTCTGCCGTTCCTCCGACATCCGTCTATTTTCCCCCTACTCCGCGATAAACCCGGAGGATAAGTCCACCAAGGCCAGCGTCATGTTGGTTTTCGTAATTCTTCCGACAACTTCCAGCCGGGCTCGTTCGCCCGTCGCGCTAACGACCGGCAACCCTCCGACCTGATGGTCCAACATCTTTCTGGCCGCATCCAGCAGCGAATCCTCCGGCGTCACGTACACGAGCCGCGTCACGCGGGTCATCACCATGCTGATCGGAATCGAAGCCGCGTTCGGATTGCCCAGGGTGACCTTAAGCAAGTCCTTAAGGGACACGGTGCCGACAAGCGCCCCCTGGTCGTCGGTCACGGTCAGAAACCCCGTGTTCTCCACGAACAGCGCGATAACGGCATCATTGACCGTCGCGGTCTCCACGATGACGACGGGACGGTTCATGACGTCCTTGACTTTAAGATTCAACACCTTCTCGCTCTGCCGGCCTTCCGTGGTCATGACCTTGCCCAGGAAGTACCCGACTTTCGGCTTGGCGTCGATATAGCCAAGCATGACGAGCACGGACAAATCCGACCGGATCGTCGGGCGGCTGACGCCGAGACTTTCCGCGATCTGCTCTCCGGTAATCGGCGCGTGTTTCTTCACGAGATCGATAATCGCGATTTGCCTGACCGTAAGTTCGATGATCGGCTCACTCCCTTGCTCCATGCGAAACATGCCGCTTCGCGGACACGATGGAATCGCTATTTATGGTATACCATAAACCTATTTATGACACAACATTTAGTTTTTAGTGCGCCTAATTATCCCCCTACCTAATCGCTCGATGATACATCCTGCACGTCCAACAGCCCGCAACCGCAGAAATTCCATTTCCGCGGTTGCGGGCGTCCATCCGGAGCGCTCTATCCCGAAACTTTCGCGCGCTCCTTCCCTTTGTCCGATTCCCCCGCGTTCCGGTTCGCGGCTTCGCGGTCCTGCATCATCTCCTCGACGCTCTTCACCCGCAGGCGAGCGGCGCCTTGGTAGCCTTCCTTCGTAGGCACGCGCTTGCCTTCGGAGAGCCTCGCCTTCGCTGCCTCGATCGCCTCCGCGTATTGCGGCAGCCATCTCTCCTGCGCGACCAGCATCTCGTCGACCATCTGCCAGATTTCGTTCGGGTTGCAGACCGCGCCGACGAGCGGATCCATCATGAACGCCTGACGCAGCAGCTTGTCGTCGCCGCTTACCGCTGCCTCGACGGCCAGTCTCTGCACGGAAATGCTGACGTTGCACACGGCGGCGGGACCGAGCGGCAGATTGCCGACAAGCGGCATCGAAATGCCGTTGTGGTCTACGTATCCCGGCGCTTCAATAATCGCGTCGTCCGGCAAGTTGGCGATGACGCCGTTATTGCGAACGTTGAAGTGCCCGCGATAGATCCGTCCCGTCTCCAAACTCTCGATAATGTAGGAACCGTGCTCCTCGCCGCGCTCTTCGGCAGCATACTTCATTGCCGGCTCCTTCATCCAGTTCGGGAATTCGGTCTCGAACCAGTTGCGCCCTTCCGTGCACACCCGCAAATAGCCGCCCGTCTCCCCGTTAATCCAGCTTCCGAGGTCGATCCATTGTCCGATCTCTTCCGGACGCTTCCGGTACCACGGCACGTATTCGCTCAGATGCCCGTTCGATTCCGTGCTGTAGTAGCCGAAGCGGCGGAGCATGTCGATACGCACCTTCTCCGTGCGGCTGAAGTCGGGATGCTGCTCGAACGCTTCCAGCAGCTTGTCTGTCAGATCCTCGCCGTTGTGACGAATCTGAACGTACCACGTCTGATGGTTAATGCCCGCGCAGATGATGTCGACCTCTTCCTTCTTCAAGCCGAACGCCTCGGCAATCTGCCGATGTCCGCCCTGGACGCCGTGGCACAGCCCGACTGTGCGGACGCCGCCGTACTGGTTGCACGCCCAGGTCAGCATCGCCATCGGGTTCGCATAGTTGAGCAGCAGCGCGTCTTGCGCCGCAACCTCCCGAATGTCCCGGCAGATGTTCAGCATCTCGGCGATGCCGCGCTGCCCGTACATGATGCCGCCCGCCGACAGCGTATCCCCGACGCATTGATCGACCCCGTACGTCAGCGGAATCTCCACGTCGGTGGCGAACGCCTCCAACCCGCCCACGCGAATCGTACAGATGACGTATTTCGCCCCCGTCAACGCCTCGCGCCGATCGGTCGTTCCCTGAATTCGAATGGACAATCCGTTCTCCTCGATGTCTCTCTGACACAGCTGCATGACCCGATCCAAGTTGTCCGGACTGATGTCCGTAAAAGAAACCTCGATATCCTTGAATTCCGGCACGCTGAGCAAATCCCGCAGCAAACCTCTCGTAAATCCGATGCTGCCCGCTCCGACAAAGGCAATTTTGAAACCCATGATCCACGCCTCCATAACCGTTAAATTGGAATATTCACGTTCTCCCCAATCGTAACAGCCTTCCTCAAGGAAGCGTTATCAGGATCGTCACTTCTGTAGGCCGACTCTGTCAGAAATCATCACTTTTCTAATCCGCAAGGCCGTTCCCGGCAAACCGCTGCTTACTCATAGCGATGCGGTATTCCACAGGAGTCATCGAAGTATGCTTCTTAAACAGCGCGTGAAAATACGGCCTGCTGCCCGCGCCCACGTAATCCGAAATGTCCGCCACCGGGACGTTCGTCCGCTCCAGCAGCATCTTCGCCTTCTCGATGCGGATGTCTGTCAAATATTCGATCATCGTGCGGTTCGTCTGCGCCTTGAAAATACGCTGGAGGTATCCGGGATGCAGATTGACGGAAGCGGCGACCTCCTTGACCGTCAGCGGACGGTCGTAGTTCTGGACGAGATACGCGATGCTCGCCTTCACGTACTGTCCCGCTTGCGGCGCAAAGTTGCGCTCCGTCTCGCTTCGCAGCCGGCCGATCCGGATCAGCAGCTGCATCAGCAGCATCCGGTCGAGCATTTTGCCGTCGCCGCCCTGGTAGTCCAGCTCCAGCACAAGACTCTTGAGCGCGTGATAGACTTCGTCCGGGTCTTGAAGCGTCATCGACGCTCTCCGAACGGCCAGCAGCTCGCGCAAGGAGATTTCCTCCTCCGCGAACGTCTTGACGGAAGGCAGCTCCCCCTTATGGGGCGCGAATCCGAACTCTACGTTCAGCATGCGGCAGCTGCCTTCCACGACAAGCCGATGAGGCACCCCGGCGTCAAGCAGGATGAACTCCCCTTTGCCCAGCCGGGTCGATGCCGTCGCCTTCCGCTCCTCCTGCCATTCGACGACGCAGCTCCCGTGAATGACGTACATGATCTCCGTCGAGTCATGCCGATGGAAGACCATGTCGTAACCGTTCCAATGCTTGAAATAATAAGCGAATATTCTCGGCGAATAATGCCCGTCCAGCAAGGCCGGGTCGAAAAGGCTCCCGATGTCCATGGCGTCCTCCCGTCCGTTCGTCTGTCCTTAATCCAGATAACTTAACTATCGGAGATCTTGCCGCGGGAGTCAATCGTAAAGCGATTTGACTGCCGGGGAAACGATCCGGTATGTTATTCATTGAACCGCAAGACGAACGATCCGATTCCCGCAAGGATCGCAACGACAGGCTAACGACACGCTATCCCTGACTAAGGAGAGAACACGATGGACAACTTCCATAAGCACTTGGAGCAATATGCCGCGTTGGCGGTAGAGGTAGGCGTCAATATTCAGCCGGGACAGCCGCTCTGGATCGCCGCGCCGGTCGCGGCGGCGGAATTCGTACGCGAGATCGCCAAGCACGCGTACAAGATCGGAGCCAAATACGTTCACGTCGACTGGAACGACGATCTCGTCACGCGCGCCCGCCTGGAGCACGCCGCAGAGGAATCGCTGAGCTTCGCTCCTGCCTGGAACGTCGCCGGACGAATCGAGCTGGCCGAGGAAGGCGCCGCGTTCCTGACGATCGTGTCGGAAAACCCGGGTGCGCTCCGGGGCATCGATCCGGCCCGGATCGCGCTGGCGACCAAAGCGCAGCAGCAAGTCGTGCAGCCATTCCGGCCCTACACGCTGAACAATGTGTGCGCCTGGTCGATCGTCGCTTACCCGACGCAAGCGTGGGCGGACAAAGTGTTCCCCGAGCTGCCGGAGGGCGAGCGCGTATCGGCGTTATGGGACGCGATCTTCTCGGCGACGCGCGCAAAAGAGAGCGACCCGGTCGGGCTGTGGAAAACCCATGCGGAGACGCTCGGAACGAAAGCCGCTCGATTGAACGAAAGGAAATACAAAGAGCTGCGCTACCGCGCGCCGGGCACGGATTTGACCGTCGGGCTGCCCGAAGGGCATATCTGGTCGTTCGCGGGCAAGACGAACGCTCGAGGCTCCGAATTCATCCCCAACATGCCGACCGAGGAAGTGTTCGGATCGCCGCATCGCGACCGCGTCAACGGAACGGTGTCCAGCAGCAAGCCGCTCAGCTACGGCGGCAAGCTGATCGACAACTTCTCATTCACTTTCAAGGACGGACGAATCGTCGATTTTACGGCCGAGAAAGAGTACGAAACGCTGAAGCAACTGGTCGAGACGGACGAAGGCTCTCATTATCTGGGCGAGCTCGCCCTCGTGCCGCACCGTTCGCCGATCTCGGACACGAATCTCATCTTCTACAACACGTTGTTTGACGAGAACGCCGCCTGCCATCTGGCGATCGGCTTCGGCTTCCCGTTCGCCGTCGAAGGCGGTTCGGCGATGACCAAGGAGCAGTTGGCGGAGAAAGGCATCAACCACAGCCTGACGCACGTCGACTTCATGATCGGACGGGCCGACCTGCAGATTGACGGCATCGCCGAAGATGGAAGCGCCGAGCCGATCTTCCGCGACGGCAACTGGGCGTTCTGAAGCGTCGGCTCCCGGCATCCTCGCGGTGCGCCTCGTGCTGCCCCATAAGCGAGTTGCTGAAGATGATCGATAGACAAAGAAGGGGTATGTACCTCCTGGAGAATGCCTCATACGCTCCTGAAATCACCTTATCACGGGTTTCCCCATTCAGATTTCGGGAGCGTATAGCATCGGAAGGAGGTACATACCCCTTGCACCTTTATCGTCGATTATCTTTCACAGCAACTTGATTGGCTTGGGACAACCCCTTTAATTAAGCCAAGCTGGCTCCGTGAGCCCGATCGACGTACGCGCGGGCCAAATCCCGCAGCTCGTCGAACTTGCCGGCCTTGACGAGAGCCGGATCGAGCAGCTTGCCGCCCATGCCGACGGCGATCGCTCCCGCGTCCAGCACGTCGGCGATGTTTTGCAGGTTGACGCCTCCCGTCGCAATGAACGGAATGTGGTTAAGCGGGGCGCGAACCTCCTTCAAGTAGCCGATGCCGAGCGTGCCCATCGGGAACAGCTTGATCGCGGAGGCGCCCGCCTTGTACGCGTTCACGATTTCGGTCGGCGTCATCGCGCCGGGCCAGACGTCCAGCCCCTGCTCGACGGCATGGTAGATCACTTCCTCGTCCACATTGGGCGAGATCAAATACTGGGCTCCGGCAGCGATCGCTTCCTTCGCCTGGCCGATATCGAGCACCGTTCCCGCGCCGATGCGCATCCGGTCCCCGAATTGCTCGCGAAGCTTGGAGATGATGTTCAGCGCGCCGTCAGTATTCAACGTCGCCTCCAGGAACACGACACCCCCGTCGGCAAGCGCCTTCGCCGCCGATAACGTCTCCTCTAGCGTAAAGCCGCGAGCGATCGCGACGATTTTCTCTCTGGACAATTGTCCTAACAGTTCGGAAGGCATTCGGATAACTCCTTTGTCGGTCGTTGTGGTCAAGCTGTCGTCTCCCATTGTACCACCGTCGCCGCCGCGAAGAAACCGCCTCTCTTACCGTCCGACCGCCGCCCGCTCCTTGCCGATCGCTTCCCACATGCCGTTCAGGTACACGGCGCCGAGCGCCCGGTCGTACAACCCGTAGCCCGGCTTGCCCGTCTCGCCCCAGATCATCCGGCCGTGGTCCGAGCGGATCGGTCCCGTGTAATCGATATCCCGCAAGGCGCGGATAATCTCCGCCATGTCCAGCGACCCCGCAGAGGACAGATGCGCCGACTCTTGGAAGGAACGTTCACCTGTAATTTTGACATTGCGCGCATGCATGAAATTAACCCGACCTTCCTTGCCGAACCGCCGCACCATTGCGGGGAAATCGTTGGCCGGATTCGCCCCGAGCGAGCCGCTGCACAGGCATAGCCCGTTAACGGGGCTGTCGTACAGCCGCAGAAACCTGTCCAAAGCGGCCTCATCCGTAATAATCCGCGGCAGACCGAAGATCGGCCACGGCGGATCGTCCGGATGGATCGCCATGCGAACGCCCGCTTCTTCCGCGATAGGCATAATCGCCTTGACGAAGTAAGACAGGTTGTCCCACAGCTTCTCCTCGTCCACCGAAGCGTACTGTTCGAACAGCCGCTGCAAATCCTCCTTGCGATAGCTGCTGTCCCAGCCCGGCAGCTGAAGCTCGCCGGTCAGCGGGTTCATCCGCTGCACGACTTCCTCCTCGTAGATAAGCGCCGTCGACCCGTCCTCCAGCTCGTAATCGAGCTGCGAACGCGTCCAGTCGAATACCGGCATGAAATTGTAGCAGACAACCGGCACGCCGGCCTTCCCCAGATTGCGCAGCGTGCGCCCGTAGTTGTCGATCAGCCGGTCGCGATCGGGCAATCCGAGCTTGATATGCTCGTGCACGGGCACGCTTTCGATGAGGCTAAGCTGCAGCCCCGCCGCTTCGACCTTCCTTTTCAACTCCAAAATGCGATCCACCGGCCATTCTTCGCCTACCGGAACGTCGTAGACAGCGCTTACGATTCCCGTTACCCCCGGAATTTGCCGGATCTGCCACAGCTTCACCGGATCGTCGTCGCCGTACCAGCGAAACGTCATTTGCATCCTTCTCTAGTCTCCTCTCGATTCCGTTCTTCCGATCGTTTCGCTAGGGCGTGTAGGCATACACGCCCTAGATCGTCATTGCTCCGAAGCCGCCGTCGACGCGCAGCAACGACCCGGTCACGAAGCCGGAAGCCCGTTCAGAAGCCAAGTAGACGACCGCTCCCTGCAGCTCCGCCGGCTCGCCGAACCGCTTCATCGGCGTATGCGCCATGATCGAAGCGACCCGCTCCTCCGACAGAATCGCCCGGTTCTGCACCGCGGGGAAGAACCCCGGCACGATCGCGTTCACCCGCACGCGGGCGGGCGCGAATTCGCGCGCGAGAAACTGCGTCATATTGTTGACGGCCGCCTTGGAGGCCGAATACGTGAACACCCGCGACAGCGGCGTGGCTGCGGAAGCCGAAGACAAATTGATGATGCTGCCGCCCTGCCCCCGGCCGATCATATGTTTGCCGAACACTTGGCAGGCGAGCAGCACGCTTTTCGCGTTGACGTCGATGATACGGTCCCATTCCTCTTCCGTAATGTCGAAGAACGGCGTCGCGCTGTTCACGCCCGGGCAATTCAGCAGAATGTCCGCCCCTCCGGTCCACGCCTCCACTTCCGCGAGCAGCCTCTCCAGATCGCCGCGGGAAGTCGCTTCCACCCCATAGCAGCGCGCTTTGCCGCCGGCTTCCGCGATGCGAGCGCGGATCGGCTCCGCGTTGTCCGCCTTGCGCCCCGTTAACGCGACCTTCGCCCCGTACGCCGCCAGCGCCTCGGCCATGATGCCTCCGAGCGTCGACGAACCGCCGATGACGACCGCCGTTTTGCCGCGCAGATCAAACAAATTCATGCCGCACCCCCGTATCCGGAAAACCGGAACGATCGAGCTTGAGCTGTCTCTTGTACCGCTCCGGCGTCACCCCGACCTGCTGCTTGAACAGCCGGCTGAAGTGCGCGAGATGCTTAAAGCCGAGACGGAAACCTACCTCCGTCACGGCCAAGTCGGGCTGCAGCAGGAACAAAATTTTCGCCTCGTTGATCCTTTTGCGGTACACGTACTCGAAGATCGTCGCCCCGGTCACTTCCTTGAATATTTTCGCCAAATAAGATTTGCTCAGATGAAGCTCCCGCTGCAGGCTCTCCATGTCCAGCTCGTCGTCCGTGTACTTGCGCTCGAGCAGCGCGATAATGTCCTGAACCGTCTTCTCCTTGTCGGAAGGAAACTCCCTCTTCTCGCTCAGCGACGACAGGCAGCGGTCGTAGACGAAATGCAGCAGATCGGCGAACGCCAGCAGCAAGCGGCCGGCTCCGACCTGGTCTCCCCGGGCCTGATGCCCGTGCATCCGCAGCAAAATCCGCTCGGCCTCCTCCTTGTCCTCTCCCCGCAAGCAGAGCCGATAGTTCTTGAACTGCTCGAACGGCTGCAGGATCGGAGCCGCTTGAGGCAGATCCGTATAGAAGCGGAGAATGGCGGGTTCGAAATGGACGATCGAGCGGATGTACGGAACGGACGGATCGATCTTCGGACAGTGCAGCGTCATTCCGTACATCAGAATCAGGTCGCCGGGGGCCAGATTGTAGATCTGGTCCCCGATCAAATAATTGCATTTGCCTTCGTGAAAATAATAAACCTCGTAAAAAGGGTGCGAGTGGAACACCGGTTCGAACGCCCCCGACGAACGGTAAGCGAACTCAAGCATTCGGGCTCAGCTCCCGCAGCAATCCTCCGATATATTCGGAGAAATGGCGGAGCATCGCGGGCGAATCGGAGAACTGCCCGCTGAAGTCTTCGACGCCCAGGTAGCCGTCGTACCCAACCGCCAGCAAGTCGGTCAGCACTTGGCGCCACGGCACGGCCCCTTCCTTCAGGCCGACCCACTCGCATTTCCAGACCGTTTCTCCCGCCTCGTTCGTCTCGCCGGCGCGCCAGCCCGCGTTTTTGACATGAACGTGCGCCAGATACGGGCCGAGCGCTTCCAGCGCCATCCGGTAGTTCTCGACGCCTTCGTGGATCATGTTGCCCGGATCGAACAGCACGCCGACCCATTGCGGGTCCAGCCCGTCGACGAGCCGTCTCGCGCCGGAAGCCGAAGCCGCGATCGTGCCGTGATGGATTTCCGCGACTCCCTTCACGCCGTACTTCCGGCACAGATGCTGCGCCTCCTGCAAGTACGCGCGCCCTTCCTCCAGCAGCTCTCCGAGCGGCCGGCTCCGGTCGTAGCCGGGAACGCCAAGCCGGATCATCGACGCGCCGGCGTGCCGGGCCGCTTCCAGCACCTTCTCGGTCGCCGCCAAATCCCCCGCGCGCAAGTACGGCGTAACGCTCACGACTTCCAGTCCGTTCGACAACGCCGCCTGCTTAAAGCGTTCGACCTCCTCCAAGCCTTTGGAAGGCGCGATCGTGCAGCGGTTGTTGCCCCAATAGGACGGCGCCTGTCCCCGGACTTCCTCCGGCACTTCCGTGTACCGCCATTCCACGCCGTGCAGTCCCGCTTCCTTGGCGACCGCGGCCAGTTCTGCCGGCTCAAGCTCCGGCGTCGCGACCGTAAACACAGACAGCTTCATCATTCGTACGTCCTCCTTCAAGTTGGGCGCGAGGCGCCGCTTATTCGACTTTAACGGCTTTCGCCTGGGCTTGCAGGCACAGCTCCGCCGCTTTGAAGGCGTGCGCCTGCGTCATCGCCTTTTCCGTCCGGTTCAGGCAGTCCAGAATCAGCTCTCCGAAGAACGGATACCCGACCTTGCCCGCCAGCTCCAGATGCTTCTCGCCTTCGCCGTTAACCAGATACAGATGATCGCCTTGGCCGTCCCGGGCGATGTCGACGTATTTGCGCAGCTCGATATAGCCGCTGGTGCCGAGAATGACCGTGCGGCCGTCTCCCCAGGTCGACAAACCGTCAGGCGTCAACCAGTCCACGCGAAAATAGTTCGTCGCCCCGTTGTCCCCGACCAGCGTCGCGTCGCCGTAGTCCTCCAGCTCGGGGTACGCCTTGCAGTTATAGTTCGCCACCTTGCTGTGCAGCACCTCGGCATTCGCGCATCCGGCGAAATGGAGAAACTGCTCGATCTGATGGCTGCCGATATCGCACAGAATGCCTCCGTACTTCGCTTTCTCGAAAAACCACGCAGGCCGCTGCGCCGCGTTCAGGCGGTGCGGTCCGAGTCCAAGCACCTGAACGACGCGTCCGATCGCCCCGTCCTGCACCAGCTGTCCCGCGAACACCGCGCTCTCCACGTGCAGCCGCTCGCTGTAGTATACCGCGTATTTGCGCCCCGTCTCCGCGGCCGTCCGTCTGGCGCGCTCCAGTTGGTCCAGCGCCGTGAACGGCGTCTTGTCGGTAAAATAATCTTTGCCGTGCTCCATCACCTTCACGCCCAGAGGTCCCCTGTCGCTGGGAACGGCCGCAGCCGCGACGAGCGCCACCTCCGAGTCCTGCAAAATCTGCTGCTCGGAAGCGGCGACCTTGACTTGCGGGTACGTCTGCACGAATTGGCGGACTTTGTCCGGATCGGGATCGTACACCCACTTGAGCGTCGCTCCCGCCTCGATCAGACCGTTGCACATCCCGTAAATATGGCCGTGGTCCAGCGCCATGGCCGCGAAGACGAAGTCGCCTTTCTCCACGACCGGGCGAGGCTTGCCTTGAGGCGCGTAGTTCATTCCGTTCGCGTTAGCCACGATGTTCCTCCTTAGCGGGCGGCAACTGCCGAACGCGAGATTTGTTCCTGCAGCTTCTCGTAGTACAGATCCTCGTTGATCGGCAGGTCCACCCAGCCGTCGATCCATGTCGACAACTGCATCGCGTTCGAGATCGTCAACCCTTTAATGCCTTCCTCGCCCGGTGCAAGCAGCGGCGTGCCGTGCAAAATCGCGTTCGTCCAGTCCTGCGTAATCTCCTTGTGCTGCGCCCCTCCCGGTTGAACCGGAATGTCGAACTGCCAGCATTCCGGCTGGGCGAACGATTCCGTGTTAACGCGGTTGAACTCGGATTCCAGCTGTCTGAGCCGCCAGAACGTCATGCGGTCGTTCTCGATGACGATTTTGCCGCGGTCTCCGGAAATCTCGAACCGGTTCGTGCCCGGACATTCGTACGTGGAAGTGACGAACACGCCCGTCGCGCCGTTCTCGTATTCGACGTAAGCCGTTACGTCGTTCTCGACCTCAATGTCCCGATGCTTGCCGAAACCGCAGAACGCGCGCACCCGCTTCGGCATCAGACCGGTCGTCCACTGCCACAGGTCGAGCTGGTGCGGGTCCTGGTTGATCAGCACGCCGCCGCCTTCGCCGGCCCAGGTCGCTCTCCATCCGCCGGAGTTGTAGTACGCTTGTGGACGATACCAGTTCGTGATGATCCAGTTCGTGCGCCGAACCTCGCCCAGCTCGCCCGACGCGATCAAATCCTTCAGCTTGGCGTACAACGGATTCGTGCGTTGATTGTACATGATGCCGAACACCCGGTCGCTCTTCGCCGCGACCTCGTTCATCTCCCGCACCTGCTTCGTGTAGACGCCGGCCGGCTTCTCGACAAGCACGTGCAAGCCCGCTTGAAGCGCCTCGATCGCCTGCTGGGGATGATCATAGTGCGGAGTGCACAGCAGCACGCCGTCGATCTCGCCCGAGCGGAACATGTCTGAAGCGCTTGCATATGTGAGGAGATGATCTCCCCAATTTTCCTTGGCCTGAGCCAGACTTTCCGGACGCACGTCGCTGACCGCCGTCAGAACCGCGCCTTTCACTTGACCTTCAATCAAATATTGCGCATGGCCTTTGCCCATGTTTCCCAATCCGACAATCCCGATCCTTACTGTACTCAAGAGGAAGTCGCCCCTTTTCGATTATAATCGCTTTCTTGGTCATTGTAACATGTTGACTGTGGATGAACTTCACTCCAATGCTTGAAATTCGTCCTCAATTTAACTGTGAGTCTACTCTTCGATTCGCTTGAATCGGACCGGCTTCAGATTTTCGATAAAAAAAGAAGGCGTATCTATCTCCCGGAGACGGAGGAAGATAGATGCGCCTTACAATGAAACCTTCGATAATGGCTTAAACCCCGAGCAAGTAAATAACCGCCGTAACGGTCGCAATACTGAGCGCAGTGGAGACGAGCACGCTCTGCGAAGCGAAATCCTTCTCATTGTCGAACTCAACGGCCAGCAGCACGCTCGACAGCGAGGTCGGGACGGCGGACGAGACGATCAGCGCGGCGCCCATCATGTCGTCGACGCCCAGCAGCAGCACGACTCCCCAAGCGAGCAGCGGACCCGCGAGCAGGCGAAGCCCGGTGGCGATGCCGACGTCAGCGGCCAGCTTGCGCGTCAGGAATACCTTCATGTCGCCGAGCTGCACGCCCAAGGTGAACAGCGCCATCCCGATAAACGCGTCGGACAAGTAGCCGACAGAGATGTCCACGAAGCCGGGAAGCGGAACCTGGAAGCTCCTCATCAGCAGCGCGACCGGAATGACGTAGATGACCGGCATCGACAGAATCACCTTGCGAATGGCGCGCCAATCCGCCTTATGGGCGTTAACGCTGTATATGCCGTACGTATTCGGAATCAGCGACTGCATCATCATGATGATGATCTGCACCGACAGCGTGTACGTGTTGCCCGCGAACGCAAGCTGATTGATCGGGATGCCGTAGTTGGCGCTGTTGTAGAACAGCACGCTGTTTCTCATCGCCGCGCGCATGCCGCCTTTGTAGCCGCGCAGCCTGACGACGACTTCCAGCACGGCGTATTGCAGCAGCATGAACAGAACGAAGAAGAGCAGCACCTGCCCGAACATCTGCATTGAGATGGCCGTTCCGTACAGCAGCTCGAACATGATCGCGGGGGAAAACAGATAGAAGTTCAATTTGGACAGCGTCTTGATATCGAGCGAAAAAATGCGGTGCAGCAGTATTCCCAAACCGATGACGAGCGACAAAGGAAGTACGTTGTTCCATAAAATGTGCAAAAAAATGTCCATGCTGCCGATCAGCCTCTCCGTCTCGCTAACCGCCAAATCCTCTTCGGCATGTTATACTAGTATGATTAGACAAGACTAACACGGACTGGAGATGAAGTGAAGTGGCTTTCGGCATCGACAGAGCGGAACTGAACGCGTGGAAAGCCGCCGTCTCCCGGGGAGAAACCGCGTTCTTGACCCATTTTTGGTACGATCCGCGGTTTCCGCAATTTCGTACGGTGACCAAAGTCGGCAACGCCGATTTCGATAAACTCGCCGCCTGGTGCAGAGCCAACGGCCTGAACCCGACATACATCCACGCCCGCTCTCCCTTCCCCCATTTCGACTTGCTGGGAGAGAAGCAGAAGGAAATTTTGCTCAAGGAAAACCTTCATCTTCACCTGGCTCGGTTTAAGTTAATCTAAAATTTACAAGGTCGTCCTCTCAACTGAACATCTGTCAAAAGCCGCGCTACTCCGCATAATTGGGTTCAGGAGGTATCATCCGTGAACAACTACTGTGATGTCGCCGTTGCTCTGGCCAGAGCCAAAAAAATCATGGTTTTAACCGGTGCAGGAATCAGCACGGCAAGCGGAATTCCAGACTTTCGCTCTCGTTCCGGCCTCTATAACCTGGACATCGAGATTGAATCTGTATTATCTGAACGTTATTTTAACGATCACCCTGAAACGTTTTGGAGGAAATTTAAATCTATTTTTCAGATAGATAAAGTAAGGGACTTTGAACCAAATTACGGACATTTATTTTTACGCCATTTAGAGTCTGATGGAAAAGACACTGTTATCTTTACTCAAAATATCGATGGCCTGCACAAGAAAGCCGGCAGCAGCAAAGTTTTTGAATTACATGGGTCTTATGAAACCGCACATTGTATCGAATGCAAACAAAAATATACGTTGCTTCACCTTCTAAATAACGAAATTCCAAGGTGCTTACGAGACAACGCGATTCTAAAACCTGATGTTGTATTATTTGGCGGGCCGGTCAAACATCTGCAAGCCGCATATGAGACTGCTAGCTCAATCGATCTTTTTCTGACGATAGGTTCGTCCTTGAGTGTATATCCAGCACGAGAAATACCAACCTACGTCGCTAATGCAAAAGAGATCGTCAAAATCCTCATCAATATGGATAAAACAAATTTGGACCCTCTGTTTGATTACGTTTTTCACCGCAACATCAATGCAACGCTTCATGAAATCAGCAATCTATACCAACATAAGAAATAGCATTCTTTCTGCTCAAAAGAATGCTATTTCTTGTGCTTATTTATCTTCTTGTTTAATTCCATGCTGCGCTTTATGTGCTCCTTCATTTCTTTCGTAGCTGGACGAGGTTTCCTCAAATTGTCTTCGATTATTTTACTGGCTGTCTCTCCGAGATGAACCCCTTTAAGATCCATACCTTCACCATCCTCAACAGAAAACGCGGCATTGGCGCTATTACCTTTATGACCGAATATGTAATTTTAATACTCTTCGTCTTCAATCCCAGAAGGCAGTTGGAACATCATCAAGTGGGAGCCATCACTATTGCGAGTTCCCGTATCCTCGAAAAAATGGTCCTTATATAGCTTAAGAGCCCTCTCATCGGGAACAGACCACAGAAAGATGTATCGACAGGCAAACATAGCAGATAGCTTGTACGCCTCCGACACAATCAATCTTAATAGGATGGTTCCGATACCTCTTCGTTGGTAATCTTGAGCTACCGCTAAAAATTTCACTTCAATTGCCGGTACATAAAGATTGTGAAGCCCCAGTTGTTTGCTTTCATCTTCAGGAATTTCAACTTGCGTGCATGAGGCCGTAAAAAAGGCAACCGCTTTATTCTCATATAATACGACACTGGTAGATGCGATGCCCAATTGATGATCTCGAAGAGCGCAATAATGAGTTTTTAGGTAGTCGTTAATGAGCGAATTTCCGCAAGAAAACCCTTGAACAAAATCGAAAGGTAATTTGTCCAAGGGTTTTATGGTTAGGTCGGCAGGGGATATCCAGGCCATCGCGTTAACCCGTTATCCTTACTTCTTTTGTATTAATTTTACTGGCGATGACTAAGCTTTCTTTCACGAATGCTTTTTTTTGCAGCGTAGAATTTGGATTCATCATATTCTCAATGATTACTTTAGCCGTCTCAGAACTTAATTGAATGGGAAGATGTTCTCTTTGCATGAAACTCACTCCTCTTCCATCAATTATGTTATTAAAGACAATCATTGTCAATACGTGGACTACTCCTTATTCCAATCGAAGCCGACGGCCTTCAGGAACGCTCTGGCCAGCACGGCATGACCCGCCTGCGTCGGATGCACGCGGTCCCAGGCCAGCGTCGCCGAATACAGCTCCTTCAGCACGGCGTCGAAAGCGGCCTGCGTGTCTATGAACAGCGCTCCGGCCTCTTCCGCCACCCGCTTCACGATCGTCCCGTATTCGTCCATCGTCCGGCGCATCGCATCCTGCTTGTTGCTCTCCAGATAAAACGGCGTCATCAGCACAAGCCCGCCCGCGAGCGGCTTCGTTCTCTCGACCAGAGCGCGCAGCCCGGCTTCGTAACGGTCCGGATAGACGTGCCACTCCTTGATGAACGGCGTGTCGTACTGCCGCCAGACGTCGTTCGTCCCGATCATGATCGACAGCCAGTCCGGCTTCTGGTCGAGCACGTCCTCCTGCCATCTTTTCTCCAGATCGACGACGTTGTTCCCGCTGACGCCCATATTGACGACGCGAATACCGAGCTCCGGATAGACCGCCTGCAGCAGAGCGTCCACCAGGGACACGTAGCCTTTCCCGAGCGCTCCGAACAGCCCTTCTCCCACCGGTTTGGCTCGTTCGCAATCCGTAATCGAATCCCCGATGAACAACAGTTTCTGACCTTTTTCCAACCGCATCGTCACAGTCTCCCCCTTAGATCTATGCGATCGACTCGATGAGCCCTTTCAGCTTGTCGGCCGAACGGTGAAGCAGCGCCTTCTCTTCGTCGGTAATCGGAATGTCCATCACTTCGCGAATGCCGGTACGGTCCACGACGCAAGGGACGCCGAGATAGACGTCGGATACGCCGTGGTAATCCTGCAGCAGCGTCGAGACGTTCAGCACCGCGCCTTCGTCGTCCAGAATGGCCGTGCAGATCCGGTCGAGCGCGAGGGCGATCGCGTAATAGGTCGCTCCCTTGGCGCTAATGATTTGGTAAGCCGCGTCGCGCGTATTGACGAATACTTCGTCCCGCTCGGCATCGCTCAACTTCACTTCGGCTCCGGCCACGTTCGCGAGGCTCCAGAGCGGAAGCTCGGAATCGCCGTGCTCGCCGACGATGTGCGCATGGACGCTGCGCGGATCGATGTCCAGCTTGTCGCCGATCAGATAGCGGAACCGGGCGCTGTCGAGCAGCGTTCCCGAACCGATGACTCTGTGGACCGGCCATTCGGACTTCTTCCAGGAAAAATAGCTCATAATGTCGACCGGATTCGATGCGATCAGCAGAATGCCATGGGAGTTCACCTTCAGCACTTCCGAAATGATGCTCTCGAAGATGGCGACGTTGCGCTTAAGCAGATCGACGCGCGTCTCTCCGTCTCGCTGCGCCGCCCCTGCCGTAATGATGATGATGTCCGCCTCGCGGCAGTCTTCGTATGTACCTGCCCACACTTTGGCCCCGCCCAGGAACGGCATGCCGTGGTTCATGTCCAGCGCGTCCCCTACGGCCTTCTTGTGGTTGGCGTCGATCAGCACGAGCTCGTCCATCCGATTTCTCAACAGCAGCGTGTACGCCGTCGTCGATCCGACCGCTCCCGCTCCGATAATGACCACTCTTGTTTTTTTCGCAATTTTCGCCATATTGGGACCAGCCTCCGCTATTCTAATCTTCCATAAAAGGTTTGTTAACGTAGTAATACATGTAGCCCAGCAGCAATCCGCCTCCGATGAGGTTGCCCAGCGTAACCGGGATCAGGTTGTGCGCGACGCCGGCCCACGTAATCGTGCCCGGGTGGTTCAAGACGAGCGCGATCGCGAACGTACACATGTTGGCGACGCTGTGTTCGTAGCCCGAGATGAAGAAGCAGAAGACGAACAGCATCATCGCGAACATTTTCGCCCCGTCGGACTTCATGAACATCGGCACGAAGAACGCAAGACAGACGAGCCAGTTACAGAGAATCCCCCGGAAAAAGAGCTCCATCGCCGGCGCGTGCATCTTCTTCTCGACGACGCTGAGCAGAAATCCGTTAACGGACGACTCCTCGAACAGACCGGTCGTATAGATAAGCAGCGCGAACGCGGCGGCTCCCAGTATGTTGCCCGCGTAGCTGATGATCCATAGCTTAACCGTCCTTAGCCAGCTCATTTTGCGGCGCAGCGCCGCGTAGCTGTAGTAGAACGTGTTGCCGGTAAACAGGTCGCCTCCGCCGTAGGCAATCAGAATGATTGCGCAGCCGAACGTAATGGCCGCCATCGGGTAAGTCATCGGGGATTGCACGTTGTAAAAATAACTTCCCGTCTTGAACGCGACGATGACGCCGAAGCCGATGAACATACTGGCGAGCATGGACCTGGCAATGTAGCGAAGCAAGCTCTGTTCGTAGATTCGGGATTTTTTCAAAGCCAATTGTTCAACCTTCTGCAGCGCTTCCGTCTCCACGGACGTCCCCTCCTATCGCATTGCCGTTGTTGAAAATTTACCACATTCCTTTCTCTTTGAATGTAAAAGGGTTCACATTTTCGGTTCGGCGGGCGTCGTCTCGGCCTCTCCGGCGTTCTCGCGCTGCTTGCCGTTAATCCAGGTGATCAGGAAAGAAATCCCGCCCAGCGCCAGCAGCACGCCGCATTTGTACAGCATCTCCTCGCCCTCCAGGTCCAGGAAAAACGCCTTGCCGGCGACGAGCAGCAGCACGGCCGCTCCGAAAATGCGAAACAGTTGCTGGCGGGCGACAGTCCCCCACAGAGTAAGCAGCAACGCGTAAACTCCCCAGGATACGCTTAGCGACAACTGAACGAGCCGGCCCGGAGCATCCTCGGCATAGACGAGAAACGCGGATTCGATCTGCACGGTCAGCAGTCCGCCCACGATGAGATGGGAGAATACTGCGAATAAATTCGACAGAAACGCGGTGGTTTCCTTTGTCAATCTGAAAGATATTCCTGTAACGGACAAGTAGAAGCCGACGAACGCCAGCAGCGCCCACGACAGCGCGCCCCAGTTCAGGAAAGGGATGAACGTGCCGAACCAATCTCCTCTCGGCGTATCCCAAGTGACCAGAAACCAGTAGACCCCGACAACGATCCAGACGGCGATTGCAATCAGACTTACCCATCCGTATTTTTTGCGATGTCCCAGTACGGTCAGCGCCGCGGCGATTCCGCCCCAGAAAAACACGTTGACGAGCGGCTTGGCGTCCATCCCGCTCCCGAGATGGGAGAATGCGAGCAGCAGCAGAGCCCCTCCCCCGGCCAATTGGCTGGCGGATGCGGTCTGCAGACGCTTCGCAAGCCGGAGGACGACTGTCCCGGAGACGAGGTAGCTCAGTCCGATCAGCGCCAGAACGTAGGCGTAATGCAGTTCTCCGTGCAGGATGAAGATGGACCACGTGCCGAACAACACGCCGTTAGCCAAAGTCAGATACAGGTTCCAGCCGTCGAAGCAGCGGTTGTTCCGCCACGACGCGATCAGGAATCCGGCCAGGTAGAAGACGAAGGCTGCCGTCGCATAGCGCAGGGGCATGCTCCACAGCCCGTCCGTCGGCGGATCGAAGTGCACGTAATACGCCGCGTAGATGACCCATGTGCCGATGAACGCGCCGATTCGCAGCTCGCTCCAGCCTTTGGCGATGCTCAGGAAGAAGAAGGCCGAGTTCAGAACGAACAAGTAGAGAAACAATGTAAACACCTGGTCCGTCTCCGGCTGCATCAGCAGCGGGGACACCAGTCCGCCCGCCAGTGCGATGTTCATCAACAGCCTCGAGTCGAAGCGATAGGCGTAGGCCGACGCTGCCGCGGTTACCGCGGTCATCCCGACAAGCACGGTCATCGGGTTCCACAACCGATAGTAGACCCCGGCGAACGAGAACGTCGCATAGAGCAGACAGGCGCCCAGGCCGATCATGATCTGAACGCCCGCAGCCCATTTGGGACCTCGACCGGCCAGCGCCTGGCCTGCGATGCACAAGCCGGCTCCGCTGAGCAAGCCTGCGGCGATCTTCATCCCGTCGGTTATCCATCCTTGTTCTATGGAGTATTTGAAGAGCGTAATAAATGCCGCCAGAATAAACAATACGCCGAGCAGGGAAGTCCAGTGCTTGCGAAGAAGCGTATCCATCTTGCATCAGCCTCCTAGGATTGGCGCGCCTTGGCGGCGCGAATATGAAGCAGACGATCGATAAGCCTTACGATGCCCAGCATCAGAAAACAGAGCGCGAGTGCGACCAGCTCGAGTTGAAGCAGGTACCACGGCCACGGAGCCAGCAGATCCAGCAGCGATGCGGTGCTCGGCTTGCGGGCGAGAAACATGAAGTTGGAGCCCGTCAGTGCGTTCGCGACGGCAGCGGGAACCGCGATGACGTGAAGCCAGGCGAGCGCCCGGAACACCGACGCCGTCGTCGGTCGGTAGCCTTCGATCGCGGTCAGGAATAGGCTTGCCCCGATAATGGCGCCGTGCGCGATGAAGAAATGAAAGTAGCGGAATTCCGGGTACCCCGCGTCCAGATTAGGCGTGAGCAGCGCCTGCAGCGCACCGATAATGCCGAGGAAGAACGTTACCTCGTACAGCCTGCGGCTGCGCGTAAGCAGCGCGATCGCCGACAGCCACATCATGACGCTGCACAGTTGAAGCGGCAAGGCGTGCAGGCCCCAGTTATCCGTTATTCCGTACCACGCTTGCAGCGACAGCTCGCAGACGACCAGTATCGCGACAAGAGCATACCTCGCGCCCCGGTTCGCGCGCGGTCTGCGAAACTGCCGCCGGAACAGAACGATGCCGACAACGATCGCCGCGGCCATCGCCATTCCCAGCGCATGCGCCGCCGAGAACGGCGCGAAATCCGTCGTAGCCATGTCCATCCTCCTCGCCCCGTCCATAGGGCTTATCTGGAAATTGTGCGTCACTCTTTACAACTTCATTCTAGAAAATTGACGCACGAAAAAAAGTACCAACTTTTCTTGGTACCTTGTCATAAACTCTTTAGAAATCCGAGGGGATCGGCAACAATAAGCGCGTGCGGCGGCTCTATTGCGCAGGAACGGCGGGGACTGGCGACTATAAGCACGTGCGGCGGCTCTATTGTGTGGGAACGGCGGGGACTGGCGACTATAAGCGCGTGCGGCGGCTCTATTGTGCGTGAACTCGGGGGACCGGCAACTATAAGCGCGTGCGGCGGCTTTATTGTGCGGGAACCCGGGGAACTGGCGACTATAAGCGCGTGCAGCGACTCTATTGTGCGTGAACCCGGGGGACTGGCGACTATAAGCGCGTGCGGCGGCTCTATTGTGCGGGAACCCGGGGGACTGGCGACTATAAGCGCGTGCGGCGGCTCTATTGTGCGGGAACGGCGGAGACCGGCTGTACTCTCAAAACAAGCCCTTGTCCTTGGCCTCGCGCGCAGCCTCTTTGGAGCCTTTGGAGCCGAGCTTTTTCAGAATGTGGTTGACGTGGTTTTTGACCGTGCGGATCGACAGGACGAGCCTGCCCGCGATCTCGGTCTGGGTGTAGCCCTTGTCGATCAGCTTCAACAGTTCCAGCTCGGAGGGCGTGATCAGATCCTGCATCTTCTTCTTCTCGAACTCGAGCTCCAGCTGCTTCAACCTGCGGAACTCCTCGCGCATCCGCTCGGCCGCCGCCGGACTGATCGGAGATTCCCGTCTCGCGGCGGCGCGGACCGCATCCGGAAGCGATTCGAAGTCGCCTTTGATCTGGTAGTCGATCGCCCCGGCCTGGAAGGAACGGAAGATCAGCTCCTTTTCCTCCATCGAAGTGAGCATGACGACCCGGGCTCCCGTGGCTGCCGCGACCTCCTCCGCCAATCGAATGCCCTCCGGCTCACCGTGCAGCATAATGTCCATCAGAACGACATCCGCCGCAAGCCCGCCCGAAGCCAGCTCATCCCGCAGCGCTTGAGGATCGTCCGTCGCGAACGCCACTTCGATGTCCGATTGCCCGTCCAGATAGGCGCGCAGTCCGCGAAGCCAATCCTTGTCGTCTTCTACGATTCCGACTTTGATAAGATCCATCCGCATACGCCTCCTCTTTGTCACTTTTCCCTGTGCGGGTCAACCGAACTGTAGCCTGAGCAAGGGGGATATCTCCTCTTCCTCCCGGGACGAACCGGCTCCCTCCGCCTGCTCCCTGACCGGACGGGATACTCCTCCCCTCCCCGCCCCGGCCGAAGCGGTCATTCCGGCGATCCACTGACGGAAGGGGATATCGGGATAGTCGCGATAGTCGCTTTAACCGCCCGAACGCTCTTTTTCGGAAAAACCAGGTACACGCTCGCACCCTCCCCGACTTTACTGCTCAGATGCAGAGAGCCTCCGTGCTTGCGCATGACGTGATAGGCGTACGGCAGTCCCAGTCCGAATCCGCCGGCCCCGCCCTTCGTCGTATAGAACGGTTCCAACGCCTGCACGGCTTGAACTTTGGTCATCCCCGGTCCCGTATCCCGGACTTCCAGCGTCAGCTCGCGCTTGCCCTCCTTCAGCGCCACAGTCAGCGTCCCCCGCCCGTTCATCGCCTCCAGCGCATTGGACACGACGTTGCCCAGCGCTTCTCCCGTCTGCGCCGGATCGATCCGGCAGCTCCAGCCTTCCGCCAGCTCCAGTTCCAACCGGACTTGCCCGAGCCGAGGAACGAACGGCTTGATCGTCTCGCGAACGAGCTCGTCCAACCGGACATCCCGAGGCCGGATTTCCAGATCCTCCGTCCGCCGATGCACGCGGGAGATCATCTCCTGAATATGGCTCGAAGCCTTCTGCACGACCGCCAGATCCTCGAGCAGCTCCGGTTGGTTCGTCGTCTCCGCGTAGCTCTTCATTTTCTCGGTAAAAAGCCGCATTTTCCCCACGTCGTTCTTGATCGCATGATGGAGAATGGCCGTCCCCGAAGTGACCGCCCGCAACGTGGAATCGAGCCTCCGTCTGTCGACGAGCAGCCTCATCCCGAGAAATCCGTACGTAAACAGCCCGATCAGGAACACCGCGACCCCGATGCCCACGAACCACACGTTGTACCGCCACATGCGCAGCATGCCCAGACTCGGAAGCACGTAGCTCATCACCATCCCCAGCAGCGTGGTGGGCAGCACCGCCAGACAGATGATCCAATGCGTGTGGGACAACGTGCGATGCCCCGTTTTTTTGGACAAGACGATTCCCGCTGCAAGCAGAAAATAAGGCACGGCCCACCAGACGATGATCGAATGGGAGACCGGCTCATATTCGTTGTACGGAGGCGTAAACGCGAGACAATAGACGACAGGCAGCAGCAGGAGCAGCGGAACGCCCCATCGAAGGGCGCCTTGCAGCCGAACCGGTCGGTAAGCCAATGCAAACAGCATAAAAAAGTACGGCAAACCGTAATACGAGGTTAACGAAGCCGCCACCTGCACAGAGTATAGCGCTTCCTCCAAACCGGCATGAGGACGGTTCTCGCGAATATACGGAAGAATAGTTTCCGACATCGTCGCCGCGAGAGCGCCCGCTCCGCCGCTCAAGGCGACCGCGCTCAGCCTCCGGTTCACGGCGGAACGCGGGTCCGCGATCAGCAAAATCAGCGCGACCGCCCATAGCGCGATCCACACGAATAACATGGCGCAGCTCCTATCTCACTCAGATCCGTTGCCGTTGCGACGACGCTCAGTTCCCGCTCCGTCCGTTACCAGCCCCGCTTGATCAGCCAGGAACCGCACAGATCCGTCCACGTCGCCACGCGCTCGTCTTCCTTCGCGAGCCCCAGCCCGTGTTGTCCCGTTTCGTAGACGTGCAGCTCATAAGGCACCTTGTTCCGGCTGTACGCCCCGGCGAGCAGCAGCGCGTTCTCGACCGGAACGGCCCCGTCGTCGGCCGTATGCCAGATGAAGGCCGGAGGCGTATCCGGCGTGACTTGCTTCTCGCCGCTGAACGATTCCACGAGCGCCGGATCGGGATCTGCGCCCAGCAAATTCGTCAGAGACCCTTCGTGCGTGAAGGGACGCTGCATCGTCACGACCGGATAACAAGGCACGATCGCATCCGGGCGGCACGATTCCCGCTCGATCGGATCGGCCGCTTCCGGATTTCCGCCGTCGTAATGGGTGCCGGCCGATACGGTGAGATGCCCTCCTGCGGAGAAGCCGAGCACGGCGATTTTGCCCGGATCGATCCCCCATTGCCCGGCATGATGCCGCACGTAGCGCACCGCTCTCTGCACATCGGTCAGCGGGCTTGGATGCCGATACGGCGCGACCCGGTAACGCAGCACGAATGCAGGAATGCCGATGCCGTTCAGCCACAGCGCGATCGGCTCTCCCTCATGGCCCGCGCGCATGCCGTATCCGCCGCCAGGGAGCACGATGACCGCCCCTCTTCCGCTCTGTTGAACCGGGTAGGCTTGAATCGCCGGAGTATCCTCGTCCCCGCCGCCTTGCGCTCCCGGAGCGTCGCCCGGCCACAATCTGATCCATTCTCTGTTCGTACCCATTCGCGCTTCCCCCTGATTGTCTTTTCTTCTTATTCTAATGGCTGTCGAACGATCCAACAACGCTTTTTGGCGTTCGGCAAGCCGCCGGACCCGCCGGTCGTCAGCCGAAGACTCGGCAATAACGCAGCCAACCCCGCATCCGGAGCGGATGCGGGGCGATTAGTCGGCTTTCGTTACGCCAGGTTGATCTCGCGTATTTTGTCGAGCGGAACTTTCGGCTTGCGGTCTTCCGTCAGCAATCCGTTCACTTCCTGCTGCACGTCGGTGATCTGCGTGTAGCAATAGCCGCTGACGTACGGCGTCGACTTGATCGCTTGCGTGATGCCTTTGAAGCGGGCGAGGAACGATTCTTCATTGTCGACTTGATTGCCGTAGCCCCATCCCTTCTCGTCCTTGAACGCGATGCCGCCGAATTCGCTGATGATGACCGGCTGCCCGCGGTAAGCGTAGCCTTGGGCCATCGCGAACCGCCAGTTGTTGAACGAGTGCTTGTTGCCGGTAATCGCGTCCTTGTCGGCGTAACGCTGCAAGAACGAGTCGCCGTTCTCCTCGTAATCGTGAAGCGTCAAAATGTCGGATACCGTATGCTCCCATCCGTCGTTCACGATGACCGGCCGGTTCGGGTCGATCGCCTTCGTGAGATGGTAGATCGCTTCCGTGAACTGCTGTTGACGACGATCGGAGAACACGTTGCCGATGCCCCACGATTCGTTAAACGGCACCCACGTAATAATGCTCGGGTGGTTGTACTGCTGCTGCACGATTTCCAGCCATTCGCGGGTAAAGCGATCGACGGCTTCGTCGTTGAACTCGTAAGTCGCGGCCGCTTCGGACCAGACGAGCAGACCTTTGACGTCGCACCAGTACAGGAAGCGGGCGTCCTCGATTTTCTGATGCTTGCGAACCCCGTTGTAGCCCATCGCCAGAATGGCGTCGATGTCCGCGATGATCGCCTCTTCCGAAGGCGGCGTCAGATGGCTGTCCTGCCAATAGCCTTGATCCAGAATGAGCCGTTGATACAGTTGATCGTAGTTGAGCATGATCCGCTCGCCGACGATCGAAATTTTGCGCAAGCCGAAGTAGGAGGAGACGCGGTCGACGACCTGGTCGCCTTCCGTCAGCGTGAACGCTACCTCATACAGCTTCGGATTGCTCGGGCTCCAATACTCGACGCGCCACTCGCGCTTCTCGCTGATCAGATCGAACGTCGCGGAGAAAGCCGAACGGTCGACGAGCTGCGTCGTTTCCCGAATGATTTCTCCGTCCATCGTGATCGCGGTCGTCAAACGCAGCGGCTGCCCGGCTGCGGACCGGTCGCTGACCCGGTAATCGATGCGGACGGCGTTCGCGTCGACGTCCGGCGTCATTTTGACCGATTGCAGATGGCTCGGGTCGACGTATTCCAGCCATACCGTCTGCCAGATGCCCGTCGTCTGCACGTACCAGCACCCGAAGTTGGCGGAGCGCCAGCGCTGCTTGCCTCTCGGCTGCGTGCCGCTCTCGGCGTCTTCGGCCTTTACAACGATTTCGTTGGCGCCGTCGGATCGGAGCAGCGAAGTGACGTCGAACGAGAACGCGGCATAACCGCCTTCATGGGAACCGACGTATTCACCGTTTACCCATACTTTGGCCAAATAATCGACGCCTTGAAAATGAAGCACGACGTTGCGTCCCCGCTGCGCTTCCGGCACGTCGAACGCGCGGCGATACCAGACGTGCGGATGCGCGGTCGGATCCTCGATGCCGCTCGCCTTCGTCTCGTAGGAGAATGGCACGACGATCTTGCGATCCCCGGCGAACGAACGGAACCATTGCTCGGTCTCCCCTTTGTTGCCGTCATCGAATCTGAAGTCCCATTCCCCGTTAAGGTTCATCCATTCCTGTCTTACAAATTGAGGTCGCGGATAGTCCGGCCGATACATGCTTAAAGTCATCGTGTATTCACCTGTTCCCTTCGTCATGCGTTATCTGTGTAGTATCGGCTCGATCCGAACATGATCGAATCGGCCGGCAGCGGCAACCGTCTTGAGCGCGATCCGGCCGTTCAAGAACGTCCGTTCGCTGACGTCCGCGTACTCGATCGCCGGCTCTTGGGCCTCGTCGACAAATACGGAAATCCGGTTGCCGACGGCCCTGATTTTCAATTTAAGCGTCTCCCCGGCGGCAGGCATCGCCATCTCCTTGTCCGCCAGCGGAACGGTATTGTAATCGTGCTTCACGAGATGGACGCCTCTCTCGTCGACATAGGCGTAATAGCCCCGCAGGAAATCGTCCCGATTCTGGTTCAGCTCCATGCCGTTCGCGGGCTCGGTCACCCGTACCGCAATGCCCGATTGGCCGCCCGGCTCCGGTACGGAGACGTCCGCCTGCACCTCGTAATCCGTCCAGCCGTCCTCGCCTGTCGCGAGCTTGCCGTTCGTCGTCGACGAGGAGCGAAGCTCTCCGTCCTTGACGGACCAATCTCCTTCGTACCTCGTCCAGCCCGATATGAGCTTCGTGTCGAACTCGTCCGTCCTCGCTTCGACGGGAACGTAGACCGCCGCTTCGATCCAGGACAACGCCATCTCGCCCTTCTCGATCTCAATCGTCCAGCGGTGGACACCCTCGCTGAGCTTCACCCCGTTCACGACGACCGTCTGCCATGCGCCCGCAGCCGGATCGGACTTAACTTCCACGCTGCCCGCCACGGCGGAACCGTCCTCCAGCAGCCTGAACTTCGCTCCCGCCGCTCCCGCGTTCAAGCGGAACCTCAAACTGTATTCGCCGCCCTTCGCGACGTTCACGACATAGGTCAACGGCGACCCCTTGCCAAGGTGCGCTGCGGCGAAGCCTCCGTTGCCATCTTCGGCGAGCGAGTAGCCGGCCGCCGGGCCTTTCTCGTTGTGGATCGCGTCCACGATGCCGGGTATAGGCGCATAAGCAGCGTTGGCGCCGCTGCCGTCGACGAGATTGCTGAAGGCAACATAGCCGTAACGCGCTTGCGCCCCTTCGACGGCATAGCCGATCCGCCCCTCGCCCGCTTCGCCGGGCAGCGTCATCGTCAGCAGGCGCATGCCCTCCGCATAGACGCGAACCATGTTCCCCTTTACTTCAAGCCGAAGCTTCTGCAGTTCTCCGATATCGAGATTTTCCGGAATCCGCGCAGTCGCGCCGTCAAACGGGACCGCTTGGCCGTCCTGCACGAACCTCGCTTCGATCTCTCTCGTCTCGGCCTTCCATTGCACCAGACCGTAATGATCGTCGTCCCCATAGGAGAAGACGACTCCCGAACGGCCGATTTCGCCGGATAAGTGCTGAACATGGAATTCCGCCGTGTAATCCGCGCCCGTGCGAGCATCGGACAGCAGCATCGACAGACCTTCCCCTCCCGTGGCATCCGCGAGCAGACCTTCGCCCGGCTTCGCCGTCCACTCCGCCTTGCCCTCACGCTTCCAGGACTTGTCTACCGAATCCCCTTCGAAGCGATCCGAGAAAACCGGCATTGCCGGCACGGGCTGCGAATCGGACGTCGGGCCGGCCACCCGCAGGCGGTCTCCGTTCCATACGATCCGATCGAGGTTCATATGCCGCAGCGGTCCGACGACGCCGTGGCCTTCAAGATTGTGGTATACGATATACTGCGTGTCCAGATCCGGCCCGGTCACGACTGAATTGTGACCGAGTCCAACGGTAGCTCCTTCCGAGCGCAGCAGCGCCGGGTTGTTGGCCTGCTCTGCGAAACCTCGCAGCGGATTGTCGCTGACCGCGACGTCCACCCGGTATCCGCTGCTGAACACGTGGTTGCCGGTATACGTCATATAATACTTGCCGTTCCTTTTGAACACGGTCGCCCCTTCGGTCCAGCCGCCCATGTACGCGCCCGTCTGGATTTCCTCCGGCCCCACCGTCAGCGGATCCGGCATCGGAGCCGCTTGAATGCCCTGCGTGCCCGCGTAGTAGAAATACCACTTGCCGTCGTCGTCCACGAACGTCGAGCCATCGATCGTCCGGCCGAAGTTGTCCGTCGCGACTTCGAACGGTCCGGTCGGCCGATCGCCGACCAGGACGTAGTGTCCCTGTCCCGCCGGCGAAGTGTACATATAGAACTTGCCGTTCCAGTAGCGAACCTCCGGCGCGTAAGCCGCAGTCGTAATCGGATCGTCGGCGCACAACCCTTCGTACGTCCAATCGATCAGATTGTCCGAGCGCCACACCTTAACGCCCGGGTCGGTATCCCTCGTGCTGACGTACAAATAATAGTAGCCGTTATAGGAGAACACGAAGGGATCTCCCAGCCCGTATTCGCCCCATTCGTCGGGCAAGCTGATCGGATTCGCATACGTATGCTGCGGCGGCAACGGCTTATCGTCGCGATTCGCGTCACATCCGAAGCCACCTACGCTTAACGCGACCATCAGAATGCCCGCCCACCCCAATCTTTTCATGTGCACCCTCCGCGTTCTTGCCTTAATAAGCATTTTTAGCGTTTCTTCGTAATAATCCAGACGCTGAACGACACGACGCCGAGCAGGACAAGCGCCATCAGAAATCCGTCCCATGCGCTAAGCAGCAAGTTGTCCTGCTGATTGCCCTTGAGCGCGAAGATCAGGACGTTGCTCATGACCAGATACCAGAGCACGTTGCGGCCCATCGCTTCCAGCGGAACGAACGGAGCCGGATACTTCTCCATCAACCGGCTAAGCAAGTAGTAGCCGTACAGCAGCAGCGCAGGCCCGACGATCCACCAGATCGAAGGCGGAAACCGCTCGGGAAGCGGCTGGCCTTCCGCGGACAGCCACTTCCACACGAACGCGCCCGAAGCGACGATCGCCCCCGCGAGTACGCGCCAATCCCACACGATGCGATAGCGCGCGAACAGCATGCCGAGCAAATAATAAGGAAAGTACTGCAGCACCGGGAAGGAGGCGAAATCCCTCGTCCCGATGAGCGGTCCCCACTTCATCCAATGAATCGAGCCGTAAGGGATAAATGTCGTCAGCAGCAGCGCCCCGGCGACGGCGAAGCCGAGCCACTTGATCTCGGCCAGCCTTCGCAGCGGCACGAACAAGATTAAACCCACAATCATTAAATACGTGAACGAGGCCAGAAATTCGGACCAGCCGGGCATGTCGTTCAGCGTCAGAATCGGTTTGATGTTCGCCCAGGACAGCACCCTGCCGTCGATGAACAGCCGATAGGCCGCGCCGGATACGTAGAAAGCGAACAGCGTCTTGAACGCCGCCATCAGCATGCGAGGCGCGGCCAGACGGAACGGCTTCCCATAGTAGACCAACTGGGAGACGTAACCGAAGCTGAATACGAAACCCGAGAACGTGATCAGATTGATGACTTCGATAAACTTCTGTCCGTTCGGATACACTTGCGGATCGCTGAAAAATTGCAGCGTATGGCAGTACACCATGCCGAGAACGAGCAAGCCCTTGAAGAGGTCGATGGCCCTCTCCCGCTTGCGCTCCGCCGTCTTCTCCGTCACCCTTTGATCCCCGACAGGCTGACGCCCTTAACGATCTGGCGTTCGAAGACGATGAACAGCAGCATAATCGGCAAGGAAGCGATCGTGTTGACGACCATCGGTTTGACGTAATCTTCCGAATACTGGCTCATCAACGTCGGGATACCCATCGGTAGCGTAAACAAGTTATCGTCGGTAATGGACAAGAACGGCCACAGGAAGTTGTTCCAGGAACCGATGAACGTCAGAATCGCCATAGAGGCGAGAGCCGGACGGATAAGCGGAATCATAATGCTTGTGAAAATGCGCCAAGTGCCGCCTCCGTCGATCTGCACGCTTTCCAGCAGATCGTTCGGCACGCCGTCGAAGAAGCTCTTCAGAACGATGACGGCGACCGGAGACGCAAGCACCGGAATGATTAGACCTTCGTAAGAGTTCAGCAGGTTCATGTCTTTCGCGACTTGGTACAGCGGAATGATGATCGCCTCGCCCGGGATCAGCAAACCGGAGAGAATGAAGAAGAAGGCGACCGCACGGTAGCGGAACGGAACCTTGGAGAGGACGAAACCCGCCATGGCGGCGACGACAACGGTCAGCAGCGTGACGAACACCGCTACGAGTACGCTGTTCAGGAGCCAGTCCGTCAGCTTCGTGCCGTTCAAAATTTGATCGTATACCGCCAAGGAGTAAGGCGGCGTGAACCAGTCGACGACGCTTACGATCTTCATGCCTTCTTCCTTGACCGAGACGACGAGCATCCAGATGACCGGCAAGAGGAAGATGGCGGCCATCACCACGGAGACGATGCGATAGAACCATTTCATCTAGGCATTCGCTCCTTTCCGGTTGTTAATGACGTATTGAATAATGGACAACACCAGCAAAATCGCAAACAGCATATACGACATCGTAGCCGCATAGCCGAGATCGTTCTTCCTGAAGCCCGTCTGGTAGATCAATTGGATAATCGGACGCGTCTGATCGAGCGGTCCGCCGCCCGTAATGATGTAGATCTGCAAGAAGACTTTGAAGGAAGCGATGATCTGAAGCATCGTAATCGTCTTGGTGATCGGACTCAAATACGGAAGAGTGATGCGCCAGAACACCTGTCTATCGTTCGCGCCGTCCAACCGGGCGGCCTCGTAAATTTCATCGGGAATATCCTGCATGGCGGACAAATACAAGATGAAATTAAAACCTACCGTCCACCACAGCGTAATGAGAGAGATGGCAATCCAGGCGAGATTCGTTTCCGTCAACCAGAAGATCTCGCGTTGATCCGATAACACGCCGAGCCAATGAAGTACCGAGTTCACCAATCCCGTATACGGCTGGAACACGAACAGTCCCAAGAATGATGCGACCGCAACGGACAATACGCTTGGCAAGAAAAAAACGCTGCGATAAAATTTCTGCAGCCGCGACTTGCGGTTGGCGATCATCGCCAGCACGATGGCGAGCACGAGCATCGTCGGCGTCGTCAGCAGCACGAAGATCGTGGAGTGCCATAGAGCGTCCCACATTTCCTGATCCTGCAGCATCCGCCGATAATTGTCCCAGCCGACGTATTGCATTTTCTTGATCAACGTCCACTTGTAGAACGTCATCTGCACGCCCTTGATCATCGGCCAGAAGGTAAACAGTACATAAACGAGAAGGAACGGCAACAGGAACAGGAACGCCTGTACGTCCGCCCTCCATTTGTTCATCCTCATTCGCGCCTCGCCTCTTCCTTTGTGGTCGACAAGCTTGCGGTTGCGCGAACCGCAAGCTTGTCAGAACATGTATGTCTATCGTTCGGTCTTATTCGCTAAGCACTTTTTGGACGCCCTCTTGCAATTTGACCATGGCGTCCGCCGGAGACATCTTGTTCGCCCAAACTTCGTTCAGGAATTTGAACGAGGCGTTGTCGCGGATTTGCCAGTTTTTCGTGGAAGGCTTGTTGAATTTAACTGTGCTGGCGACCATCGCGTAGTCGCTGCGGTACGGCAGATCCTTGAACTCCTGGCTTTCGATGACGGAAGGCTTCGAAGGAATGTGGCCGGCCTTCGCCCAGATGTGTCCGTTGGAAGCGACCCAGTCGGCGAATACGAGCGCGGCTTTGCGTTTCTCCGGATCGTTGCTCTTCGTTGTCGGAAGAATGATCGTATGGGAATCTCCCCATGTCGCTTCTTGATCGAAGATTTTCGGAATCGGCATGGCGCCGAACTCGAAGTCTTTCGTCGATTCCCAAATTCCCGTCGCCCATACGCCCGTCATCATGATGGCGGCCGTACCGCTTTGGAAGTTTTTGTAGAAGTCCGGATCGTTCTTCTTGATATAGCCGTTCGTGAACAGCTTCTGGACGTAATCGGCCGCTTTCGCGCCCTTCTCGGCATCGACGCTTGCGGACTGCAGGTCGTCGGACACGATGTCGTTGCCGCCCAATTGAGAGTACAGCGCCCACCAGAGGCGGTATGGATCGTCGTTGGAATTGGAGAGCGCGAACGGCGTGACCTTGCTCGGCAGCTTCTCCTTAAGCGTCTTCAGGAAGCTGTCGAAACCTTCGGCGGACTGTTCCAGAACCGGCTTGCCGTCGTCGCCGAGCAGCCCGGCATCCTTCAGCAGTTTTTTGTTGTAGTACATAATGAACGGATGCGTATCGATCGGAGCCGCATAGTGCTTGCCATCCACGACCGTCGCGTTCAACAGGTTTTGGTTATAGGAAGCCCAGTCGACGCCCGCGGCGTCCGCCACATCGTCAAGCTCCGTTACGACGCCTTGATCGATCAGGTCAGGCAGACGGGACGTGTGAGAGATGCCGACGTCCGGACCGTTGCCGTTGCCGACTGCGGTAATCAGTTTCGTGTAATATTCGCCCCATACGAGCTTCGTGTTCTTGACGACGATGTCGGGATGGGACTTGTTGAATTCGTCGATCAGCGTCTGCATGTTCTCGCCGTCGCCGCCGTCGAACAGCGTCCAGAACGACAGCGTGACTTTGGCTCCGCTGCCCGCGTCCGCCGAAGCTTCCGAGGACGAAGCGTCGGATGGCGCCGGAGAAGCGTTGCCGCCTTTGTTGTTATTGCCTCCGCAGGCGCTTAATAGCAAGGAAGTGGACAGCAGTGTTGCAAGTACGATGGAATAGCTCTTTTTCATATTTGCCTCCCTTATCTTTTGACCGAGCTTATTTAGAAACAAAATAAATATAATGATTCATTACATAAATATTGTTTCTATAAACCCATAATAGGGCTTAAATGCTACATTGTCAACGGTTTCATCTAATATTTTTGTAATATAAACAATAAAAAATGACCTTTAAGTTCACGATTCGTGTAACAAAAGGTCATTTTATCAAAGAGCCTCAATCCATAACGTAATCCACTTTCATCCGGATATCCTGCTCGTAATCGCCGAATCGCGTTCCGAATAAGTTTACCCCGCCTTTATTAACCGCATTCTCCTTGACGCCAATTCGCAGCCGAATGCTCGGGCGTCTGCTCAAGTTCAGATCAGCGAGCGACGTATCGGATACCGGGATCATGTCCAGCAGCGTCCGTTCGTGCGTAATTCGCCATGTCTTGAGCAAGCCGTATTGCGTCGCCATGTCCCCCCACCAGGACGGATTCAGCTTGCCGCGCCGACCGCCGAAATCGCCGGGACTCGTCCAGGTGCCAATTTCCCGTTCGTTCACCCACAGCGTAATGTCCGAAGGCCAGTTGTTGTCGTAGTTCGGCGCCTCGGAGCAGATTTCCATCGACAGCTCCAACGCCTCGATGCGGGCGCCGGACGGAATTTCAAGCGGAAGCAAATATTCGACGTAGCCTTTGCGGAACCAGATGAGCTGCGCTTCGATATGTCTCGGCCGATAAAATTGCGCCGGCTCGTCCTCTTTGCATATAAAATCGTCCACGCCGGCCAGTCCGCAAGTCGGATACACTTCGCAGTCGCTGAAATGGCCAATCGGAATTTCGACCAGGTATTGGCCGCTCTCGCCCTTGGGCAGCGTTTTCTGGACGTTAAAGTCGAAATGGATATCGTCGTAATTCCGGCTGCACACCTTCATCGCGCCCCGCGTCGCAGGCAGCAGCTCGGTATTGATCAAGCCGGCCGCTTCGAGAATCTTCACGTTGTTCGCCACCGTGGACACAGGCAAGCCGAGCTGCTCGGAGATTTCCACGACGTTCATTTTCCTCGTGCTCAGCAAGCGCAGCATATCCGCCCTCGCCCTCGTCGATAACGCATGGGCTACCGCCACCAGCTTGTCCGGTTCGTTAAAACTAAGCTCCAGCATCTTCCGGCCACCTTCTCTCTTCATCACTATTACATTTATTTTATATCAATACCCTCGTTTCATCAATATATTTGTATTAAAACATGATTCTAGTTTTAATTAATGGAGCTATCCCCTTCGCTCAGCCCCGCACCATACGCACGCCACACGGTACTATCTCCCGCTCCAGCCTCCGGACTCGCACCATAAGCACGCCGCACGGTACTATCTCCCTCGCCAGCCTCCGGACACGCTCCATTAGCACGCCGCACGGTTCTATCTCTCGCTCCAGCCTCCGGACACGCTCCATTAGCACGCCGCACGGTACTATTTCCCGCTGCAGCCTCCGGACACGCTCCATTAGCACGCCACGCGACACTTTCCCTCCCACCGGCCTCCTTCCCAGCATACGAAAAAAACGCGCCAGTCGCCCCTATTGGGACGCCCGACGCGTTTCAGTATGGCGCAAGCTTCCGCGTGAGATTAACGCCGGACGAGATCCTCCCGGACCGGCGTGAACGCGTCGAGCAGCGCCGACGGCTCAAGCGCCTTCGCTCCGTGACGCGCGCCTCCCGGAATGTAGATCGTCTCGCCCTGCCGGACGACCGTGCGTACGCCGTCGATCGTAAATTCCATCGCGCCGCGCAGGCAGTACGACATTTGCTCGTGCAGATGCTCGTGCTCGTATCCTTCCGCGCCGTCCTCGAAATGGACCTCCATCATCATCATGCCGCCCTCGGCGCGCAATATTTTGCGCTTCACGCCCGGCTCGGCCGGCTCCCAAACTCCGATGTTGCTCATTCGCATATTCTCCTTTCGTCGCTAGCCTGCGCTGCACTCATCCTGACAGTGCGCCCGCCGGAAATCTATCTTTCGACTCTCAATAGGGCGTTCCATTCGAATTCGCCCCTAGTACGCCTTATTCACGGCCACTCTGCGCGTCGTGCCGCGCTCGTCCGTGAAGTACAGATGAATGCCGTGATCCTGGTCGTCGATGAAATAGGAGACGAATTTGTTCTCCCCCTTCTTCATCGGCACGAGCAGAGAGACGATCCGATGGCCTGTCGCCGCCTGCGTCTCCGCCGTCAGATGCCACTGGTTCGCCAGCCCGTCCAGCTCCGCAGGTTCTACGCCGGTAAAGCGGTCGTGCTGGCTCAGCGCCAGCTCGCCCGACGAGCAGTAGACGAATCGGCCCTCCAGCTCCGCCTTCTCGCCGACCGCGCGGAACGTCTGGCCTTTCAGGTTCATCCGGTTCAACGTATGCATCAGCCACGCCGCCTTGCCGGGGCGGTCGAGATCGACGGAATCGACGATGACCGCATACGATTCGTCGAGCCAGTACACCTCGCGGACGAAACGCCGCAAATACGGAACCGTCGCCCGATAAGCCGCGGAGGCGTCCAGGCGGACGTAACCGACGCCCGGCTCCGAGCGCACCTCTTCGACGACGCCGTACGCTTCCTTGCACAGCACCTTGTCCCCGTCCGCATACTGCCCGATCCCGTCGATGAGCAGCGTGTTTTTGGAGATCGTCTGACGCCGCCAATTGCGGTGCATCGTGCTGCCGAAAGCGACGTAATAGCCACTGTCGATGGCCAATGGCTCGCCGTAGGCGTGCAGCAGAAAGCCGTTCTGGTCTCCGTGGCTGTGGCTGATCGAGCCGTAGGAACTGCTCTTGACGAGCAGTTGGATATGTTCATCCGGATCGTCCATCCGCCGATGCATGGCCACCCAGCCGACATCGCGGAACCACTTGACCGGCTCGATCGCCCCCGGAACCGGAGCGACCGGCTTCACGTCCGGGTAGTCATGCCGGTACAGCATATCGTCGAAGCGGAAATCCCACCAGCCGTAGTTGTAAAACTTCGCGTCGGCATCGCGATCGGCTTCCTTCACCCGCTCGAAATACCATTGATACAGCCCGTTGCCCGTCAGTCCGGCGAATTGCCGGATGTTGTAGGCCGTTTTCAGGCTGGGCGGCTCGCCGAGCGTCGACTGGTCTCCGAAGCTGGCCCTGACCGTTCCGGGTGCGTTGCAGTACAGCGGAAAATCCCCGGTTTTGGCGAAAAACGGCCTGCGGAACAAATCGATCTCCGTATAATTGCGAATCAGATTAAACGCGTCGATCAAATAGGCAAGTCCCGTCGTCCAGTACATCGGACCTTCCGCCCAGCCTCCGTCCTTGCCGCCCCATGGCGTGTACAGACAAGAGAAATACTCCAGTGCGTAGTCCAGCCACTCCCGCGCCTTCGGCTCCTCGTGCAGCATCGCGAGGCAGGCCGGAGCGAGCACGGAGGACAGCGACCGCACCGCATGGCTGTCGTAGGGAACGCGGTGGATGCGCGAACGCTCGATGACATGAAAAGCGACCTGTTCGGTCCGTTCAAGCAGATTGGCGCGAACCGCCGCTCGTTCCTCCTCGGTCAGATAGCCATGCAGCCAGTCGTAGCCCCAGGCCACCGCTCCGACGATGCGAAACGCGGCTTCATCGTTGTAATCCCGGGACGTCGTCCCTTTCGGGTCCCAGGAGACGACGTGCAGAAGCCAGCGCTTCGCGGCGGACAGAATCGCCTCGTCCTCCAGAATAACGCCGGCCACGCTCAGATGACGAATGGCGTACAGCGTTTCCTGGCAGTCCATGTACATCCGACGCCACAGCTTGGCGACGCGTTTGTTGTCCGGATACCGCTCCGGCTCAGGAATCGTCTCTTTCTCCAGCCAGGGCAGCACGGACTTCTCGTAGAACACGTCCCAGCCGCACGCGGAAAGCTCCTCGCAAATGCGCCGACGGAACGCCTTGATCCCTTCCGGCTGCAGCCACAACCGCGGATGGGCGGCAGACGTCTGTTCGTATCTCCGCTCGCGGGAGGGCAGCGGAGTCTCCGGAACACCGCCCTGCACGACGAACGATCGGACGGTGCTCCAATCCGAACGCCCCAGTCCCTCCTCGTCCAGCAGAGCGTATCTCCAATAGTACGTCCCCGGTTCGTATACGCGATCCGGCGTATAGAAATTGTATGGAATCGGTTCGAAAGTCTCCGTCTCGTTCGCTTCGAAATCGGCGGAGGAAGATACCTGCAGCGCATAGCGGTCTTCCTCGGGCTTTGCCGGCATCCACGTAAATCTGGGCGGATTTTCGGCAAGCTCGCTTCGCTCGTTCGGTTCGTACGGCACCGTCAGCAGGCCGCTGGCCGGCTCGAATAGCTTGGACATGCCCTTCCCCTCTTTTCTTCCCATGTTGTAGACATTAGCGCATATACATGCCGCCGTTTACTTCGATCGTCTCCCCGGTGAGATATGCGGCCAGCTCGGAGACGAGGAACAGCGCGACGCCCGCCACGTCCTCCGGAGTACCCTCGCGGCGCAGCGGAATCGTCTGGATCGTCGCTTCCCGAGCCGCTTGCGGCGTGAACGTCGCATGGAAAGCCGTCCCCCCGATGAAGCCGGGAGAAATCGCGTTGACGCGAATGCTGTGCCCCGCCAGCTCCTTGGCCAGCCCTTTCGAATAAGTCAGCACGGCCGCCTTGCTCGCGGCATAGATGGAAGCGCCCGGACCGCCGCCGTTATGGGCGGCGACCGAAGTCAGGTTAACGATGCTGCCCCCTCCCGCGGCCTTCATGCCGGGGATGACCGCCTTCGCGACGAAAACGGCGCTTTTCACGTTCACGTCCATAATGCGATCGTACAGCTCCTCGCTCATCTCCTCGTTCGCGAGCCGCTGCACGAGATGTCCCGCATTGTTCACCAGGAAGTCGACGGAACGCCCGAAAGCCTCCTTCGTCTCGCGGACGAGCCGCTGCGCCTCCTCGGGCTTCGAGACGTCGGCGCAGATCGCAACCGCCGTCCCTCCCTCGGCCCGGATCGCGGCGACTGCTTCCTCCGCCGCTTCCTTGCTGTTCAAATAATTAAGCGCGACCTTCGCGCCGGACAGCGCCAGCCTGACCGCGATCGCCCTGCCGATGCCTCCGCTTGCGCCGGTCACCAGCGCGACTTTTTCCGTCAAATCGATGTTCATTCCATGTTCCTCCTGCTCGTATGTGATATCCGCATCGCTAAGCCGACTCCGTCCGAGCCTTCTGCCGCGCACGATCTTCCTGCGGCATTCTCAGCTCGATCCGCGTGCCCTTCCCCGGGGCGCTGTCGACGCGAAGTCCGTATTCGTCGCCGTATACCATCTGAATGCGCCGGTGCACGTTCACCAGACCGATTCCGCCCCTGCGCCCAGGACGAGAGGCGATCTCCTCCTCGGCCAGCCTGTTTTTCCCCAGCCTGCGCCGCAGCTCCTCCAGCCTGGCCTCCGACATCCCGACTCCGTTGTCCTCCACGAGAACAAGCAGTTCGTCCCCGTCCGCGTACGTGTCGATGCGAATGGTATGCCCGGGTTCGATGCCTTCGGAGAAAGCGTGCTGGAAAATATTTTCCACAATAGGCTGCAGCGTCAACCTGACCATTCGGGATAACAACAGCGAAGGAGGCGTCGCCACCTCGATCTCGAAATCGCGTCCGATGCGGTGCTTCTGAATGATCATATAGTTGCGCACATGGTTCAGCTCGTTGGCGAGCGTCACTTCCTCCAGATTCGTCTGGATCGAATAGCGCAGCATAAACGCCATCGCCTCGACCATTTCCGAAATTTCGTCCGAATCCTGTACGATCGCATAGCAGTTGATCGTCTCCAGCGTGTTGTACAGAAAATGCGGGTTGATCTGCAGCTGCAGCGCCTGGAATTCCGCCTTGTGCCGCTCCAGCTCGATCGCCTGAAGCTGCAGCTTCGTTTTCTGGCTGGTCAGCTCCGTGTCGTACACCCGTTCGATCATATCCGACAGCCGACTGACCATCAGGTTGTAGCTGTGAATGAGACCGCCGATCTCGTCGTCGCGCGGCTTCATCTCGACGCTTTTCCAGTTCCCCTTCTCCGTCTCGCGCATGCCGTTCTTCAGCGTCCGGATCGGGCGCACGATCGAACTGGCGAATTGCAGAGCCAGCACGAGGGCGATCGCCAGCGTAATCGCTCCGACCGTGACGGTCGTGGAACGGATACCGGAGATCGGGGCGCGCAGCTCGTCGAGCGGCATCGCGATCGCCAGACTCCAGCCGGAATAGTCCGAACGCTTCGTGACGATCATCATGTCCTTCCCGTTCAGCCGCCAAGGAAACCGGGAATCGTTGCTGCCCTCGATCCGCTGCGCGACGCCGGAGCCAAGCAGCTCTTCGCGAATCGCGCCGTCCGGCGCATAGACGACGGCTCCTTGCGCGTCAAGAATGAAGAAGAAGCCGTTGTCGCCCAAGTCGACCTGGTTCCATAGATTGGACAGCTGCCGCTCGTTCATCTCGATTGCCAGAATGCCTTTGACCGAGTAAGAGGAATAGCCCCTGATCTTGCGCGCGATCGTGATGACCCGTTCGCTGTTCGTCAGCCCCGTGCCCAGAATGGCGATCTCCCCGTTGTCCGGCGTCTTCGCCTTCAGCTCCTCGTATCTGGCCGTCGGATCGACCGAGAGCGAGGAGAAGCTTTGATTTTGATCGAAAATGGACCGGCCATGATCGCCCAAAATGTACATCATATGAATTTGCGTCGGGTAAGTGATGAAAATCTTCTGAAAGACGTCCTGCCGAATGACGTTCGTGAAGCGGTAGTACTCGTAGCTGTCGGCCGGGTCCATGTCGAGAAACTTCTTGACGGACACCTGCGACAAAATCGAGTTGCTGACCCGCTCGAACGTCTCCAGCTGCAGGTCGGTCTGCATGCCGGCGTTATTGATGACGGTGGCCATATATTTCTCCACCTGCTTGTCGATCGCGTCCGAAGACTCCAGATAGCTGAAAATGCCGACCATCGACAGGGAGAACAAAATCACGGTGAAAAAGTACAGAAACAGCTTGCGCGACAGATTCAGCCTCATCCCCGAATCCCCAGCGATTCCCGGTATTCGGACGGCGTTACGCCGCACACTTTCTTGAACGTCTTCGTGAAGTGCGGATGATCGGCAAAGCCGACCTCCGCGGAGACGTCCGTAATTTTATGGTGAGGCATCGAGAGCAGCTTCTTCGCCCGCTCCATCCGCCGTTTCGTCCGATACTGCACGAACGTTTCCTTCGTCATCTGCTTGAACAGCTGGCTGAAGTACGAAGGATTGAGGCCGAGCCTGTCGGCCACTTCCTCCAGCGACAGCTCGCGGTTCAAGTGAAGCTCGATGTAGGCTTTCGCTTCCTCGACCGGCTCCTTCAGGTTTCCCTTGCGCTTGACGCGAAGCTGCTCCAGCATCGAGCGGGCCGACTCTCCCAGCCAAGCGAACGGGGAGCCAAAACCGCCTTCCCACTGCAGCCGCTCGAACGGATACACATCCATCGCGTTCAGTCTGTCGACGAGCTTGTCTCCCAATTCCCGCACCAGCTCCTCCAGACGGGACGGCTCGATTTTGACGGAAACGCAGAACGCTTCCGCCTGCTCCACGGCCCGATCGACGTCGTCCGTCCGCAGATGCCAGACGGCATCCTGCAGCCGGTCCAGCCATTCCTCCGTCGCGGACAACGGAATATAGGCGTTCCGGCGCGTCTCCAGACCTTCGATCAGCTTCGCTACCGTGCGGCCGACGGCCGACTTGGTCACGGGCTTCAGCATATATTCCTTGACGCCGTAAGCGACGCATTGTCTGGCATACTCGAAATCGCCGTAACCGGAGATGACGACGACCGGCAAGTCGGGATAGCGCTCGCTCACTTCGCGGCACAGCTCGAGTCCGTCCATCTTCGGCATCTTGATATCGGTGAAGAGCAGATCTGGACGGCAGGAAGCGATCTTCTCCAACGCTTCGACGCCGTTGTCGGCTGTGTCGGAAGACACGATCGCCGGATGGGCGTCTCCGATCAGCTTCTGCAATCCTCTGCGGATCATCGGTTCGTCGTCGACGACTAGAATGCGGTACATGGATGCGTCCTCCTCGCGCTCGGGACAAGCCGGAATGGGAGCAAGATGCCCCCGCGCGGAGGGCATCTTGCCGTTATACAGTCATTCTAGTACAAGCGGAGAACGTTCGCGACCCTTATTTGAATGCGTTTTCTTTGTTCGCGTAACGGGCCGTCGCTTCCTCGATCACTTCGCTGCCGCCCTTGGACAAATACTCTTCGAGCACTTGCTCGAACGAATCGATCGGCTCCTTGCCGTACACCATCTTCAGCACATGCTCGAGAACGAGCGGCGGAAGCTGATCCGATATCGGGCTCAAGTCCGGGTATTTCACGAGCGCGTCCAGCCGCGGATCGAATTCGATGCCTCTGCGACCTTCCTTGGCGAGCATGTTGTCGAATGCGTCGACCATCATCTTGCCGGACTCCGACAACTCGGAGATGCGCTTGTTGTACGTCGTGTCCTGCACCATCCACAGCCAGTAGTTCAAGTAGCGCTGCTTGTTCGTGCCCTCCGTATCCGTCGGCTGCTCGTATTTGATCGTGCCGCCTTCGTTCTGGTAGTCTTCTCCTTCAAGCCCGTAGCTGAAAAACAGCTCCGCCTGCTCGCCGACCATCCAATCGAAGAACTGGACGATGCCCGCCGCCTTGTCCTTCGCCTTCGCGTTGATCAGGTAAGATCTCGTCACCGGATTGTAGTGCGCATACCCGCCTTTGCCGTCGTCGCCGACCGGGGACGGGATGAGCGCCACTTGGGCGTCGGGAACGCTGGCGATCAGCTGCGCGCCCCAGATCGGAAGCTCGTTGGCGTTCATCGACCACATGCCCGCCTTGCCGCTCGTGACGATGCTCTTGAAGTCGGCGGCTTCGACCGTCGCGAACTCCTTGCTGATCAGCCCTTCGTCGAACATCGTCTTGTACACCTGGATCGCTTTCTTCATCGCCTCGACGTCGAAGAAGCTCGGCTTCACCTTGCCGTCCGGGAACTCTTTGAACTGGTTCAAATACCCGAAGACGTCGTAAGAACCGAAGAACGTGTCGGCGTATTTGAAGTTTTTGCGACCGGCGAACGGATGCTCGACGCCGAGCTGCTTAAACGCCCGCAGCACGTCCAGCGTCTCCTCCACCGTCGTCGGGATCGGCTTGCCGGCCTTCTCCAGCAGGTCGGTGCGAATCCACGTCGCCCTTCTGGACGGGTTGCTGAGCACTTCCGGTATGCCGTAGACGTTGCCTGTCTTCGAATCGGTCATCCGGTCCCAGGCGTCCTGCGGAATGAACTTCAGCAGGTTCTGTCCATGCTCCTGCAGCAGGTCGTTCAGCGGCAGGAACACCCCGCTTTCCACCGAGCCCGCCAGCTCCGAGCCGCTGATGCCGCCGCTTCCCTGCACAACGTCCGGAATGTCGTTCGTCGCGAACATCTGAACCATTTTGTCCTGATACTCGTTGTGCGGAATCAGCCGGATGTCCAGATCGGTGTTCGTCATCTTCTCCAGCTCAAGCACGTACTTGTCCTTGTTGATGTCCGGATGCTGCTCGACGTAAGCGACGTTCAGCGTCCGCATCGAGATCGAGAACGAGGTCGGTCCGGCCGCGGCCGATTCGGACGGCTGTTCGGCAGAAGCCGAAGCGCCGGCCGGAGAGCTGGCCGAAGGACTGGCTCCGGGCGTCTCCTTCTTGGAGCAGGCCGCCAAGCTCGTTGCGACCAATGACGCGATTAGTGCGAGTACCCATACTTTTTTCATGGACTCCCTCTTTTCCTCATGGATTAGTGACGTTATAGCGCTTTCAAACTCAACCTCAGTATAGGAACGGCGGAGGGTCGCCACAATGGAATGCGTTTGGCTTCATTTGTCATTTTTTTATGTCTTGCATGAACCGATGACTCAGCTTTGAGTAAACCCAATGCAGTGGAGAAAGGGAATGGCTTTGCCGCGAGTTTTGGCTTTGAGTTGCTGACCTATAAAGTTCTTATCGTTCCAAGCAACTCAAAACAACCTGTCTGAAGCCGGCAAAGCCATCCCTTTCGGAACGAAATGGGCTTCCTTCATTGGTTCATTGGTTCATTGGTTCATCAGCTCACGATTTGATCGATCCGATCAGCATGCCCTTAATAAAGTACCTCTGGAGAAACGGATACAGCATAATGATCGGCACGGTCGCGACGAGAATGACGGCCATCTGCACGCCTTGCACCGATTGCGACGAGACGTCGAAGGGCAGGTTGCCCGTATCGACCAGATCGTCGTTGATCAGCAGCTCGCGCAGCTTGACCTGCAGCGGATAGAGCTTGCGGTCATTCAAATAATACAACGCGTCCATATACTTGTTCCAGTTCGTCACCGAGTAGAAAATGCCGATCGTCGCCAAGGCCGGCTTGGAGAGCGGCAGAACGAGGCTCCACAAAATGCGCAGCTCCCCGCAGCCGTCGATCCGGGCGCTGTCGATCAGCTCCGGCGGAATCTGCACGAAGAACGACCGCAGCACGATCAGGTTGAAGGCGCTGATCGCCGTCGGAATCATAAGCGCCCACAGCGTGTTGACGAGATCCAGCTCCCGCATCAGGATGAACTGGGGAATAAGCGGCGCGGTGAAAATCATCGTCAGCAGCACGAACAGCAGCACGTACTTGCGTCCGACGTATTCGGTACGCGACAGCGGGTACGCCAGCGACGACGTCGCCGCCAGGTTGATGAGCGTACCGACGACGGTAATGTACACCGTAATTCCGAAAGCGCGCCAGATCGAGGCGTCGTCGAATACGTACTGGTAATAATTGAGCGTGAAGTCGACCGGCCAGAACAGCACGTCCCCGCGGTCGATCGCGACGGCTCCGCTGAACGACTGCGCGATGACGTTCAGGAACGGCAGCAGCATCGACAAGGACAAACCCGTCAGAAACAAATAGTTGCAGATGAGGAACAGCTTCCTGCTCCAATGCTCGCGCCCTATCAAGGCCATCCCTCCCTTTGAGTGGTGGTTCAAAAAGTCCGATTTTGATCGCGTCAATAAAGCGACTCGCCCGTAGCTTTGCGGCTGAGCGTATTGGCGATCGCCAGCAGGAACAGTCCGACCACCGACTTGAACAGCCCGATCGCGGTGGCGTAGCTGTACTGAAGCTGCTTCAGACCGGCCTTATAGATGTACGTGTCCAAGATTTCGCTGTTCTGGATGTTCAGCGGATTCTGGAACACGAACACGCGCTCGAAGCCGTAGTCCATGAAATCGCCGATCTTGAGCAGGAACAGCACCGTAATGACGGGCAGCAGCGCGGGAATTGTAATGCTCAGCGTCTGCTTCCAGCGGCCCGCCCCGTCGATCTGCGACGCCTCATACAGCTCGGGATTAATGCCGGTCAGCGCGGCCAAATAAATGATCGTTCCCCAGCCGACGTCCCGCCATAGGCCGGAGCCGACGAGAATAGTCCGGATGAACGAATCTTCTCCGAGAAAATAAATCGGCTCGACGCCGAACCAGCCGAGAATGACGTTGACGATGCCCGACGAAGGAGACAGCATGCCGACGAAAATGCCGCTGACGATGACCCACGACAGGAAGTGAGGCGCATAGATGATCGTCTGGACGATTTTCTTGTACAACGCGAGCCTGACTTCGTTCAACAACAGCGCCAGCACGATCGGGGCGGTGAACGCGAACAGAATGTCATAGGTGCCGAGCAGCAGCGTGTTCTTCAGAATGCGGAGGAAGTCGTGATGACGGAACATTCGCTCGAAATGCTCCAGGCCGACCCACGGACTCCCCTTGAACCCGGCGAACAGATTGTAATTTTGGAACGCGATGACCGAGCCGAGCAGCGGCAAGTACTTGAAAACGAGAAAAAACAAAATGCCCGGGATCGAGATCAGATAGAGCGTCCGGTACTTCCACATGAAACCGAGCAAGAGCCGTCCCTCCTTGTTGTTCAATGGCGGTGTACATACTCTCATCCTAGTCGCTGCGGGCATTCCCGAACAATGGAATCGCTTTAATACGGCTTGTGTTTTTTTTAGGTACCCTAGGGCGTGTATGCAAACCCGCTCAGAGGCATCTATCACCGCCTTTTCGCCCCCTGCTGCGTCACTTTTGCTTGACGTACCCCCGGTACGCCTTCACAAAAGTTCCTTGCATGGAACGAAAATTCGGCAACATCTGCTTTCCTCGGAGGTTGCATACACGCCCTAACGAACGACCTCCCTGCTCCCCCGCTCTCTCCGCTCTAAGGCTCCGGGATTTCGTCCGCTCCGCCCGGTCCGAATCGTCCGCGGAAATAAAATTTCTCGCCGGAAGGTATAGTCCAACGGCTATAGAACTAGATAAGTCAAAGCATGCATTCATATAGGGGGGCCATAACTTGCTGAAATCCAACGATACCTTGTTTTTCTCCGCAGCCTTTAATCATGCCCCGATAGGAATGGCGCTCGTATCCTCTTCCGGAACGTGGCTGCGCGTCAATCGATCGCTGTGCGACATATTGGGGTACCCCGAGGCGGAGCTGTTGGGTCGTACTTTTTCGGACGTTACCTTTCATGAGGATCGCGGAACAAGCTGGGACAGCTTCAATCGTCTTATCGAAGGAACAATCAACAGCGTCAAGCTCGACAAACGTTATGTTCATAAAAACGGGCACCTGATCTGGGTATCGGTCCATTCCTCCAGGGTAATGAGCGAATCGACGGGCGTCCCGTACATTCTCGCTCAAATCCAGGACATCTCGGACAGGAAGAAGACCGAGCTGCTGCTGCACAATTCGGAGAAGCTGTCGTTGGTCGGACAAATGGCCGCAGGCGTCGCCCACGAAATCCGCAATCCTCTGACCGCCGTAAAAGGCTTCCTGCAATTGATGAAGTCCGAAGGCGTGAAGGAGCAATACTACGATATCGTGTTCTCGGAGTTCCACCGCATCGAATTGATTTTGACCGAATTGCTCGTGCTGGCCAAGCCTCAGGAAGCCAAAATGGAATCGAAGGATCTTAGCCAACTGCTGGCGGAAGTCGTGACCCTGATGGAATCCCAATCGATCATGAGCAACGTGCGCATTCGCTTTGCCTGCGCTCTGCCGTCGATATACATAGATTGCGACGAGAACCAGATCAAGCAAGTCATTATCAACCTTGTAAAAAATGCGATCGACGCCATGCCGGATGGCGGAGAAACGCTTATCGATCTGCAGTTATTCGGGAACGAAGTTCAAATTGTCGTCAGCGACCAGGGGGCCGGAATTCCGGACGATCAGTTGGAGAAAATCGGGCAGCCCTTCTTCACATCCAAGGAGAACGGAAACGGGCTGGGCATGATGATCAGCTTCAAGATCATCGAGAACCATGGGGGCCGCATAGAAATCGAAAGCAAAGTGGGAGAAGGAACGAGAGTGAACATACGTCTGCCTCTCGGGCACAATCAACCGCCGTCCGCCCGGGCCGGCGATGCCGCGGGCTGCGGCTCGAACGCTTAGCGTTTCGGCGCCTTGGGCCGCCGCCATGTCAGAGGAATTCCCCCTAAATATCGAAGAGCCGCCAGCAAGGGAGCATCCGATTGCCCCTCGCCGACGGCTCTATGTTCATTTTCGCTTAAAAGCTTCGTTATAGCAGCGCCGGCACACCGGCTTGTAGTCTTCATTGCCGCCGACCTGGATCTGCTCGCCTTCGTTGACCGGCACGCCGTCCTTGAAGCGGATGACCATCGTCGCCTTGCGGTCGCAGTACCAGCAGATCGTCTTGATCTCCTCGATCTTGTCGGCGTATACGAGCAAATTGTAGCTGCCCTCGAACAGCTCGTTCTGAAAATCGTTCTTCAGCCCGAATGCCATAACCGGCACGTCCAGCTCGTCGACGATTCGGGTCAGCTCGAGGATATGGCGCTTCTTCAGCCACTGAGCTTCGTCGACAAGCACGCAATAGAAGCGGCCCGATTCGTCGAGCTGATCTCTGACGGCGTCGTACAGGTTCGTGTTCTCGTCGACGGGAATGGCCGGGCGCGTAAAGCCCGCTCTCGTCCCGACTTGATCCGCGCCGTTGCGCGTATCGATGACGGGCGTAAAAATCAATACCGGCTTGCCTTGTTCCTCGTAATTGTGCGCGACTTTAATAATTTCGAACGATTTGCCGCTGTTCATCGTCCCGTATTTGAAATACAGCTGAGCCAATGCGCTACCTCCGCAACCAAGTTGATAGATAGCAAACATTATACAACAGATCTCGACAATGCAGTAGCGGCAAATCCCTCTGTTCTATTCGACGACCAGGCCGTAGTCCTCGATCCGGATTTTGACGTCGGTGCTGATGTCCGCCTGCGCGAATCGATCGTCCCAGTCCGACTTGAACCGTTCCCACGCGCGCGGATGCTCGATTCGCAGCCTGTCGCGAAAGCCGAGCACGTCCGTCTTGTACTCCCGCTGAATCTTCTCGATCGTCCGGTCGACCAGATCGCCTATTTTACGCTCGAACAGACGCGTCTGATAGTCCAGAAACTGCTGGTTCGAGGACTCTTCCGGTCTCGACCAGTTTTCCATCACTCTGCCGATCGAACGAATGCTGACTTTAAACGAAACGCGATCGCCCGAGACGAACGAACGAATCGTGCTGTCCATCGAGTTGACTTCGTATACGACGGGACGCTTGGTCGACGGATCGATGGCCGACATGACTCCCCCCTTGCCCGACCCCGTCATCCAGACGACTCCGAGCACCTCCTCTTCGGTTAACAAGCCGACGAGCTTTTTCGTCTTGCCGCGGATAACGCCGGCGCCCGACAGCCTGAGCTTCCCGTCCTGGGAAATGATATTGGGGAGCAGCAAGCTGGCTCCGGCCTTGATATCGCCTTTGATCTTGCCGAGCGTGGTCGGGGGCAATATTTTCGAAGTGCGGTAACGGTTCTCGGTAATTCCCGCCATGTGAAAAGAAGGGATCTCCTCGCTGCGCTTCAGCTCGAACACGCGATTGGCCCGGCCGTTGCTGACGAAGACGAGCGAGCCCGGGCGAATATCGTTGTCCCTCATGAAGAAGTCGAGCAAATTTTCCAAGCTGTTGCGTCTGGCCACTTCGGCGGAGACGACAATCGCCTTCAAGTGATGTCCGATCGGCGGTTTGTCCGTGCGGAGCGACATCTCCCGAATCGCCTCGTAGACGGAGTTGCCGGTCGCGAGCATGTTGATGTAAGGCCTGACCGACGATTGTCCCTGGCTTTGGGAGTTTAGGGCGCTCGCTCCCGTCGTCAGCGTCTGAATCGTGACCGCAAGACGGCCTTCGGAGGAGGCGTTCTTCGATTCGTTATGGTCGAGCGCTACTCCGATCAACACGCTCAGCCTGTCGATCTCCTTGCTGCTCCAGCATCCCGACAGCATTAGCGCGGCAGTCAACCCCAACGCCAGCAATGCGGCGTACCGACACAGCTTCATCGTCTCCCCCTCCTCTTCCTCCTCAAGAACGACAGGACGAGAAACAACAGCGGCACGACGCCGAACAGAACAAGCGCGACGTGACCGATCTGATCTCCCATCTGGAAGGTTTCATTAATATTTTTGGGCAGCATGGCGCACAGAAATATAATCGGCAGGAAACAGTAGGCGAACGGCTTGAAGCCGCGCTTAAACAAATCGGAAGCCCCTTTGGCCGCCGCGTACAGCGTAACCGTGAACGTCGAGAAAATCTGCATGATCCAGATCGTGAGCAGCAGCGAATCGAACCGCTCCAGCAGCAGCCCCTGCAATTCGAAGCTGCGGATCAGATCGATGGTCGGCCATGTGCTGGCCCTTGCGCCGTCCAAGGATAGGCCGCCGATCACGAGAATAACGGTGGCCAGATAGAAGGCGGCGGCGATCGACACTCCGCTGACCACGACTTTGATCGCCGAGGCCGGCCGCTTCATGAAAGCCGTAATGATCAGCATGATTTCCGGTCCCAGGAAAGCGAGCGTCGTCGTTTTGACCCCTTTCCAGACGGGGGAGAAGCCGAGACCGAGCACCGGACGCAGCCGCTCGAAATCGAAGATCCGCATGCTGAGCAATGTGACGATCGCGAAAATGATAATCGTGATCGGCAGAATGATCTCGAACAGACGGGCGATCGGATCGATTCCCCCCGCGACCAGATAGATGCCAATCCACATAAAAGCGATCACGATCGCCCAGTTGGGGGTGCCCTCCAGCAAAAAGAAGCAGGTTACCTCCGCCATCGTCCTGACCTCGAACGCCGAGATCGCAATGAAGTAGACGATCATCGCCAGAGAGACGATTCCCCCGATCCATTTGCCGGCGACGGCGGTCGAATATTCAAAGAAGGTCCGCCCCGGATACCGCTCGCTCAGCTTGGCCATCACGCTCCCTGCCGCGATCGCGATCGCCCCTCCGATCAGAACCGCGAGCCATACGTCGGGGGTACCAACCTTCTCCGCACTTGTACGCGGCAGCGTAAGGATGCCAGCCGCCAGAATGTAGTTGATCAGAATGACGACCGCCTGCTGCGTGGAAATCTGATTATTGGAACCGCTGTTCACGACTCGTTCCTCCCTGTCAGCCTTTGCGGATCGGCTGCTTCGGCTTCAGCATTTTGGGACGGCGCTTCATCGCCGCCAGCGGCACTCGGATCAGGAAATCCTTCCAGTCCTCGAATTGATAGGAGACGAGCGGACCCGCATACGGGACGCCGAAGCTCCTCAGATTGACCAGATGAATGCAGAGCGCCAGGAAAAACAAGATGACGCCGAACAGCCCGAACACGCCTGCGCAGAACATCGAGACAAAGCGGAGCATTCGGAAGCTCAGGCCGATATTGTAGTGCGGAATCGCAAACGACGAAATCGCGGTCACGGCGATGACAATGACGAGAATCGGACTGACGATACCCGCCTGTACGGCCGCTTCCCCGATGACGAGACCGCCCACGATGCCCATCGCGGGGCCGATCGGCTTGGGCAGCCGAAGCCCGGCCTCTCGCAGCAGCTCGATGGACACTTCCAGAATCAGCGCTTCGACGAGCGCCGTGAACGGAACGTTCACGCGCGACCCGATGATGGACATCGCCAGCTTCGTCGGAATGAGCCCGGGATGGAACGAGATGAACGAAATGTACAGGGAAGGCGCGAGCAGCGACACCATCAGGGCAAAAAAGCGCAGCAGCCTGAACATCGTCCCGGGCAGCCATCGCTCGAAGTAGTCCTCGGGAGACTGCAAAAACATAGAGAGAGTCGCCGGAACGATGAGCGCGAACGGGGTTCCGGCCAGCAGAATGGCGACGCGACCTTCCAGCAGCGCGCCGAATACGCGGTCCGGCCGCTCCGTGCTTTGAATTTGGGGAAACGGACTCAAGGTGCTGTCCTCGATCATCTGCTCGATATAACCGGATTCCAGCACGCTGTCGAGGTCAATGCGGCTGATTCTGCTCTTGACCTCTTCGACGAGCTCAGGCTTGGCGACATCCTCGATATAGGCGATCGCCACGTTCCGCTTCGCGCGTCTGCCGACCTTCATTTTCAGAATAAACAAGCTTTGATTCTCGCCGAACCGGCGCAAAATAGCCGTGTTGTCGTGCAGATTCTCGTTGAATCCGACTCTCGCTCCGCGAATCAACCCTTCCGATTCCGGTTCGTCCATCTGTCTGGGCACGCCCTTGAACACGCCGAGCATGAACGCGCCTTGAACCCCGTCGACGATCAAGGCGGCCCAGCCGATCAGCACCTGACCCATCGCTTGCCGGACGCTGTCGCACTCCTTCGTCTTCAGCACCGGCATTTGGCGCAGCACCCGATCGGCAAGCGGAACGTCGGACCCGGCGTCGAAGTCCGCGTTCATCAGCGCCTGCAGCACCTGCCTGTCGAGGACATTGCGGTCGGACAAGCCTTCCGCATAGACGACGGCAGCCCGAATGCCCGAGTCGACTCCCAGCTCGAAATTCCGAATGCCGACGTCGTCGTAATTTTCGATCCACTGCTCGAAGACGGCCATATCCTCGTCGAATTTGCCAGTCAGCGGATCTCCTGCTTCGTCCTCCGAGGGAGGGGCTTCGCCTATCGACGGGTTGAACATGGCCAAGTCGTTCAATTTGGCGTTGACTCGGGATACTCCGTACGGAACCAAGCCGACCGCCGCAGCCTGCAGGAATAAATACCAACTCGGAATGTGGGCAATTAACCAACTGAGCACATTTTCCAACCCCTTCGGACTAGGTTCCCCCCGTCTTTCCAAATTTATCCCGAAACGCGAACAAGGGGCTCCCCGCAACCATCCGCAGATGATCGTGGGAGTCCCTTACCCGGTGCGCCTATCGTCCTAGAGCGTGTATGCATACGCCGAGGATAGCAGATATTGCCGAATTTTCGTTCCAAGCAACAGTGACGAAGCAGGGGGCGAAAAGGCGGTGAAAGATGCCCCTGAGCGGGTTTGCATACACGCCCTGGCGCTAGCTTTGCAAGCCGTTCTTCACCCAACCCGCCACCGTCGCGGTTCGCTTGCCTTGATGGATCGCCGCCGGGCGCACGTCCTCGATCATTTTGCCGGACTGGTCGACCGTGACGCTCGTGCCGTACGGATTGCCTCCCGCCGCGAAAATGACGGGATCGGTGTATCCCGGCGCGGCGACGATGCCGCCCCAATGGTAGATCGACGTGTACAGCGACAGAATCGTCGCTTCCTGGCCGCCGTGATAGTTGGTCGCGCTCGACATGGCGCTGACGACTTTGTTGGCCAGCTTCCCGTTGAACCACAGCCCGCCGAGCGTATCGAAAAACTGCTTCATCTGCGAAGCCATGTTCCCGAAACGGGTCGGCACGGAGAAAATGTAGGCGTCCGCCCACTCCAGATCGGCGTTCGTGACGGTCGGAACGTCCTTGGTCGCTTCCACGTGGGCTTTCCAGCCCGGATTCGCGTTGATCGCCGCCTCCGGAGCGAGCTCGGGCACCTTCAGCAGCTTCGTCTCGGCGCCCGCTTCCTTCGCGCCTTCCTCGGCCCACTGCGACAGCTGATAGTTCGTTCCGGTAGAGCTATAGTAGATCACGGCTAATTTGACGTCGGACAGCGGAATCATCTCCTTAGGGTAATCGAACTTCCCCTTAAGAATGCCTCTGCGTCCAGTCGATTATGCAAGTCCGCCCCGGCGGAAGACGGCTTACACTTTGGTGAGCGCCATGGAAGGATGCACTTCCGCGATGCAGTCCGGCGTCTCCCAAGCCATGTTCTCGACGGACGGAGTGACGGGATAGATTCTGAAGTCGGCGTCTGCCAGCGAACGCAGCATCGCCTGAAGCACTTCCATTCTCGTCTCCTTCGGATTCAGCCAGAGCTCGATCGATTCCTCGTCCAGCACGACCGGCAGCGGATGGTTCGTGCCGAAGGCGTTGCCCCGGGTGACGACCGTGCACATCGGATACTCGTTCCGCTCCGAATCGAGCCAGACATCGTAGATGGCGGGCATGGCGAACGTCGGCTTCGTCCGGTGCACGACGCGCCACGCGCTCTTCGTCTTCCCTTCGATCTTCCAGATGTAGAACCCGCTGCACGGCACGACGCACCGCTTCTTCGTCAGCATGTTGCGCAAGTACCGTCTGTCGGACAAGGTGTCGACGTTTGCGTTGATCGAATTTTTGCCCCAGTAAGGCATTAAGCCCCAGCGCTGCTGGTTGAGACAGCGTTCTTCCCCGATCTGCTGGATAATCGGAATTTGCTGCGTCGGCGCGATATTGTACCGCATCAGGTACGGTACGTGAACTCTGTCGATGCGAAAATTTTCCGTCAGATCGTTAAGTTCCGCCGTCAACGAGTACCGGTTACACATGTGCATCAGCCCATTTCCAAGAATTTACTCGTTCTCAGTATGGGCTCCTGCCAGGAAGATTATGTACGTCCGACTGCGAATGCCAGTCCTGCTGCCGCGATGGCAAAAAGAATCGAGGACGCGTACATGATTCGGACGGCCAGACGAATATGCTCCGCTTCGAGCGGGCGCAGCGGCTCTCCCATTCTAGCGCGGTCGGACACGACGCCTTTGTAATAGTTCAAGCCGCCAAGCTGCACGCCCAGAGCCCCGGCGACGGCCGATTCCGGGAAACCGCTGTTCGGGCTCGGATGAAGGCGGGCATAGCGTCGGACCGTGCCGATCACCCGGCCTGCTCTCAGCCTCAGCAGAGCCGCCGCGGCCGCGATGGCGAGCGCCGACAGCCGGGCCGGAATCCAGTTGGCCAGATCGTCGAACCTGGCGGACGCCCAGCCCAAATCCTTGTACTTGTCGTTCTTGTAGCCGACCATCGAATCGAGCGTATTCGCGGCCCTGTAAGCGAGCGCGAGAGGCGCTCCGCCGAGGAACGCGTAGAACAGCGGAGACAGAATCGCGTCCACGATGTTCTCGGCTACGGTTTCTACCGCGCCGCGCGTAATTTCGCTCTCGTCGAGCTTGTCGGTATCCCTTCCGACGATCATCGACAGCGCATAGCGGGCTTCCGGCAGCTTGTCTTCCTTAAGCAGCCGGTAAATATCCATGCCGGCGTCTCCGAGTCCTTTGGCCGCGATCGTCGTCGAGATCATCCAGGCCGCCGCGCCGTAAGCGAGCCAGGGATGGAGCAATCCGAGCAGGAAGAGAATCGTCCAGCCGAGCAGGAAGCAGCCTCCGACGAGGACGAGCGGGTAGGCGATTCCGGCAAGCTTAAGCGCCTTATGTTCGGGAGAGCCCCCCAGCGGACGGGCGAGCCGCAGCAGCAGCGGGCTGGCGGCGGCTCTGCGGAGCGGCCGTTCCAGCCTGGAGATGAGACGCCCCATGCCGACGACGGGATGCGGCAGCGCCCGCGGGTCTCCGATCGCCAGATCGATGAGGAACGCGCTTGCGACGATTGCGATGTCGATGCTCATCTTACGGATCTCCTTGGGTGCGCACCGCTTCGTGCACGGCGGCATAGACGAGCCGTCCGATCGCGTTGCCGATCGTCGTCGCGGCTCCCGCATAGCGATGAACGTGCCGGTAGCGGTCCGACTGGCTGACGGCGACGAGCACCGCGTCGGTCGACGTTCCCGTCGCCGGATAGCCGCTGCTGTGGTCGCGGATGTCCAGATCGGCGAAGGCGGCGCTCTTCGCTTCCGTTGCGCTGATGACCGCGTTGACCATCGCGCTCTCCGTCATCTGCCCGTCGACGATGACGATGAGGTTTACCGTCCCCGGCTCGTAGGCGGAGAACGTCTCGCGCGCCATGCCCGCCCTCGCCGCGTTGCCCGTTCCGGCGGACGCGCAGACGAGCAGCCGGCACTCGTCCCCGGCTTCCTCGAAGAAGGACGCATGCGTCAGATGCGCCGCCGTCTGCAGGCCGACCGCCAATTCGGGGTCGTAGCCCCAGCCGAGCAGCGCCTCGCGCATCATCGCCGACGGATCGGTGCAATCGTAACTCAACGGCACCTTCCAATTGACGAACCGCTCGCCTCGGCCGGCTCCTCCCCGATAGGGGGCGTTGCTCAGCGTTTGATAGACGCGTCCGCATTCCACCGATAGATGATCTTGCCGAAAGCCGATCCGCAGTTCCGGCCACAAGGGCGACGAATACGAGTCGGCGCCTGCGCGAAAAGGTTGTGTCATAGTATCATAAGAGCCTCCCGTTCATTAAAACCAGCAGGACGAGCAGGGCAAGCGTCTCCGCGCCTTCGATCAGTGCGCCGTAGACGTCTCCCGTAAACCCGCCCAGCCTGCGTACGATGTATAGTCCGAACAGCCAGCCCGCCAGCAGCACGGCGGCGAAGGCGATCGCGCCCTGCCAGCCCGCGATTCCGAAGGACGCGGCGAGCGCGAGCAGCCCGTTGACGAGCAGGACGGCGGACGTGACGCCGCCGCGCAAGCCGCTGCCGAGCCCGTTCTGTTGAATATAAGGAAAAAAGCGGATCGCCCCGAGCAGCGCCGCCCTTGCCATCGTCGGAACGGCCGCGAGCGCGGCCAGCGCTCCCGCCGCGGCCAGCTGCTGCACGGCGGCGACCTTGAGCAGGATCAGCACGATCGCCGCCACGACGCCCATCGCGCCGACGCGGCTGTCCTTCATGATTTCCAGCGCCCGCTCGCGCCCGCGCTGGCTGCCGAGCCCGTCGGCGAGATCCATCCAGCCGTCGAGGTGCAGCGCGCCGGTCACGTAAATCCAGAACGCGACGGCAACGACCGCGGCAATCGGCAGCGAAGCGTGTCCGAACAGCCAGGCGGACAAGCTGCCGACGAGCCAGACGGCCAGGCCGAGCAGCAAGCCGACGAGCGGGTAATACTTCGGGCTGCCGTTCCAGCCTTCGAGCGTCTGCGCCCGCTTCGGCACAGGGAATCGCGTCAGAAATCCGACCGCCTGCCAGAATGCGTTCATCCTTTCAACCTCCACGGCAGCCCGCTTACGACGACGAACGCCTCGTCCGCGCGGGAAGCGAGCCGCTGGTTCGCTTCTCCGACGACGTCCTGGAACCAGCGTCCCAGCGGCGACATCGCCACGCCTCCCCAGCCGACCTCGTCGGTGACGACAATCGCTTCGCGCAGCCTGGACGCGGCCAGCGCATCGATGTATTCGTCGATCAGGAACAAAATGCGATCCGTCGTCGACGGGTCCCTGAGCTTCTCTTCGGGCACTTCCATCAGCCGGTTGGCGATCCAGGCGGACAGCGTGTCGACGAGCACGATGTCGTAGCCTTCATAGGCGGCCGCGGACAGCTCAAGCGCGGATTCCAGCGTATCCCATTCGACCGGCCGCCGGACCCGATGCTTGTCGATGCGCTCGTCCATCTCTCCGTCGTAGCGGAGGCCGGTGGCGACGTACAGAACTTTGGAGGGCGCGGCGGCCGAGCGTTCCCGAACGAGCCGTTCGGCATAGGCGCTCTTGCCCGAGCGGACGCCTCCGCTGACCATGACAAGATTCATCGCGGCGTCCCCTCCCTCTGTGCTTGCTCCAGCGCCGCGAGCAGCCGTTCGTTGTCCTCGCGGCCGCGCACCGCGATGCGGATATGCCGCTCGGTCAGTCCGTCGTACTTGGCGCAGCTTCTCACGAGCACGCCTTGCGGCCCGAGCGCTTCCTGCAGCCGTTCCGCCGTCCAGAGGGCGGACAGCTCGATCAGCAGGAAGTTCGCTTCGCCCGGCCAAGTGCGCCAGCCGAGCCGTGAGTCGATCTCGGTTCGCAAATACGTCCGCTCGGAAGCGATCAGCTCTCTCGTTCTCCGCTCGTATGCCGCGGTCTCCGGCTCCAGGCAAGCTTGCCCGGCCAGCAGCGCCAGCCCGTTGACGCTCCAGGTGACCTGCTTGCGCGCCATCTTGCGGATCAGCCCGGGAGCGGCGATCGCATAACCGAGCCGGAGGCCGGGGATGGCGTAAAACTTCGTCATCGAATGCATCAGCAGCACATGCGGATGGCTCCGCAGCTCAGGCAGCAGCGTCTCGCGCCGCTCCGGGGCGATGAAGTCGATGAACGCTTCGTCCACGACGACGTATGCCGAACGCTCGGCAGCCCGATCGGCGATCTCCCGCAGCTGCTCCAAGGAATACGTCAGGCCGGTCGGATTGTTCGGAGACCCCAGGAACAGCAAATCCACCCGCTCCAGCAGAGCGTCCAGCTCGGACGGCTCGGCCCGGTAGCCGTTCTCTTCCCGGCCGACGATCGTCCGCACCTCCGCTCCGCAAGCTTCGGCAAGCTGGGCGTATTCCGAGAAGCACGGAGCGACGACCCCGACCGAGCGAACGTCCAGCCCGGACAGCGCGAGCGCGATGCACTCGGCGGCTCCGTTGCCGATCAGCAGCTCGTCCTCGGCAACGCCGAGCTTGACGGACAGCCGCTTCTTCAGCTCCCGGTGGCCGGGGTCGGGATAGTTGACGATCGCGGCCAGCCCGTTCCCCAGCGCTTCCAGCACTTGCAGGGGAGGGCCGAGCGGATTGATGTTGGCGCTGTAATCGAGCCATTCTCCGGGACCGACTCCGAACCTGGCCGAAGCGGTCCACAAGTCTCCCCCGTGTCCGTACGGCTCCAATACGCCTTCGGTCGTCTTCATCGCGATCCCTCCATGCCTTCGTTCATCATCTCGTACAGCTTGCGAATGTCCAGATGCCGCCGGACGTGGTCGGCCAGCCGGTCGAACTCGGTTTCCCGCAGCCGGCTGTAGTTCAGTTCCCCGACAATCGGAGGCCAACCCTTCGAACGACGAATCGCGTTCAGCCAATCGCGCCTGAACCCGTCGTTATGCAAAATGCCATGCACGTACGTCCCCCATGCCCTGCCGTCCGACGAGCGGACCCCTTCCGGGTACGGAACGCCGTCCCGGACTTCGGCGGAAGAGAGATGCAGCGGATGAGCGACCGGCCTCGTGAAGACGGTGCGGCCCATATGGATCTCGTAGCCTTCGATGTCGTGAAACGGTTTCTGCCGTTCCGCGCTGCTCTCAACCTCAGCCTCGAGCTCGCTCCAACCCTGCGCCCGCCCCTTGACGCGCTCGGTTTTCTTGTCCGGCCCAAACGTCGTCTCCATCGGGAATACGGCCAGCCCCGGCAGCGAAGCATGCGCCGATTCGATGCCTTCGGGATCGTTCAGCCGTTCTCCCAGCATCTGATAACCTCCGCAGATGCCCGTCAGCCAGCCTTGGCGGGAGCGATGATCGAGAAGGAGACGGTCCAGCCCCGTCTCCCGCAGGAACAGCAAATCTTCCGCGGTGTTCTTGCTTCCCGGCACGATGACCGCGTCGGGAAATCCGAAATCCTCCTTGTTCGTCGCGAAGCGGACGGAGACGTCCGTCTCGGCGAGCAGCGGATCGATATCGGTAAAGTTCGACCAGCGCGGCAGCCGGATGACGACGATGTCCAGCCGGTCGCGGCGGTCCCGTTCCGCTCCCGCGGACGGGCGGAAAGACAGCGAATCCTCAGCCTCCAGCCGCAGATCGGGGAGGTATGGAACGACGCCGACGACCGGCTTGCCGGTGCGCCGCTCCAGCCACTCCAGGCCCGGCCTGAGCAGCTCGACGTCCCCTCTGAACTTGTTGATGACGAAGCCTTTGATTCTGTCGCGCTCTTCCGGCTCCAGCAGCTCCAGCGTGCCGACGATGGCGGCGAAGACGCCGCCCCGGTCGATATCCGCCGCGAGCAGTACCGGAGCGTCCGCCCAGGCGGCCATCCGCATGTTGACGATATCCCGGTCCTTCAGGTTGATCTCCGCCGGGCTGCCCGCTCCTTCCAGAACGACGATCTCGTATTTCGCGCGCAGCCGCTCCAGCGCCTTGCGGACAATCTGCCCCGCTTCCGTCAAATACTCGCTGCGATAGCTGAACGCATCCATCGTCTTATAAGGCTTGCCGTGGACGACAACCTGCGACGCTCGGTCGGACGAAGGCTTGAGCAGAATCGGGTTCATGTCCGTCGTGGCCGCGATGCCGCAGGCGTCGGCCTGCATGCCCTGCGCCCGGCCGATCTCCTTGCCGTCCGGCGTCACGTAGCTGTTCAAGCTCATGTTCTGCGACTTGAACGGCGCGACCGTCCACCCGTCCTGCGCGAAGATCCGGCACAGGGCGGCGGCCAGCACGCTCTTGCCCACGTCCGACGCCGTCCCCTGCACCATCAGCACCCGGGAGACGGCCTGGTCCCGATTGCCTCCGGGAGTGCCGCTATCCCGATTGCTTCCGGACGCGGCGCCGTCCCGTTTGCTTCCGTGTTCCGCGTCCCGCTTCTCCTGCGTCATCCCTGCGACACTCCCGCGCTCTCGAACGTCGCCATCTCGCGCATAATGCGCGCGGCGGCGTCCAGGAAATGAAAAGCGAGCACCGCGCCGGTGCCTTCCCCCAGCCTCATGTCCATGTGGATCATCGGCGACAGCCCGATCGTCTCCAGCATGCTCTTGTGGCCCTGCTCCAGGGACAGGTGCGAGGCCAGCATGTAAGGCGCGCAGGCCGGAGCGAGCCGGCTGGCGATCAAGGCGGCGGCCGACGAGATGAAGCCGTCGACGACGACGAGCGAGCGGTGGGCCGCCGCACCCAGAATGACGCCGACAAGGCCGGCGATCTCGAGGCCGCCCAGCTTGGCCAGCACGTCCAGCGGGTCGTTCGGGTCGGCGGCGTTAACTGCCAGCGCCCGCTCGACGACGCGCCGCTTATGCAGCAATCTGTCGTCGTCGAGGCCGGTGCCGCGACCGACCGCCTGCTCCGCCGTCAACCCGCCGAGGGCGATCAGGATGGCCGCGCTCGGCGTCGTGTTGCCGATGCCCATCTCGCCGGTCGCGAACACGCGCGTGCCGGCTTCGGCCAACTCCGCGACGACGTCGTATCCGACCCGGATCGCCGCGACCGCCTCGTCGCGGGTCATCGCCGGACCGCGGGCAATGTTGGCCGTGCCTGGACGAATCTTGCGCGAGACGAGCCGGGGATGCGACAGCTCGGCGTTAACGCCGATGTCCACACAGACGACGTCCGCTCCGGCATGGCGGGCGAGCACGTTAACCGCCGCGCCGCCGCTCAGGAAATTCAGCACCATCTGCGGCGTCACCTCCGCCGGGAAAGCGCTGACGCCCTCCTCGCATACGCCGTGGTCACCCGCCATCACGATAACCGCCTTGCGCGACAGATCCGGCATCGCCTCTCCCGTGACGCCGGCCGCCTGCCTGGCCGCCGCCTCCAGCTTGCCCAGACTGCCCGGAGGCTTCGTCAGGCTGTCCAACCGCGCCTGCGCCGCCCGGATCGCTTCGTCGTCGAGCGGGCGGATGCGCTCCGCGATCGCTCCGATTTCGTTCGGCATGTTCGTCGTCATCCGTCTACCTTCCTCTCAGCAAAATTTGCGGCACGCCGCTGTCGGGGTGCCGCAGCACGATCGGCTCCGTTCCGTACACTTCGTTCACCAGCTCGGGAACGAGCACTTCCTCGGGCTTGCCTACCGCGGCCACCCTGCCGCCGTGAAGCACGAGCAGCCTGTCGCAATATTGCGCGGCCAAGTTCAGATCGTGCAGCACCGCGACGACGGTCAGCCCGTTGTCCCGCTGCCAGTCGCGAATATAATCCATCATCTGCAGCTGGAAGCCGATATCGAGGAACGTCGTCGGTTCGTCGAGCATCAGCACGTTCGGCTCCTGAACGAGCGTCTTCGCCAATGCGACCCTCTGCCTCTCGCCTCCGCTCAGCTCGCTCACCGGCCTGTCGGACAGCCGCGTCAAGTCGAGCTTCTCCATCACCTTGCCGATCAGTTCCTCCGGATCTTCCTTCTCCCCGCCCAACCAGCTCTGGTACGGGTAACGTCCCATCTCGACGACCTCGCGCACGGTATAGCCAAGCGGAGGAAGCGCGTCCTGCTGCAGGACGGCCAGCAGCCTGGCCAATTCCTTGCGGGCGTAACCGCCCAGCTCCCGGCCTCCGAGTGAGACGTCTCCCCGCTGCGCCCGCTCGATCCCGGACAGCAGCTTCAGCAGCGTCGACTTGCCGCTTCCGTTCGGGCCGATAATGCCGAAGAACTCTCCCGCGTCTACGCGAATGTCCACCCCGCGCAAGATGTCCGTCTCGCCGATCCGATAGTCGAGCGCTTTCGCTTCGATCATCCTCTCGCCTCCCCGCCCTTCGTTTTCCTCTTCCACAGCAAATAGGCGAAAAACGGAGCCCCGATAAACGCCGTCACGACGCCGAGCGGAATTTCCTTCGGACTAAGCGCCATACGGGCGATCGTATCCGACATGAGCACGTACACGCCGCCCATGACCGCCGACAGCGGCACGACGATCCGGTTGTCCGGCCCGACGACAAGCCGCACGAGATGGGGCACGACCAGGCCGACGAAACCGATGACGCCGGACACCGATACGGCCACCGCCGTCATCAGCGTGGAGACGATCAGCACGATCAGTTTCGTTCGCTGCACGTTGACGCCCAGATGCATCGCCTGCCGCTCCCCGAGCGCGAACAGATTAAGCTGCCGGCTCAGCGAGACCAACACGACGGCTCCGATGATGACATAAGGAAGAACAATTAAAGAATAATTCCAGCCGCGCATCGACAAGCTGCCCATCATCCAGAAGACGATCTCGTTTACCGTATTTTTCGAGAGCGAAACCATGAACGATACCATTGCACCGAAAAAGGCCTGAACGACGACCCCGGACAGAATGAGCGTCTCCAGCTCCATTCTGCCTTTGTGATAGGCCAGACGCAAAACGATAAATAAAGTGCACAAGCCGGTCAGGAACGACACCGCCGGAATCGTCAACTGACCGATCCACACCTGCAGGCCGAACGAAATCAGCAGCGCCGCTCCTACAGAGGAGCCCGTCGCCACGCCAAGCGTGTACGGGTCGGCCAGCGGGTTGCGCAGCACGCCCTGGAAGCCGGCTCCCGCGAGCGCGAGAGCGGCGCCGACGAGCACCGCCAACACGACCCGGGACAGACGCACCTTCATGATGATCGTCTCGTCCGGATCGGCCGCGCCTTCCGAGACGGGCCCAAGACCCAGCAGCTCGCTCGCGTACGGAACGTGATGGACCAGAATGCTCCACACTTTGCCGATCGGCACGTTCGCGCCGCCAAGGGAGAGGCTCAATATAATCGAACAAAGGAGGAGCGCAGAGGCTCCTCCCATATAGATCGTCAATTTTCCGCGCATCCTATTTCACCTGTTCGGGATGGATCGCTTTCGCCATTTCGTATAAAACTTTCGTCAAACGCGGTCCGACGCGGCTGATCGAATTGTCGTCCACCGCGAACAACCGGTCGTTCTTCACCGCATCGATGGCTTCGAAGCCCGGACGCTCCTTGATCGCCTGCGGGATGCCGAGATCGAAGTTCGCGTTATGCGAGTAGATAATAACTTCCGGATTCGCTTGAATAACCGCTTCCGGATCGACTTCGAACCAGCCGCTCTTCTCCTTCGACACGTTGTCGCCGCCGGCAAGCGTCAGCACTTCGTCCATATACTCTCCGCTGCCTACCGTCCAGCCCGGGGAGAACTCCATGTACACCTTCTTCGCAGCGACGCCTTGCAGAGCGTCCGTTACCCGCTTCAGCTCTTCCTGCATCGTAGCGGTCACTTGCGCCGCGCCTGCCTGCGCGTTCACGATTTGTCCGATCGTCTCGATCTTCTCCATGACTTGCGTCAGCGTCTTCGGATCGGAAGCGAACACTTTCACGTTCAGCTTGCGCAGCTCTTCGATCACGCTCGCCTGCATGCCGCTGTGCGCCAGCACGACGTCGGGCTTCGCGGCCAGCAAAGCTTCCAGGTTCGTGTTCATGTCGCCGACCTTATCAAGCGACTGCGCCTCTTCCGGGTAATCGCTGTAATTGTCCACCGCGACGACCTTCGAGCCGGCTCCGATCGCGAACATCACTTCCGTCTCGGACGGAGCGAGGGTCACGACTCTCTCGGGCGCTTGCTCGAATACGACGTCCGTACCCGTGCTGTCCTTCAGCGTCAGCGGATAGACCGTCTCGGACGGAGCTGCCGCTTCTTCGGAGCTCGTCGCGGAAGCGGAAGGCGACGGGTCCTGCGAGGCGGAAGCGCTTGGCGAGGCCGATTCCGAAGCGGATGGCGAAGGGCTTGCCTTGTCCTCGTTGCTGCCGCATGCAGCAAGGCTAAGCGCCATCAGGGCGACGGCCAGCCACAATCCCATTTTACTCCATATCCGTCTGTGTTTGTTCTCCATCACAATCCATCTCTCCTCGATTTCTATTAAGAGGAGCTTGACCGATTGAACGACTGACACGAAAAACCCTCTCTGCGAGTTGGAACCGGAGAGAGGGTCAGCAAACAGGGAAACCGATACGCAATAGAACGTGATGCATTCCCGAGTGAGCCGTATCCTTATCCGCGAAGGATTTCGTCTGCTGCATCTTAAGGCAGGTCATCTGACTGATAGGTTCGCGACGCGCCTCGCCTTCCCGTCCGATCGGACAGTGGCATGCGGAGGCCGTCCCTATTTCACAGTGGCGGGACCGTGCCGGACTTGCACCGGCTTCCCTTTTAACCCGTTGCGTCTGCCATCATTGATCAACTGATCTGGCAAGGGCGCATCGGGCACCTTAAGATTTAGAGTCTATTCAATTGCCGCAAGCTACCAATCACTTGGAATTATAGCCCGGGAGGCAGGGGATTGCAACAGTTATTGCGGAACGAGTCAGGGCTAACGCATTAGAATTGGCGGACGAAAACCTTAGAGCGCACGCACGGTGCGATGGCGGAACTGCAGCCCGACCTCGGCGGCTTACAGCGAGCTCATCCCGGATGGCGAAACTGCAGCCCGACCTCGGCGGCTTACAGCGCGCCAATCCCGGATGGCGCAGCTGCAGCCCGACCTCAGCGGCTTACAGCGAGCCAACCCCGGATTGCGCAGCTGCAGCCCGACCTTACAGCGAGCCAATCCCGGATGGCGCAGCTGCAGCCCGATCACGGCGGCTACAGCAAGCCAATCCCCGATTGCGGGGTTGCAGCCCGACCTCGGCGGCTTACAGCGAGCCAATCCCGGATGGCGGGGCTGCAACCCCGATCGCGGCGGCTACAGCGAGCCAATCCCGGATGGCGGGGCTGCAGCCCGATCACGGCGGCTTACAGCGAGCCAACCCCGGATGGCGGAACTGCAGCCCGATCACGGCGGCTTACAGCGAGCCAACCCC
>Ga0206118_100143_pt1 | contig 80045 bp, 64 predicted proteins | sample 3A20Ametagenome_FD_177999 | JGI IMG/M metagenome (GOLD analysis project Ga0206118, IMG submission 177999) | Enriched microbial communities from leaf-cutter ant dump, University of Wisconsin, Madison, United States - 3A20A | ecosystem: Environmental > Terrestrial > Nest > Insects nest > Nest dump... | reverse complement strand
ATCCGTATATGATCCTGTCGGCGGAGTTTGAGAAGTGTTATTACGGAGCGCACCTGGTGAATACGTCGTTTGGCACGGTGCTGTTCAATGCGTTCACAATGGGGAGTGTGCCATCGACGGCGAATGGACTGAACACGCTTCAGGTAGGTGTGCTGTTCGAGTCGCAGACGCTCAACAGCGTTTTTGAGGAGAACAGCTTCAGAAGGATAGCGGGCAATGTGTATGACACCTACGGCACCATTGCGCAGCACATGGATGTGCAGGACAGGACGTTCCGCCGGAACAGCTACGACGGGCTGACGTTTGCCAATATAGCCAATGGTGTCAATGCCCCGCCGACAGGTTATCGAGGATTGGTGTACAACTGTAATACCAACTCTGGAAATACGCATGGTGACTTCATCATGCCTGCGCCGGGTGATATCGTAAGCCAGGAGCAGGGGTGGGCTGATGAGGATAAGATATTCAAAGCGGCTGGTAATACCTTCAGCCATGCCAATGCGCTTAACTATAGTGACTTTCACAACAATGGTACAACAAGTGATCACCCGCTTAATTGGATAATTTATTACCATAAAGAAGTATTGTCACAGACTCCACAATATTATCTGAAAATTGACTTAGCACCGAATGAGTACGATAATTCTTGCGCTCAGAAATATTGCGAAGGCCCCTGCCTTACATCTAATAAAGTACCTGATATCATGTTCCTCAATGGCGGCACGGCGTTGTCGTCGCTCAAATCAGCCTACAACGTTACGTGGACGGCTTACCAGGATATCTTGGCGCACGCTCCCGGTCCCTCATTGGCTGAGCGAAGGTATTATGAGGCGATGCTGACCGGTCAGGCGGGTGATGTGATGCGTTATATGCTCAATGATACGCTGCATAACTACCTTGATTCAGTGGCTGCGTGGGCGCTGCGGCTTAATACACCTGCGGGCGACTGGTACGCGGCTGATGTGTACCGTAACCTGGGCCAGGGTGCCACGGCCACATCGGTTATCAATGCCATCGGCACGCGTTACAGCGGACTGATCGATGTACCGGTGTACAATGCGCAGAAGACGCTGTTCGGCCTGATCAGCTCCGCGCAGTCAGGACTGACTCCGGCCTCGTCCTTAGCGTCCTATACCACCGGATCTGGTCCTGTACGGTCGCTGGCAGCAGCCTTCCAGGTATCGAGAGGGGAATATTATGATCCGTATTTCTGGGTGGGCAGCACGGCCTTCCGCTCAGCGGATGAGGAGCCGGCTGCAGCTTCGCTCAAGCTGGCTGTGTACCCGAACCCTACTACAGGCATCGTGACGGTCGATGCGGGTACTATGGGACCAGCGGGGCAGCTGACTGTGTACAATATATGGGGAGAGCCAATTAAGAATATGATGCTTAAAGAGGGGCAATCAGCTGTACATTTAGACCTGTCCGGTCAACCATCCGGTCGATATTATGTAACTTTACGTAGTGATGGCGAAAAGGTGATGCGTTCATCTTTTATGATCATCCGATAAAGTGATGGGGAATCATCACTAAAATGTGATGATTCCCTAATTTAAAATATGTGACATGAGAATTATCTATACACTCATCTTTACTATATTATTATCAGCTCTCCATGCCCAGGATAGTTTCCTGAAATATTATGATTTTAAAAGTGAGTATGGGAATATACACGGACTCTGTCGTGTAGGAGATGAATTGGTTGGTACCGGTATTTTTTGGGATACCTTTATATCACCCAATAAGCTCAATATTGTTGTGTATAAAAATGATTTAAATGGCGAATCCGTGGACTATCAATATTATCGGGATGTAGACTCATCTGCATATAATAGGATAACTATTGAAGCGCTGTATTTTCCGAATTTAATAACACTAAGCGACTCATCATTTGTATTTTGTTTTTATAACTTGAAAAAGAGCTATCTGGAAATATTTAAATTTGATAACCAATTTAACCTATTATGTAAAAATAAAATTACGGCTTATGATAGTACCAGGTCAGTTTCCCCGTCAAGAATATTGTTATTAAATGACAATATCTATCTGTCTGGATTCGAAAAAGTAAGCACAAATGGATATAAAAGCCATTTGTTTAAATTTGACTTAAACTTAAATTTGATTTGGAAGAAAGAAATTCCAGACATGGAAGTTGTTAGATCGTTTGAGTATAATAAAGAGAATAATGAGTTTATTTTTTCAGAATATGCACAATATGACAGAATAATTATTACTGATACACTTCTTAATAAGAAAATAACAATATTTAAAGAAGTTTCGCGTAAAGAAGTTATTTCTTTAACTATTCGATCATTAAATAATAAGGATTTTTTATTAAGTAACTCTGATATATTTGGAGATGATATTTTTGGCTATTCATTTTCCAAAAATATCTCAAAAGTTAATGAAGATTTTAATACGATGTGGACCTTTAGTATGGGAGGGTTACCAGATAAAGGAATTGCTATAGTTGATATAATCCCTTCTTCTGATAACGCCTACTTTGCATATGGTCAGGTGGGAGCTAGAGTCGCCGATATAAGAGATATTTATGCTGCTGATTCAATTGATATCATGATGTTAAGTACGGTTAAGTTTAAGGATGATGGTAAGATATTGTGGCATCGGTTTGATACTTTGGCGACCGGGTATTATGCGGCAAGTTATGCTCATTGTGGTGGAATGGTCGCTGCTGATGATGGTGGTCTCTACATATCGGGTAGAATAGATTACTATGATACAATACGGATCAATGGAGCCTTAAAACTCAAAACGTTGTATAAGCCATTCCTGATGAAGATCGACTCCAGCGGCTGTGTTGAAGGCCTGCATTGCAATGTAGAACCTAAGACGGAGACGGTGCTTTCGGCTACGCCGGGTATAGCAGCGGCTGATGAGAGGCTTCGTATCTATCCCAATCCGGGCACTGGCCGTATCACGGTCACCCGGGATGAGCATACACGATCCGGGCTGCTGACGGTGTATGATGCACACGGTGTACCGCTTATAAGCAAAAAGATAGCTCCGGGCAGCGAAGAGATACAGCTGGATCTGTCCGGTCAACCATCCGGTCGATATTATGTAACTTTACGTGGTGATGGCGGAAAGGTGATCCGTTCATCTTTTATGATCATCCGATAAAGTGATGGGGAATCATCGCTAAAATGTGATGATTCCCTAATTTAAAATATGTGACATGAGAATTATCTATACACTCATCTTTACTATATTATTATCAGCTCTCCATGCACAGAATAGCTTCCTGAAGTATTATGATTTTGAGAGCGAATATGGCAATATGCACGGCTTGTGCCGTGTAGGAGATGAGATCGTGGGTACCGGTATTTTCTGGGATACATTTATATCGCCCAATAAGCTCAATATTGTTATGTATAAGAGTGACTTAAATGGAGACTCCGTAGATTATCAATATTATCGGGATGTAGACTCCTCCGCATATAATAGGATAACAATAGGCCCACTGTATTTCCCTAATTTAATAACGCTAAGCGACTCATCATTTATATTTTGTTTTTATAACTTGAAAAAGAGCCATCTGGAAATATTCAAATTTGATGACCAATTTAACCTATTATGTAAAAATAAAATTACGGCTTATGATAGTACCAGGTCAGTTTCTCCGTCAAGAATATTGTTATTAAATGACAATATCTATCTGTCGGGATTTGAAAAAGTAAGCACGAATGGATATAAAAGCCATTTGTTTAAGTTTGACTTAAGCTTAAATTTGATTTGGAAGAAAGAAATTCCGAGTGTAGAGATTGCTAGATCTTTTGATTACAGTATTCTAAATAATGAGTTTACATTCTCTGAATTTGATAAAGGTGATAAATATATAATCACAGATACATTCTTGAATACGGAAAAAGCGAAAAAACTTGCTGATGGCCTTTCAGATGTATATCATGAAAATCTGAAAACTACTAAAGATGGAGAGTACCTGACATCGTCGTATAACCTTAACGGCAGTCCGAATTTTACATTGAATATCGTAAACCGAGATGAAAACTTTAACACAGTATGGAAATTCGGAATGGGAGGAATTCCGGGATATAAAGCGTCAGTAGTAAATATTATTCCTTCTTCCGATGATGCTTATTTTGCATATGGACAGATAGGAGCAAGGACAGCTGATATCCGAGATATATATTCATCGTTGGATTCAATTGATATTATAATATTGAGCACGGTCAAGTTCAGGGAGGACGGAAAGATATTATGGCAGCGATTTGATACACTTGAGGCGGGATATTATAATTTAAGCTATGCGGATTGTGGCGGAATGGTAGCTGCTGATGACGGAGGCTTGTATATATCAGGCAAGATCACATGTTATGATACAATAAGAGTTAATGAGGAGCTGAAAAGAATAGCACTGTATAAGCCATTCCTGATGAAGATCGACTCCAGCGGCTGTGTCGAAGGTCTGCATTGCAATGTAGAGCCTAAGACGGAGACGGTGCTGTCGGCTATGCCAGGCCTAACTGCGGCTGATGACAGGCTTCGTATCTATCCCAATCCGGGCACCGGTCGTATTACGGTCACCTGGGATGAGCACATACGATCCGGTCTGCTGACGGTGTATGATGTACACGGTGTACCGCTCATAAGCAGGAAGGTATATCCGGGTAGCGAAGAGATACAGCTGGACCTGACGGGCAGGATGCCGGGGCGGTATTATGTTACCATACGGGGAGCGGATGGCAGGATGACCGGTGGTTCCTTTGTCCTGGTGAGGTAAAGCCTGGTTGAGAGATTAAAAGCACTTGTTTCAGATCAATTGTTTCAACGGCCTTACTTTCATCTCTATGACGCTGCACCGGTCATTCTGAAGAAGGCAGAAAAGCGTCGAAAGAGCGATATCATCTGCTTTTAACATTTCTTTCCTGTCGACCTGCCTGAGCTTTTCCGCTGTGCTGCTTTTATGCATGTCCGTATCGACAAGCCCCGGCTCGATCAGCGAGACATGGATGCCCAGGGGATTACATTCTTTTCGTAATGACCCGGAGAATCCCCTGATGGCGGCTTTGGTCGCGACATAGAGGGATGAATCCTTATTCTTTACATCAGCGCTCATGGAGCCGATGTTGATGATATGCCCCTCATGCTTATTTTTCATTCTCCTGATGGCCTCATGGCTGCAGGCGATATAGCTCAGGAGATTGGTATTCACGAGATATTGCCACTCCTCATAGCTGCCGGTCTGGGTGTTTCCGGCAGGTAGTGCGACATTATTGATAAGCACGTCCAGCTCACCCCACTGGTCATCTATCGTTTGATAGAGGGTATCGATCGAATGTTTTTGGCTGAGGTCGAGCGCCAGGCCTATATGCTTCCTGCCGGCGTTCGTGACCCTGACCTGTGTCAGTGTTTCATCGATTGGCTGTTGATTCCGTCCCACGATCATGACGGTGGCTCCCACCTCAGCGAGCAGGATGGCGGTTGCCCTGCCTATGCCGGTAGTTCCGCCGGTGATCAGTATTTTTTTGTGATTGATCTTATCCGTTAGTAAACCCGGGATCTCTTTCATAGTGTTAGTTTTAAGATTTTGTAATGTAAAATTCGGGTAAGCTCTTTTCTGTGAAACGCTATCATTGCACGACAATACGGGAGTAGCAGATCTGGTGTGACGGCAGTTATGATAGCCGGGGAATTAAGTTTTCTATACAGGGTCTGGAAAACCTGAAGTTATATGGATATTTGAATAAATTGTTCTGATCAGAGTGCCGGGATATTTTCATCCTGTAACGCTCCGTGTAAAAGTCTTGCGACCAGAAATGTGCTTTTCATCATGATCTGGTCCGGGCTTCCCGTAAAGACAGACCGGGCCCGGAACAGCTTCCTTTCGCCTTTAAGAGCATGGACAAAGATCGTTCCGACGGGCTTTTCGGGCGTTTCACTTCCTCCGGGCCTCAAAAGCCCCGTGATCCCGATCGAGATATCCGCTTTCATAAGCCGGTGGATACCCACGGTGATCGCTTCTGTCACCTCTTCTGATTCCGCCGAATATTTTTTGATCATCTCCGGGTCGACTCCCAACAGCTCTTCTTTGACACATGCGTCATAACAGATGATCCCTCCTTTCAGAAACGCGCCCGAGTCCTCCACAAGCGAAAAACAGGAGCTTACTCTTCCGGCGGTAGCGCTCTCCGCGAAGCACAGCGTCAGGTTTTTTGCGATCAGCTTTTGTTTTATTGCTTGCAAAAGATCGGAGAGATCCCGGACGTTAATAGCTGAATTGGTACAGGTCTCCATATTATTTGCCTGTTTCCATGTGGGGTGCGTCCACCGGTTTTGACTCCGGAGAGCCTTTTTGCCTTAAATAGATGGAGAAAAAAATGATGGATGCTATGGATAGGAATTCGCTTTGCCAATTCTGGAACGTTTCGAACCAGAATCTTGGTTCGCTTAGATACTCACCCTTCGATACCGGCGGTAAGCTCTTTATCGCCTGCTCTGCGTTATGATCTTTCCAGCTACCATAAAAATGGAACAGCCAGGTACAGACAAAGAGGAAGAAAAAGCACAGAAATAAGGAGTTATTATAGATCTTCAATATCAACCCTCCCTTTTTGACCGGCCAGGGCGCGTGCTTATGATCTCTGGGCTCCCTGTCGACGGCTGACGGGTGAAATAGTTTTTTTGATTCGGCAGAGCCGATCTGTCTCAGCCATACTGTAACAATAACATAGAGGGCCATCTGTAAAAATTCACTTTCAAAATTCTCAAAAGTAGCGCTGATAAAATGCCCGCTGGACAGATACCCGGAAAATGCCACGGGAGGCTGCCCCTGCTCTGTGAGCTCTTCATTGTACTCTTTCCACCCGTAATGGGCCTGAGCGCAAATAGCTCCCAGGAACAACAATACAAAAAATATTGTCAGGGAGTTTTTATATAAAAAGCCCGTTTTAAGTTTAGTTGTGAGTTCCTGCATTACATGAGTCCTTTCCTGTCCCTTTTAGCATAGGTTGAATGGTAATTGAGACCGGTAATCCGGGCGCTTTCCGTTCGATAAAACAGAGGGAAATGCAACGCTTGTGTGTTGCATTTCCCAAAAAACCTATTACTTTAATTATTCTGCGAGAGCCTCATCGTTGATATAGGCCGTAGCAATACTGGTCAGCTTTTCATCGGCAGCTTTTTCTTCCCGGAGCGTGGATCGTAATGCTTCCGATGCCTTGTCGTGCCCCATTTTCCGGGCCAGCTCTACCAGGCTTCCATAGGACGCTATCTCATAGTGCTCAATTTTCTGAGCGGCGATGATGATCGCGGCGTCCCTGGTCATTGAATCCTCATCGGTTTCCTCAAGGATTTCTTTTCCTTCTTCGATCAGTCCGCTCATCGCCTCACATTTTTTTGCCGAAGCTTTCATTCCAATTGATTCAAAGACTTCTTCCAGTCTGGCTACGTGGTTTTTTGTCTCTTCCAGATGCTCTTCTATAGCAGATTTGAGCTCTTCGGTGGTTGCGCCCCTGATCATTTTTGGAAGCGCGTTTACCAGGTGCTTTTCAGCCCAATAGATGTCCTTCAGCTCTTCAACAAAGAGCTTATGAAACCTGGAATTTTTCATCTGGCCTGAGGCCGTTGTTTTGGTTTTAGACACGGTCGTGTCTGAGCTTGTCCTTGGCATTGTAGTAGTATTTTGTTGGTTAATTATTCTGAATATATTTTAAGCCGGTAGTTTTTACATCAGGCTGCACTTTCGTGTGAGATCTCAATATGTAAAGGAAGATCTTCGATGATATTGGAAGCCTGGTACAGGATAAATTCAGGCAAGCGCATATCGGCGATGCGGATACCTCTGAATCCCAGGCGAATAAGCTCCATGGTAGGCGAGACCTCTATGCCAAAAAGTTTGGCTTTGGCATAATGGTATTTAATTAAATTCAGTTCACTCATTTTTTTAGGGGTTTGGTTAGAATTTTATTTCAGAGTGATGCGTCGGAATTCCTGAGTACAAAATCCGGTGTTCTGTTTCAGTGCGGTGTAAAGACCCCTGCACCCGGGTAACCAATTATAATAATTTATATTTTTATTTATCAGCCGGCGGTTAACCGGCAAGCTCAGCCCACCGCATAACTTCTGACCAGAATGCTCTTTTTGCTCAAAGCGGATTTTCTTTCCGGTATATCATAGCACAAGGTTGCAGTAATCATTGTCGGATCTTTCACGATTTTGTATTTTTTAATGCAGTAATGAGAAAGTGAGATGCATTAAAAAAATATGATCTGCACCGAAGCGGACGATCAAGACCAAAAAAACAATGAAAGGATTAAAGTAAGTGTGTTATGAATGAACCTTCGTTTATTATCAAAAATTCATGGAGCTATTGCTTTAACATTTTTTTAACGCTTTGTGTCTCCGGAAGACAAGTGGCATTCCGGGGAGTGTATTGTTTCAGATCTCAATATTTTTGATCACTTTTTTGAGATCAATTCCTTTTCCTAATACCGGCTTAAATATGTCGCCCTCAGAGCGGAGACGTTCCATAGAATTCACGATGGTAAAATCCCTGGTCGATAATCCCGGCTTTACTTCTTCCCAGTGGAGCGGCATGGATACCGTGGCGCCGGGCCTGGGCCGCAGGGAATAGGGAGCGGCGAGCGTGGCGCCAGGGCGGTTCTGAAGGAAATCAATGTATATCCTGCCCTTTCTCTTTTTAACCGGTCGCTCAACGCTTGTAAGCGCCGGGAGAAGGACATTGACCTGTTGAGCCACCCAGTGGGCCAGCAGCTGTGACTGGTCATAGGTGTATTTTTGCTGAAGCGGGATATATACATGCATTCCCGTTGATCCTGAGGTCTTGCAGCAGGAGCTTACGTCCAGCCCGTCCAGGATACTTTTAATGGCTTGGGCTACCTCGATGACCTGGTCAAATGTATTGGATCTGTCGGGATCGATGTCCAGGATGCACCAGGAGGGATGATCCGGCTTCTGTATCGTGCTGCTCCAGGGATTGACCTCTATTGTGCCCATATTGACCATATAGAGAAGGCTGGCCTTGTCATCGCATAACATGTAGTTTTTTTCCGAATCATCCCCTTCCGCCTTGTACGGATATTTTTTTATCCAGTCGGCTACCTTACCCGTCACGTCCTTTTGGAAGAAGCCGGGACGCTGTATGCCGTCTGGAAAACGGTTGAGCGACTGCGGGCGGTTTTTCAGGTAGGGGAGTATATAGGGTGCGACGTCGTTGTAATAATTGAGCATGTCGCGTTTGGTATATTTTTCTTTGGGCCAATAGACCTTATTGAGGTTGGTAAATTTTACCTCGTGGCCACCGGTCTTTTTTATTTGTTCGTCGGCCTCTCCTTTAAGATAAGTGCGGTGAGCACCTGGATCGGGATTTGCCGGAGCTGTTTTTTTGTTCGCTTTTTCCATTCTAACGTCTTTTGGGGGTTTATCTTCTCTGAGCGCTATGAATGCGGGATGCCTGAAGATGCCGTCTTCCGTCACTTCAGTATAATATATCTCACACACTAGCTTGGGCTTAAGCCAGTAGATGTCGGTGTTAGCAGGCGTATACCGGCGGATGCCTGTATGTGCCTCTTCTGTGTCTTCAACCGGGCTTGTCCGGGTCTTAAGACTTTGGAATTTTTCAAAAAGCCTTTTTTGATCCGGATCTTTAAATCCGGTACCTACCTTACCTGCATACCGGAGCCTGTGGCCGTCATATACGCCCACTATGAGCGAGCTGAATATCCTGGGGCTGTCCTGCCTCCTGGTATACCCTATGATGACCACCTCCTGCCGCTTCCGGGATTTTATCTTCAACCAGTCCCCGGACCTGGATCCCGGCACATAGATGCTATCGGATCTCTTGGCGATGATGCCCTCCATGCCGGCGCGGGTGGCCGCATCAAAGAGATCTCTTCCCCTGTTCTTCACTGTCATGCCCAGGCGGATAGGATCCATGGCCGGCGCGATCGAATTCAGGATCGCTTTCCGTTCGTAGAGGGGAAGGCGGGTGACGTCATATCCCTCGATCCACAGGACATCAAAAATATAGTAGATCAGGACGGTAGTGGGATCTTTCCAATTCTGAAGTCTGTTAAAGCTGGGAATTTTGTCCGGACCCATTGCCACTATCTCGCCGTCGATCACGGCATTGATCTGCCAGTCAGAGAGCGCATCATATACCGGGCGGAACTTTTGGTTGAATGAAAGCCCGTTGCGTGAGATAAGGCTCACCTTGCCGTCGTTCAGAAAGGCGAGGCTCCGGTAGCCGTCCCATTTGATCTCAAAATCCCATGCATTCCCGTCGAAGACCTCGTCGGTCAGGGTGGCGAGCATAGGTGTATAATCTTCCGACCAACCTTTCTTTTGTCCTTTTTGTATGATCCGTGTCAATGCAGGAACGGATAGTTTTCCGCCTGCGGCATCAGCGATCATTTCAGGGTCCGGTTCAGGACTTTTTTTTTCCGCCTTTGACGGTTTCTTTTTGGCGGGTGTGGGCTTTTTTTTGCCGGCACCGGCTTTATTTTGTGCTGCGAGATCCTTTAAGGTTTTACCTGATTTTACCGATGCCTCATCCAAGGATATGTCTTTATCAGAGGCCCATTCGTCCTTGTGCTTGATCAGAAGCCATGCGTTTTCGCCCATGCCCCTGGTTTTGACCAGGGCAAACTCACCTTTGAGCTTTTTGCCTTTTAATACGATCTTGACAGATCCCTCGCGCAATTGTTTGAGGAGCGCCTTGTCCTGCGCCTCTTTGCCCCTGATGTTCTCAATAGGCCGGTAGGTGCCGCGATCCCATACGATCACCTCGCCTGCTCCATAATTACCTTCGGGAATTATTCCTTCAAAATCCCTGTAATCCAGCGGGTGATCCTCTACCCTCATAGCCAGCCTTCTGTCCGAAGGGTTCAGCGAGGGTCCTTTCGGCACCGCCCAGCTTTTCAGCACGCCTTCCATTTCGAGGCGGAAATCATAATGCAGCGCTCTGGCGTTGTGCTTCTGGACCACAAATCTCAATCCTGCTCCTGAGGAGGTGCCTCCCTCCGGTTCCGGGGTTTTGTCGAATTTTCTCTTTTGCTTATACTTGGTCAGAGCCATGAGATAGAGCTTATACTTTGGCTGAAGTTATCCGGCAGCTGGTATGATCAGGATCACCGTCAGGCCAGGCTTGCCTTCAATTGTTCCAAAAGGTCGCTGCTTTTTGTTTTTCCGATCTTCAATTTCCGGATAGTGGGTCGTTTGCCTTTGGCTTTTGCACGGATGATCTTCATGAGCTCCCTGCTATATTCATCCCTGTACCCGGATATATCAAAGGCGCTGCTATGACGTCTGATCAGCTGGACAGCCATATCCATCTCCTGTTTGGAGATCTTGCTGTCTGTTGAGATCTTCAGCTCTTCTACCGGTCGTATCTCTTCCCGGAACCTCAGCTTATTGAGGATCAGTATATTGTCATAGGGACGGATGAGGGCCAGGCTCTCCGCTGTCCTCATTACAAAGGTCGACAACCCGGCCATCTTTGTTTTTTTCAAGGCGGAGAACAAGAGACTGTATGCTTTTTCTCCTCCCTTTTGAGGTTGGAGATAGTAGGGTGTATCATAGTAGATATTCTCAATTTCTTCTGTTTTGACAAAGGCGCGGAGCATGATCATCTTGTTTTTTTCCGGGCTGGCGTCCTCAAAATCCGCATCTTCCAGGATCACGTAGTCGTCGTTGAGCAAATAGCCCTTTACGATATTCTCCCAGGAAACCTCTTTACCGGTTCTGTCGTTGACCCGTTGATAACGAATCCTTTGGTGATCCTTCCTGTCGAGCAGATCGAAGTCGGGTCTGCTTTCAGTGATGGCACTGAAGATCTTTACAGGGATATTGACAAGCCCGAAACCAATAGCTCCTGTCCAAATGGCACGCATACTTAAGATCGTTGGTTTAAAAACAGGAAAAGGATGCTGAATTAATTAATAACGGATCCATTTCTTTTTGAGTTTCAAAAAGAAGAATTTACTTTTTGAACGGGTTGAGCCGTTATGCAGATATGTAAGAACGATATCTGCCCGGACGGCCTGAGCTATTTTTTCTTTTTAGAGGCTTTAGCCATGGGATTATATGCCAGGCAGCGATCCAGCCAGAAATACAGGTCAGCGTCCTCCTGAAACCAGGGTCCCGATACATATACATAACCTTTCATGCTACGCCCGTTGAACTGCATCCCGGTCACGCCTTCCCTCTCCAGGGCTTCTTTGTAAGCGTCAGGACCGACCCGGCACATCAGCATATCTTCTCCGGTGTTTTTATCCACATGAGTCGCGACCAGCATCTTATCATCTACCATAAGACATACGCCCGAAAACATATATTTTTCCTCAAAGGCAAGACCCTGCTTCTTAAGATAATGACGCAGGCGCTGTAAAGTATGTTCGCTGAATGCCATTGTATGTTATTTTATTCATAAGTCAGGTCCAGCCTCATCAGCAGATCATTCTGCTCCTCATCACCCAGCCGGAAGGTATGACTGCCGAATACTCTCCATCCGAATTTTTCATAGAAACGGATGGCCTTTTCATTTTTCTCCCATACTCCCAGCCATATGTATTTTTTATGGAGGTGCCTGCCGGCAGCGATCGCAAACTGCATCAGGCTTTTCCCCGCTTTCCTTCCATGCGCTTCTTGTATCACATAGATCCTCTCTATTTCCAGCGCATCGGAGCCCATATCTTCGGTCTGTGCCGGACCGTTATTGATCTTCAGGTATCCGAGTATCTCTATGCCGTCTCTGATGAAATAAAACCGGGAGCTGGGGTCGGAAAGCTCGCTGCTTAGCTGTCGGACTGAAAAATGATGATCCATATAAGCAGCCATAGACGCAGCGCTGTTGTATGGGGCAAACGTCTGTCCGAAACATTTTCTGCTGAGAGCGGCCAGTGTGTCCGTTTCGGCCGGTGATACGGGAATTATGCTAAATGCTTCCATCTATTTTCGGGCTAGTAATGCCATTTTTACGCTTTCGGCAGCATCTTCAGCCGTTACTGCCATTTTATGGGCAGGATTTTCGATCTTGAGGATCAGGTCAGCCATGATCGCCCTGAGACATTGGCCGTAAACAGCGCTTTTACTCTCTGAGAGGCCGAAGCTTCCCCTGATGAGATGTGTCACACTGTATTTATTCCCTTTAAAGACGACCTGGCTGGCATCGGTGGCGCTTTCATAACCCCAGCCTTCAGGTCTTGACTCATCTCCTACAGAGCCTACCGGGATCTTTTCCCGTGTGCGCCAGCCGGGCAGAGCTGTGAGGAGGGCCTCATTTTCTTCATTTACCAATACCTCTGCGCTGCCGTCAAGAGGGATCCATCCGCCGATTTCAACCCGTGCAAGATCAAATACAAGCCGGATCGTGGTTTTTTCAAAAAAGCCGGGTCCTGAAAAAGCGTGATAGTGATGAGCGATCAGGCCGTCGGAATAACGGACCTGCGCGGCGACCTGATCCCGCTGATGCGTATTGCGGTGATGGGATGTCCCTGACACATCCTGCCATCGACCCTGTGAGAGGCTGTTGATGATGTCGAAGAAATGGACGGCATGTTCAACGAGGATGCCACCTGACCGGGACTCATTCCAGAACCAATGCCCTGCCGGGAGGGTTTGATCCTGTGCATAGTTGCTGACCTCTGCATGGCGGAGCGGACCGAAGCTTCCCTCCCTGCTCCATCCGGCCATGGACCTGATGAGCGGATTGTAGCGGAGCATATGGTCGACCGCGAGGACTTTACCCGTCGACCGTGCTGTATCCAATACGGCCGTAATCCCCGCTTCATCTATGGCCAGCGGCTTTTCGAGCAGTACATGTTTGCCGGCACGCATAGCGGCACAGGCTATTTCGGCATGAGAGAACGGAGGTGTGGCGATGCTGACAATGTCGATGTACGGGTCGGCTATGAGCTCCTCCCAGTCGTGGTAGGTGCGCAGCCCTTGATCTATATCGCCTGGCAGCCGGGGATCGGCAACAGCGACCACTTCAACCTGTTCCATATCCTTCCACCAATGGTAGAGGAACTGTCCGAATCCGCCGAAACCGATAATGCCGATGCGATATTTTGCCATTACTTCAGGATTTTTTTCAATGCTGCAAATAGCCGGTCCAGATCCTCCTGGGTATTGAAGGCGTTGACCGAGTAACGGATATAACACTTATCTCCATGAGGCATCACTGGAACCTGGATCTTATGGTCATGGAAAAGTATATCGTGCAGTTGCTGGGGGTTGGTCGTATCGATCTCTGCGCTGTACATCTGTGCCGTAAAATCATCATCAACCGGGGCGATGGGTGCATGGCCCGTTATTTCATTGAGGACCGGTGCATTAGCCTGCACCATTGTCCTGCAGCCGGCAGCAACCTTTGTCCAGTCATGTTCCTCCATAAACCGGATGCCGGCAGGAATAGCGCAGAATGCCGATACATCGCGCGTACCCTGCAGCTCGTGATAATCGATAAACTGTGAGTGTGATGGCATCACGGCTTCGTACCCCCAGCTGATGACCAGCGGATCAAAGAGATGCTGTATCGGACGGCGGACATAGAGAAAAGAGGATCCCTTGGGGGTGAGCATCCATTTATGAGCCGCTCCGGTGTAGATATCGGCGTCCATCGCTGTCAGGTCGACATCGACCTGGCCGGGACCGTGCGCGCCGTCGACAAAGGTCATGATGCCCCTTTCCCTGGCGAGCCTGCATATCTCTTCGACAGGCAGGCGCAGGGCTGTCGAACTTGTAATATGGCTTATGAATATGAGCCTGGTACGCTCTGTGACGCCCGACATGAACTGTGTGATGAAATCCTCCCTGCTCTCCAGGGGAAAACGGATCGGCTGCTGTTTGTAGATAGCGCCCTTTTTTCTGCAGTAATAACGCCACGTGCGGTCACAGGCACCGTATTCCAGGTTGGTGGTCAGCACCTCATCGCCGGGCTGCAGGTCGAGACTTTTGGCAACTATATTGACGGCATAAGAGGGATTCATCACACATACGACATCATCTCCATGACAATTGAGATATTGGCCGAGCGCAAACCGTGCCTGGCGCAGGTATTCCGGGCTTTTGGATATCAGAAAATCTACCGGCTCCTGTTCCAGCTCGAGCTGAAACTGCTGATAGGCCTCAAATACAGGCCGTGGGCATGCGCCGAATGAGCCGAAATTGAGAAAGGTGATATCGTCCCGCAGAAGAAAGTGCTGGCGGAGGCTGGTCATAGGCTTGTTATGTGCTTTGTATCCATGAACATAAGATGCGCTTATTCTCTCCACTGAACTTTGGTGCGGATGTCTTCACGCGGAGAAACGGGCACAGAGACATCGGTATATCCCATATAGAAGAGACCAATGCATTTTTGATCGTCAGAAAGGCCGAGGAAGGATCCCAGATGGCTGATCATACCGGGAGTGGACCAGTATGAGCCCACACCGTACGCCGTGCTTGTCAGCCACATATTCTGCACGGCTGCCGCGGTAGCCGCTATCTCTTCCCATTCGGGCAGGAGACCGGGATGGGTTTCCATGACGATGGCTATAACAGCGGCAGACCGGTCGACCTTTTTTTCGATATCTTCCAGTTTCTTCGGAGAAAATTTATCTTCAGCGGTGTTGGCTTTATAGAGAGCGGCAAGCTCCTTTCCCAGCGCGGCAAGCGCTCCTCCCTGAAAAACCACAAAATGCCAGGGTTGGGTCAGCCGGTGTGTAGGTGCATAATTGGCGCTTTCAAGAATGGCTTCAAGCGTGGCACGATCGATCTTTTCGTCATTGTAAACAGCCGGAAAGACACTGCGGCGGCGGGAGATGATGCTTTTCAGGACTTCGGTATCAGATTGCATGTGATATTTTTTCTCTAATAAATGAAAATAGGAAGAGATTGTTTCGCTTAGAAGCTTTCTACCGTTCCGTCGCCCTTAGCCGGGTCGGTGCCGCCTTCCAGGCTGCCGTCGGGCCTGACCCTGATACAGTCGGGCTTGCCGAGAGCGGGGATCTCCACTACCTTATGTCCCATACTTTCGAGCTGACGGATTATGTCAGAACTGAATTTTCCCTTTTCAAGATAGACCTCATCCGGCAGCCACTGGCTGTGCATTTTGGGGGCGAGGACGGCCTGCTGCATGTCCATATTGAAGTCGATGAGATCGGCGATGATCTGCAGGTTGACGGTGATGATGGTCGAGCCGCCCGGTGTACCGATCACCGCGTATAAGCGCCCGTCCCTGCTGATAATGACAGGGGTCATGCTGCTCAGCATGCGTTTACCGGGCTGAATGCTGTTGGCGAAGCCGCCGATGAGGCCGAACTGGTTAGGGCTACCGGGCTTGATGCTGAAGTCGTCCATCTCGTTGTTGAGCAGGAAGCCGGCGCGGCTGACCACCAGCTTGGAGCCATAGTTGCCATTGAGGGTCGTCGTGACCGCAACTGCATTGCCATACCGGTCTGCAACGGAAAAGTGCGTCGTTTCGAAGCTTTCGATCCGGTCGACCTTCCCGGCTTTGATCTGGTGGCTGGGTGTAGCTCTTTCGGGATCGATCCCACTGTATTTTTCCCTGATATAGGCATCGGAAAGCAGGCTCTCCCGGTGATTATCCACAAAGTCCGGATCGCCGAAATATTCGGACCGGTCGGCATAAGCGCGGCGCTGTATCTCGGTCAGGCCGTGGATGTAGCCGGCCGTATTGAGCTCTTTCCGGCTCAGGTCCGATAGCTCCATAGCTCTGAGCATCTGGGCTATGAGGATACCACCGCTGGAGGGCGGTGGCATAAGGCTTATGTCGTAGCCCTTGTAACGGGCGGTGACGGGTTGGCGCCACACGGCATGATAGCTGTCCAGGTCTTTTTGTGTGATCAGGCCCTGGTGGAGGATCATGGTGGCCAGTATGGAGGTCGCCGTGGGTCCGCGATAGAAGCCGTCCCTGCCATGGTCCCTGATATAGGTAAGTGTTGTGGCGAGATCCGGCTGAACCAGCGTATCTCCCATCCTCCATTGCCGCCTGCCGAAGGCTGTTGCCGATCCTGTCACGGAGTCGATCAGGGCGGAATATTGATTGAGATGGCAGGCTTCATGCTCCGTAAGAGCAACACCGCCGCTGGCGAGATCTATAGCGGGTTGTACCAGCTGGCACCAGGGCAGGCTGCCCTTTTCCTTATGAAGGGTCCACATGCCGTCGACCGATCCCGGCACACCTGATGCATACACTCCTGTGAGGCTCATACCGGCTATGACCTTTCCGCGATTGTCGATAAACATATCGGAGGTGGCGGCAAGGGGAGCACATTCCCTGAAGTCCAGGGACATGCTCCGTCCGTCATGTTCCCTGTATATGAGCAGGCCTCCTCCGCCTATGTTGCCGGCACGGGGATACACGACTGCCAGCGCAAACTGTGTGGCTATGGCTGCATCAAAGGCATTGCCTCCGGCCCTCAGGATGTCAGTGCCGGCACGGGCAGCGGCAGGATGGCTGCATACGACCATGGAGGACGGCACTTTGGTATGATCTTTGCTGTAATGGCCGGTAGTGCTGCATGCCGAGAAGGCCAGGAAGCAGGCTGTGGTCAGGAGAAATATCAGATACCGCATGGAGCGTAGATTATACAGGCACTAAATTGAAGCTTTTTTTAAGCACATAAAAACTTACTTACACTTTTATTAAAACTTTGTACGTTTAATCAGGTACTTTTGCAACATCTTTAGAATCATATGAGGAAAATTCACTTTTTTATTTTGGCATTGGTCTTCATTATCTGTGATGATTCTATTGCGCAGGTCAAATACAGCAACGAATTCCTCTCCATAGGCGTCGGAGCAAGGGCCCTGGGCATGGGAGGTGCTGTCAGCGCTTCAGTCGACGATGTCACGGCCAACTTCTGGAACCCGGCCGGACTGAGCCGAATCGATGCGGGCTTCCAGGTGGCTGCCATGCACACTTCCTGGTTTTCAGGAGTAGGTAATTACGATTATATCGGTCTTGCAAAAAAACTCAATAGCAACAATTCTGCGATCTCACTCGGTGTCATTCGTTTCGGCATCGACGGTATTCCCAATACACTGGAGCTCATCGACGAGAACGGTGAGATCAACTATGACAGGATCAAAACCTTCAGCGCCGTGGATTACGGTATATTCGGCTCCTATGCGCGTGCCTTAAAGGATCCGAAGTGGCGGATCGGGGGAAGCGTCAAGATCGTTCGCCGTACGATCGGTGATTTTGCCAATTCCCTCGGTTTTGGTGTCGACCTTGGCATCCAGCATATGGGGGAAAAATGGTTCTTCGGCATCACCGGAAAAGATATTACCACCACCTTCAATACCTGGAAGGGAACGTTTTCGGAAGATGAGAAAGCCGTGCTCGCAGCTACGGGCAATGACGTCGTCATAAAAGGGACGGAGATCACAAGGCCGACCATCATCCTGGGTGGAGGGGTGAAGACCACTGTGGGCAAAAACAGCGGCCTGTTATTTGAGCTCAATCTCGATGCGACGACCGATGGCAAGCGAAATGTCCTTATCAGCAGCGATCCGGTATCCATTAATCCGCATCTGGGAGTGGAATATCGCTACAAACAGCTGTTCTTCCTGCGGGGTGGGCTCAACAACCTCCAGCAGGTCACCGATATTACCAACAACAATAAAAAAAGCTGGTCGGTCCAGCCCAATGTCGGCGTGGGAATAAGAATAGGATCGGTCAATGTCGATTATGCGCTGACCAATATCGGTAACGTATCCGATACCAGGCTGTCACACGTGTTCTCTCTCAAGCTGAGCCTTACACCCAGGGAAAAGGCCAACTGATAGGCGTTAAGGCCGGCATCAATACCCGATCTTTACGGGATGTTTGTCCTCATCCAGCGCAACAAAGGTAAATTCTCCGGTAATAGCTTTCTCCCTGGAATGCGAGTACATCTGCTCGATAAATATTTCTACTCTTACCTTCAGGCTCGTATTTCCGATATAAGCTATCTTGCCGGTAAGCTCGATGATCGTGCCCGCAGGAATAGGCTGCTTAAAGTCGATCCGGTCGCTGCTGACGGTAACCATTCTCTGGCGGCAGAAACGCGTCGCGGTGATAAATGCCACTTCGTCCATCAGCTGCATGGCAGTACCTCCGAATAAGGTATCATAATGATTGACGGTGTTGGGGAATACCGCCTTAAAAATGCGCGTCTCCGCCTGCCGGATCCTTTCTTCCCTGGTGAGCATCTCCAATGTGTTTATTTTTTAAATCCTAATATTTTGTTCAGCTTGTTTTTCAGGAGATTATTGTGATAATCGGCCCTGACGGCTTTCATACAGGAAGAGCAGAGACAGTCGTCATATATTGATTCGAGATAATCTCTTTCTTTTTCGTTCAGTCTCACGGAAAAGCACTGGCAGTTGAGGATGGTTCCGACCTTGCATTCAAACAGTCGGTTACAACGGGGACAGAATTTTTCTTCGTGCTTAGCCATGAGTGTTCATTTAAAAGAGATCACAGAACCAGAAACCGTTTTTCATTCCGTTATGGCTATATTCTCTGAAAATAGTCCCGCCTTTTTCAAAGGGGACCGGCTGACTGAAATAGGGTGCCTCATAACAAAAGGTATGGAACTCGCCGTTCTCACCGCAGGGGTCGACACCCGCAGGCAGGTCACGGATAAAGCTCCGGTCAAATTCCCTGCCTGTAAAAGACCGGTCAAGCCGGCCGGCATCGACACAGACCACTATTGCTTTAAATCCAAGGTCAAAAAACTCGTCCGTTAATTCGCGCGTATTCCTGTTCCACAGCGGGAACAAGGCCTTCATGCCCCATTTGTCCAACTGCTGTTCCCGGTACGTTCTCAGGTCTTCAAGAAAGATATCTCCAAAGCCGGCGTATTCAAATCCCTTCTCCTTCAGCTCTGTTATCTTTTGCGACATTGTCGCTTCGTATTCCTCATGGGAGGCTATCTCCGGCAGTTCGAGCCATCCGTAATCAATACCCGCGGCATCGAGCTGCCGTTGCAACAACAGTGTCCGGAGGCCGTGCATGCTTACCCTGTCATGATGCCTGTTGATATTGGTCAGCAGGTATTCCACACTGTACTTCTTATCCCGGAGAAGATGATACAGGGCCAGTGCGGAATCCTTCCCGCTGCTCCAGTTGAAATATGTTTTGCGTTCAGGCATTTTTAATATTTACAACCGGGAATTGTCTTTGTACAAAGGCAAATACTCCAAACAATACGCCTGTATAGAACAGATCTCCCAGCAGGGTTCCTTTCAGGAAAGGGATGCCGGCCATATAACAGGCGAGGAGCCCGTCCCAAGTCTCAGGGTACATGTTGCCTTCAGCCCATACGCCAAAGTTGGATACCAGAAAAAATATCGCCGAGCCCGTCAGGGCTCCTGCGATGATCCTCACTTTGTTTATTTTCCTCAAAAGCCCGATACCGAGCAACGTGATCAGGAGATAGCTGCCATACTGCCAGTAGAACCCATCATAAAACCATGTAAACCCGGGGTAATACCGGGCGTAGATCACATTATTGATGAACAGGTCACTCAGCCAGGTTGCCGAGATAGGAATTAAAAATGCCTGCCATTTTTTGGTAAAGCAGGCTGCGCCAAACAGCCCGATCGCTCCCAGCGGTGAGAAATTGGGCATGTGCGGAACGATGCGGCTGAATGCCGCCAGCAATATGAGCGCTGTGATTATACTCCATCGCAGATCTATTCTTTCTTTCATATACTGACTTTATTGGTTATACGGCCGCCTGCCGCAATTCCCTGGCTGCTGATACCATGTTGTTCAGGGCCTTCCTGGTTTCTTCCCAATGCCTTGTCTTCAGTCCGCAATCGGGATTGACCCATAGCTGAGCGGAGGGAATAACAGCTGCGGCTTTTTCCAGAAGGTGTACCATCTCGGCTTTTGAAGGTACTCTTGGCGAATGGATATCATATACACCGGGGCCGATATCATTCGGGTACCTGAACCCGACGAAGGCGTCCAGCAGTTCCATCTGTGACCGCGAGCACTCCATCGTAATTACGTCGGCATCCATATCGGCTATGCTTTGGATGATGTCGTTAAATTCGGAATAGCACATGTGAGTATGGATCTGCGTCTCATCCTCCACACCTGATGATGCTATGCGGAAAGCGGTCACTGCCCAGTCCAGGTAGGCGTTCCGCTCCGCCTTCCGGAGAGGCAGGCCCTCCCGGATAGCCGGCTCATCGATCTGGATGATCCTGATACCGCTTTTCTCCAGGTCTTTTACTTCATCGCGGATAGCCAGCGCGATCTGTGTGCAGGTGGCGGAGCGAGGCTGGTCGTTACGGACAAAGGACCACTGGAGGATGGTGACGGGACCGGTCAGCATGCCTTTGACATGTTTTTCCGTCAACGATTGTGCATATTGTGACCAGTAGACGGTCATAGGATGAGGCCGGTGTACATCGCCGTAGATAATGGGCGGCTTTACACAACGGCTGCCGTAGCTCTGAACCCACCCGTTCTGTGTAAAGACAAAACCATCCAGCTGCTCGCCGAAATATTCCACCATATCATTTCGTTCAAACTCTCCGTGTACCAACACGTCGATACCGGCTTCCTCCTGCCAGCGTATTGCTTTTTCGGTTTCTTCTTTCACCAGGGCATCATACTGGTCCGAGGTTATCTCTCCTTTTTTATGTTTTGCCCTCCAGGAGCGGACCTCCGCCGTCTGGGGAAATGAGCCGATCGTTGTTGTCGGGAACAGGGGAAGATGGAGCGCCGCCTGCTGTTTTTCTTTCCGGATGGAAAACGGGCTCTTTCGTTTTGAGTCGGCTATAGTGATGGCATTTATACGTTGTTTGACCCTGTCATTGTGTATAAGCCCGGAAGTCCGTCGGCTTTGCAGGTCATCCCGGTTTGCCTGAAAAACAGCCATTACTTCTGCATTTCCGGGCTCTGTTGCCAGCTTTTTCAGCACAGCCAGCTCTTCCACTTTCTGCCGGGCAAAGGCCAGCCATCTTTTGATCTCAGGATCGATCCGGGTTTCAAGATCCAGGTCACAAGGACTATGCAGCAGAGAGCAGGACGGTGCGATCCAGACCCTGTCCGTCCCGATCTTTTCCACGGCTCTATGGATCAGTTGTAATGAGTGCTCAAGATCATTTTTCCATACATTTCTGCCGTCGACGATGCCCAACGACAGGCTCATATGCCCGGGCAGGACATCCAGCACTTCGTTCAGCTGTCCGGGACAGCGCACCAGGTCGATGTGCAGGGTATGCACAGGTAATGAAGCCGCTAATGACAGGTTGTCTTTTAGTCCGTCAAAATAGGTAGCGATGATAATTTTGAGAGAGGGCAGCTCTTTTTTGATATCTTCATAGGCATACCGGAAAGCTTTCTTCGCTTCCTCGTCAATATCTAGGGCTAAAAACGGCTCATCAAATTGTATATACGCTGCCCCTGCCGCTTCCAGCCGTCTCAGGATACCGATATACACGGGCAGAAGATCACGTATCAGCTCCAGGCGGCTGAACCCTTCCTCTTTTTCTTTGCCTGACAATAAAAAAGAGACCGGCCCGATGATGACGGGCTTGGTTATGATGCCCGCCTTTTTTGCTTCGGTAAATTCATCGATAATTTTAGTGGAAAACAAGGTAAATTTCTGATCCCTGACAAACTCCGGAACAATGTAATGGTAATTGGTATCAAACCATTTGGTCATTTCCATCGCGGTAATATCAAATCCATCCTTCTGGTAACCGCGTGCCATGGCAAAGGCGAGGTCGATCTCTTCCTTTTTTCCCTCAGATATCTGCAGGTATCTCGCAGGAACAGCGCCTACGGTAAGGGACATATCCAGTACCTGATCGTAATACGAAAAATCATTGGAGGGGATCAGATCCAGCCCTGCTTCTTTCTGCAATAGCCAGTTGTGCATACGGATCCTGCTGCCGGCCTCCTTCAGCTCATCTGCTGAGATCTTACCTGCCCAGTACTGTTCACAGGCTTTTTTGAGCTCTCTTTTGCTACCTATTCGCGGATAGCCAAGATTGTGTGTCTGCATTTTGTTCAACTTTTTAAATGGTTAAAAATCATTGTAAAAAGTTCTCTGACAAACTTCAGAATGCTTTGCGGAGATAAAATCGAAAAAGAAGGTAACACGTAGCTTATGGCAAGGAAGATATCGTCGTGATTATCGCCGGTATGGCCCCTGGCAATTGGATCAGCACCGGTAAGATTGCCGGCAGAAAACGTATCATACCTGACGTACAGCTTCAGACCGCGAAAGCATCGTCAATTCGGATCAGGCAGGTCTCCTGACTTGTAACGGACGGCATCATCCTTCCCAACCCAATAGATCAGGGGTCAGTGGATGTGTGTTGATGCGGTCCTCTGGTATGTTACTTACAGTTGCGCGACAGTTCGTGATTTACACACGATTCCCTTTTAATACACAGCTAAGTATAACCGGATCCGGTTGATAAAGAAATTATGAAAAGAACTTATATCGGAGTAAAGGTAAGTTTATTTGACTTATTGGCAAGAAGTTTACCCGGAAATTTAAATGGCAATATGCCGGACTACCTGCCGGCTCAATCCGACTCGTATACCCAGGCCGCAGCGTTGATCTTTTTCATGGCTTCGAGCGTGGACTCTATACTTTCCGTATCACAATTGCACGAAGCTCCTACCTTTGTGAGGCCTTTTGACTTGAAGGAATAGGGCTGGAAGCCGGCCTTTCTGACCTGGCGCGCCAGGCGCCTGGCGTTATCGGGATTGGCCATGGCACCGACGATGACGGCACATATTTTGCCTTCGGAGGCGGGTTCTGCGGCCTGGGGCTTTTCAACCTCTTTCTCTTTCGATGGCTCAGGCCGCACCTCTTTCTTTTCTTCAACGGCAGGCTGTGTCACCGCGATGTCATCATCAGGAGTATACCCGGATGATGTATGGTGTTCGATCTCGCTCGTCATGGCCGCTTTGTCGGATATGCTGTCCTCTGTGACAACAGGCTCGAAGCCGTGATCCGCAAGCATCATATCCTCATCGGCCACGGTAGATCTTGCTTCAGGGACATTGTCCGGCTCCCTGATCTCCGTTATGTACACATAATAGGCAATGAGACCCAAGCCCAGAAGTACAAAGGTGATAAGCGCAGGAACCGCCCAGCGGTTTTTTTCCGAAGTTACCTTTTCCGAGCGGTTGTCGATGAAGGTCGTCGCTTCCACTTCAGTAAGGAGGCTGTCGTCTTTGACAAACTCGCGCGAGACGGGAACAACCTTCAGCTCAGGCAGGCCCAGTGTAGGCTTCATGGCTTTGATCTTGTCGCCGGGAGTAAAACGCAGCGCCTCGTTTTCGAGCAGGTGTAAGGTGCCGAATCCCGGGATGTAAGAGTAGCCCAACGTGCTAAGATTGTTGCGGATCTGATGGACATAAGCTTTGATCCTGATGGCTGCCTCATGGGGATCGAATCCTTTTTCCCGTACCAGGAAATCCTGAAAGCTGACCTCTCCCTGCTCAAAGGTCGACTCGGTAAAGATCAGGTGCTGGCTTGGCGGATAGAGGGTATTTTCTCCAAAGTTCATCTTTGCCGGAGCTGATACAAACTTGAAGGTACCCAGCTCCGGTACAATAGCTGTCTTCTGACGAAAGACCAGATCAATGAGATATTCACTCAGTTCAACCACCGGAGAAAAATTTATATACAAACATAGACAAATTCTTTTAATGCAGGATCGCACCCGTGAATAAAATGCCGGTAGACATTTAACCACAGTGTGCACGGAGTTTAATCACAGAGTGGCACGGAGTAAAAATGTTATCTGCGTAACTCTGCGCCGTACTCTGAGTTACTCTGCGGTTGTTAGAGCCAGGGCTTCGAACCATTATTCCATTCTATCGACTTTTCCGATACCTATCCTCCATGTGATACATCTTTTATACCTTTGAGCGTTCTTGTAAACAGACCTGGAATAGCTTGTTCAAGTTTCTGAAAATTCTCGACTGGTTTATCATAAAGAAGTATCTGACGACCTTCTTTTTTACGGCATTTATTTTTACTATGATAGCCGTGGTCATCGATACCAGCGATAAGCTCGAAAAATTCCTGAAAGAAGACTGTACGCTGCATGAGATCATATTCCAGTACTATGGCGCTTTTATTCCGCACATCAACTGGCTGCTGTGGCCTTTGTTCTCGCTGATCAGTGTTATTTTTTTTACCTCAAGAATGGCTGCCAATTCGGAGATCATCAGCATCCTCAATGCCGGAGTGAGTTATACACGGTTTCTCCGGCCGTATTTTATTTCAGCCGGATTGATCTGTGTGCTTCATGCCGCCGGCAATCACTTTTTTATTCCCGTACTGAATAAGAACCGGATCGAGTTTGAGGCGCGGTATATCAAAAAAGTCAATGACCAGAACCAGAATAACGATGTGCACCTGATGCTGACATCCGACTCCAAGGTATTCGTCCGTTTCTACAACCGGGCCGATAGTGTAGCGCGGGATATACGCATCGAACGATTCAGGGATGGCGATCTCATTGAGTCTTATAAGGTCAGGGAAGCGCGGTTCCTGGGGGATTCCGGCGTCTGGCTCATGAGAGGCATCGAACGTCATACCTTCAACGGCCTGCAGGAAGAGCTCTACATCGGTCCACGTGATACGGTCCGGATGAAGCTCAACATCGGTCCGGAAGATTTTTACACCATCAGGAATTTTAAGGAGACGCTGCCCACACCCAGGCTGCTGCGGTTTATCGCCAGGGAAGAGACCCGCGGCACCGGTGTTGCCGGTGAGTACATGATAGAGTTTCACCGCCGTACGGCCGACAGCGCCACACTCTTTATCCTGATGCTGATAGGTGTTTCCGTGGCTTCCCGGAAAGTGCGCGGAGGCATGGGGCTCAACCTCGCCTTGGGTGTCTCGCTCGGTGCGGCATATATGATCCTTTCAAGGTTTTCCGTCACCTTTGCATTGAGCAATATCATCCCTCCTATGCTCGGCGTGTGGATCCCCAATCTTATCTTTATCGGTGTGAGCATCTGGCTGATAGGCAGGGCACAGAAGTGACGATGGATGCGCCGGTATATGGGTTCTTATCCGGGACAGGCAGCACTTTATGACATCGTGACCGGAGAAAGTTCCATTTTGTTTATCTTGGAGGCTGGTATCGTTTTATTTATCCCTCTGAGATGCATACACCATTCCGACTGAAGCCGGCTGTCTGCCTGGCTTTTTTACTGTTCCTGCTCTTATCTGCCGGCAGAGCCTGCGGTCAATCGAAGCTGGACTCCCTGCTGAAAGAGGTCGACATCGCGATCAGGGAATCGGACCGCTATGCTGCACTAAAGGAAAGAACGATCACGGCTCTGAAGCAGCAGCTGCCCCATGCCACGTCCTCAAGGAAGCTGGAGCTATATAAGCGACTTTTTACGGAGTATGAGGCATATGTCTGTGACTCTGCGATGCACTATTCAATGCTGAGCCTGAGCCTGTCGGAAAGCCTGGGTGACCGCTACTGGATCACGGAAGGCAAGCTGCAGCTGTCCAAAGTTCTGATCACTTCCGGCATGTACCCTGAGTCGATCGAGCTGCTCAATACCATCGATACGGGCAACATTAATCCGGGTCAGCGTATCAGCCGTGTTAACCGGTACTTTCTTACCTATATGGAATGGGCTGAATATGCCGAATACAGCTTTGCCGTCAAGTACAGGGAAAAAGAAGTAAGATATCAAGGGCAGCTTTTGTCGATGCTTCAGCCGGGCACCTATGACTATGTGATAGAATATGCAAGGTATTATACCGAGACCACCCGGGAATTTGACAAAGCCCGCCGGCTTTTGACGGATTACCTCCCTCAGGTTCCGGTCGATACACGTGCGTATGCCATCTATACATCCATTATGTCGCTGCTGTATTATCGGATGGGCCAGCTTGAAACGCACAAGGAATATCTTGCGATATCGGCCATAGCGGATATCCGTGCCGTGGTAAAAGAAAATACTTCCATGCGCAGCCTCGCCGTCAATCTTCTCAATGACGGTGATGTGGAGCGTGCCAATGCTTATATCAAAAAGAGTATGGAAGACGCTAATTTCTACAATGCACGCCTCCGTAACATCCAGATATCAAAGGTCTATCCCGTTTTTGACAAGGCCTATCAGCTTGAAAGAGAAAAACAGCAGCGTAAGCTGAAGCTATTTCTCGGTGTCATCAGCGTGTTGTCGGTCTGCCTGCTTATCACCGTATTACTCATACGCCGTCAGCTGTTAAAGCTCAAGGAAGCCCGCCGCCTGACCATCTCGATCAATAAAAAGCTGGAGGAAAACAACAGGTCGCTGGCCGAAGCCAATCATATGAAAGAAGAGTACATCGGTCGCTTTCTCAACCTGTGCTCCATCTATATCAACAAAATGGAAAACTTTCATCTCTCTCTGACCAGGATCGCCAGGAACACGCACGCTCCCGAATTGTCAAAGATCCTTAAGTCCGGCCACAACATTGATACGGAGCTCAAGGAGTTCTACCAGGAGTTTGACAATGCCTTTCTTGCCATTTTCCCGGATTTTGTCAGCCAGTTCAATAAGCTTTTACCGGAAGAGGACAGGGTCGTGCCTAAGTTTGGCGAAAGGCTCTCCACAGAGCTGAGGGTGTACGCGCTCATCCGCCTGGGGATAACCGACAGCTCGAGGATAGCGGAATTTTTGAGGTATTCCATTACGACGATCTATAATTACCGGTCCAGGTTCCGGAACCGTTCCCTGGCAGGCAAAGAACATTTTGAGCAGGCCGTGATGAGGCTGGGGGAGCAAGAATAAATGGACACTTTATACACGTTATCAGGCATTTTTGTTTGGCTTTACGAATGCTTTTCCTGCTTTTAAACTGCGTTTTTTCAGCTCTTCCGTTCAAAATCATTTACTTTTTCGGGCCCCGGCGTATTTTATATTCAATTGATATATAATTGATTATATCAAAAAATGCCTTCACCTGATCTACTTTTCACCTCCTCATGGTACGATCGGGCTTTTCTTAAAGATACATTTACAAAAAATTAATCTTCAGGCGCAGGCATGCACCGGATTAACCAAATAAAGCACATCGCGACGTGTCCTGTCCAATTATCAGACTGCCAGCACTTACACTCGATTTAACACAAATAGTACAAAGATTTAAAGTATGAAACGATTATTTTACAAAAGAAGGGTCTTATTGCTCTGTATCTTTCCTTTCTCTATGCTGTTCGGACTGGCTCCCGGTCTGATGGCGCAACAGATGACCGTTGGTGGTACGGTCCGGGATGAAGCCGGGAATACCATTCCTGCAGCCACTGTCATCATCAGGGAGAGCGCTTCGGGGACGGTTACTGACGACAACGGTACCTACTCCCTCACGGCATCACCGGGACAGACACTGGTTTTTTCTTCAGTCGGCTATATAACCCGGGAGATTACCATATCAGGTCCTGTCCTTAATGTTATCCTCAGCGAAGATTCCAGGATACTGGACCAGGTTGTCGTGATCGGTTATGGCAATCTCGAAAAACGCAAAGTAACCTCTGCTATCAGCAATGTGGATGAAAGAGATTTTAACAGGGGTAACATCAACAATCCGGCGCAGCTCTTGCAGGGCAAGGTAGCGGGTCTGAGCATCGTCGCACCGCAGGGTAATCCCAACGGCAGCTTCGATATCCGGTTGCGCGGGCTTTCTACGCTCGGGGCCAATGCCCAGCCGCTGGTGATAGTGGATGGCGTGGCGGGCGTCGACCTCAATTCCGTCGATCCCAATGATATCTCCTCCATTGACATCCTGAAAGATGGTGGTGCGGCAGCTATCTACGGTACCCGAGGCTCAAGCGGTGTTATCATCATCACTACCAAAAGCGGGCAGGCCGGTAAGGCAAAGATCGAATACAACGGCTATATCACCTTGGAGACCACCGACCGCTCTCATCCTGTGATGGACCGGGCGACATATCTCGCCAACGGCGGGACCGACCTCGGCAGTGATCACAACTGGCTGGATGAGATCACACGCAATGCGCTCTCCCATGTGCATAATGTGGCGCTGTCAGGCGGATCCGGTCAGCTGACCTACCGCGCTTCGGTCAACTACAGGGATGCTCAGGGTGTGCTGAAAAACAGCGGTTTCGACCAGCTAAATGCCAGGCTCAACCTCCGTCAGCAGGCACTGAACAATAAGCTGACGCTGGGCCTGAACCTCGCTTCGACCAACCGGGTTGCAAAGCTTGGCTTTGATGATGCTTTCAAGTATGCTGTGATCATGCCGCCTACAGCACCGGTACACAGCGATGACGCTTTTTATGAGAAATACGGCGGATATTTCCAGAGCGAGGTATATGACCTCTACAATCCTGTGGCGATCACAGACCAGAATCACAATGATCAGAATATCACGAGGCTGATGTACAATGCCTTCGCGACCTATCGCATTACGCCTGCATTGAGCGCCAATATCCAGTACAGCCAGAATGTCGATAAGACGGAAAGAAGCCAGTACATCAGCAAATACAGCTACTACGGCGACGGTGTGAACAGGAACGGTCTCGCAAGCAAATGGACGAACGGCCTGCGCAACGATCTGCTGGAGATGACAGGCAATTATGACCGCTCATTCGGAAAGATCGATGTTGCTGCCCTGGCCGGCTATTCGTACCAGAATTATACGACCAGCCAGTTCTATGCCCAGGCGGGCAATTTTCTTACCGATGCGTTTTTATACAACAACTTTGCTGCCGCCAAAGACTTTGCTGACGGCAAAGCCGTGGCTACCAGCAATAAAGAGAACAATAAGCTCATTGCATTTTTCGGCCGTGTCAACCTGAGCTTCGATAATACCTATTTCCTCACTGCATCGCTGAGAAGGGAGGGTTCTTCCCGTTTCGGTGCCGGGAACAAATGGGGCAGCTTCCCCGGCATCAGTGCAGGGATCGATATCGACCGGCTTGCAGACCTGCCGGGGCTGGATCAGCTTAAGATCAGGGCCAGCTATGGCGTCACGGGCAATCTGCCTGATCAGAGCTACCTGTCACAGCAGCTTTACGGACCCGGCTCCAGCGTTACCTATTTCTATTACAACGGAGAATACGTCCCTGTATATTCTCCCCAATCCAATGCCAATCCCGGCCTGAAATGGGAAACAAAAGCGGAGACCGACTTCGGGATCGATTTCAGCCTCCCCGGCAACCGCCTCAGCGGCAGCTTCGACTATTATATCAGGAATACTTCCGATGCCCTGATAACGCTTGAGGTGCCGGTTCCGCCCAACCTGTTCTCCACGTCGGTGCTCAATGCCGGAAGATTGAAAAACAATGGCATGGAGCTGAGCCTGGAATATCTTGCGGTCAATAAGGAAAGATTCAACTGGAGCACCCGGCTTACCTTTGCTACCTATAAGACCCGGGTAGAATCCCTGTCCATAGGTGATATTGAGTACGGGGTCCGTGAAGTGGGCAGCCTGCCTGCTCCGTTGACCGGCAATGTTGTAAGGGTCGAAGAAGGCCAGCCCATCGGGCAGTTTATAGGATGGGTCTATGACGGTGTGGCCGAGGATGGCAGCTATATACTCAGGGATCTTGACAATAACGGCACGATCAACGAGCTGGATATGACCATTATAGGTAATGGCCTGCCGAAAGGAGAAGCAGGATGGCTCAACAGGTTCAATTTCGGACCGTTCGATCTGAGCTGCTTCTTCCGGTCCGTATTCGGCCATGACCTGATCAACCTCAACCGATCCATGTATGAGCAGGTATCCCGGATCAGCTCGTACAACCTGATCAATACGGATAATTATGATCCGGCTTATAAAGGTCCGGCGGCATTCAACAGCAAATATGTGGAGAAAGCTTCTTTTATCAAGCTCGATAATTTTACGCTGGGCTATACCTTCCATATGGGCAAGGATAAAACATTTACCCGGGCGAGGGCCTATATCGCCGGACAGAACCTGTTCTACCTGACCGGCTATTCAGGTGTCGATCCTGAGCCTCGTTACTCCTACCAGAACAATGTCCTCGCTCCCGGTGTGGAGCCGCTCAACAGCTGGGTGACTACGCGGTCGTTTACCGCAGGTATCAATCTATCCTTTTAATCAAAACGAATCAAAGCAATGAAAAATATATTCAGTTTATTAAAAAAAGCGCGCTTCAGGAGCCTGCTGTTCCTGCCTTTGACCATCGCGCTCCTCATCACCTCCTGCACCAAGCTGGATGAGCCGCTCTACAGCCAGTTGGGCAACGATAACTTTCTGAAAACGGAAGACGAAATCGTATCGGCGCTGGGTGCCGCTTATGCCGGCTTACGCAAGTTTCATGATTTCGGGAACATGTGGACCACGTATTGTACGACCGACGAGGTCGCTATCGTGGCAAGAACAGGTGGCGACTGGGGTGGTGACGGACAGGACCAGCAGATGACGGATCATACCTGGATCGCCAACAACCGTTTCTTTGCGGGCACATGGCTGTCGTACTACGGTGAGGTCAATAACTGCAACCGCCTGATATTCCAGCTCGAAAAGCTCGATCCTGAAAAGTACAAGGCCTATATCTCGGAAGTAAAGATCGTCCGTGCCATATGGTATCTGCTCCTGATGGACGGCTGGGGCAATATCCCGATTGTCGACCGGTTCGATGTGCCTCAGAATTACCTGCCCGCTACCTCAGACCGCAGCGATGTCTATGCTTTTATAGAAAAAGAGGTATCGGACAATCTCGGCAACCTGACCAGGGACAAGTCCCTCTCGACCTACGGCAGGGCAGACTACTGGACCGGCCTGGCCATCCTGGCCAAGCTGTATCTCAATGCGGAGGTATATACAGGTGTTACCCAGTGGAAAAAGGCCGAAGAGGTCACACGTGAGATCATGAACTCCGGTAAATTCTCCATGACGCCAAGCTACAGGGAGAACTTTATTTCTCAAAATCAGAACTCCCCGGAAGCCATCCTGGCCATCCCTTTTGACGATACCTATACGCAGTGGGCATGGATGCTGCCGCTTATCAGCCTCCATTATTCAAGCCAGCAGACCTTTAACATGACCAATCAACCGTGGAACGGGCTTTCTGTCCAGACCGACTTCTTCAACCTGTATGAAGAGAATGATATCCGCAGGGATAATAATTTCCTTTACGGACCGCAGTTTACCTTTTCCGGCGAGCCCCTTATCGATCCCGGCTATGAGAAGGATCCGGCCGTAGATCCGGATGGACCGCAGATCAATTTTACAACGACATTCAACTCTCTCTACAATGCAGCGAGGCAGAATGGCGTACGCATCAAAAAATGGGAGATCGAGACCGGGAGCAACGGCTCCCTGAGCAGCGACTTCTTCCTGTTCCGTTATACAGATATCGTGCTCATGTATGCGGAGGCGCTGTGGCGCCAGAATCCTTCCAGCGCGGAAGCACTTGATCTGTTCAACAGTGTGAGGAGGAGGGCCGAAGTAACCGAATTTGCATCGCTTGATGGAGAGAAGATCATGAATGAAAGAGGCAGGGAGCTGTTCTATGAAGGATGGCGGAGAAATGACCTGATCCGCTTCGACAGGTACAATGACCCGACGGTGTTCCGCCCGCAAAAAAGCGAAGCATTCAGGAAGCTGTTCCCGATACCTAAGGACCAGATCGATGCCAACCCTAATCTGAAACAGAACCCGGGCTATTGATATATACTGCAATAAGCATAAAATACCGGATGACGGCGCCTACTTTTTGTGGGGCCAGATCCGAGACTATTTCATGTTTGTAATATTTATTTGATTACTAATGACTGCACCTGGTCCTGAAACGTCGCGATCAGGTGCATTATTGATTTTATCCGGCAGGCGCCGGCATCTACCTTGATTGTTTATCCTTATATTTAATCTATGACAACCCGATTGAAGATCTGTTTCGGACATTTATTTCTGATCCTTTCATATATCTGCTCTTATGCCGGCGATTCGACCTATACCAGGACGGGCGCCGCACCCCGCTACTGGATCGCCTACGAATATTGTTGGGTCAATAATGTTCCTATACCGGAAGAACGATGGAAAAAGAATATTGATTGGGTGGCCGGCAACTTCCTCTCTTACGGTTATGATATGGTGTGTAACGACGGGTGGATAGAGCAGGCCCAGACCGTCAATGCCGACGGCTATATCGTCAAATACAATGACGGCTGGCAGCACGGATTCGCCTATTGGGGAGACTATCTCAGGAAAAATGGCATGAAGATGGGGGTCTACTACAATCCGATGTGGATGACAAAAGCGGCTTATGACCTCAATGTTCAGGTGGCGGGTACACGCTACAGGGCACAGGATATAGCCGGTGCACGTTCATTCAATGAGCCGTTATACTGGGTCGATGCCACCAGGCCCGGAGCAAAGGAATGGATCCAGGGATATGTCCGCTATTTTAAGTCATGCGGTGCAAAATTCCTGCGTATCGATTTCCTGGAAAATTATGAGAGAAATTACGGTACCGTCAACTATGAGCTTTGTCTCCAATGGATCCGGGAGGCTGCCGGCGATGACCTTTTTTTAAGCCTGGTCATGCCCAACTGTTATGAGCACGGAGCCACCGAGCTTAAATACGGTGATATGATCAGGATCGACGACGATTGTTTCGCCGGAGGATGGGACTTCTTCAGCGACAGGAGGCGGGGCCAGCGTAATCCTGTGTGGCCGCAATACGGCAATGCGTTTGACGGGTTTATTGCATTTTCTGATATTGGCGGCCGGGGCCAGATGATGCTGGACGGGGATTTTATCAGGCTAAATACCCTGGCCGATGACCGGGAAAGGATGTCCATGATCTCCCTGTTTACCCTGGCAGGCTCACCGCTTACCATTGCAGATCAGTATGATACCGCCGGAGGCACCGAATGGGCCTATCAGAACAGGGAGCTGCTTGCCTTGCATGATGCCGGCCTGGTGTGTAAGCCCGTGAGCCATGACGATAAGGATATCTACAACAGCAGCCGGTGGGTAGGCCAGCTGCCCGATGGCGACTGGGTCGTCGGACTTTTTAACCGTGAGAAAAATAACCAGGTACGCAGCGTCGACCTGGTGAGAGACCTCGGCCTGGACCCGGCGACTTCCTACCGCGTAAGAGACCTGTGGGCACACCGGGATATTGATCCCATAAAGGGAGGGTGGACGGTTGACCTGGCGCCGCATGCCTGCCAGGTCCTCAAGATCCGTTCCGGAAAAAAGCGTTACCAGGCTGAAGTCGCGTCCCTGATGAAGGGTACCCTGAAAGGCAATACCAGCTTTGGTTATGACGGCTTCGGATATGCCGCTGTCCCGTCCCGCGGCCAGGTCCTGGTCGCCGTTGCAGCAAAGAAAAAAGGCAGGCACAGCATCATATTGAGATACCACCATAACCACCGGGAAGCCGTTATCGTCCCGGGCGGTCTATATGGCGGACCGTCTGACAAAAAGATCTCTTTACCACCGGTCACCGGCAATAGCGGCTGGTCGGAAGCTGTTTTCAGCTTAGAGCTTGATGCCGGTGTCAATTATGTCTTGCTGGGTGGCGGAGAAAGCTCCTTTGATCTTGACTGGATAGAGCTTCTTGAAGAGTAAAGACATTCCCGGGGAAAGTAGGATAAAATTTTTGCTTTACAGATCTTCATGTTGTTTGGGCAGGACATCCACCTCCTGCTCAACTTCTTTATGTATGACCGCCACGGCATAATCGGCCGGCCTGATCAGCTCCCCCTTGTATTCGGCATATACCCGCGTAAATTCGGCGCCCATGTACAGGATGACCGCGGTATAATAGATCCACACCAGCACGACGATGAGCGAGCCTGCCGCTCCGAATGCCGAGCCCGTGGCGGTTTTCGCGATATAGAGACCTATCAGGTACCGCCCAAGCAGGAAGAGGCACGCCGTGAAAAATGCGCCGGTACGCACGTCTCTCCAGGGAACCCTGGCATCGGGAAGGACCTTAAAGATCGTGCCGAACAGTACGGCGATGACCAGGAAGCTGATGACGGTATTGATGCCGCTGGCCAGCAGGACCGTCATCTCCGGCAGGATGCGCGACAGCCTGTCCATCATGGCGAGGATGGCGCCATTGACGATGAGCGATACCACAAGCAGGAAGCCGAGGCTGATGATGATCGACCCGGACAGCAGCCTGTCGCGGATGATCTTCAGCCAGCCTTTCTCCGGCTTGGCCTTGACCTTCCAGATGAGGTTGATAGAGTCCTGTATCTCGGCAAAGATGCTCGTCGCACCCAGGATAAGGGTCAGAATGCCTATAACCAGCGCTATATTGGACTTGCCTGCCAGCTCTACCGCACGGATCATATCCTGGATTTGGAGCGCTGCCGAAGCGCCGATCAATCCGTTCAGCTCCTCGAACACCCTTCCTTCGGTAGCTTCCTTCCCCAGGAAAATACCGGCAAGGCTGATCAGCAGCAGCAATAGCGGTGCCAGGGAGAATATCGTGTAATAGGCAAGCGCTGCGCTCAGCTTTAAGCCTTTGTCATCGATAAATGAGAACAGGGTGTTTTTCGCTATTTTAAAAAAAGGCCTCTCCGTCAGCTTTACCATGTGCAGCATGTTTTTGATTGAATATTTCCGGCCGGTATCACAGGGCCATTGGATATTAAAATAAATAACCTGCCATGCGTGCCAAATAATTCCCGGGTTTTGCCATTTGCTGCTGGTCCGGCTGTGCCCCTTACTTTTTCAGATAAAGAGTACGACATCGCTCCCGGTGGCATCACCCTTCTTCCTGGTAGTACAGCTTATAATACTTGCGGCCGTGCTCGTCCACACCCTGCTCGATCAGGCTTTTATCCCCGTGGACATAGATGTGGAAGTTCCTGTCGAGCTTGATCACGCTTTTAAACACACGCGACTGCTTTTTGACGGCGGGAATGGAGATGGTAAAGGTCTCATCAAGATCGATGTCGTGATCCTGACGGTACTGCTCTTCAAACCGGGTAAATGAGCTGCGCACGTCACTATCCTCAAAGACGGCTTCAGTAAATGCTGACTGGTCAAAGACCTCATTCTGCCGGAAATAATCTACCGAACGGTTGAGGAGGTCGATCTGGTCGGCTTTGCCGGCCTCAAACTCCTCCGCATACTGCTTGGTGACAAATTGTTTGGTGAGATTCATAAACTGGTTGGTCTGGTAAAAATCGTTGCCTATAGGGCTCAGGCACAGGAAGTCGTCCTTCCAGAAGCCGGCCTCTGTGGAGCGGTTGAGATGATCGGAGATGCAGACCCGGTAGCCCCGGTCCGCATCGAGGTTGAATATGAGACAGGCCTTGTCCGGCTTGCGGGCCGGGATCCCTTCCTGGTGGCCTATGGAGGCCATATGCCCGGCAAGATCGACCTGCAGGAAGGTCTCTCTTGATTCCGACTTGAAGATACCAATGGCATCGGTAACCTCATCTTCCACTACGACATCGCGGAAGACGACGACGTACAGCTCACCGGCCCTGATGCGGGGATGCGTGCTTTGCTCATACAGGTGTGCCGCGATGCTCCTGCTGTGCTCAGTCAGGGTAGTGGGATCGGCGAATATCAGGCGCGCAAGGTGATATATTTCATTCTGGTCGAGGCTCACTTCATTTTTAAAATGGAACATTTCATCTCCCGTGATCGCCGAGATAAAATATTGCTGCAGGACGGCATGGAGCGCCGGGTCGGTGGCATCGACCGGGCTGTCGGACAACTGGAGTCCTTCTTCCAATGACCTGTTACCTACCCGGTGGATGATGAGCGACTGGAATGAACTTTCTTCGAGACGTAACATATTACTGTTGTGTTTGAGGGTAGAAAGTTAAGAAGAATGGCGTAAATTTGTATTTCGGTGATTTTCGCGGATCAATAGTCAATATAAATCATATAATCCTGCGCCGGCCGGCCAATCATGACTTCTTTTATTTTTACGGTAGTGACCTGAGCTAATTACAAAAAAATTAAATACAATTGAAGCTGAAGCATATTTCTTATTTCATAGGGCTATTAATCACTTTTCTGGCACCAGGCTGTAATACAGACGATCTGGATATCAACAAGTTCGGTACTTATTATGAATGCACAATCAACGGCCTTGTTACCGATTCGGACGGAAGGGCGGTAGAAGGCGCCGAAATAACTTTTCAGGACCAGACAACCTATTCTGACAGCCAGGGCGCTTATTCATTCCCAAATGCCCTGGTCAACACAAAGCACAATTTTATCAGGATAGAGCGTAACGGATTTTTTACTACGGGTCGTACCTTTTTTACAGATCGGAAAAAAACGATTACAATTAAAAATACACTATTTAATAAATTTTTCAGGGATGTATTTAAAGCTGAGGACGGGGGAATATTAAAGGACTGGACCTATGAAGTCGTATTTCCTAAAGATGCAATAATCGTTGAATCCACCGGAGAATTATTTAAAGGGATCGTTCAGGTAGCGAGCGCTTACATAGTACCTACGGAGGAGATGAGCAGCATAGATTTAATGCCCGGAGACAATAGCGGAATAGATACCGAAGACAATGAGCACTTTATTAAGCATTATGAAGTATTGTTTATGGAGCTACGATCTCAGGACGGTATAAAATTGACGATGGCCGATGGCGTAAAACCTGAATACCGCTTTGCTTTACGTTATTGGTCGGATAAGGATGGAGTGCCTGAGTTTGAATTTTATTCCTTTGATTATGAAAACGGACTTTGGAGAGTGGCGGAAAAGGCATTTTGGGAAGAATATTGGGCTGTCGGCAGCAATGACTATTCTCCTGTTGTCGCAATCGGTATCAAAAAGCCTTTGGCCAGGATAAGCGGTAAGATCAAAACCGATGATTCAAATCCGCTTTTTGGAGGAAGAGGGAGGTTTAGCTTCCCGGACAAATCATCTAATATGAGCTTTATAATAGAACGGGACGGGACATATAATACCAAGGTCGCTAAACATGAATCATTACTGCTGCAGGTGGCCCTGGATGATCGGGGATGCGAAAAGAAAATCATTTCAGAGCAGCTTTTTTTGCCGTTGACCAAAGATCAACGCATGGATGATATTTTGATCGCTAATACCGATCTGCATTATAAGCTTGTCAAGGGTAGAGCGTATAACTGTTATGGCAATCCGTTGAACAACGGGTATATCATAACCACTTTATCGAACGGAAACAGGTATATCAACAAGATAACAAACGGCGACTTTGAACAAAAGATCTACACATGTTTTGATGGCTTGACCTACACAATTAACATCTATAATCATGTAGACAATAAAGCGATCGACGCTTTGACCGGCGTATTGGATAAAGATGTCCTGATCGGTGACAAGACGATATGTAGCGATCCGGAATGTTACGCCTTTGTTCAATGTGATGAAATAGGGCTGGATGTTCCCTGTAATGATGTGACACAATCGGCCAGCCCGGATCATAAATCAATTCAGTTTTACTCTTACCATCCTGACAGGCGGTTGAGCATGTATATTAATTTTTTTGACGAAGACCCGGTTTACTCGTACAGGCAAGGTACGCATCCCGTATTTGGCGGAATGATATCCTACCAACAAAATGGCAGACTTTTCAGCGCTTTTGTTGAAGCAGGCACCATCACGGTTACTATCAATCAAACCGGAGGCGCAGGTCACAGCTTCCTGTATGGTAATTTCGATCTTGATTGCCGGATAAGCGGTCTCAATAAATCAGTCAAATTCAAGGGAAAATACGCCACGAGGCGATTCTTTTAAGTTCAATATCGATCCCGGCTGAGGCGTAGGTTGCGCCTACGTTCGTATGATGACAAACTTCCAGGTTGCGATATTATATATAATGGTGCAAATTAAAAATTTGCGGACGCATCGACATAGGCGCAGCCTATGCCCAACAGTGTTTGGATATATCCGGACAGAAATCAACAATAAGTACGGAAGTTGAGCGTTGGCTTCGCCTACGTTCGTGTGACAGCAAACCTCCGGTTTGCAATATTATATGATGAATAGCAGCAATGCCGGCACTACCTGCGCCGAATGGCGGCAAAGCCTGCCAAACGGGATCTGAAAAGTTTATTCAGATCAAACAGCTTATTCTGACCCTTATTTATTACCGAAAGCCCCGGTCAATAGAAAGAATGGTCTTATCAAAACAGGGTGAAGCTATTTTCTTTACTGCGAGACAGCATGATCTCAATTAAAATATATTAAACTTACTTTTTAATAAACTTCCCACTCTCTTTCAGCCCGTATTTGTCCGTAAATTGATATATATAGACGCCCGGGACCAGATGATGGATATCGATGGAGCACTGCCCGGTACCGACCTCCTTCCCGGCAGATATCATTCTCCCCTGCATATCGAATATTTTAAGGAAGAGCCTGCTGCCGGCGGTTATGTCAAAATTTAAGCTGTTGTCAACCGGGTTCTGGATCAGCCTGATCCCTTTGATCTGGCGGGAGCTGGTCGATACGGTCTCATCTACCTCGATCTCAAAACAGGTTTCTTCACTGGTGGCGCAGATATCTTTGGCATATACACAGATCTTATAGGTGCCCTTTTCCGGCAGATCCAGGACGATACTTCCGTCACCTTGATTGGTATATTGTATCCCTTCCGGTACGGTCCATATAAACCGGGTGCCGCCTATATATTGCTCCTTGTTCAAAATATTTATAACATATAGCGCGGAATTAGGCGCCGGGGGAATTATGCCCGGCTGAGGAGGCGGGAACGAAACATCGCTGTCCTGCACTATATACTTCAGCCGTGATACGCAGGCTGTCCCGCCGGGAACACCGATCAGCTCCGGATTCTTAAGATAAGTGGTTATTTCAAGAAAATATTCACCGGGACTTCCTACCACGAGGGTCCGGTCGGTGCCCAGGGTCGTATTCCAGAATCCTGTCCACCGGTATGTTTCTGAAAGTATGCTTTCCTGCGGCGCCAGGTGGCCGCTTAACGTCAGCAATGCCGTGTCCTGGCCGGAACATGGGAGCTCGTCTTTGGAAGAATGGATCGAGAGGGCGGAAATGTCAGCTTTTAACACGTTCAGATTGCCTGTAAATCTGCAACCCTGCCCGTTTTCAAACGAAATATTATGATACATGACATTTGCTTCGTAGGTACTGCCGTTATATACCAGGGAATCCTGATCCGCGCATAGGAGGACGGTCAGTGTCGTGTCGGCGGGCAGCCGGTATTCCTTTACCTTCAGGTTTACAAAGGCGATACAGGATGCAGTTCCGCTATAAGGTATGCTGTCATATTCGCCGGCGCTGAACATTTCACCCTGGAACAGAACCGAATCCCCGGGACAGGTATATAATGTCTCTTCGACAGTCAGGGTATCGTCCGCCACCTGGATGTCCCAGCACAGGGTCTTTCCTTCTTCATCACAGTCATTTGTTCCTTTGACACATAGCGAATATATTCCGGGGCTAAGGGTATCAACGCTGATAATGGCCTCCGGATCATCCGTGTAATAAGTGGCTCCGTTAAAGCTCCATTCATATCTTTGGGCATAGCTGAAACCGGCAAAATGATAGGGTACCGCTTCGCCGCTACAAACCGTGCTCTTGCCGGTCAGGGCCGTATTGATGGGGTCGCCCACAGAGACGGGGCTGGTTCCCTGATTGACGTGGAATTCAAAATTACATGCGCAGCTGTTCGCTCCGTCGAGCACCAGGTAATAAATATTGCCGGGTGTTACGGACGCAGATATATTAAAAGTTATTCCGGGAGGTATAACGGGATAGCTCTGGCAGGCTATCGTATTAAACAGGTTGCCGCAGGCCCCGTATAGCGCCCATTGGACACCCTGCCCGTTGCAGCCGTATGTAAATACATCCAGGTCCAGGATATCTCCATCGACCTTGATCGCCAACCATATGGGGTTGTTAAGCACGGAGTTTGCGGCACAGAATAGCAGCGGGTTCGGTAGCATGGGGGCGTCATACGAGCTGATGCACAGGCCTTCCAGGTCACAGGCAAATCCGTTGCTGGCACTGGTGAAAGGCGAGGTTGCAGCTGTAGCACAGTCATAAGCGGGCTCGACAGCCAGCGATGGATTGCATTGAGACTGAGCTTCACGGAGCGCGCAGATACATATACAAAGAAATAAAACAAGCGCTTTTACATAAAAGGAAAAAGGGTTCATAGATCTACATTGACAGTGAATAACAGATGGGAAGCTTTCCTGTGCAGGACATCCCTATAAAGCTATACCTTACAAATCCCGCAAACGCTGCATACCCGGCCAGGTTATTTTAAAATAATGCGCTCCACCGGGATATAACGCACGGCAGGACGTGTGATCCTGCCGCCGGGGACAAAAAACGGCAGGCGGTACGACAATATTTGGCGGGCTGCTTAATGATAAACGACCTATATTGCACTGCCTTATCAATAAACTCAATGGCATCGTTGACCGCCCGGTCTAAACAGGAAACAAATGAAAGCTCTGAATGGTATTTTAAACAAAAGGACAATGGAAAAATTTAAACAGTTGTGGCTACTATTCAGCCTGATCTTTGTAACGGCATACAATGTACAGGGTCAGACGACCATAAGAGTCAAGGCAAGGAATGCATCAGGCCGGGAGGTATCACATAGAGCGGAATACAAAGCCTCTCCCGACGTCAATATCACGAGACGGTTCATGGGAAAAGATATTATTTTTCCCATCAATCCCGCTCATCCGGGTGGAAGGTCTGTTGTGGTATGGCAGGAAACCATTATCGATGGTGATAATGAGATAACCTATACGATCTCCCAACTCTCTTCTACGGTGCTTCTCTATAATGCGCGTCAGACCGGTGTGGTGACAGACAGAATATTTGATCCTGTCTGCGGCCCTGTGAAGCTTGAGCTTATGGATCCTTCCTGCCACACACTCAGGGAGATAGATCTGTGGGCGGAGAGGCCATATCGAAGCGCAGAAAGCGTATGTATTATGGACAGGTTTCTTCAGCCGGCGGGGTGGAGTATCATGCCCTACGATGGGGAGGATGTCTTTCGCAGCGAGGACTGCATGTATGTGTATGTACGTTCGGTGGGCAACCAGGTTTTGGTCAATTATCAACTGGTTGACCTGATAAATAAATACCAGGTGGCGGGCTTGCACCAGTCCCTTACTATCTATGATACGCAGGGCGATATCAGGTATAGCTCCAATGACCTGCCCATTATAGACTGGGCTGTATTGAGCGCTGATGGCAGGTACCTGCTGTACAATCTGGCATATTATGACATGATAGATGGTGAGGGCTGGACCATTAGGCGTGTCGCCGATGACAGGATAATGTATTCCGAATCCATTACACCAGATCAGTACTACTTCATGGGCTTCGAACTGGAAGATCACCTGGTAAAAGTAACATTCCAGAACACATACAACGACAATGAGGGCTACAACTATTGGGTATTGTTTGATTCGGAGAGCGGTTCGCTTTACCGGTACCGGCCCTCGCTTACCGAAATGGATGTGTTGGCCGGTGAGATAGAGGCCAAAAAAATAAGCAATAAATTAAGGTATTTCTTACAAAGGCTTGATTTTGAGTCCCTATCTATAGGCGAATAATTTAAATAAGAAACATGAGGCAACAATGGTTTATTATCCCGCTGATACTGGCTTGTGCTGTCAGCGGATATGGACAGGATCACAAGATCACAAGGAAGATAGGGGGCCGCGACAGGACCTTTGTTGTCGATCCGGCGCATGAAGGCAGAGGTTCGTGGACCACTGTCTGGCGGGATGAATCCGAGCGAAACGAAGTCATCCAGCTCTCACCTACGATACTCCAGTATAATTACTATGAAGAGCATGAAGGCACATTGAGTAGCTACGCGCAGCCCGTGAAGCTTGAGTTTATGGATAAGTCCTTCCATACGATCCGGGAAGTCGATCTCCGGATGACGAGACCCTACCAGGACATCGGGGAAGATCGGCTTTCTTATGTAAAAAGCTTTTCAGATGAAGCGGGACGGCATGTCGGCCCATATAAGGGTCCGAAGACCGGACTCCTTCCCACTGAATATACACTTTATACCAAAGTATCGTCGGATGGCGACCACATCATCGTTACCTATTGGCTGCTGGGACTGATACATGGATACGAAATCATCAGTACACAACAGACCATCCGTATTTATGACCCGCAGGGCAATCTTTGGTACGAATCAGGCGAGATTCCCGTCATTGACACGGAGGCAGTAAGCAATAACCGCAGGTACCTTATATATACCTACGGCACTTCCGAATTGCTATATCGCGGCACGGGCAATGCCGCCGGCTGGGGTGTTATGCGCCTTGCCGACAATAAGATAATGTACACCGAGCCTATGGATGCTAAACGGTACACGTTTTGCGGCTATACGGTGGAAGGAAACCTTGTAAATCTTACACAAACAAATGGCAGAGGTACCACAGACTGCGGTTATTGGGTATTGCTTGATTCGGCCGTTGATATGTTATACCGATACAGGATCTCCTACAATGAAATGAGGACAATATATAAGGAGATGGAAGAAAACAAAATAACCGACGAGCTCCATTATGTATTCCGGTTGCTGGATTTCGAGCCGATCCCTATGCCCGGTGAATGATCCCGCAGGCATATCATTGCCGGGAGCCCCTGTCATCCTGCACCTACTTCACCCGCTTCAGCAGCTCTACCTCGCGCTTCAGCCCCTCTATGATCTCTTCCTTGGCCTGGAGCAGCTTTTCGTACAGGCCTTTTTCTACTTGATGGAATACGCTGTTATAAGCTACACCACTATAAACATTGCTATTGTCAATGTGGAATTGAATTCCTTTATTGTCCCTTGCCAATATCTCTGCTGAGGACATGTCATAGGCCGAGGCCAGCAGCTCCAGCCGCTCGATATCGACCTTCGTTTCGCCGGCCTCCATGCGTTCGATGGTGCGGGGCGGTATCCTGGTGATGTCGGATACCTGCTGGATGGTCATCTTCTTCTCCTTGCGGATCTCTTTCAGCGTTTGGTGGATCATACGGTCTGGATTTGTTTTTTAATGAAAATATGGCAAGCCTGCCCGGAGTGTAAATTTAGCATAAAAAGACATACTGCCGAGACAGTTTTTGATGGCCGGAGGCATATATCCGTCTGCCAGGCGTGCTTCTGCCCGGTGTCGCCCGCTTCGATCCGGGTGATGGCCTGCTCCGGGATCCGGGTCATTTTCGATAATTGTTCGACCGGGATCTGCTTTGCTTTCCTGGTCCGTTTCAGTACCCGGTGAGCTGTTTGATCATGTAGATGGAGAAATATTTTGTGACAAACCTGCTTTGTTAGATTAGCTAACGCCGGATCCGGCTGAAATTTTACCTTTAGTGACAAAAATTGGCAGCTGTACGACATTATTTGGTAGCCGCCGTGCGGAATGTGTCTTATATATTTGCATATCATTTAATTTTATGTTTATTCATCTGAATCTGACAATGGATAAATGAAATTTTTTTAATAACATCTTAAATAAAAGAAATATGAGCAAACTACAGTGGCTGTGGCTGCCGGTCATCGTCATTGGCGTGGTCACATGCCGGGCGCAGGAGCCGCGTACAGGCTCCACAGCCCATCATGAGGACAAAAGCATCACCGGCGCGGCGCCGTCCGCGTCCCAAGGTGTGCCCATCCCCGGGTGGAAGCCCGACCCGGAAATAGAGATCACAAGAACATTTGCCGGGAAAAAAAGAACTTTCACCATCAATCCCAACCATGAGGGAGGAGAACCTTCCAATGCCGTATGGGAGCAGGAGGTCAGCAGGGGAGAGCACGAAGCCTTCGACCGGATACTGCAGCTTTCCCCCACCGTGCTGTGTTATGAAGAAGTGCCCGGGGAAGTGGCTGAGGACTTCCACCATATCAGCCAGCCTGTGAGGCTGGAGTTTATGGATAATAACTTCCGAACGGTTAAAGAAGTAGACATATGGAAATCAAGGCCGTACCAGGACATGGGAGGAGTCAAGGTGACTTATTGGGACTTCAATGCCGAAGAGATGGACGTCCTGCCTTATAAGGAACAAAACCCGAGAAGAGCCCCTACAGAATACACGCTTTTTACTTCTGTAAGGTCTGAGGGCAGCCATGTCATCGTCAACTATGAGCTGCGTGGCATGGACGAAGGGGAGATCGTCTCTGTGACACATACGCTGCGCATATACGATCTCAGTGGCATGCTGAAATACGAGCTCAAAGACCTGTCCTCGGTCGATGGTGCCGTAGTGAGCAATGATGGGCGGTACATGATGTATACCTTCGGCGGTTCTATAGGCACGGTCAATAGTCCTTTTGCCACCATGGAGCGCGAGGGCTGGGCGCTGATGCGCCTTGCGGATCGGAAGATTGTTTATAAAGAATATACCGATGATGGTAGATTGGCTTTTAATCGAATCTGGATGGAGCAAGGATATTTGAGATTGTCATATTCAACGCCTTCTGAAAAGATAGATTATGACTACTGGATATTTTTTGACTGTAATGAACAATCATTGTATAAACATTTTTTGACTGATAACGAAAGAGTTTCTCTTACAAATGATGACGCTTTGTATAAAGCCTCTAACTGGATCAAATATGTTATTTCCAAATTTGATCTTGAAGCAATTCCTATTCTGACTAAATAATCTTCAATTCCTTTCTAAACTCATAATAAAATGAAGTATTCTATATTTCTGATGGCAGCGCTATGCCTGTACCTCAGCGCTGTAGCCGGCCAGTCGCCGCAGTTCAGGAGCTACAACACAGCTACCGATGTGCTAGGTCCGCTCACCTCCATGCCTACCAATGCCATAGCCGATGACTTTGGTCCCAGAGCATATGAATCGAAGAAAAATAAAGCACACTTCCATGCGGGGGTGGACTTCAACTGCTCACCCGCCGCGGGCAATGCCCAGAAGTGGTACTTCGCTGTAAGCCCTCAGGCAGGTATTATTGCCAACCACAACAAGCTCACTCATGGCATAAGTAAATATAAATATGGCCTTGTCAATGTCAAGGACGATGAGGGCAATGGCAGCCATACCTGGCTCTTCGGACATGTATTCGATGACACAGCCATGGAATACGATAAATTTAATCATTCTATTGTGTTAAAAATGTGTGAATATCCTAATACAGACATGTGGGGTCTTCATATAAATGTCCGGAACAGCCAGGGGCAGATGATGGTATATACCTATGGGCAGGTGGCGGGAGCTAAGCTTGTGGTAGGAAATGACACCTTGACTACGACCAATGTCGTCAACACGACCGATCCCTTTATCCCGATCGGTGACAGCGGTGGGGACTATACCGCACATCTCCATCTCAATACGGTACCGTATAATACGTCCCAGACTGGCAATACAATTAACGGCGACCCCTGCCAGTTTCTCGATATAGACCGGCCTACCTATACTTCCACCCTTGCTTCTCCTAAAAATGACTCCAATATGGTAATAATATATCCCGGCGACCATACCTCGAAGGTCAGGGTCAGGATGCGCATGGAAGGGGAAGCCCTCCAGGTCAAGCGGTACAATCACCTGATGGACCTGGATATGGTGGAGCTGGAGATCAAGAAGACCTCTGAAACACAGTTCAGAAGGATCAATGGAGATGAAAGCGAGGCCATTATCTCCGAAGGGGGACGCCTTGGAGAACCTGAAATAAATCATAAAAATGTAGTGGATAAGACGAGCTGGCGATACAACGGTGTCCATACCAATGCCTATAACGACGCTGACAGAACACCCGGCACGGTCAATGATCCGCAGCCTTGGGATGATTATTACTTCATCGACTTCAAGACACGTATCCACAAAGATGATAAACACAATGGAGAATATAAGGATGCAAAAGACAATAACGAAGCGAGATACCCCGACGGAAACTATAATTTCAGGGTCAAATCCACGACATCAGGCAACTGGTACCAATACACCTCTCCGCGGCTGATACCTATTCACAATTTTCCACCTGTGGTCGAAAAGGTCAGGGTCAATAAGAAATTGGGCACTACCGGGCCTATCCCGGTTGGTTCCGCCGGGCCTGTGTATTATGCCGATACCCATACCACCTATCCCGACCCGTCACCTACAGGCAATGCCTATGTACATTACAAAAAAGGAATAAAAGAAGGGTGCTGGTCCTCAGGCTATGATATGGTCGTCGAGGCTACAGCCAGTGAGCCCCTGCAATCGCTGTCCTGTAAGATTACACCTCTTTCCCCCACGGCTTATACCATGAGCAGTGCCGATGGTGTTCACTGGACGTTGACCATCCCCAGCCCTCTCGTGACGACCGGGACTTATAGCCTGGAATTTACAGGAAGCGATGTTGCTGACTGTCCGCTGCTTAATATCGAAAAATGGGAAACAACCGGCTACGAGGATAAAACCTTCAGAATGCCTCTAAGGATACAGGAATCCGGCCCGGACATGTGGTCACCCAATCCTTCGTTGACGGTATTTGGCAAAGATACCTATCACAGGTTTACCATAACGGAAGGGTGTGAAGGGCCGGTGGCCCTGGCCGGAGAGGAAGGCTCACGCGGGGGCAAGGTGTCCTGCCCACAGTGTTATGACTATGAACAGTTCCAGGTCATACAGACAAAAGTACCCGGCAGCCAGGGTAGAGTAACCAATGTTTCCTTTACTTTTCCGGGATCTGTAAGAGACCTGACCGCCATCTGGAAAAACAGCTCGGGAGCGGTAGTCGGGACAGGTCAGCAAAACGTCTTAGAGCCCGGGGAATATTGTATCCAGATCTCTTATAACGGCTGCTGTTCTGTCAATAAATACTTTACTGTAAAAGGCTGTGAGCCTTTAATAGACGATATCATAATTGGTTGTGAGAAAGTTCCTGAGAATATATTCAATCCAGTTGCATTGAAACTTAAGGACGGAGCGGAATACCAAACAATCAAATGGGAACCAAATTGGCCATTATATTATGGTGATGAGCTAAACACCGGAATTATAAGTGGAACTGCACCAAATAAAGTCACAGTAACAGATGCCGGTGGGTGTACAGAATCAAGGGAATTTTATTTTATAGATGGGAATATTATATTCAGCCCGAATTCCAATGATGGCATGGATGTGGATATTGATGTTTGCTCTGGCGGTGAATATACATTGTCCCGGATCGAGCTGGATTTGCATGATTATATGTATAAAAACGGGCAGGCTGTCGACGGATGGAGTTGGTCAGTAAGTGTGGATGGAGAGGAGGCCATCGGGGAAGAAAACCAGACGACCTATTATGCAGATATTGTAAATAATTCAGAAGTTACCATTTATGTAACCACTCCTGAGGGATGTACCTATTACAAGACATATACGGATTTTATAGTAAGCGATTATAGCAGCACTATTAATTCTATAGTAGCGACAGCCTCTTATTGTGAGCAGGATGGAGAGATAAAGTTTGTTAACCTTAGTTTTCCCGCCAATATGTATCATAACGGGACTCCGCAAGGTCAATGGAGCTGGTATCTGGAAGCTGACGGTGTGCCTGTAGGTCAGCCGGATCAAACAAATTATGCGCTGAACGCACCATCCGGTTCGGTTTTTTTGATTGTTGAAAATGGAAGTGGATGCAGGTTTGAGCTGTTAATAGATAATTTAATTCCGATCAATAATACTACGTCCGTATACTATCAGCATCCAGGTTCTTGCCAGAGTAAAAACGGTGTGCTTAAGCTGTCAGGAGATGCCAATATAACAGATATTCGTGTGACTCATAACGGCGTCACGACGCATGGCCTGGTGATCGACCGGAATGATCTGGAGGTGGGTACTTATTTTATTGAATTTGTACAGCAATACGGATGTGTAAAAACCATGACAATAGAATTAAAATGTTGTACAGGAGACAGTGATACCAATCCGGGAGACAATATTACCTTTAAAGTGGATGCCTATAACCAGGGAGAGTCATTACCTGCCATGGGCTCGATCGATGTTACCGTATCCGGAGGATGGCTGACCTGGTGGCAAAAACCAGATGGAAGTTTTGTTTATACGGAGGACCTGGTAAATGTGCCGGTTGGTAATTATATCCTATACATTAAAAATGAGTGTGTAACAACAGTATGGACTATACCTCTTCAGGATTGTACCCTTGTGCCGCTTGATTTTACACCTACAAACGTGGGTTACACCTGTCCGATATTTAATGAAGGGTCAATACACTTAGAGTATACTAAGCCGCCCAATTCCTATTACGCGGATAATTCGCTTATCTACGAGTGGAGTAACGGATATACTACCAGGCATATCAATTTTCTCCCGGGGGGAACATATACAGTTACCATAACTGATCCCATTTACGGCTGTATCAATTCAAAAACCTTCCTGGTTAACACATTATCAATGACGGTGGACGATAATTGTGTCGGCCATTGCAATGGCAGCGAACTACCATTCCCGCTTGAGCCATATTATAACCAGAACAACTGCACGATAGATTGGTATTGCAGTTATAATGGCCAGTATGTAAATACAACGCCAAACAATTTAGATCTTATAGTCGACTATCAGGCATGTGCCATCAAAGAATACTGTAACGGACAGTTGCAGAATACTGTACCGGGAGTAATTGACCCGCAGGTCAAAGTGGCAGATTTTCTGTTGGTGGAAGATATTAGCTGCCTTGCAGGCTTTATGGCGGATGCCTGTGAATTTCCTGCCGGGTATGAAGATTATGATTATTACTTTAATGCGGTCAATAAGCATACCTATAACAGTGTGCCGACACCTCCGGGCTGGGACTGTGAAGACCATCCGGGCGCTTGTTTATTTTCGCATTATTATGATTTGGAGGAGCCGCCGTTTTTCCAGCAATGTGGTAAATGTGATCAGCCTTTTATTCCCGATTGTTTTGATCTACTTGAGGATCTGTACCCCGGTATATTTACTTTTGTACCCTCCGATACTGCAGTCAGCGGGATAGATGGCGTGCACGTTATACATAAGAAGGTAATGGATAAAACGGCCCAATATCTCCCTGATGCAGAAAATCCGGATTCAGAAGTTATTGCGATCTTTCCAAACCTGGTTAAAGACCATATAAAAATTAAGTTTAATGCAAAATTTGAGGATAATTTAGTTGTTGAGATTTATGATATTAATACAAATAGAGTAAGCGAACATAGGATCAAAAATAACGAAATCGGTCAGGAGTTAGTGTTGAATTTAAATGGTTTAAACAGCGGCTTGTTTACTATTAAAATTATTTATAATAATAAGATCCTGACCACTAAAAAAGTGATAAAGATCTGACACATTCTGCCAAAAAGGAGTTCTGCAGGATTGGTGTTTAATTAATCAATTTAAAATAAAATTTTTGCGACAGGAGCCGGCTCATCAGACCGGCTCCTGTTTTTTTCAGGTTTGTGACTTCTCTGGCTCGACGGTTATATATTCCTTGCCCAGGGCTCATCATTGAGCTTTGCAGACGAGCACATACAACGACGACAATGTGTACACCTATACGAATAATGTCAACTCAAAGGCGGCACTAAAGAAGAACATCAACCGCTACCCGGGCCCTGTCTCCGTGACGTGGACGGGCCAGGGCAATACGATGGTGATATTGGGCGGCATCACGCAGCGGCGGATTTACAAGCAATGACAGCCTGAATGTGAGGACGGACATAGAGGATCTGATAAAGAGAGGGAAGAAGCCGTGCATCAACAGGTCGGGAGACTGGAACGGAGATGCATTTCTATACTCTGTTCTGTCAGGCGCTTTTTCGAGTTATGTGAGCTATGGCATAGGAGAAGCCTTTGCTGGTTCTATGGGCCTGGGTGCATTTGCAATGCAGACAGCTGCCCATAGTGCGAGCCAGGCAGCCTTGGCGGGCGCGCAGGGAGGCAATGTATGGCAGGCAGCGGCTACGGGAGCGGTGAGCAGTGTTGTAGGAGAGATTTTTGCAGGTGGAGAGCCAGGTAGCCTGGCCAATATGGCACTGACGACAGCGGGCGGCGGAGTGGCCGGAGGGTTAAGCTCTGCTATTACGGGTGGTAACTTCTGGGAAGTAATGAAGACAGGGCTTATTGTAGCCGGGCTGAATCATGCGATGCATATGGGGGTGGAGGCTATAGGAGGGCCGGGAGACCCGCCGGATAAAATGACACAAAAGATTAGAGCATATGAACAATATGCAGCTGGTAAGATTACTAAAAGAGAATATATTCTTGCTGTTTACCTAATAGATGAGAATTATTGGGCTATGGCTCAGGAGTTAATTAGCGGGCATGGAGTCGAAGCTGCGGCAACATTTTTTCCTTAGGGGAAAGTTGGAGTGAAAGTTTTACAAACAGGGGGAAATGTATTAAGTAAAACGACTTTAAAAGCTTTAGGACTAACTAAATAGCAAGGAAAAATTGCAATTGAAGCATTAAAAAAAGCAGAGGGATTACCAAATAACTTTCACGGGAAGATCATGAATAATGGAAATGTGGTGAATCCTAATAATGGTCGCACAATTGGTAACTTATTTGATTATCTGCCCTAATTATTTGAAATATGGAAAATAATTATTTTTTATATAAAACTCATATAGGTTTTTCTATAGTATCTAATGAGGTTGATCCAGATATAATATCAAAAGAACTTAATATCACTCCCGATAGGTATTATAAAAAAGGAGATAAATCAATATCAAAACATTCAGGTTCAGTCATAATAAAAACTCATAACCTCTGGAGTATTGAATCAAAACCAACTATAATAAAGGATGAAACAATAAGTCACCATGTCGAGTATCTTAAATTTATACTATTACCAAAGGTAGATGTCTTGACAAGGTATAAAAATAATAGCTTTCTGGAATTAAGTTTTTGGATATGGATAGAAACAGATAATGCAGGTATTGGATTGGATTTAAATGAAGCAGAATTGGGCTTTCTAAATAGTATTTCAAATCGGATACACTTTTCACTTATTTGCCATAATGAAAATGAAATTACGTTTTAAGCTCAGGTGAAGAAAAATAAATAATAGAGGCTGCCTGGAATTCCTGCCTTTCATCTGATTTTATCAATTAATATTTTTTCACATTCCACTAATTTGCTCTTTTCCTTAACTTTGGCCGTCATCATAGCCAGAGCTATTTATGCTGCAACGTATCAGGGTCAGGAACTATGCCATCATCGATGAGGTGAGCATTGATTTTGATCCCCATTTCAACATCATTACCGGGGAGACCGGCGCCGGAAAATCCATCCTGCTCGGAGCGCTGGGCCTGATCCTCGGCAATCGCGCCGATAGCAGGACCTTCTTCAATACGGAAGAAAAATGTATTGTCGAAGCTGATTTCCGGATAGGCTCTTATGGCCTTCAGCCTTGGTTTGCCGACAATGATCTCGACTATGACGATCATACCATCATCCGTCGTGAGATCCAGCCTGCGGGCAAAAACCGCGTCTTTATCAACGACACGCCTGTCACCCTGCAGCAGCTCCAGGAGCTGACCCGGCAGCTGGTCGATATCCACCAGCAGTTCAGTCTCTACGACATCCAGAAGCCTGCCTATCAGCTGGCGCTGTTCGATGCATTCAGCGGCAATAAGCAGCTGTCCAGGCAATATTCCGATACCTACCGGAAATATACCAGGCTCGGAAGAGAGCTCAGAGCGCTGGAAGAAGAAAAACAACGGTCGGTTCAGGAGGCCGATTATATCAGCTTTCAGCTGAATGAGCTGAACACCTTTGATCTGGGCGGTATGGACCAGGAAGCTATGGAAGGCGAGCTCAACATGATCGAGCATGCCGGCACTATCAAGACCACGGCGGGCGCAGCCTACCTGGCACTGTACGACGACGAGCGAAGCATTATTTCCGCGCTCGATGAGATCCTGGTACGCTTCAATCCCATAGCCGGCGTCACACCGCTGTTGAAAGATATTACGGAAAGGCTGCAAGCGGCTAAGGTCGAGCTGCGCGAGCTGGCCCAGGACATCAGCCGGCTGTCGGAAAATACGGAGATCGATGAAGAACGCGCCGCCGTCATAAGAGAATCGCTGGACCAGCTGTACCGCCTGCTGAGCAAGCACCAGGTGGCCGATGCGGAAGCCCTGCTCCGGTTGAGGGAGGACCTGGAATCCAGGCTGAACGGCTTTTCACAGGTTGAGGAAGATATCGAAGCTGCCCGGGCCGATCTGGCACGGTCCGAAAAAGAGCTGGACCAGCTGGCCCGCCAACTATCTGCCGAGCGGAAAAAGCACATCAGACCTTTTGTAGACACGCTGACCGGTATGCTCAAAGAGCTGGGCATGCCTTACGCGACCTTTGTCGTGGAGATGGAGGATGCCGGTGAGCTCACGCCTTCCGGCCGGGACCAGGTGAGCTTCCTCTTTGCGGCCAACAAAGGGGGACAACCTGCTCTGATCAAAGAGGTTGCCTCAGGAGGGGAGATCTCAAGGCTCACCCTGTCGGTCAAATCCCTGGTCGCGGCAGCGATACCGCTGCCATCCCTGATCTTTGACGAGATCGATACGGGACTGGGTGGTGAGATCGCGCTCCGCATGGCGGGCATCATGCAGGAAATGTCCAGGGAACACCAGCTGATCGCCATTACGCATTCTCCGCAGCTGGCTTCCAAAGCCGACAGGCACTTCTTTGTATATAAAGAAATAAGCGGAGATAAGACCTATACTCGGATTAAGGAATTATCTTTGGACGAACGAATAGAGAGCATTGCCGTCATGTTGTCGACCCGGCCACCTACGAAGGCGGCTATAGAAAACGCCAGGGAATTGCTCAGCAGGTAAACATTATTAAACTTAAATAAAAGAAAAATAAAATTATGGCACACGGTCTTTTGAAAGGAAAAAAAGGAATTATTTTCGGTGCATTGGATGAAAACTCCCTTGCGTGGAAGGTTGCTGAAAAGGCCCATGCAGAGGGCGCTTCCATCGTTCTGACCAATGCTCCTGTAGCGTTGCGCTTTGGGCAGATCAATGCACTTTCGGAAAAGATCAGCGCACCTGTTATACCTGCCGATGCCACGTCCAATGAAGATATCGCCAGTCTGATCGACGCCAGCCAGGAGCACTTCGGCGGTAAGCTGGACTTTGTGCTTCACTCTATAGGGATGTCACTCAATATGCGTAAAGAGAAACATTATACCGACCTCAATTACGAGTTTATGCATAAGACACTGGACATTTCTGCTATTTCTTTTCACCGTATCCTGCATGAGCTCTATACGAAAGATGCCATGTCAGACTGGGGATCGATCGTAGCGCTGACCTATATCGCAGCCCAGCGGATCTTTCCGGATTACAACGAGATGGCCGACGCCAAGGCCCTGCTTGAGTCGATATCGCGCAATTTCGGCTACCATTTCGGCACGCGTAATAAGGTAAGGGTCAACACCATCTCGCAGTCTCCGACCATGACGACGGCAGGAGGCGGTGTTAAGGGCTTCGGTGACTTTTTCTCCTATGCGGATGCTATGTCGCCGCTGGGCAATGCCGATGCCGAAGCATTCTCCGATTACTGTGTCACAATGTTCAGTGACCTGACAAGATATGTCACCATGCAGAATCTTTTTCACGACGGAGGCTTCTCCAGCATGGGCATCAATCCCACAGTGCTGGGAGTCTGATACGCGGTTAGGGGCCCGAAGATACAAGGCCGGATGTTGAGCTATAATGCTGATTCAACAAGCATTAAGAACGGAATTCCGTACAATATCCCGTTTCTTTTCAAGGACTGTATAAAGCCGGGCTAAGCGCCTTTATCCTTATTGCGATCATCTATGTTTGTGACAATATAAAATTCTGATAATCAATGTTTCATGTGGTTGTTCAGGGATTTGATAATTTTAATAACTTTTTAATAATTTTGTCGCCCTTCTGCCACCATGTCATATCTATATTCGCATTGCTAAATTAGGTGTATAGTGTCCTGCATAATGCACTTAACGGTCGGAATAAACAATTAACAACATATCAGAATCAATGAAACATTTAAAACTCTTATCCTTCTTTTTCCTGGCGGTATTTATCGCCGGTTGTTCGCAGGATGAAAAGGTGGTCGAAGAAAAGCTGCCCCTGGCATCGGACTTTGACCACAAGATCATCAACAGTTGGAACAGCGTTTTCCTTGAGATAGAGCGGTATGCAGCCGGATATCGCCCCGGACCCGCTCCCAGAGGACTGGCCTATCTTGGCCTGGCGGCTTATGAAGGCTGTGTGTCCGGTATGCCGGAATACAAGTCGCTCAGCGGTGTCTGGCCCGGATTTATCGTTCCGGCTGCTGACGCAACAAAAGAATACAACTGGCCCCTTGTGATCAACGAGACCTATCATTTCCTGATGCCTTTGTTCTTCTCGCAGGCAACTCCACAGCAGGCTGCCCAGATCGAGGATACCTATCAGAGCAATCTAAACATCTACAAAGCGGGTGTTTCGCAGGAGGTGATCGACCGGTCCATCGCACGCGGCCGTGAGGTGGCGGAGATCATGTGGAGCTGGGCCAAGTCAGACCCTGTGGGACATGAGCATTATCTCGATCCTTTCCAGGGCTATGACTGGCAGGCACATTTTAAAAAGGACGGTGACTGGGTGCCTACTTATCCAGGCCCGGGCAAGCCTATGGGCGGTATCTGGGGTCGCGCCAGATCGTTTGCCTTGAAGAACGACGCAGAGAAACTGTGCCCTCCACCGATACCTTTCTCCGAAGACACAAAATCAGAGTTCTATTCTCAGGCATTGGAGGTATATACACAAAACACTCCAACACTGTCCTACGAAAAAGAATGGGTGGGAGAATACTGGAGCGATGACCTACTCAACCTGACCTTCAGCCCGGGTCCGAGGTGGATAGCAATAGGAATGCAGGTGCTGGATCTTGAGAACAGCAATCTTGAAGATGCTATCGTGATGGCCGCCAAGGTCGGCATAGCACTCAATGACGCATCTGTAGGGTGCTGGAACTCCAAATACTATTACAACCTCGAAAGACCGGAATCCTATATCAAGCGTGTGATCGATGATAATTGGGAACCATCTCTCTATAATCCTCTCACCAATGAGTCAGGCAATACGCCGTCCTTTCCTGCCTTCCCTTCCGGCCACTCGACCATGGGCGCCGCTGCCGCTGAGGTGCTGTCGAGCCTGTTCGGCTACAACTATTCAATGAGCGACAAGTGCCATCAATACAGAACGGAGTTTGCGGGCCAGCCACGGTCTTTTCCGAGCTTCCTGGCGATGGCCCAGGAAAATGCGTGGTCACGTGTGCCGTTAGGCGTGCACTTCAGGATGGACAGCGAAGTGGGTGTCAGCTACGGTACCCAGATCGGCCGTAAGGTCAATGCGCTTCCCTGGAAGAAATAATTATATCTGAACATCAACATAGTACCCCGGTTTTGCCGGGGTATTTTTTTAATACATACTTGATTTTATTGTGAAATGCTGTCTTACGGAGCTTTCTACCCCCAAGTTGGGTTGTTCCTTTTCTCTCCTTCCTTGCATGGGAAGTAAGAAGGCTAAAAGGATTTTAATAACTTTTTAATAATTTTTTATATTTTGTCAGGGACCAAACTATTTATATTGAGCCCTCAATATTTTTTAATCTTCATAAAACAAAAACATATTTGAATCGATGAAAAGTTTTGGATTTTTATCATTACTCTTTTTAGTATCCTTTATAGCCGGTTGTACATCCGACGATGTTGTGGTAGAAAAAAAATTACCGCAGGTAAGTGATTTTGACCACAAAGTAATTAGTGACTGGTCTAATACTTTTCTTGAGATTGAAAGATATTCTGATGGTTATCGGCCGGGCCCCGCTCCAAGAGGCTTGGCATACCTGGGGCTTGCCGCATATGAGGCCTGTGTATCGGGCATGCCGGAATACAAATCCCTGAGCGGCCAGTGGCCGGGCTTCCATATACCTCCTGCCGACCCGGAAGAGGAATACAACTGGCCTCTGGTTGTCAACGAGACCTACCACTACCTGCTTCCGTTGTTTTTTTCCAAAGCGACGCAGCAACAGCTGGCCCAGGTTGAAAACATGTATAACACCAACCTGAATGTTTATACAAAGAAAAGCTCTCAGGACGTCACTGACCGTTCGATAGCAAGAGGCCGGCTTGTCGCCGATATCATCTGGAACTGGGCCAAAACCGATCCAGTCGGCCATGAGCACTATCTGGATCCATCCCAGGGCTATGATTGGCATGAACACTTTAAGAAAGACGGAGATTGGATTCCGACCCAGCCCGGCCCGGATAAACCGGTAGGCGGTATCTGGGGCCAGGCCAGGACCTTTTCTTTAAAGGCAGAATCAGAAAAGCTCTGTCCGCCACCGCTTCCTTTCTCTGAAAGCTCAACATCGGAATTATATGCCCAGGCATTGGAGACCTATACTCAAAATACACCCACGCTGTCCTATGAAAAAGAATGGGTCGCCGAGTACTGGAGTGATGATCTTCTTAACCTGACTTTCAGCCCTGGTTGTCGCTGGATGGCGATCGCAACTCAGGTTCTGGACAAGGAAGGATCATCCCTGAAAGACGCGATCGTCCTGGTCGCCAAGATGGGCATGGCGATGAACGATGCCTCCATAGGCTGCTGGTATTCCAAATTCTATTATAATTTTGAACGTCCTGTAACTTATATCAACCGGGTCATAGACCCCAACTGGGAACCTTCCTTATACAATCCGCTTACCAACGAGCACGGCATCACGCCTCCGTTTCCCACCTATCCCTCCGGCCATGCGTCCATGGGATCTGCTGCAGCTGAGGTCTTAGCCAGCACATTTGGATATAATTACGAAATGAGCGACAAATGTCACCAGTACAGAACCGAATTTGCGGGCCAGCCGCGGTCGTTCCCGAGTTTTTATGCCATGACCCAGGAAAATGCGTGGTCCAGAGTACCGCTTGGTGTACATTTCAGGATGGACAGCGAAGCCGGCGTTAATTATGGAACTCAGGTAGGAAGAAAGATCAATAGCCTTCCCTGGAAAAAATAAGATCTTTACTTTGTTAAAAATACCCTGGATTACCGGGGTATTTTTTGTATTGTGGTTAACAAGTTCAGTATGAGAAATTTTGTTGTTTTGTTTTTTATCCTCGGCTTTTTCTTTTCGTGTAAAAAGGAGCCATCTTCGACTATAGGAAGCCAGGATCAGTCAGGTCTGTACCGTCCCTTCCTGGATAAGGAGCAGGATTTTAAGAACAAGAACGGCGAGGTGTCCAGAAGAGTGGAATTCCTTGACAACGGCCTGAAGAAAATGACCGATTTCTATGAAGGAGGTGAAAAGATCCGCCTTGTCAAATACTTTAAGAATGATCTCCAGGATGGCAGAACCGTTGCCTATTATCCGAGTGGTAAGATCCAGGAAGTACAGCATTATGCCAATGGAAAACAGATGGACCGGGATACGATCTTTTATGAGACGGGTGAAATTCATTTTGTCTACAATTTTGAGAACGACAAAAAGAACGGCTGGATGTACCGTTATGACAAGGCGGGTCACCAGGAATTCGCAGCTTTGTATAAAGATGACCTTGTAGCCCAGGTTATTGACAGCCTGAATCTATCAGATAAAAAATGATCAGCCGGCCTGCTCACATAGACACTGTATATGCTGATGACGGGCTCTTTATGCACCGGCTGAAATGGGCGCTGCGCATAGCGATCTCCGGTTGCTTCATCGGGCACGGCATGTGGGGTCTTGTATGTAAGCCGGGATGGCTGCCGTTCTTTCATGTTTTTGGGATCGGTGACGATGTTGCTGTTTCCCTGATGCCGTTGATAGGCGCATTTGACATCGTTGTCGGGATCGCAGTCCTGTTTACTACCAACAGGTATCTGATCTTTTGGACGATCTTCTGGACCGTTTTTACGGCCCTGCTTCGCCCTCTTGCCGGCATGGGCTTTGCCGAATTTCTTGAACGTGGTGGCAATTACGGCCCTCCCGTGGCTATGCTGCTTTTTATCGGAATGGAACAGGCTTCCCGGCTGAGCGGATACGATGCCGGAAAACACATCCGCCGCATCGAGCAGGTGCTGCGTTTTTCCCTGTTCCTGCTGCTGGCAGGGCATGGCGGAATAGCGATCGCCCAGCAGGTGGTTCTGATCAAAAACCTTGACTTTATCAGCTTTCCCGTCGATAGAAGCAGCCTGCTGCTGTTTGGCGCCTTTGAGATCGCCCTTGGCCTGGTCGTGCTGTTTTTCCCGAGGTTGAAAGGGCTGATGTGGTTTGTTCTTTTCTTCAAGCTGTTCATTGAGTCCATCTATCCCTTGCGTGGCACTGCTTATGACATCTTTGAGACCGTCGAACGAATGGGAGATTATATAATACCTCTTGCCCTCATACACATCTATCATACTTACGACAGGAGCTTCTCTTCCTGAAAGTTTTATATTACAAATTTTTTTATATATTTTTGTCCCGGTATCCGGCGGCCCCGAAGTGTTCATAGGCTGACCAAACCATCCTGCATACAAAATGAAAATACTGATAGTCGAAGATGAAGAAAAATTGCTGGCCTCTCTTAAAAAAGGCCTGGAAGAGCATGGCTATTGTGTCGATGCAGCGCGTAACGGCGTAGAAGGCAAAAAGCTCGCCTTCAGCAACCAGTACCATGTCATCATTTCCGATATCATCATGCCGCAGCAGACCGGGGTCAATATGCTTAAAGCCATCAGGCAGCACCATATCAACACGCCCGTCCTGATGCTTACAGCGCTCAATATGGTGGAGGAGAAGCTGGAAGTATATGACGCCGGAGCCGACGATTATCTGACCAAGCCGTTTGACTTCAGAGAGCTCCTGGTCCGGATCAGGGCGCTGATCCGGCGACAGCCCGGGCCTGCTCCCTTGGAAAGTGAAGTGCTGGAATACGCCGGGATAGTGCTCAACCCCAGAACCAAAGAAGTTTTCAGAGATGGCAGGCCGGTCTTTCTTACCCCGAAAGAGTTTGACCTGCTGCATTATTTTATGCTCAATACTGACCGGACCATCACCAAAAATGAGCTTTTGTCCAAGATCTGGGAGCTCGATTTTGAGACCAGCACCAATGTGCTCGAAGTATATATCAATTTTTTGCGCAACAAGATCGATAAGGAGTTTGACGAGAAGCTGATCGTCACCCTACCGAGGGTGGGCTATATTTTCAAAAGCTCAAAATATCAGGGATGAAGATCAGGGTCAGGCTCACCTTGCAGTTTTTCTTTGTCGTGGCTACCATCCTCTTTCTTACCATGTATTTTGTATACAAAAGGTTTGAGGACATGACGACCATGGAGTATTACAACAACCTGAAGACCAAGGCCCATATGACCGCCGAAATGGTATTGCATAACGGCGACCTTGAAAAGATCGAGGATATCAATCCCAGGAAAAGCAATGAAGGCCTTCCGATCAGCGACAATGTCATCATCTTCAATAATAAGTTCGAAAAGGTCTTTTCATTCAACCGCAATACCACGGAGAACATACCCTTTGACGTAGTCGATTATTCCAGGCAGGAGCATGCCCACCGGCAGGGCGATATCTATTACTACGGCCTGCCTTATACCGCCAATACTGGAACTTACTATTATGTCGTTGCGTCCTCGTTTTTTAATTCCAAAGAGCTTATGGATCTCCGGCAGATCATTACGATCGCCATCGTTATCGGCTTATTTGTGGTCGGCCTGGCGGGTTTCTTTTATACAAGGGAAGCCCTGAGCCCCTTGTTCTCCATTGTGACACAGATGGACAGGCTCGATATGACGACGCTTACGGGACGGCTTAAGGCGACACGCTCCAAAGATGAGATCGAGCACCTCATCACTTCGATCAATAACCTCCTGTCCAAGATCCAGAGCTCGTTTACATTTCAGAAGATGTTCATCAGCAATGTCTCTCACGAATTAAAAAACCCTATTTCAGTAATGCTGTCCCAGGTCGACGTGGTCCTGGCACAGTCCAACCGGACCGTCGATGAATACCGGTCCACCCTGGTCTCTCTGCGTGAAGATGTCAGGGAGATAGCCGATATCACCGAAAACCTGCTCCAGATGGCCAAGATGAAGGCCGAAGGCTTCAAGCTCGAAGTCAACAGCTTTCAGCTGGATGACGCCATCCTTGAGTGCCAGTCCAAGCTGCTGCGCGCGCATCCGGACTATACGATCAATTTTAAGATCAACGGTCGTCCCGATACGCAGGAGGATCTGACCATTACAGGCAATGAAGCGCTGCTGAGGCTTGCCTTTATCAACCTTATGGATAATTGTTGCAAATACAGTCCCGATAAAAAGGTCGATGTCACTATTACGAGTCGCGACAAAGGCCTTCTGCTTACTTTTAAGGACAACGGCTACGGTATCGATGCCGATGAGCTGGAAAAGGTCCTTCAGCCCTTCTACCGCAATACCAAAGCTACCAAGGTCAAAGGCTACGGTATCGGCCTCTCCCTGATCGATGCCGTCATGAATGTCCACAAGCTCAACCTGAAGATCGAAAGCCAGCCCGATGCCGGCTCCACGTTTTCCATCCGGTTTAAATAGACCGTTTCATATCGTTGATTTCCCGATTGAGCATTCCTCTCCTTTGCCGACTCAATTTTTTTGATGGAAAGCAGGTTATTTTGTTGTATTCAAACAAAAACACAGAACTATGAAACGGACAAACATTTTGGCTTTCTGTATGGCGATCTTTTTGGCGGCATGCAGTGATGACAATGATATTTCAAACACCGGCAATACAATCCAGCAGGGAAGCTGGCGGGTTACATTATTCAGCGAGGACGGGAAGGACGAGACCGGTAAGTTTTCCGGCTACAGCTTCATCTTTGGAAACAACGGCACCCTGACCGCGTCCAATGGTTCGAATGTGGTCTCCGGCAGCTGGGCGATGGGCAATGATGACAGCACGCCGAAGCTGATCATATCCATGCTCCCGACCAATGACTTTGATGAGCTGAGCGAAGATTGGCATATCCTCGAATCAACCTCGTCAAGGATTCGATTGCAGCATATAAGTGGCGGCAACGGCGGAACGGATCTCCTGACATTCGAAAAATAAAAGGGCAACATAAAAAGTTGCCCTTTTGATCAATGAAGGTATTCGATTTATAATTGCAACAGGGCAATTGTATTAATTATATTGCTCCAATAGGTACCTGATAATATCCGTGGTGGTGACGATACCGATGATATTACCATCTTCGGTTACGGGCAGCGCATGGTACTCTGCGGCAGCGAGCTTTTCCGCAACTTCCTTTACGGTCTCTTCTTTATCGGCAGTAACAGGATCATGTACCATGACCTGCCCGATATTCAACATATCGAACATCGCTTCGTCTGTACCTGCCTGGCTTTCGTACAGATCGCCGAAGCTCAGGCGCATGATGTCGGTTTTGCTTAGTATTCCCACCAGCTTATTGCCGTTGACAACGGGAATATGCCTGATGTTTTTTTCTTTCATCAGTGCATTGGCATGCCGTAGGCTGTCGGAGATACTGACCGTCAGTACATTTTTTGTCATAATTTCTGAGACCGGAACTCTTTTTTTCATAGTATTTAAATTTTACGCTGCAAATATCTCTAGGAAGTCATAGCTGATGAATGATGAAAATCATATGCGGTTATGATTTTTCTCATGAATAAATGCAGGTTAAAGAGACCGGCCGGATGACGCAACAGAAAAATACGTATGGCCTTGTATCGGGATTGCCGGGGGCCGTATTCTCCCATAGAAAAACGGGGTGACCACAAGGCCGCCCCGTTCCGGAATACTTATTTTAAGTTGTAATCTACAGCCTGATGGCAACAGTGCCTGAAAATGACCTGCCGTCAGATGGCCAGATGCCGGGGCCGGGGTAGAATTGAGGCCTCTTTGTAAAATAGGATTCGTTCAGGAGATTACTGACATTGAATGACAGTCGCAGCCTTTCGCTGACCCTGACGCCCAGGTTCAGATCGACAAGAGAGTATGCGGGTGCGATACCTGTCGCAGCATTGGCGCCTGGCTGCACCGTATTGAGCGCATCGGCATAGCTCTCGGCCGTATAGCTGTATAAGGCGCCTATGCTCCACCGGCTGTAGCGGAAGGTCACCCCGTTCCGGCTGATGAGCTCAGGAACGCTTTCTACCTTATTCCCGTCTACGCTGATGTTTTCATTGCCGGATCGGATGACGGCGTCTTTATAACGGGCATCCATCCAGGACGTCGAGGTAAAGACAGACAGGGACGAACGTTGACCGGTGACCCAGTCGCCCTGCAGAAACAGCTCCAGGCCTTTGGTATGTGAGTCACCGATATTGGTCCTGTAGATAATGAGGTTGTTGTTTTCGTCTGTCTGTGCGATAGTTCCCAGGCGGTTCTGGTACAGCACATAGAAAGCATTGATATCCCAGTGCAGGAAGCCTGATTGGCCCCTGTAGCCGACTTCGGCATTGTATCCATAGGCGTCTTTGAGGTCTTTATCAGACTTTTCATAGATCGATCCCGGTACGATGTCTTTCAGGATGACCGGTCTGTATGCCTGCGACCATCCGCCATAGATATTGCTTTTGTTGAAGTCATACTGCGCGGACACGCCAAAGGTCGGGAATTTGTGTTTGATCGTGTTGGGCAGCTCTTCGCCGGGATAGTTGGTGATCACACCTGTGAGCTTTGACTCACCAAGCTCCATGCGTCCAGCTGTATTGACACTCAGGCGGTCGGTAAGAGCCCATTTGTTTTCAATAAAAGCGGCTATGTTATTTGTTTTGAAATGGAGGTCTCTTCCCCAGCCATCCCTGACCAGAGAAAGGTCGAAGTCGGAACCGGTGGTTCCCACTCCCTGCTGGCGACGGTGCAGGTCATTGTTGATCGTCTGGATACCGGCGGTGAGGATATTGCGCTGATTGAAAAACTTGTAATCATGCATTATCCTGACCTCGCTCATAAAGGTGTGGTAGTTGTCAATATCGACCTGGCGGTTGTTGTATTGCAGCGTCTCGGTGACGATCGTATCTGCTACATTGGCGGGCTTGTCGAACATTACACTGTTGCGCGCTCCCAGGATGGCCGATGAGGTCAGCCTGATACGTGTGTGCTGCCCGGCCTTCCAGTCGAAGGTCAGCGACGGCACATGGATGTCTGGGTTGTAATAGTTACGTGTCCGGGTGGCCTGGCGCGGATCTTCTTCAAATTGTTTGTCGGTAAGTGCGCCTGCAAGATGGATCACATAATTGGAATGGGTATATTCAAGCTTGAGCGTCATATTTTCATTAAAGTCATAGAAAAGCGATACCGCTTCAGCATTGTATTTTGAATCTCCGTATTTGCGGTACCCGTCGATCGCCTTTTTATTGAACCAGGCTGAATAGCGGAACTTACCTAAGGTGCCACTGATAGCATTATGTGTGCTCACCAGTCCGAATGAACCCACGGAGTTGATCGATTCGAATCCGATCTTTCTGGCGTCAGGCTGCTTGGTCACATAGTTGAGCATACCGCCGAATTGCCCGCCGTACTGTTGGGCCGAAGTGCCGCGGACCAGCTCGATGCGTTCGACGGCTTCCATCGGAACATTGTAGTGGCTTGCAGGATAACCGTACATATCGGTATTGGTGATGATACCGTCCTTGCGGATGTTGAACTCCCAGCCCCGGTGAGGGTCGAGACCCCGGGTGGAGATGTTCATCTGGTTGCCGGTGCCATCCATATCATAGACAAAGATGCCCGGTATCTTGGCAAAGATCTGCCTGCCATATTTTTCGGACAAACCGATGTTTTGCTGCGAAAGCTCGATCACCTCGTTCTTTTTGCCGGCATAGATGTAAGTGCTCTGTACCGGGTCGAGACGGCGCAGGTCCTGGGTGGTACGTATGCCATCGATGGTGACCGGGCTTAATGTGTGTTGGCGGAGTGTATCGGAAGTGTTCTGTGCATTGATCTGTATCAGGAAGAATAGCTGAATGGACAATAGTAAAAGGAATCTCATGCTATATAGATGTATTGATGAACTGCAAATTTATCGGCGGGCAGGAGTCCTTTACAAGTACTTTTTAAATATTAATTTATTTTTAATAAAAAGCTACAGAGCGAAACTTTTGACGATTTTTTTTAAAGATACCAATGATGGCCCAAAAGGAGCTTATAGCTCATAGTTGACGGGCAGCGCGTCGTCAGAGATGATGATATACAGGTGGCTGGAAGAAAGTATATGATGCAAAAAATCAGCTCCGGCAGGAACTACTTACAGGAAATTGGGATTAGATGGACAATATGGGCAGTATATGTCCGGGTGTAATTATAATCTGAGGTTGATCTTATCACTGCGGATTTACAACTGCTTCTCCTTTTTCAGTTTTTTTGACCCCGGAATCTTAGAAATCCGGCGGATATATTGACTAACACTAACAAAAACAGGATTTCAAATGTACAGGATAGCCTTGATCGGAAATTTTCCGCCCCGTAAGTGCGGGATAGCAACATTTACCAACGACTTAAATGAAGGGATCAAAAGCAACGGAATTGTAACGGCCGTGATTGCAATAAATGACGGGCTGAAAACATATAACTACCCTCCGGATGTGGAATTTGAGATCGACCAGAATGAGATAGGCTCTTACATTAATGCTGCCAACTTTCTGAATACCAATAATTTTGAAGCGGTGATCCTGCAGCATGAGTTCGGGATCTTCGGCGGGCGCGACGGCAGGCATATCATCCAGCTTTTAAAGCGGCTCCGTATGCCTGTTATTACTACTTTACACACGATCCTCGATGACCCCACCGATGGCCAGCGGGCAGTGCTCAATGAGATTGCCGCTTTGTCAAAGAAGATGATCAGCATTTCGAAAAAGGGGGTAGAGCTTCTTCAGGATATCTACGGTATCCTTCCATCGAAGTGCGGACACATCCATCATGGGGTGCATAAGATAGAGATACAGAACCTGGACAGGATAAAAGAAAAGCTCGGCATAAATGCTAAAAAAATATTGCTGACCTTCGGCCTGCTCTCAAAGAACAAGTCGATCGAAGTGGTGATAAAGGCTCTGCCTGAGATAATAAAAAAACATCCCGATGTCGTCTACATCGTTTTGGGTGAGACCCACCCTCATGTGCTCAGGCACGAGGGGGAAGAGTACCGGCATTCGTTGGTACGCCTCGTAAACAAGCTGAAGCTGGAAAAAAATGTGATCTTCATCAATCGTTTTGTATCCAATAAGGAGCTATTTGTATTTCTTAAGATATGCGATATCTACGTGATACCCTATCTGGGGGAAAAGCAGATATCTTCCGGTACCCTTATATATACCATGGGAGCAGGCAGGCCGATCGTCTCGACACCTTTCTGGTATGCCAGGGAAATGCTTGCGGAAAACCGGGGTGTATTATTTGATTTTAATGATCCGGAGCAATTAAGCGAAAAGATCATCTACCTGCTCGATAACGAGGAGGAGCGAAAAAATATTTCCGACAACGCCCTTGCCTTTGGCGAGCAATGCTACTGGCCTAATATAGGAAGGCAATATATTGAGCTGCTGGATACGCTGGCCGTAGAAAACGTAACGGCTGCCTCGCAGTATCAGGTGGCCGACGAGATGGAGCCGACCTTTTCATTGCCTCCGATCAACCTGCTGCATCTGCGTGTCCTCACTGATTATACGGGCATACTGCAGCATTCGCGCTATAATATCCCTGACCGCAAGCATGGTTATTGTATCGACGACAATGCCAGGGCTCTGATGCTTGCCGTCATGCTGCAAAATGATGTGCAGGAGATCGATGAGATCAGCAGGCTGACAAGCACCTACCTGGCGTTTATCGATTATGCCTTTAATCCTGCCAATGGAAGATTCCGCAACTTCATGTCCTACGAAAGGCAGTGGCTGGAGGAAGAGGGCTCGGAAGACAGCGTGGGCAGGACCATGTGGGCGCTGGGTTATACGGCGGCATATACCAATACCAGCAATTTTTACTATCATTCCAATTCCCTGTTTAAGAAAGCATTGGAGCATATCGACTACATATCCCATCCGCGTGCGCTGGCCTACCTGGTCCTTGGCCTGATCTGTCATGCCCAGGTACATGGTAAAGTATCCGTTATCAGCATTCTTGAGAACAAAGCACAGCAGCTATCCTCTTTTTTTGATGAGACGATCGCCGACGACTGGCTTTGGTATGAGCAGATCGTTACTTACGCCAACAGCCGTATTCCCCAGGCACTTATCGCAGCGGGTATGTATCTCGGCGACTCAGAGATGACAGGCAGGGGGTTGAAGATACTTGACTGGCTGATAGAAAGACAGTTTATCGACAATATATTTTCTCCGGTCGGCAACAAAGGCTGGCTTACACCGGAGGGTAAAGCCCTTTTTGACCAACAGCCGCTTGAGGCTCACGGCATGCTCGATGCCTGCCTGCAGGCAGAAGAATACGTAAAGGACGGGAGATATGCCGAATACGCCCTGAAGGCCTTTGCATGGTTTACAGGTGAGAATAGCTGCTCCCTGGTATTATATGACTTCGCTACCGGTGGTTGTCGTGACGGATTACATCCCGGTGGTGTAAACCTCAACCAGGGAGCAGAATCCACCTTATCATGGCTCATGTCTCTTATGAGTATTTCCTACTATGTCAGAAATAAAAGCAAATAATTGAAGGTATGATCAATGTTAAAAAAACTCCGATAAAGGTAGTTCCTTCCTCCGCCAGGACGCTGGTCCGCCCGTTTATGCCGGGAAGCTCTGCCCAGATCGAGCATATTTTGTTCCGGGTTTTCTCGACTCCTCCCGCACAACGGCAAAAGGTCCTTAAAAAGATCTATGACCGTCTTGACATTCCTGATGAGATCATCAAATCCATCTTTCTCAGGCACTTCGAAACTATTAAAAACCTCATACCCTCTAATATTGAAATTACCGATGAGCAGAAAGAATTTATCGGCGGGTGTTTTACGCAGCAATATTCGCTGGAGTCGACAGCCCTGTTCAACCCGTCCATCGTGCCGCATCCTATCCAGGATAAGGAAGATGTCACGAAATTTATCATCAGCTTACGCGCCATAGGCGAGGGCCATATTTCTTCCATTACCTTCATGGAAGGAGAGATCGATGCGGCATTCAATATCAGGCTGAGGGAAAACTCGCCAGTTATTTATGAATCCGAGCGGAAGGAGCATGTTTATGAAAAGCATCTTTTTATAAGAAAATCGAATGAATTGGGCATTCTTTCCAATCTGAACAAACCTGTATTTGATCATTTATCCGACCAGTTTACTGCCGGCGAGCTTGAGCATGTAATAAATAAGGTCCGGAATTCCAATGTTTCTATCAGCAACCTTGAGCTTGACAACGCACTCAACAATATCCGGATGCTTGCCCTGTCCAACTTTACCCTCAACTTCTCAACCGATAATATCTCGGAAAGGGCCATATATCCCGCCTCTCCCTCACATAGTAACGGGCTGGAGGATGCCCGCTTTGTAAAGTTTACGGAAGACGACGGCAGCACGATATATTATGCAACCTTTACCGCCTATAACGGAAAGACCATCATGCCTGAGCTGCTTGAAACATATGATTTTAAGGAATTTAAAGTATCAACGCTCAATGGCTCCGCTGCTAAAAATAAGGGATTGGCCCTTTTTCCCCGTCGGGTCAACGGGAGCTATATGATGCTTGGCCGGCAGGACAACGAGTCGCTGTATATCATGGCATCGGATAATCCTTATTTCTGGCACGACTATCAGCCGCTGGCCAAGCCTACATACAACTGGGAGCTGATCCAGATAGGCAACTGCGGCTCACCCATTGAGATCGATGAAGGCTGGCTGGTGATCACGCATGGTGTCGGACCTGTAAGAACATATTCGCTGGGGGCGATGCTGCTGGATAAGAACGAGCCCTGGCGTGTGATCGGACGTCTTAAAGAGCCTTTGCTCGAACCCACAAAGGAAGAGCGCTTCGGGTATGTTCCCAACGTTCTGTATACCTGCGGCGCCATGGTGCTTGAACGGACCCTTATCCTGCCCTATGCCATCGGAGATGTGGTCACGACATTCGCTTTGGTCAGCATTGACGAGATCATCAGGAACCTGAAAGGCTAGGATGGAAAACCGTGTTCGCCTGAACCGGGCCGGCGCCGTTTACCGCTTTATTCCCGTAGCCCTGATGACCCAGCCTTTTCCATTGTGATAGAGGCCTTCCTTCAGATCTGTTTCCGTTTCCTTCAGCTCTGAAAAGGTGTAGTTGGCAAAGTCCGATCTTATTTCGTCGATCGAGAACAGTGAAGCCAGATCTCTCGGTCCGCCGACTCGTTCATTCTTGGTGACATAATCGATATGGTTTTTGCCGAAGGCTTCAAAAATGAGGATGCCACCGTTGCGTAGATATTTATCCAGCGTTCTGTGATAGGCCGATTTGACCTCAGCGGGAAAATGGGCATAGATCAGCGCTATAGCGTCAAACTGACCTTCTTTATAAGTCAACTCCTCCAGGCCTCCGACCCGGTAATCGATCGCAACATCATTGTCCCGGGCAAGCCGTAGCGCTTTCTTTTTGCCTTCAGAACTGATATCGAAGGCGGAGACATCCCATCCGAGCTTTGCTGCAAAGACCGCGTTACGCCCTTCTCCCTCTGCCGGAAAAAGGATCGATCCCGGTTTTAGCCCTTCCAGCTGTTGCTTCAGATAATCATTAGGTTGTGTTCCGAAAGCGTATTCTTCTCTGCTGTATCTTTCGTTCCATTTGTCGAGCCAACTTTCCGGCATATTTTATATGATTTCGTTAAATGAATATAGTTAACTATTCCCGGGGACAGAATGACTGTTATACATAAGACGATGAGCTATCCGCCGGTTATTTTGTAGGTCATCAGCCTTGAGGATGTTCTGAAGACCGGAATAATGCTCATAAGTGTGGTCAGAAGCAGGCCCATTCTCCTGTAGCCCCTGAATTCGTTAAAGAGATAGGTTCTGACGTGTCGGAGATCCGGATGCCATTTTTCGATCTCCTTTTCGTCATCTATCCCGAACTTGAATGTAGCATTGGTCTTGCTTACTGTGTCGTGCATGGACGACTTTGTGCTCATCCATTTATTGAGCATATCGAAGTGGATCTCCGCTCCTTTGAACCTCCTGGCCAGCTCTGTAAATAGGAACCTGTTGTCTGCTTCGTTGAAATACATCAATACGCCCTCTATTACAAAGATGAAGTTTCCATGCGGGTGCTTTGCCGCTAATTCATCCATCCACTTTATATCCAGCATGGAGCTGGCGATATAATGTTCGTTGGCAGTTGGAGGGAGCAATGCTTGTCTGACATGGATCACTTCTCCGATATCCAGCTGGTAGAATACGGCATCCCGGGCTATATTGCCTATCCGCTGTACCCTCGTGTCCAGCCCGCAACCCACCAGGACCACTACCGGCTCGGGATTCCTCTCAATAAACTCACTTACCATCCTGTCAAGATGAGAAGCTCGTATGGCTACTCCCACGGTAGTTTTGGGCTTGTTTTTGTATCTGGAAAAATCATAGTCGATCTGATCCACCAACTTGCAGGCTGTGGGATCTGTGATAAGCGGATCCCTGCGTTTTGTTTCTACTGATCTGGCATATAGCGTGATAAATAGAGTGTCGGCTATACTGTCCTGTATATCCAGTTTTATCTTGTCCATATCATCATCTTATTTTTACAGTAAGCTCCAGTCCTTTCCTGGGACGAATAGTTGAGGAGATATACCCGTGTTCCGGGTTGCGCACATAATCCAGATAATCCTGCATGGAGGGCTTGAACCCCTCCACATCGTCTACCGCTATAACGGCACCCTTTTTCAGCTGAGGTTCAATGAGCCTGAAAACAGGGTAGACCAGGTCCGGCCATCCGTCGAGCAATACCAGGTCTAAGCTCAGGTCCAGATCTTTGAGGGTTTCCAGCGCATCACCCTCTCGTACCTCTACATAATCGGCGAGTCCTGCCCCGGCAATATTCTGTCTTGCGGCCTTCACCTTATGGGGCAGATATTCGGTGCTGATGACTTTTCCGCCATTGTCCCGGGCCGCCGTGGCCAGGTAGAGGGTCGAGATGCCGTAGGATGTGCCGAACTCCAGTATGTTTCTGGCATTCAATGCCCGTGCCAGCATATAGAGAAAAGTGCCCTGTGCCGGGTGGATGGGTATGTATTTGTCATCATAGAAAGATACTTTTTCGTTTTTCCAGTCGGCACCCTTCCCGTACAGTTGAAATACCCTGGGCAGAAAGTGGAAGATAAGGGAGGCGCTCTGCTTCAACGTGGCTGTATAGAGCCTGGTCAGCACGGCTGCCACCTTCGGATCGTTGAGCGCTTCAAACAGTTCTGGTTTTACTCTTGCCATGATTTTGATCTTTACCGGTTATAGCCCTTTTTTACCCTCGGCCCAGTATGGGTATGTCTTTATCTGTCTGGAGCCAACGCCCTTTAATAGCAGGAACTGTCTGAGCTGTTGAATGGATCGTGCCCTTCCCGTGAGATAGAAGCAGGTTGTGCTGATCTTTTCCCAAAAGGGGCCTTCCCATCGATCTATCAGCTCTATGGCCGGCTGTGCCGGGTTTGCCATAGAGCTGCCGGTCGTCATTACATCACGGATGTCCAGGTACCGTACCCAGTCAACATGTTCTTCTTCCAGCTCCGTCAGCCCGAAGAAAGCATGATCGTACTGCTGAGCGGCATTTGCCATGCAGCGCATCAGGCCCAGTGATGTCTCATCGCCAAACACAAAATGCCGGTCAAAGCCGGGCTGGTAGCTCATCCTGCCACCCGGGCCCATGAGCTTCATACTATCGCCTTTTTTCAGATTTTCTGCCCACCGGCTGCCTATACCCTTGCCGTGGAGGTAAAAGATAACCTCACAGACCTGACTCTCCGCATCATAAAGCGAGGGTGTATAGTGACGATATTCCGTGTCGGAAACCCGGAACTCGACGACATTGGCCGGAACAAAGACGGCGCTGTTGATCTCCCCTTCAAATCTTACCAGCTTCAATTCAGGGGTGTAATACATCGTATGAGTTACTGTGACGGGATGATAATGCTTGCTGGTCACCTTTTCCAATGTGTCGGCAAACCATTTTGGAACGCTTGGCATACTCTCCTGTATTTTCCTTAGAACAAAAATAGAGATTTATTTTTATTTAGACTAATTATTAATAATATCAAATACCTATTCTTACTGTCATCGATGTGACAATATTCCACGGAATCGTCGATCGTCCGTCCCGGCAGGATCGATAATATTCTGAAGTGCTTGTGGATTAATCACCCGGCATCGCTCCGCGATCGAAGGCGGTCGTGGGTCAGAATGGCTGGAGCCCCGTTATTATTTATCGATCGTCCGGAGCGCTTTTTTGATAATGTATTGCGTTTGTTTTGCTGGGCTTTCCTGCTCCCAGCGCCTGCAGAGCTCTCTTACAAATTCCGGCCGGGTTTTGCTCACATCATTCAGCCAGTTTCCGACGCTGTCCTGGACATACTTTGCATCATCGGCCTTCAGGGGCTCTAAAATGACCAGCCCCGGCGAAGGGTCCTGCTTCAGCGCTTCGATATGCTCGCACCATACGCCTCGTGGCCGGGTCGCTTCACTTGCAAACCGCCTGATATTTTGATCCCCGTTCGCTGTCCACTTTGAAAGGACCTGCAGGCTTTCATGCAGGTTTTTAGCGATGGCCGGCCTCACCGACAGCCAGGATATCTCCCGCACACCGAAGTGCTTATCGGCGGCAAAGGGCTGGATTTTCTGGAGCATTTGACCGATGCTGAGGCTCGCATCATTTCCTATGGTATAGGTAGCCCAACAGCGGACCAGGTCTGATGTATGAGTTGAAATGATGGATAGGAATTCTTCATCATTATTTGCTGTCGCCTCTTTAAAAAGCCCTGTTCCGATCGCCTCATTGATCGTATTGACCGTCTGTTTCTTCAGGTTGCCGACTTTTTCTAAAACCGGCTCCAGGTATTTTTTCCTGCTGTATCGATCTAACAGGTTTTCGAGCAGAAGTCGCTGGTCTACCGCAAGCCACTCGACTAGGTTGGCCGTTTCGATCTCCCCGTGGTTGAGCTGCTGCAGAATATCTGCCGGGATATCTTTTAGTGATTTTGCTCCTTTGCGCTTTGTTTCAGGCATATTTACTGTCATAAGGTTTGCTTGATAGATGGAAAAAATCAGGACAGGCCGGGACAGTTAGCCATCCAGAATGGGGAGTCGATTTGAAATATTTCACCCGGTGACTTTCCTGACCAGATTTCCATTACCTGGGTTCAGGAGAATAAGGCTGCGAATAAAAAACCCCCATTATGCTTAGAACGGGGGTTGTAATATTTCTCAAAAAGATCTTTACTCGGTCAGGTCAAAATCATTCAGGAAGCCTGTGTGGAAATTACCGGCGATGAAGTCCGGGTCACGCAGGAGCCGCTGATGAAAAGGAACGGTCGTTTTGATGCCCTCTACAATAAATTCGTCGAGAGCGCGCTGCATTTTAAGGATCACTTCTTCACGGGTCTGCGCCTTACAGATGATCTTGGCGATCATCGAGTCATAGTTGGGCGGTACGGTATATCCCGCGTATACATGTGTATCGACGCGTACCCCATGGCCTTTGGAGCTGTGGAAAGACGTGATCTTGCCCGGATTGGGACGGAAATCGTGGAAGGGATCTTCCGCATTGATGCGGCATTCCATGGCACAAAGCGCGGGGATGTAGGATTTGCCGGAGATCGGGATGCCTGCGGCGACCTTGATCTGCTCCTTGATAAGGTCATGGTCTATGACCTCTTCGGTCACGGGATGCTCTACCTGGATCCGGGTATTCATCTCCATGAAGTAGAATTTTCGGTATTTATCCACCAGGAATTCAATGGTGCCTACACCTTCGTAATTGATAGCCTGTCCGGCCTTGATCGCCGCGGCGCCCATTTCTTCACGCAGCTCAGGCGTCATAAACGGCGACGGGCTTTCTTCGACCAGTTTCTGGTGCCGGCGCTGGATAGAGCAGTCCCGTTCTGAAAGGTGGGCCACACGACCGTATTGATCCCCGATGATCTGGAATTCGATATGCCGGGGCTCCTCGATATACTTTTCGATATAGATGCCGTCATTGCCGAAGGCATTCTTGGCCTCATTGCGTGCCATGTCCCAGTTGGTCTCAAACTCTGCTTCGGACCAGACGATGCGCATGCCTTTTCCGCCACCGCCTGCAGTTGCCTTGATGATGACCGGATAGCCGATTTCCTTGCTGATCTTTTTTCCTTCCTTGACATCCGCCACCAGACCGTCAGAGCCCGGCACTACAGGGACACCGGCTGCGATCATGGTTTCCTTGGCAGTGACCTTATCGCCCATCTTGCGGATCTGCTCCGGCGTAGGGCCAATAAATTTGACGCCATATTGGGTGCATACTTCTGCAAAATCGGCATTCTCGGCGAGAAAGCCGTATCCCGGATGCACGGCGTCGGCATTGGTGATCTCGACGGCAGCCATGATACGGGGAATATTGATATAAGAATCCCTGGAAGGAGGAGGCCCGATACATACGGCTTCATCAGCAAATCGCACGTGCAGGCTTTCTTTATCGGCAGTAGAATAGATCGCAACAGTTTTAATACCCATTTCTTTACAGGTGCGGATGATCCTCAGCGCGATCTCTCCCCTGTTAGCAATCAGAATTTTATTAAACATAAGAATATTTCAATTGTGAATAAAAGTGAAAGTGCAGCCCGGTAGGCCTATTCACCGTATCATTCCACTAAAAACAGCACTTGGTCGTACTCAACCGGTGAGGCATCTTCGACCATAATCTTGACAATAGTACCGGAGATCTCCGATTCGATCTCGTTGAACAGCTTCATGGCTTCTACAATACACACGACCGAACCGGCGGAAACGGAGTCGCCTGGTTTGACATAAGGCGGCTTGTCAGGGCCTGAAGAGCGGTAGAAGGTACCGACCATCGGAGACCTGATCTCTTTAAGACCGCTTGACTTGGTTTCGGCAGGTTTTTCGCCTTCACTTTTCGGAGCGGGGCTGGTTGCAGGCGCCTGTGGAGAAAGTGCGGGCTGAGCCGGTATGCTCATCTGCGGATAGACGATAGCGCCGCCTTTGCCATCACTATAATGGCGCGTGCGTATCGTTACCTCCGAGTCGGCATCTTTGACTTTTACCTCTGCCAGGTCAGACTTGGAAACCTGACGGATCAACTCTTGAATTTCTTTATAGGTCATAGTAACTGGTTTGTGTATTGAGGTTAGAAGGAGAATTAAGTGTTATTTTGCACGCTCCACATAAGCGCCGGTCAGGGTTTCGATCTTGATGACATCACCTTCGTTGATAAACAGCGGGACCTTGATGACGGCTCCGGTTTCGATCGTAGCCGGCTTGCTCGCATTTGTAGCGGTGTCACCTTTGGCTCCGGGCTCGGAATAGGTGACCAGCACATTGATATATTGCGGCAGCTCGACGCGGAGCGGAATTTCTTTTTCCGCATGGAAGAGAATGTCCACGTCCATATTTTCTTTCAGGAACTGGGCAGCGTCCACCATATCCTCAGGGATGCTGATCTGTTCGAAGGATTCGTTATCCATGAGGTTGAGACCGGATTCATCCTTATACAGGTATTGAAATTTCCTTCTTTCTACGCGGACGATATCGATCTTGTGCCCTGAAGGCCATGTATTTTCAACTGTTTTACCGGTGGTCATGCTTTTGAGCGTCGTACGTACAAATGCTGCACCACGGGCAGGCTTTACATGCTGAAAATCCGTTACTACGTAAATATCGTTGTTGTAATCAATACAGAGCCCTTTTCTGATATCTCCTGTATCTGCCATAGTTTATTGTTGTTTTGATTTAGGGCGCAAAGCTATAAAATTAATGCTTTATTCACATTTATTAACTATAAAATTGGGCCGGAAGACTGTTGGCCGTTATCGATCGACCATTTGAGCAGGGTGGCTCCCCATGTAAAGCCGCCGCCGAATGCCGTCAGTATGATGTTATCTCCTTTTTTCAGCCGGTCCTTCCATTCCCAAAGGCACAGCGGAAGGGTGCCGGCGGTCGTGTTGCCGTATTTTTCGATATTGATCATGATACGCTCCAGCGGGAAGTTGAGCTGCTCCGCTACGGAAGTAATGATGCGCAGGTTGGCCTGATGCGGTACCAGCCAGGCGATGTCGTCCACGGTAAGGTCATTGCGCTGCAGGATCTCGGTTACGGTCGATGTCATACCCTGCACAGCGTGCTTGAACACATGCTTGCCTTCCTGGTATACAAAATGCTCGCGTGCTTCGACGGTCTCGTGAGAAGCCGGTTTGACCGATCCTCCGGCCTTCATGTGGAGCAGATGCCTTCCTGCACCATCACCTTTCAATATAGAGTCGATGAGCCCTGTACCGTCCTCTACCGGTTCGAGCAGGACTGCTCCTCCACCGTCACCGAAAATGATGCAGGTCGCCCTGTCTGTGTAGTCGATAATGGCCGACATGACGTCGAGGCCGATCACAATTACTTTTTTGTGCATACCTGTCCTGATAAACTGGGCGCCGGTGGTCAGGGCAAAAAGAAAGCCGCTGCATGCGGCATTGACATCAAAACCATAGGCATTTTTGAGGCCGGCCTTGTCGCACAGTATATTGGCCGTATCGGGGAAGACATAGTCGCCGGTCACTGTTGCAAAGATGACCAATTCTACCTCTTCCGGCCTGGTATTGGTATTTTCCAGCAACCTGAGAACCGCAGGCAATGCCAGGTCACTCGCTCCTTTTCCGGGACTGTTGAGAATCCTCCTTTCCTTGATTCCGGTACGGGTCTGAATCCATTCGTCATTGGTTTCAACCATTTTCTCAAGGTCTTTGTTGGACAGGATCGTCTCCGGTACGTGACCTTCAACCCCTGTGATTCCGGCTCTTATCATGCTTGTTTTTTTGCTTATTGGTTGTGAAAATATAAACTTTTAGCTATTTCTTTTTTCAATTCTTTATACAAATCCTTCCTTCAGCAGGTCGTGTATATGGATGACACCGATGTAGAGATCGTCATTCATCACCAGTAATTGCGTGATGTTGAGATCCTGCAGCATCTGTAATGCACGGACGGCAAGCTCTTCACCCTGGATGGTCTTCGGCGAATGGGTCATGATATCGGCGGCTTTGACCTGAGCTGTATCCGTCACCTTTTCCAGCATGCGACGCAGGTCACCGTCAGTGATGATGCCCACTACCTGTCCTTCTTTCTCCACGGCGGTCACGCCGAGTCTTCCCGAAGAGATCGTGATGATGATCTCCCGGATGTCGGCATCAATCCCGACACTGGGCCTGCCATTGTAGCGGCACAGGTCTTTCACACAGGTATATAGCTGCTTTCCGATATTGCCACCCGGATGATACCTGGCAAAATCCCTGTCAGAAAACCCCTTTGCGGTCAATAACGAAATAGCCAGCGCATCTCCCATCGCCATTTGTGCCGTAGTGCTTGCCGTCGGCGCCAGGTTGTTTGGATCTGCTTCTTTCTGGACCGGAATGTGTAATATGAGGTCTGCTTCGCGGGCCAGCGCTGAGTTTAGGTTTGAGACCATTCCAATGATCTTGTTGCCCATTGTTTTAAGATATGGGATCAAAACCTTGATCTCTGGCGTGTCACCGCTTTTTGAAATGGCTATAATGATATCATTTTCCTGGATAATGCCCAGATCCCCGTGAATTGCATCAGCTGCATGCATAAAGATCGACGGACTCCCGGTAGAATTGAGCGTGGCCACTATCTTCTGGGCTATGATAGCGCTCTTCCCGACGCCGGTAAGTACGAGGCGGCCGGGATTGTTATAGATCAGAGCAACCGCTTCGGCAAACTGATCATTGATGTGGTTTTTGACGTCATTAAGACATTGTATCTCAGCGTCAAACACCCTGACTGCACGTTCAATAATCGTATTTTTATCTCCCGTCATTACTACTAGGTCAAAGATATTGTGCGCAAATATCACAATATTCTGACAATATCGGGAAAAACCATTCCTTCTCTGTAAGAATATGGTCGCTGCAAACCAGTGGGCGATATAACATTGAACAACAGGTATGACCGGGTGCGGAATCCTTTCAGTGATTTAGCGGGGCTGCTCTGATCCGTATCTTTGACTGTGCCGGGCTGTCCGTTTTGCTTAATGCTGGCATTAGACCGATCAGAAGCGGTACCTGCATCCGATCTCGATCCCGGCTCCCATGAGATTTTCCTTATCTCCCGTATTCCTCAGACGTGTTATATTGTAATATATCGATGGCTGTGCAAAGAGGGAAAGATGATCATTTAAACGGAATGAGATCCCCACACCTGCATTCAGGCCCAATTGAAAAGGACGGAAAGACTCATCACGAAACCTTGATTTTGTTTCTACATCCAGGTGTTTTATTTTGTGTGTACCGAGATAATATCCCGGCATAAGAGACAGGTCCATATACCAGCTCCATTTACGGTCGGGCGCGGGTTGATATCGTAATCCTATGGGGATATCCAGGTAGGAAAAGTGATAAATCTCCTGTACCTTGCTCCTCCTCTCATAGATCTTACCGTCTATGATCTCTATCCCCCAGAATGCATCCCATTGATGTGTGTTATAACCTTTATCTGCAAAACGGGCACCGAACTTCAATTGTAACTTGGGGCTTACCTGTTTCAACAGACTGAATCCAAGCCCCGGCCGGTAGGCCGCTATCTCCTTTTGCCTTGGAAATACTGCCCATGGCATCTTCGGCACATTATGAAGATCCCTGTAAGATATATAATGTAAAGAGCTCACTTCGACTGACCAGGTGTTCTGTCCGTTTAGAGTTATCAGAATGAATAGAAAAGCAACGATGGATAAAGCTCTCATGCTAGAATTTTTAGATTTTTTTAGTTCTGAAGTATAAATTATTTAAACCCTGGCCCGGTTTTTTGATAATCGGTCAATATTTGACCGGCGTCTGGGTAGATATCTATTTGATCATCAGCCTGACCCCGGCTTCCAGTCCTGCTCCATACAGATATTGCTTTATGACAGCATCAAGCATATCAGTGACATTATAATAGAATGAAGGTTGAGCAAAGAGCTGAACTTTATCAGTAAACGAATAATCAATGCCTACAGCTGCCTGTACGGCAAAATGGAGATCCCGGATGTACTTGTCTCTGAACCTGTTGCTCTGTTTGTCTGAATTGAAGTGTTGAACGTTGTTGGACCTTATATATATAGAGGGGATGGCTAAGAATAGGGTGTTCAGCTGCCACTTTCCCTTACTGCCCAAACGGTATTGTATCCCTACCGGGATTTCTGCAAATGAAAAATAGTACTTCATCTGGACACTTCCGGTCGTAGGATTATCATTCGGATCCCAGACTCCTTCTTTGGCATCCAACCCCCATTTAAGAGTAAGCTTAGGACTGTTATACCCCTTGGTCATCCATCGCAGGCCGGACTTAAGGCGGAGTGTATTCGTCAGCCCGATATTGAAATAAAGTCCGGCGCCTGTTCGTAAAGCCCATTTTTCCTGGTTCCAGTTTTCTGTGAAATCGGGAGGCAGGGCTGGATCACTGGCATCGATGTGCCGGTAAGAGAGAAAATTGAGCGATGAAAGCTCGATCGCCAGTTTTTGTTGGGATAATGCCGGCAGTGTCAGGCAGGTAGCAATGACCAGTATCAGGTACTTCATTAAAAGGGCTAATTTAAATCTGGGACAAATATAATAGGATGCCCTCATTAATTTCTGACCAGTTAGTTAAAGTTCGGTCTTAATTCTAAAGCGTAGGAATCGCTGCGAAAATTGTTTTTTGATCTCTTATTAGGCCAAATAAAATTTAGAATTTGGTGTCGGAATTAAAAAATTCAGAAGAATCTTCTGTTCTAAACCCTTAGCGTTGAGGATCTTGAGTGTGATTATGAAATATTTTCATAAAAAAGGTAAAAAAATATTTGGAGATAATGTTGGGTGTAGTATCTTTGCATCCGCTTTGCGAGGGTAAGAGGGGTAAGAATGAGGGGCTGGGAGGCTTTTGGGAGCGAGGAAGTTCTTTGATAGATTGGGAAGACAAGAAGCACAGATCATGAGAATGATCTAAAGTGAAAGAAAAAAAGAGTTGATACGATGTAG